>ERZ773264.842-NODE-842-length-41904-cov-9.991326_pt1 | contig 41904 bp, 34 predicted proteins | sample MGYA00511910_ERZ773264 | MGnify/ENA primary metagenome ERZ773264 (study PRJEB29015, sample SAMEA2737739) | human gut metagenome | biome: human gut; feature: human-associated habitat; material: faeces | place: China | collected 2012 ...
ATCCCAGGTGCTTCTATCTTCGCTGTACGGCGTGTGCTGCTCGGACGGCTGGACGGGCGTCTTGCCGAGCAGGGCCGCGTGCTCGGCCTGCGGGGTCTTCATCTCGAACTTATGGTTGGAATTCTTATAGAACATGTGGACAGAAGCCTTGTTGATAAATTGGTTAGACATATGATTACCTCCTATATCACGTCAGGTGTGGATGGTTTCGGTTCTTACTTTACGCCGAAGAGCAGGTCGCCGTAGGTCGGGAACGGCCAATATTCGGCGGCGGTGAAGCGTTCGGCCTCGTCGGCCGGGGCGCGGAGCGCGTCCATCTTCGGCAGGACTTCGTCACGGATGAAGCAGGCTGCCTCGGTGACGTCGCCGATCTTGTGATACGCAACAAGCGATGCTTCCAGTGCATCGGCGGCCTCGGCGATGTCGTCGGTCAGGCCGGAGAGCTTGGACAGCAGGTCCTCCTCCACTCGGCAGGGGACCACCAGCTCCCGCTTGCGCAGGATGGCCTGGGTCAGGTCCGCCGTGTAGCGGTTCACCGCCGGGAGAATGCCCCGCATGACCATATCCCGCAGGGTAGCCGCCTCGATGGACGTGACCTTGCAGTAATTCTCCAGGTGAATCTCGTACCGGGCCCGCATCTCCGTCTCGCTGAGGATGTTGTGGCCGGAGAACAGGCGGATGTTCTTGGGGTCGATATAGGCGGGCATACAGTCCACGGTGTCCCGCAGGTTGCTGAGGCCCCGGCGCTGGGCCTCCCGGACCCAGTCCTCGCCGTAGCCGTTGCCGTCGAAGATGATACGCTGGTGGGCCTTGAAGGTGTCATGCAGCAGGTTCTGCAGGTCCGCCCGGAAGTCGTTGGACTGCTCCAGAATGTCCGCGAACTCCTCCAGCTCCTGGGCCATGATGGTGTTGAGCACCACATTGGGGCTGGCGATGGACTGGGAGGAGCCCAACATCCGGAACTCGAACTTGTTGCCGGTAAAGGCGAAGGGGGAGGTACGGTTGCGGTCGGTGGTGTCCTTGCTGAACTTGGGCAGCACGTCCACACCCAGGTCCATCTTCATCTTGACGGGGCCTGCGTAGGGAGAATCGGAGGCAATGGCGTCAATGACAGCCTCCAGCTCCTCGCCCACAAAGATGGAGATGATGGCCGGAGGTGCCTCGTTGGCACCCAGACGGTGATCGTTGCCGGGGGTGGCCACAGAGGTCCGCAGCAGGTCGGCGTACTCGTCCACAGCCTTGATGACGGCGGCCAGGAACACCAGGAACTGCAGGTTCTCCATGGGGGTGTCACCGGGGTCCAGCAGGTTCTCCTCGGTGGTGGACAGGGACCAGTTGTTGTGCTTGCCGCTGCCGTTCACGCCTTCAAAGGGCTTTTCATGCTGCAGGCAGACCAGACCGTACTTGGGAGCGATCTTCTTCATCATCTCCATGGTCAGCAGGTTGTGGTCGATGGCAACATTGGTGGTGTCAAAGATGGGGGCCAGCTCATGCTGGCAGGGAGCAACCTCGTTGTGCTTGGTCTTGGCGGGAACGCCCAGCTTCCACAGCTCCTCATCCAGCTCTTTCATGAACGCGGAGACCTCGGGGCGGATGACGCCGAAGTAATGCTCCTCCAGCTCCTGGCCTTTGGCGGAGGGAGCACCAAACAGGGTACGGCCGGTCAGGATCAGGTCCTGGCGTGCCTCGTAGTCCTCTTTTTTAATAAGGAAGTATTCCTGCTCGGGGCCGACAGTCGTGGAAACGTAATCCACGTCCTTGCCAAAGAGCTTCAGGATGCGGATGGCCTGATTGGACAGCGCGTTCATGGAGCGGAGCAGAGGGGTCTTCTTATCCAGAGCCTCGCCGGTGTAGCTGACGAACGCGGTGGGGATGCAGAGCACATCGTCCTTGACGAACGCGTAGCTGGTGGGGTCCCATGCGGTGTAGCCGCGGGCCTCACAGGTGGCACGCAGGCCGCCGGAAGGGAACGAAGAAGCATCGGGCTCGCCGCGCACCAGCTCCTTGCCGGAGAACTCCATGATGGCGGTGCCGTCGCCCACGGGGCTGACGAAGCCATCGTGCTTCTCACTGGTGATGCCGGTCAGCGGCTGGAACCAGTGGGTGTAGTGGGTGGCGCCCAGCTCCATGGCCCAGCGCTTCATCACGCTGGCCACAACGTTGGCCACCTCAATGTCCAGCGGGGCGCCCTTGTGCAGAGTCTTTTCCAGACTCTTATAGGTGGCGCTGGGCAGGCGTTCTTTCATAACGTGCTCGTTAAAGACCTTGCTGCCGTAGATTTCCATAACATTTGCTGCCATAAATCCTACTCCTTACTTGATCTTAATTTCCATTCAAATACCGCAAAAACTTTCTCAGGAACGAGAAAATGAGAGCAGTGTTCTGCTTAAATGAAACGGCGCTGCGAGTCAGGAGGTGACTCACAGCGCCGTTGCTGTCTATGCGATGATTATAGCCCACCGGGGGCTAAAACGCAATTGACAAAACTGACGATTTTGCCCAAACCCAAAATTGGTTTTTTGGAGCAAACGCTTTGATTTTGCGAAGTGAGACGCGATTCTCTTTAATAAGTATTACTTAAATGACCTGGAACAGGAAGAATTTTAAGTAGTTGGTCTCGGGTACGCCCCAGAGGATGGGGTGGTCGGGTGCCTGCTGTCGGACTTCGATCTGGCGCAGCTGACGGTGCGCGTCTTTCGCGGCGGCGCGCAGCATCTTGATAAACAGCTCCTCGGTGGCAAAGTGGGAGCAGCTGGCCGTGGCCAGGTAGCCGCCGCGGGGCAGCAGCTTCATGGCACGGTAATTGATCTCCTTATAGCCCCGCATGGCGTTTTCCACCGTGCGGCGGGCTTTGGTGAACGCGGGCGGGTCCAGGATGATAAAATCGTAGGGGTGGCCCTCTTTTTCCAGCCGGGGCAGCAGCTCAAAGGTATCCTCACAGAGGAAATCCATGTTGGTCAGGCCATTGCGCTGGGCGTTCCGCTGGGCCATGGCAATGGCCTCCGCGCTGATGTCGGCGGCAGTGACCCGGGCCGCCCCGCCCATGGCGGCGTTCAGCGCAAAGCTGCCGGTGTGGGTAAAGCAGTCCAGCACGGTGTGCCCGGCGGCAATGCGGGCCACGGCCCGGCGGTTATATTTCTGGTCCAGGAAGAAGCCGGTCTTCTGGCCGTTTTCAAAATCGACGTGGTAATACACGCCGTTCTCGCGGATCTCTGTCTGGGTGGAGTCGGGGTGGGTCTCACCGGACAGCTCGAACCAGCCCTTGTTCTGCTCCAGCCCCTCCTTGGCGCGGAGGGCTTCGTCATTCCGCTCATAGATGCCGTCAATGGTCTGGCCGTCGGCCCGCAGGACTTCCGCCAGGAGGGGGAAGAGAACGGGCTTGAGCTTTTCCATCCCCGCGCTCAGGGTCTGGGTGACGAGGATATTGTGGAAGCGGTCTACCGTCAGGCCCGGAAACTGGTCGGCCTCACCAAAGATGACCCGGCAGGCGGAAAGATCGGCGGGCTCCAGCACAGTCTTGCGGTAGGCCCAGGCGTACTCCACTCGGCGGCGCCAGAAGCTGGCGTCAAAGGTATCGTTGGCGTTGCGGGAGATGAGCCGCACCCGGATCTTGCTGTGGTGGGAGACAAAGCCCGTGCCGAGGTAAGCGCCCTTGGGGCTGACCACATCGGCCAGGGTACCGTTTTCCGGGAGCGTCTCCGGCGCGGCGGTAATATCGTTTTCGTACACCCAGGGGTGGCCGCCCACCAGCAGACCCTCGGCGTGTTTGTTGACTTGGTAGACGGGATAAGCGCGTTCTTTCATTCGATAGACCTCTTCATAATCCTGAAAAATTGTGCTAGAATAAGCAAAAACGAAATGGGGGAAACCACAATGGAAATTGAACGGAAATGGATGGTAAACGGCTGGCCGGAGCAGCCGCTGCCCTTAAAAGAAGAATTTGCCATGCGGCAGGGCTATATCAGCGTCCGGCCCACGGTCCGCATCCGGGAGGAAGCCCTGACCGGCGGCGAGACGAAGTATATCCTCTGCTTCAAGTCCGGCAGCGGGCTGGCCCGGGAGGAGATCGAGCGGGAGATCGACAAAGAGCTCTTCACCCGGCTCGAAGAGAAGATCATCGGCAAACCGCTGATCGGTAAGCTCCGCCGCAGCTATCAGCTGCCGGACGGCATGGTGCTGGAAGTGAACCATGTGGATGAGGGCCAGCCTACCGAGTTCTGGTATGCCGAGGTGGAATACCCCACCGTGGAGGCCGCCCGTGCCTGGCGGCCGGAGGCGGTGGGCCTGGCCGCTTACCTCAACGACGACGTGACCGACCAGCCTGGCCAGAGCATGGGGGCTTACTGGGAGAAGACCCGCGGCTGAGACCGAACCGCCAGGGCCGTAAAAATCAGAAGCTGGGCGGCGTCACCGCAAAGATGACCCGGACCATTTTGTCACCGGTATTGAACCAGCGGTGGCCTGTCCCGGCCGGGATCCGGACGGCATCGCCTGTGTGCAGCTCAAAGGGTTCACCGTTGAGAGAGATGGTCACATCGCCCTCCTCCACATAGGCGGTCTCTTCGCCCACATGGGAGCGGTCCTTATCAGAAGTGACGGTCTGGGGCGGGATCTCCATCAGCACAAATTCGATGCTGGCTTTGGTGTCGGCCGTGAGCAGGTTGTAGGCTACCTCACTGTTCCGGTTCCCGATGGAGCGGTATTCGCCTTTGCGGACGATGAGTTCCTGCTCGGGGTCACTGTCCTCCTGGAAGAGAACATAGAGCGGGAAATCCAGCGTCTCGGCCAGGGTCTTCAGGGTGTTGATGGACGGGTTGACAGCATTGTTTTCGATCTGGCTGATCATGGAGGCGGTGATGCCTGTCTTTTCTGCCAGTCCGCGGAGACTCAGCCCCCGCTGGGTCCTGTATTTTTGAATCTTTTGTCCGATGTTCAGATTGACCATAACATGTTCCTTACTGTTGTATTTGCGGCAGCAGCCCCGGCAGAGGGGCATACTCCTCAATACTATCATTATAGCATGTTTGGCCGGGAAGACCAAGTGGCAAAGCGATGACAAAACGGAGTAGAAAACACAATAAAATATAAAAAATCGGCAGACATGGAGAGGTACAGCCATGTCTGCCGATTTTGTTGTGGAAAGCAGTCTCAGCAACCGGAAGCAGAATGGGATGCTCCCGGAAGATCAGCACTTAGTGCAGGAAGATCAGGCTCAGGACAAAGACGACGACCAGAGCGGTGAGGGACTGCAGAACGCTGATGATGGGAATGGTCTTGTAAGCCACGGAGGTATCCATCTTGGAGGTGGTGGTGGTGACCCAGAAGAAGTCATCGTTGCCGTGGAAGACCATCATGCCGCCAGCGGCGCAGGCCAGCATGGCGATGACGCGGCCCATCGGAGAGGAGAAGCCCAGCACGTCGATGAGCGGGGTGATCATGGTAGCTGCCGTGACCATGGCGATGGTAGCGGAACCAACGCAGGTACGGAAGATGAAGCCGATGAGGAACGGAGCCAGGATGCCGATGGTCAGGCCGGAGAATGCATTGGTCAGGACGGACTGCATGGCGGAAGCTTTCAGCACGCCGCCGAACGCGCCGCCCGCGCCAACGATCAGGACGATCTGGCCAGCGGTCCGCAGAGAGTCGGCCACCAGGCCGTCAAAGCTCCAGGCCAGCTTGTCTTCGGGGTGGATGTTGTGGTAGGTGTAAGCAGCGAGCAGCATGCCGATCAGCAGAGCGACGGCAGGGGTGCCGATGACGTTCAGGATGGAGAGCAGAATGTTCTCGGAAGCGACCATGTCGCCCACGGTCTTGAGGAGCATGAGCAGGATGGGGACCAGGATGGGCATAAACGAAGCCAGCGCGCTGGGCAGCTTAGCGTTCTCGTCCTCTTCCTCGGTCACGTCGCTGTCATCCTCGGGGATGTAGTAGTATTTTTTGCCTGCGGTCAGGGAAGCAAAGTAGCCCACCAGCATGACAGGGATGGAGACCAATGCACCAAACAGGATGACCATGCCCAAGTCCGCGTTCAGGATGCCGGCCACAGCCAGAGGGCCCGGCGTGGGAGGCACGAACATGTGGGTGGCGTGCAGGCCCATTGCCAGCGAGATGGCCATGGTGGTCATGGAGATCTTGGTGTCCTTGGACAGGCGGCGGGCGATGGGGCTCAGCAGAACGAATGCGGAATCACAGAAGACGGGGATAGAGACGAAGTAGCCGGTGATGGCCAGGCCAAGAGCAGCGTGCTTTTTGCCCGTGATCTTGAGGATGGTCTTGGCCATGGTCTCGGCAGCGCCGGATTTCTCCAGCAGGGTACCGGTAACGGTGCCCAGTGCGATGACCAGGCCGATATCAGCGATGGTGCCGCCCATGCCGCTGGTAAAGGCGCTGAGCATGTCCTGCATGTTCATGCCGGCCACGATGGCAAAGGTGGCGGAGGTGGCGATCAGTGCGAAGAACGGGTGGATCTTCAGTTTAACGGTGAAGAGGACCAACACCAGAACGGCCAATACCAGGCCGAGGATCACAGATACAGTAGAGCCCATAAACAAACCTCCTCTTACTTAACGACCTTGACGAGGTACTCTTTCCAGACCTCATCGGGAACCAGACGGCCGCCGGTTGCCCAGCAGATCTGGGTGGCGTTCTTCATCACGTCGGCGGTCAGGCCCTGCTTTGCCAGGTAGCCCTTGCCGGCCTCGGTGCTCTCCAGATGGACAGGGCCGATGAACGCGGCGCAGCTGGAGGGCTCAATGAGGACGTCCTCGGTCTTGTGGAGCAGACGCATAAAGTCGTACAGCTTTGCATCCTCGATGGTGAAATCACCGGAGATGAGGTTGGAGTCAATGCGGGTGACAAAGCCGGAGGGGCTTGCGCAGGCCAGGCCGTCGGCCTCGGTCAGGCCGTCGATGCCAAAGTCATGCACATTGACGGCCTCGTACAGGTTGGTGGCAAAGCCCAGCAGGACAGAGGGGCAGAGGGTGGGCTCCGCAAAGAAGCAATGGACAGCGTTCTTGTACACCCGCTTCAGGCCATAAGCCACGCCGCCGGGAGCACCGCCCACACCGGTGGGAATGTAAACGATCAGCGGGTGCTGCTCGTCCACCACAACGCCCTGCTCATCCAGCTGCTTCTTCAGGCGGGAAGCGGCCACGGCATAGCCCAGGAACAGGTTGACGGATTTCTCGTCGTCCACAAAGTAGCTCATGGGGTCGGCGTCGGAGAGCTTGCGGCCCTCGGCCACGGCCTTGGAGTAGTCGTCGGCATACTCAATGACTTCAACGCCCTTGCTGCGCAGCAGGTCTTTCTTCCACTGGCGGGCGTCGGCGGACATGTGCACCTTGACCTTGAAGCCGATGGCGGCGCTGCTGATGCCGATGGACAGGCCCAGGTTGCCGGTGGAGCCCACCTGCACGGTGTACTGGTTGAAGAATGCGCGCATCTCGTCGCTGCACAGCTTCTCGTAGTTGTCAGTCACTTTCAGCTTGCCAGCTGCAATGGCCAGATCCTCGGCGTGTTTCAGCACCTCATAGATGCCGCCGCGGGCCTTGACGGAGCCTGCCACCGCCAGATGGCTGTCCATCTTGAGGAACAGATTGCCGGAGATGGGGCTGCCCGTTGCTTCGATCAGGCCTTTCTGCATCTCGGGGATGGGCTTCAGCGGGGACTCGATGATGCCATTGGTGCACTCGGTCTCCGGGAAGCACTTGCGGATGAACGGGGCAAACCGCTCCAGACGCGCCTCTGCGTCTGCAATGTCTGCGTCCGAGACGACCAGCTGGCACACAGCGTCGGTCATTTCAAAGGGCAGGAACTTGGGGTTGACCCACAGAGTCTCTTTCTGCTCCGCGATCTCCTTTAAAGTAGCGTCCTGCTCGATCAGCTTTGCTGCATACTCTTTGATTGCCATGGAAAAACTTCTCCTTTCACGTCTGCACGGCGCAGCACCGGGCCGGGGCGCTGTTTGAGGTCGTGCATCATACATACCGTTAAGCGACGCTTATTGTGTGTTTAATTATACTGCATATCTGTTAAATTACAATGCATGTTGTAAACAAATAATGAACAGACGTGTTGTGCAAAGTGCTCAAACGATGTGATAGAAGTGAAAATTTTCAGGCCGAATATAACAGATACTTCCCGAAAATACAATTTTCATCCCAGAAAAATACAAAAATGGATGTTTAATCTTACTGAACAGGAAGAGTGGCTGTACAGCAGAGCGGAACGCCCGGCAGAGAAACCCGTGGAAAACCTATCCGGAGTGTGCTACAATAAATCTGTTAAGACCAAATTTAAGGGCCTGCGGCAGCGCTGTGGGCTGCGAAAGGATGAAACGCTTACGAAAAAGCCAAAATTTACGCTGCAGCTGCAATACAACTCCCCAGTCATCCTCACGTTTTTTCTGCTCTCGCTGGGGGTGCTGTTCCTGGGGCAGTGGACCGGCGGCTGGACAACGACCCATCTGTTCTGTGTCTACCGCTCTTCTTTGAAAGATCCGCTGTTCTATGTCCGGCTGTTCGGCCATGTGCTGGGCCACGGCAGCTGGGACCATTTTTTGAACAACATGCTCCTGCTGCTGGTCATCGGCCCGCCCATGGAGGAAAAATACGGCAGCATCCCGCTGCTGAGGGGCATCCTGCTCACGGCCCTCATCTCGGGCATTCTGCAGTGCGCGCTCTTCCCCCACTCGGCCCTGCTGGGGGCGTCGGGCATCGTGTTCATGCTCATCATGCTGGCGTCCCTGTCCGGTTTCTCGGGTGGCATTCCGGTCACGATGCTGCTGGTGGCGGTGCTCTACCTGGGCCAGCAGGTGTATGATGTCATCTTTGTGCGGGACAACGTCGCCAACTTTATGCACATCGTGGGCGGCGTGTGCGGTACGGTGTTCGGCTACACCTATGCCGCGTTCCCCCGGCGGAAAAAGCCCCGCCGCAAATAAGCGCAAGCAAAAAGAACGTCTGCTCCTGCCATCGGACAGGGATGTGTACCCGGTTTTCTGAACCGGAGAAATATGTTATCCTGGCAGTCAGAACAAAATCGTCAAAACAGTGGGGAGGAAGCAGTATGAAACTCGAAAAAGTGGCCGTTCTGGGCGCGGGAGCCGTGGGGGCCTATGTCCTCTGGGGGCTGTCTGAGAAACCGGGCATCCGTCTGGGCGTGGTGGCCGAGGGCGAGCGTGCCCGGCGGTTGCAAAACGGCATCGGCATCAACGGCAAGGTGTATCACCCGGAGGTCTGGACCCCGGAGGAGGCCCACGGGGCCGATCTGCTCGTCGTGGCCCTGAAATATGGTGCCCTGCCCGGGGCGCTGGACAGCATCCGGCAGGTGGTGGGGGAACACACCATCGTCATGAGCCTGATGAACGGCGTGGACAGCGAGGAGATCATTGCGGCCGAGGTAGGAGCGGATCACCTGCTCTACTCGCTCATCAAGGTGGTCTCCCACAAGGAAGCGGACGGCTTCCGCTTTGACCCGGACACCACACTGGGCATCATTTACGGCGAGCTGGCCGCACCCTTTGAAAGTGAGCGGGTACGGGCTGTCGCGGCCCTGTTTGAGGGCACGGGCGTTCATTTCCGCGCCACCGAGCACATCCGGGAGGAGATGTGGAGCAAATTCCGGCTCAACGTCTGCAACAATCTGCCCCAGGCCATTCTGGGGGCCGGTGTGGGCTGCTACCGCGACAGCGTCCACATGAAAGCCATCAGTGACGGCCTCCGCAAAGAGCTGATGGCCATTGCCGCCGCCAAGGGCATCGACCTCTCCATTGTGGACAAAAACTCCGGCCGGGGCAGTGCGGTGCCGCCGGACGCCCGGTACTCCACCCTGCAGGACATTGACGCGGGCCGCCATACGGAGATCGACATGTTCTCCGGGGCGCTGATGCGGATGGGCAAAGAGCTGGGCATCCCTACCCCCTACAACGAGTACACCTACCACATGATCAAGGCGCTGGAGGAGAAAAACGACGGCCTGTTTGATTACTCCGGCAAAGATCAGGAGCCCACCTGGGCAAAATAACCCAAAAGCTGCACATCCGCCGCTTTTCCCGCATACATCAGCGGGAAGAGGAGGAATGCAGTGTGGAAAAAATCATCTTTACAGCGGGCATTCTGCTGCTGCCTGCCGTGTGCACCACGGTAGGGGCGGCAGGTGCCTTTTTGTTTCGGCGCACGCAGGAGCCCCGCACCCAGCGGATGACCTCCGGCATGGCGGCAGGCATCATGCTGGCGGCCAGTGTGTGGAGCCTGCTGCTGCCCGCCATTGAGCGGGCGGAGCGGGGCGTCTGGCCCGGGTGGTTCCCGCCCACGGCGGGGCTTGTTGTGGGGGCCGTGGGGCTGCTGCGGCTGGAAGCGCTGGCCGGGCGCTGGTTTGCGGCCGGGCCGGGGCACTGCGGGCACATGGTGCTGGCTGTCACCCTGCACAACCTGCCGGAGGGGATGGTAGTGGGCCTTGCCGCCGCGCTGGCGCTGGAGGGCAGCCCGGAAGCCATAAGCGGGGCGCTGGCCCTTGCCCTTGGCATCGGGTTACAGAACATCCCGGAGGGCGCGGCGGTGAGCCTGCCGCTGCTGAGATCTGGTCAGAGCCGGGGCAGGGCCTTTCTGGCCGGGGCAGCCTCCGGGCTGGTGGAGCCGCTGGGCGGGCTGCTGGCCCTTGCGGTGGCAGGCTGGGTGAGCGCGGCTCTGCCCTGGCTGATGAGCGCGGCCGCCGGGTGCATGGTCTGCGTAACGGCGCAGGAGATGATCCCGCAGGCCGTTGAACCGGATGAATCGGCGGGGGTCGTCAGCATTGTGTTAGGGTTTGCTTTGATGATGGCGCTGGATGTGGCGTTGTAAACAAAAAAGCTCCTCCGCACGGAGGAGCAAAGAATTATTTGGAGAGATAGACGGTGGTGGAGGGGAATGCGAAGTCCACGTTGTTTTTCTGCATTACGTCCATGACATTCAGGTTCAGGTCGTTCTGCATCTGGAGGAACGTTCCGGCCTGATTGGTGAGCAGGTAGGCGGAGACGAGGAGATTGATGCTGGAATCGCCAAAGCTGGTGAGCCGGACAAGGGCAGAGCCCTTGTCCACATAAGGGCTGGCTTCCAGCATGGCGGTCAGGTCGGCCATCAACTGCTCAAGCTTGGCACGGGAGGTATTGTAAGTGACGCCCAGCGTGAACTTATAAGGCCGGGTGGAGCGCATGGCGCAGTTAACGATGATGGAGCTGCACACCTTGCTGTTGGTGATGACGCTCACGGTCTTATCCAGGGAGCGGATCTTGATGGAGCGGAAGTTGATGTCGATGACCTCGCCCTCCACATCGCCCACGAGGATCCAGTCGCCCACGGCAAAGGGCTTGTCAACGAGGATGACGATGCCGCTGAAGATGTTGCTGGCCGTCTCCTGGGCAGCCAGGGAGATGGTCAGGCCGATGAGGCCGGCACCGGCAACGATGCTGCCGATGGGGAAGCCGCTCTCCTGCGCGATGGTCGCCACGCCCAGAATGACCACCAGCACCTTATAGGTGGTGTCCAGCAGGGAGAGCAGCGTCTTATTGGAGCGGATCTCCTCGCCGCAGGATTTCAGCAGCAGGGTGGCGACATCCGAGGCGTGGTACAGGCCTTTGCAGATGCAGAGGGTCATGGCCATCTGGTAGACGACGAGCAGGAATTTGGGCACGGGGGCAATGGCCCAGGGCAGGCTGGCCAGGGCAAAGTAAATGCCCGTGAGCCAGACCATCCACTCGGCAGGCAACTCAAAGCTGCGGAGCAGGATGCCGGTGGCCTCAAAGTGCCAGCTGTGGGCCAGCAGCTTCGGGAAGATCTTTTTGCGGAGCAGGGCACGGGCCACAGCGCCCAGTGCCAGCAGCACCAGAGCGCAGACGCACCGGGCCGCAAAGGCCAGCCAGCCCTCCAGCAAAAAGCCGCCAATGGCAAAGCCCAGGTTTTGGATGGTGAAGATCATACAGAAATTGTTCCTTTCGGGTGAATTGTGTCGAACACATTGGTCTCAGTATAGCATACTCCGGCAGAGGGTTCAAATTTTCTTTGCCGCAGTGCAGGGGCAGTCGTCCAGAAGCAAACGTCACACTTGTGAAAAAGAAAACAAACTTTTGCGGATAAGGGTTGACAACAGCAGGCTGCCGCGCTATACTGTGTGCCAGAAAGTTCGTTTCAGGGCGGGGTGCAATTCCCCACCGGCGGTATAGCCCGCGACCACCCCTATGGGGTGCTGACTCGGTGAGACTCCGAGGCCGACGGTATAGTCCGGATGCAAGAAACGGCAGACAAATTGCTTGTCTACGCGCCCTGTTGCAGTGTTTTTGCAGCAGGGCGCTTTTGGTTTGTCTTCCCGGTTCCCATCGGTGCGAAAAGGGCTTTCCACAGTTTATTTTGAGTGGGGCCAGCCGCCCCGGGAGGAAAAATCATGAAAAAAGACACGACCCACAACCTGACCGTTGCCGCCATGCTCAGCGCGGTGGCATTCATCCTCATGTTCATCGAGTTTCCCATCCCGATGCTGATTCCGGCATTTATCAAGATGGACTTCTCGGACCTGCCCGCCCTGCTGGGCGCGTTTGCCCTGGGCCCGGTGTATGGTGTGATCATCAGCTTTATGAAGAACCTGCTCCACATCGTCATCAAGGGCACCTCCACGGCCTGTGTGGGTGAGCTCTCCAACTTTATCCTGGGTGCCATCTTCTCTGCCGTGGCCGGCTATCTTTACAAGCACCACAAGAGCCGCAAGACGGCCATCATCGGTGCCGTGGCAGGCGCCGTGGCCATGGGTGTGTTGAGCGTGCCCTCCAACTACTTCGTCGTTTACCCGGCCTATGTGCAGTTCTACCACATGCCGCTGGAAGCCATCCTGGGCATGTATCAGGCGATCCTGCCCTCGGCAGACAGCCTCATCAAGTGCCTCATCATCTTCAACCTGCCGTTCACGCTGGTCAAGGGCCTGCTGGACGCTGTGCTCTGTATGTTGATCTATAAGCCGCTGTCGCCCATCCTGCATGGCCGCCGCTGATTCCACTCGATCAGAAAGAAAAATACTCCTGTGCATCCGCACAGGAGTATTTTTTATATCGCTTATGCCAGCGCGCCTCTCTCCAGCCACTTGCCCCGGGCAAGGCGGAGCAGAAACAGCACACCCCGGGTGCACAGCTCCACGCACATGGCCGTCCAGACACCGGCCAGCCCGAAGCGGGGAGCCAGCAGGAATGCCAGCGTCAGCCGGACGCCCCACATGCTGAACAGGTTGAGTACAAAGCAGGCGGTGCTGTCGCCAGCCCCCTGCATGGCACCGCTGGCCACGATGGAGGCCCCGAACATGGGCTCGGCAAAAGCCTCAATGCGGAGCATTTGGGCCCCGAGTGCAATGACAGCCGCGTCGGCCGTAAAAATGCTCATCAGTGCCGGGGCAAACAGCCACATCAAGACGCCGGAAAGAGCCATGATGCCCATGCCCATCCCGGTGCAGAGCCAGGCAAACCGCTTGGACATGTCCCGGCGGTGGGCACCCACGGCCTGCCCTACCAGTGCGATGGAAGCATCCTGGATGCCGTAGCCCGCCATGTAGCACAGGCCCTCGGCGCTTACGGCCAGGCTGTTGGCCGCAATGGCCACAGTGCCCAGCTGGGACACGATGCGGACGAGAAGCACCTGAGCTGAGGAGAGGGCGGCGCGCTCTGCCGCCAGCGGCACACCCACCCGCCACAGGTTGATCAGGCAGGAGCGGGTGATCTTCCAGCTGCCGGGGTAGCGGATGGCCAGTGGGCTCTCCCGCAGCAGGAGCACCGCCAGTGCGGCCAGCCCGCCGATCATGGTGGCAAGGGCCGTGCCCAGCGCCGCGCCCGGCACACCCCAGCCAAAACCGAACATCGTGACGGTCTGGCCAAACAACTCCATCTCCCGGGTGGGATTGATGAGGAAAAAGTTGAAGAAGATGTCCAGCACGCAGACCAGCACGCTGATGAGGCTGGGCGTCAGGGCGTCACCCGTGGCCCGCAGCATGGCGGAGTACATCCCCATGGCCATGCTGAACGGCAGGGCTGCGGACCAGATGCCAAAGTAGGCCGAAGCATTGCCCTGCAAAGACGGGTCCGCACCCAGCCACCCGGGCAGGAACCGGCAGATGCCGATGCCCAGCGCCGCCATGCCGCAGCCGAGGAGGATGTTGAAAATCATGGACTGCCGCAGCACGCCCCGGGCATCATCCTGGCGGTCGGCCCCGAGATACTGCGCGATCTGGATGGCAAAAGACGTGAACAGCCCCACCAGAATGCCGTGGAGCAGCCAGGTGCTGGAGCTGACGATGCCGATGGCCGCCGTGGCCTCGGCCCCGATGTGGCCCACCATGGCCGCGTCAATGTACTCCATCGCCGTGACCACCAGCTGCTGCAGGATGGCGGGCACACTCAGGGCAACGGCAACGCGGGCCGTGTCGCCCAGCGGGATGCTCTCGCCTTGCCGCATCCGGGCCGCGAGAATATCAAGTGAAAGTGTCATGAGGTCTCCTCTGCAAATACAAAATGGAAAAGCCGATACCTATTATAATAAGAGGAAAGAGGATTGTCAATCAAGGCGATTTTGCGGCAGGACAATTGATTTTTACTGTTCTGCGTGATACACTCTCATCATGGGAAGAATACTATGAAAGAGGAATTGAATCTTATGATCGAAATGCTTTCTGATACCATCGGCACCCGTGCCGTGGACGCGCTGGGCTTTCTGCTGGCGTTTGCATTGACCGCCCTGATGGACTCCATGTTCCGGGAGCGGCTGCCCCATGACCATGGCCGCGCGTTCGCTGTCAACGGCGAGCTGTCCAAGGGAAAGGCCCGTGGTTCCGGCCTCATCTTTGTGCTCTGCATCGCGCTGGTGACGCTGGCTGTCATCCCGTTCCGGGTGGAGTACCTGATCTATACCGCCCTCCTCATCGCCTCCATGCTCTCGGGCTATTTTGACGATGCGGCGGATACGGCCTGGAACGAATACAAAAAGGGCCTCATTGATTTTGTCATCGCGGTGGTGGCAGGTGTCACCTACCTCAACTTCAACGGCACCGGCGTGCAGCTGCTGAACTGGGCGTTCAGCATCCCGTACCCGGTCTACCTGCTGCTCATCGTCGTGCTCATCTGGGCCAGCATCAATGTGGTCAACTGTACCGACGGTGTGGACGGCCTCTCGGCCAGCCTGGCAGTGGTGTCCATCGGCACGTTCCTGCTGGCCTATTGGGAGGAGCTGGGCGAGTATGCCACGGCAGGCGTCATCTTCATCGGTGCCCTGCTGGCCTACCTGTGGTCCAATGCCAAACCCTCCACCCTGTTGATGGGGGACGCCGGCAGCCGCGCCATGGGCTTCTTCCTGGCCATCCTGGCCCTCAAGAGCAATCACCCGTTCGCATTCCTGCTGGCGGCACTGGTCTTTATCGTGGACGGCAGTCTGGGCATCCTCAAAATCAGCTTCAAGCGGTTTTTGCACATCAGCATCCTGAAAAAAACGCTGACCCCGCTGCACGACCATGTGCGCAAGCGGATGGGCTGGAGCGATGAGCAGGTGGTGGCCCGCTGGCTGATCCTGCAGGCGGTGGCATCGGCACTTTTGCTGCTGCTGGCCCGCTGAATGAATGATTTTAAGTATGATGTTTGTCTAACTTTCCAAAATGCATAAAAGAGCACGTGGTAAATTGTTGCACTTTACTTATTGAAAGTTTGACGAAAAGCAGGTATACTTCTATTAACGAAAGCAAAGGCGCTTGAGTGAAGCTTATTCACTCTGCGCCTTTTTTCTTTTCATGTTAAAAGACAACCCCCGGGCGCACTGGTCTGTGGTGCATGTGCACAGGCAAAAAGAGGATAGGGAAAGGCGGAATACTTCATGATCAAACTGGAACATGTGGATAAATACTTCGGGGACCTGCACGTTCTGAAAGACGTGAACCTGGAAGTGGCTGAGGGCGAGAAGCTGGTCATCATCGGACCCTCGGGCAGCGGCAAATCGACCACCGTCCGCTGCATGAATTTTTTGGAGGAGCCTACCAGCGGCCATGTTTATATCAACGGGGAGGAGCTTACCAACAAAAACAAGACCCGCGTCGTGCGGGAGAACATCAGCATGGTGTTCCAGCAGTTCAACCTCTACCCGCACATGACCGTGCTCAAGAACCTGACGCTGGCCCCCATGAAGCTCCACCACAAAACAAAGGCCGAGGCGGAGGAGCTTGCATATCATTATCTTGAGGTAGTCGGCCTGCGGGATAAGGCGGATGTTTATCCGCCCCAGCTCTCCGGCGGCCAGCAGCAGCGCATCGCCATTGCGCGGGCCCTCTGTGCACAGACCAAGATCATCCTGTTCGATGAGCCCACCAGTGCACTGGACCCCGAGACTATTCAGGAAGTGCTGGACGTCATGGTCCGGCTGGCACACGAGAAAAACATCACGATGGTGGTCGTCACCCACGAGATGGGCTTTGCCCGCTCGGTGGCAGACCGGGTCGTCTTTATGGCGGACGGACAGATCCTTGAAGAGGGCACGCCGGAGCACTTCTTCACCAACCCCAAGAGCGAGCGTGTCCGCCAGTTCCTGAGCAAGATCGTCCGGTAACATCTTATTTTGGTTGACACGGCCGGGTGCACAAGTTGTGGTGCGCCGCCGTTGTTGATAAAACGCAGCCGGTTTCGGGGCGGGCAGGGAAAGCCGCCCAGGCTGCAAAAAACATAGAGGAGTGTATGATTATGAAAAAGATCTCTCGTCGCAGCTTCGTCAAGGCCGCTGGCTCGGCCGCTGTCCTTTCCATGCTGGCCGCCTGCGGCGGCTCTTCCAGCAGCACCGCTGCTTCCACCGCTTCCACTGCCGCCAGCACCGCCGGTGCTTCCAGCGCGGCAGCCGCCAGCTTTGGCCCGGATACCCAGGCCATCGTGGATCGCGGCGTCCTCAAGGTCGGCGTCAAGAACGCCGTGCAGGGCTTCAGCTTCCAGGACACCCTGACGGGTGAGTACAAAGGCCTGGAGGACAGCCTGGCTGAGATGATCGCCGAGTATCTGGGGGTGGATGTCGAGTTCACCACCGTGACCGCTGCTACCCGCGGCGAGCTGCTGGACTCCGGCGACATTGACGCCGTTCTGGCAACGTTCACCATCACCGAGGAGCGCAAGAAGAGCTGGGATTTCACCACTCCCTACTACACCGATTATGTTTCCGTTCTGGTCGAGGACTCCAACGGCATCAAGGATCTGGCAGACCTGAAAGACAAGGTCGTGGGCGTGTCCTCCGGTTCTACTTCTGCCCGTGCTCTGGTCAAGGCCATGATCGACGCGGGCGTGCTGGACGGTGCAAATTTTGACGCCGACACGTTCAACGCGGATACCTGGAAAGAGGGCATCTCGTTCCGTCAGTACGACGATTATCCCGCCATCAGCACCGCGTTGAGCGCAAACGAGATCCAGGGCTTCTGCGTGGATAAGTCCATTCTGGCCATCTACAAGACCGATGGCCGCAGCTATGTGGATGCGGAGTTCAGCCCGCAGGAGTACGGCGTCGCCACCAAGAAAGGCAGCGATTTCTCCACCCTGTGCGATGAGCTGGTGCAGGGCTGGCTGGCCGATGGTACGGTCGAGAGCCTGATCAAGGAGAACGGCCTGAGCTAAAAGACCACTTTTGCAATTGAGGGATAGAAAGGGAAAGGAGCGTTTGCCATGTCTGGTTTATTTTCGATGGACGCTTGGAGTACGGTTTGGAACCATAAAGAGAGCTTTTTGCTGGGTCTGGGCAATACCTTACAGACCGCTGTCTGCGCACTGGCGCTGGCCTTTGCCATTGGCGCTCTGCTGGGCCTGATGGCCACCAGCGGCAATAAGATCTTGAAGTTTGTAGCCCGTGTGTATGTGGAGTTCATCCAGAACACCCCGCTGCTGCTCCAGCTCTGCTTTTTGTACTACGCGCTGGCCTTTGCGGGCCTGAGCCTCGGCGTCATCCGCACCGGCATCATTGCACTGGGCGTTTACACCGGTGCTTACATGGGCGAGGTGGTCCGCGCGGCCATTGAGTCAGTGCCCAAGGGCCAGTTTGAGGCCGCACAGGCACAGGGTTTCAACTATCTGCAGCGGATGGGTTACATCATCCTGCCCCAGAGCATCCCCGTGATGCTGCCTCCCATGGTCAACCAGGTGGTCAACCTCTTTAAAAACACTTCCTGCCTCTACATCGTGGGTGGTGCGGATCTCATCAGTGTGACCTACAGCTTTGTCACCGGTGCTTCCACCGGCGGCGCTTACGCTCCCGCTTACATCGTCTGCGGCCTCATCTTCTTTGTGGTCTGCTTCCCGCTGTCCACGCTGGCGACCCGTTGGGAGGCTTCCCTCAAGGCACGCAAGGGCCGTGTGAACACCGCCCTCAAGACCGCCGCCAAGGTGGAACTCAAGGAGGCTGCTTAACATGAAAACACTTGCTGCAAGCCTTTCCATCCTCACCCAGCAGGGTGTGATGCTCTACCTGCTGCGCGGCGTGGCCTTTACCTGCATCATCTCGGTGCTGGGCGTTATTCTGGGCCTCATCGTCGGCAGCCTGCTGGCACTGGCCCGCACCTACTGCAAGCATGGCCCGGCCCGCGTCCTGGGCTGGCTGAGCGCCGCTTACATCGAGCTGTTCCGCAACACGCCCTACCTGCTGTGGATCTTCGTTTGCGTGGTCTTCTGCCCCTGCCCGGCATTCTTTGCCCGGAAAATGTTCGGCCTGACCAGCGTGGAGATGAAGCTCCTGTTCAAGGCAGCGCTGGCTCTGATCCTGTTCAACTCCTCCGTCATTGCGGAGATCGTCCGCGGCGGCCTGAACGGTGTGGCCAAGGGCCAGTTTGAGGCCGGTTACGCACAGGGCTTCAACACCGCTGAGGTGCTGCTCTACATCGTGCTGCCCCAGGCATACCGCAACATCGTGCCCACCCTGCTGAGCCAGGTCATCACCACCATCAAGGATTCCTCTTATCTGGCAAACGTGGCCACCATCGAGCTGATGGCCCGCATCCGCCAGCTGCTGAGTGCCGCGGGCACCTACAACGGTCTGGGCACCGTGAATGTTTCCGACGTCATGGTCCTGTTCGGTGCCGCCTGCGTGATCTACTTCATCATCAACTTCACGCTCAGCTGCATCGTCCGTTCGATGCAGAACAAGCGGAAAAAAGCGCTGGTCTTTGCCCCGGCAAAGAACGCCGCGTAACATCTGACCTTATCTTTTTCCTATTTTCCTATTTTCTTTTCTACCTCCCGGCATAACCCTAGAGCGCAAAACGCGCCCGGCGGTTCCTCACCGCCCGGGCGCGTTTTGCGTTTTGTGCTTCGTTTTGTGCTTTATGATTGAAAATTAAAAATAGATGAAACTTTTATAAAAGCGTCTTCTCCGCTGCTTCCACCACATGGCCCACCAGCACGGAGGTGGTCACGGTGCCCACACCGCCCGGCACGGGGGTGATGGCTTCCACCACGGGCTCGGCCTCGGCAAAGCGGACGTCCCCGCAGAGCTTGCCGTCATCGCCCACATGGATGCCCACATCCACAACGGTCTGGCCCTCCCGCAGGCAGTCGGCTCCGATGAAGCCGCGCTTGCCCATGGCCACCACGACCACATCAGCCTCTTTGCAGAGGGCGGGCAGGTTCTGGGTGCGGGAGTTGCAGATCGTGACCGTAGCGTTTTCGCGGTCCAGCATCATGGCGGCAGGCTTGCCCACCACAAGGCTTCGGCCCACCACCACGGCCCGCTTGCCGGAGAGGGGGATGTCGTAATACTTCAGAATTTCCAGGCAGGCCTGGGCGGTGCAGGGCGGGTAGCCCAGCGCCGTGTTGGTAAACACGCCGGCCAGCGAGCCGTCCGTGATGCCGTCAATGTCCTTTTCCTGGGCCAGTGCCGCGCGGATGGTGCGGTCATCGAACTGCCTGGGCAGCGGGCGGAAGAGCAGACAGCCGTGAATGGACTTGTCCGCGTTGATTTTTTCAATGACTTCCAGCAGGGCGTCCTGAGTGGCATCGGCGGGCAGCAAAAACTGCCGGACGGCTACGCCCACCTTGCCGCAGCGGGTCATGACGCCCCGCTCATAGGAGAGGTCGTCCTCCCGCTCGCCCACCCGGACCACGGCCAGGGTAGGGGTGATGCCTTTGGCGGCCAATGCCGCACAGCGGGCGGCGTTTGCCTCGTTCATGGCCGCCACCACGGGCGCGCCTTTTAAGATCGTTGCCATTTAAACTTCCCCTCTCAATTGTGTTGCCATTTTTTCGTAGAGCGTATCGGCCAGCGGGACGTACTGTGCCAGCAGTGCGTCTGCCTTGGCGTTCAGGGCCTCGGCGTGGGCGCGGTCTGCCATCAGTTTGGTATTGATGGAGACATTCAGGCCCGAAGCCTGTAAGGCAGCCTTGCAGAACAGCGCCGCACACCCGGCGTCGGAGACGGCCAGCGCGCTGCCCTTGGCGGCGTACTCCTGCGCCAGCGCAATGCCCTCACAGCAGGCTTCCATGGTCTCCAGAGGCACGGCACAGGCCCCGTCCAGCGCCTGCTCCAGCACCGCGGCCTTATGGGCCTGCTGTTCCGGCGTCTCTTTGGGCAGGCCGTAGGCGGCAGCCAGCGGCATAAACGCCTCCGCGTCGGCCTGCACCAGTGCTTCCAGCCGCCTGCGCAGGACTTTCGCCCGGGCATTCAGGGTTCGGATATCCGCCTCCACCGCCGCGTACTTCTTTTTGCCCACGGTCAGGCTGCCCACCATATTGCCCAGGGCCACGCCGGCCGCGCCCACAAGGGCCGCTGCACCGCCGCCGCCCGGGACCGGGGCTTTGCTGGCAAGGCTCTCCAAAAAGTCCTCACAGCTCGATTTTGTCAGTTCCACGATAGATCCCTCCCTCGGTGATGAACGCGTCCAGCCGCTGGTCGTGTTCGTCCAGAGCGGCGTGGGGGACGCGCTGTGCTTCAAACGCAATGCCCAGCTTCACCGCACGGGTGCAGCGGGGCAGGTAGCGGTCGTAGTAGCCTTTGCCCATCCCCACCCGGCCGCAGGCGGCGTCAAAGGCGGTGCAGGGCACTAAAATCAGATCCAGTGCCTCCGGCGGCAGGAGCTCTGCCCGGCTCAGGATGGGGGTGCGGATGCCGTAGGCCCCTGCCTCCCAGCCATCCTCGCCGGGCACAGCCGCGGTCAGGCTGAAATTTCCCCCGCAGACGGGATAGGCCAGCGTTTTGCCCAGGCCCCGGGCCGTCTCGGCCAGGGTGGCCAGATCGGCCTCGCCGCCAAAGGCTGCGTAAAGCAGGATGGTCCGGGCCTGCCGGAAGCAGGGGAGCGCCGCCAGCCGGGCGCAGAGAGTTGCATTGGCAGCGGCACGGGTTTCCGGTGCCAGTGCCCGGCGGGCCGCAATGCCCGCTTTGCGCTGAACCTGTTTCTCTTCCGCAAGGGTCATGCGGTTTCCTCCGTTCTTCCGGGCGGTGCCCATGCAGACGATCTGCACAAAAACCACCCAGCATTTTTATAGGAATATAATAAGCAATGCGGGCTCAAAAAGCAAGCGTTTTTGTCGAAATTGCGGTTGAAGAAAGGCTGGCATTTTGTTATCAGAGAAAAAACCGTCCGGCCCAATGCGGGGCCGCGCTTTTTGGGATCGTCTCGCCTGCTGTCATGGCGGCCATGGGCAGCATCCTGACCAACAAGTACGCCGAGGGCCTGCCCGGCTGCGGTGGATTTTTATGCCGTGTTTTTTGTGCGTTCTTCACGAACTTTTGGGGGCGGCTTTGTGCAGAACCCAATAAAACAGGCGCAAATCTGTGATTTGTGTCCATTTGGACACTTGCGCGGACACGGGCATTTCTGGTACAATATTTCTGATGAAAAAGAACCGGCTGTGAGCTTTTCCTCTATGCTGTTTCCTGCACGGCAGAGAGGGGCGCAAAAACGGGAAACCGGCGGGAAATGGCCGCGGAAACGCGACATCTGTCCGGGAACGCGGAAAATGACGGAAAATGCCATAAAAATTCCCACCTCGATTTTGCGATCCGGGCTTGACAAGGCACCAGTTCCGATTCATAATTGTTCCAAGGGAGAGCGCTGGAAAACCGCCCGGCGGCTGGGTGGAACATGCCGCTCCCGGAACACCGGAAAGCGCCCGGGGAAATACGCTTGGAAAGAGAGGACGCGGTCTATGAAGCAGCTTTGGAAAAAGCTCGTGCTCTGCGTACTGACGCTGGCACTGTGCTGCAACCTGGTGCCCATGGCGTTTGCGGCGGACGCAAGCTATTACAACGTCTACTTGGAAGCACAGGGCGGTACATGTGATGTCATGCAGCTGTATGCTTACAAGTACGGCTCCAATTACCGGCTGACCAGTACGCCCACCCCCACCATGGAGGGCTATAAGTTTGATGGCTGGTACGACGATGTGGTGGGCGGCACCAAGATCACCACGCGGTACAACTTCAAGGACGATACCACCATCTACGCGCACTGGACGCCGACGGCCAAAAAGAATACAGCCACGGCCACTGCAGCCAAGACAACGACGACAGCACCGGCAGCCGCTGACACAGAGAAGAGCTGGAAGCTGAAAGACAACCTCGGCACGGTGCTGGTGGTCACAACGGTGGTCGCTGTCGTGGTTGCCGTGGTCGCCGCACAGGGTTCCTGATGAATTTGCTTTTCTATTGAGTTTACTGAAGAAAGGAAAATTACTATGACGAACTATGAGCTCAAAATGCCCGCCAATTACGCAGCCATTGATGCGGAGGAGATGACCTATCTGGTTGGTGGTGAAACCACCGGCTGGCAGATGTTCAAGGATATCGGCACCCTGTTCAATTACATTGCCCGTGTCTTCTCCGCCGGCAGCTCCATCATCAACAACGTGGTCACCATCGTGGACACCGTCAAGAAGATCAATAGCTTCGTCCCCGATATGGGAAGCACCAAGAAGTAAATAAAACGCGCAATTCAACACCGTGTAATCAAAGAGCACTCCGGGTTTCCTGCCCTGGGGTGCTCTTTTGTTGTAAAAATACAAAAAGATGTTTTGCAAAAGGAATAAATCATGAAAAGCAGGAGTCGTGGTAAAGAATCTTAGGAAAATTGATTAAAAACAGGAAATATTGGTGCTATACTGTTGATGATACCACTTATCTTTATAAAGTTTTTTTTCGTGGAAAAAGAACGAAAATGTTTTCGTGGATTGTGCCGCGCTTCGCAGAGGACGGCGATTGAGATAAATTGGGAATGGAATGAAAGACAAAGCCTTGCGGAAGACTTTGCGGAGGGATTATGTCAGAGCGGAAATTGCGGCGGATGAGCCGCACGGAGCTGATCGACGTCATCGACACGCTCCGGCAGGATGAAACGCCGCAGGAAACCGAGGCTTTGCGGCGGGTGGATGCGGAACGGAAGCGCCTGACCGAGCGGCGGCGTTTCTGGCGGGTGCTGCGCGGTACGGTGAGCACCCTGATCGTGGTGGCGGCCATTGCGGTGCTGCTGGCCACGCTGCTGCTGCCTGTGCTGCAGGTGTCGGGCGACAGCATGAACCCCACCCTGCAGGACCGGGACGTGATCCTGCTGGTAAAAACGGACGATTGGAAGACGGGCGACTTGTGTGGCTTTTACTGGCAGAACAAGCTGCTGCTCAAGCGCATCATCGGCGGGCCGGGCGATGTCATCTCCATCGACACCAAAGGTGTCGTGAGCGTCAATGGAGAGGTGCTCGACGAGCCCTATGTGGATGAGCTGGCGTTGGGCGAGTGCGACATCGAGTTCCCCTATCAGGTGCCGGAGAGCCGCTATTTTGTGATGGGCGACCACCGCGTCACCTCCATCGACAGCCGGAGTACGGTGATCGGCTGTGTCGAAAAAAGTCAAATCGTGGGCAAGGTCTTTTTACGCGTCTGGCCCTTGTCCGGTTTTTCGTTGATCCACTGAGGAAAGGAATCCATTATGGAAATGAAGAATCGCTTCCAGGAAGCCATTCAGAACGTCCAGCGGCAGCGTCATTTGGCCCGGCGTTCGGTGGCAATGGTTCTAGTGCTGGCGATGCTGACCGCCATGAGCGTCAGCTGGCGGCTGCATCAGGATGGCATCGCGTTTACCGCCGATGACACGCGCTATTACTGCGGGAAAGAAGAACACAAGCATACCGACGATTGCTACATCGAGGGCACCGAGCCTGTCTGCGGCTATGAAGAGGGCGAAATCGTCGAAGAAACGATGGATTCGGCGGATGACGCAGGGGACGGTGACTCCAGCGCTGCGGACTGGGACGAAGCCGGGAGCGAGCCGGAAAGTGAGCCCGCCACGCAGGAAGAGCCGGAGCCGGAAGTGGTGCTGCACCACCACACCTCGGATTGCTACGAGGAAGAAGAGGTGCTGACCTGCGGCATCGAGAGCGACCACGTCCATCAGGATTATTGCTACGACCAGGAGACCGGCGAACTGCTCTGCACCGAGCATGAGCACACCGACGACTGCTATACCCTCGAAGAGGTTCTGGTCTGCGGCCAGGAAGAGGGCGAGCCGGAGGAAACGGATGACGGCGCCGCTCTGTACGATAGGGACGAAAACAGCGCGGAGGAGAGCGATTCTGCCGAGGAACCGGAGACAGCAGCCGACCCGGAACCCGAAAAAGAAGCCACCAAACCCGAAACGGACGACGAGATCGACACGGGCTATACCGTCCACCACCACACCGCCGAGTGCTATGGCAAGGTGCTGATCTGCGGCAAGGAAGAGCACGAGCATACTGCCGCCTGCCTCATCAACCCCAACGCCGAGATCGACGCGGAGTACGACGCCAAGACCCCTGCCCGCACGGATGCGGACTGGGCTGAGGACATGGTGCTCGTGGCCCAGAGCCAGCTCGGCTATACCGAGAGCAAGGCCGACGTGGACGAGGACGGCAACGGCTACACCATGTATGCCGACCAGTATTATAAGGACAAGCCCATGGTGTATGCTGACTGGGACTGCACCTTTGTGGCCTACTGCCTGTACCATGCAGGCGTGCCGCAGGACGTCATCCCCCAGTACGCCAGCATCAGCGCCCTGCGTGGCGAGCTTGCCCGCATGAACTCTGAATATTATACCGATGACCCGCAGGATTTTGCCTCCATCCTGCCGGGTGATATCGTCATGTACAAAAATGCCGAGGGCCGCGAGACCATCGGTGTGGTGTCCGACGCGGCGGTGGACGAGGAGACCGATCTGACCACGGCCCTCACCGTCATTTCCGGCGATGTCGCCACCGGCTGCGAGTCCGACGGCGAGACCACCATCGACCAGGTGGCCGAGGTGGAAGTTGCCCTGAACGATGTCACCAGCTTTGTGTCCGTCAATGCCGCGGAGGGGTATGGCATCAGCGATTTGATGGATGAAGAGCAGGGAACGGAGAGCCTTGACGTAGTGGTTACAGGTACTCCGATAGATTTGACAAAGCTGAATCCTACGATCACAGCATTGAAAAAGACGGGCAGCGGAAATAATGATTATGGCCCAATTGAAGATGGTTACGAATTTACAGAGGGCGACTCTGTAAAAATTGAGGGCAAGTTTAAGATCAAGAGCAGTGATTTTGCAGATGCAGACAGCAATACAGTGACCTGGGATATTGGTCTGAAGCTTCCAGCAGCAGTTTCTGAACGCCCGATTACGGTTCTTGTAAAAAATGAAGAAGGAGAAACGATAAAAACAGTTGAGATCGGCAAACTTTCAATCACGGAGGATGGCAAGGCAAGTTTTGTCTTTGACCGGGAGAAAATCAATGCTGCAGGCGCTGCTGGCTACGATGTGGATTTCTGGCTGACCGCAACGGCAGAAGTGCAGGGAGACCAGGACAAAGAGACGATAACTTTCCCGGGTGTTGGGACTACTATTACCGTAAAAAAGCAGTCTGATATTTCGGTTCAGAAGAGCAGCGCTGATAAAGCGCAGTTCCAGTATGATGACGACGGGAATCCGTACATTCAGTTCGAGGTCAAAGTATCGACGAAGAAAGGTACGCATGGAACTGTTGATATTCAGGATATCGTAAATCCCACGAAAGATATCAAAGGTGATTACGATAAGAAATCTTTTGTTCTGGAAAAATATGCTGCGAATGGAACGCTGCAATCGTCCAGTACACTGAAAGAAAATGAAAAGCTGAAATTTGAGAACAGTGAACTTAACTCGCAAACTGCACAGAGTTTTCAGGTTACAGGACTGGACAAACTGGAAGCAGGGGAATATTATGTCCTGAAATATAAATATAAGCTCGATAAAACAAAATGCAAAGATGAGAAGCTGTCTGGTTCCTTTGAAAACTGTGCGAAAGCAAAGTATAAAGATGGCAATTGGACAGAACCCTCTTGGTGGAATACGACTTACCAGGCTCGTCTGCAAAAATCGGGTAGTTATGACAACATTACTGGCCAAATCAGGTGGGAAGTGCTGGTCCGGAATCCCCATCCATTTGACCTGAAAGACTATGTGGTGGAAGATACACTTGGAACATCCGGTGCAAAAATTCTTGGTACGGTAGAAATCTATGCAGGTGACCTGGAAAACAGCATGGAGCTGCAGACGAAAGAGAACGTGACCTACAAGGAAAATAATGCAGGTTTCAAATATACGTTTGGAGAAAATTCCACCAGAAAGTATTATAAATTCATTTATTATACCAATGCGGTGGGGGAAAAAGTTGACAACAAGGCGACGATTTCAAAAAACCAAGATAGTGAGAGCGTTGACGCATCGACAAAAGTGAATGCACGCGGAACATATGTTGGAAAAGGTCCCGCAAGAAATGCAAATCAAAAGCTTGAAGATGTAGCAGGAAACAATAATTTAAAGAAAGCACCAAAGTGGTTCTTTACAATAGCTACTCCGACGAATTGGGATGGAAAATCGTTTGAAGTGTGGGACTGGTTTGTTCCTGTGACCAACGGCACCGCGAAAGCGGACCACTATGCGCTCTACGGAGAATTGAAAAAGCAGCTGAATAGTATTATCCAAATCTACACAACAGAAACTGGTGGTTCTGGCAAAGACGTTTCATGGGCTGCATCAAAGAAAATTGAAATTACCTACGAAATGTATCAGGATTATACTGTAAATGCAGATGGAAAGGGTGTGATAGGCGGAACACCTGCGACGGCAGACAATGACAAAGTACGTGCTTTCAAAATAAAAGTAGATTTTACCAATTCGACTGCAGGCAATGTCTGGAAACTGAATGTTGGTTTCATTGGATATACTGGCTATAGCTCGTACATCGATACGACAGGAATGACGATGGATAACGGCAAGCAGTGGGAGATCTACAATGAAATTGCCTCCCTTGGCAGAACGGCAAAGGGCACCTATTTTTACCAGAAAGAACCCGGAAAAAACACTCTGGAAAAAATGGTGAGCAAAGATAGTATGGGAAGCGGTCACTATTTTATGGCCCCTGATCAGAACGGACAATTTAATTATAGAGGGTCTGAGACAACCATCTGGTACAAGCTTTGGCTGGAAGTAGATGGAAGCCAGGACACCATTCGGATCAAGGATACATTGCCCAAGGGAATGGTGCTGGATACAGCGCAGAGCCCGTATGCTTTTTATGCAGAAGAGAGTGACAAGGAAAAAAGCATTTATGATAAGGACTCTGTAAAATATCCGGCTGAAAACTTTACCGCAAAAACGACGACAGATGTCAACGACCAACAGGTGATCACTTTTACGCTGAGCAATGTCAAGCAGAACATTGAAAAGCAGACGGATAAGAAGAAAAACCGGATTGCCATTGCTTATTGTGTAAAAGTGGATGACCCGGATTTTTGGGGTACGCTCATAGAATCCGAAAAACCGTATGTAAACACAGCAAGCTGGGAGGGTGTAGCTGACGCAACAGCAACAGCAGTCGTAAAGAGAGACAGCACCTATTTGACCAAGTCGAGTGAATACAAGGATGGCAGCTCGACCGTCAAATATGTTGTGGATATCAACCCGCAGGCGCAAAAGCTGAATCCCAAAGAGGCATATCTTGATTTTGAAGATGATTTTACAGTCCCCAAGAGAGCGACTGCAAAATTGGACCGTGATTCTGTTAAGCTGTATCGGGTAGACGCAGGTGGTACGCAAACAGAAGAGCAGATCACAGAGATGACAACATCGTCTGAAAAAATAAACGCAGAAGAAACAAAATATGTGATCAAAATCAAAGTCCCAGATGCCGTGCATTACAAATTGGAATATGTCTATGAGCTGGATACATCCAAGGCGAGTGCAACGCAGATTACGCTGGAAAATCAGGCAACCGTTGGTGCAGCCTGGCAATCATCGGATGGAGTTCAGTATAACCATGTGAATGCAGGTGCCAGTGCATCGACAGCTGGTCAGATTCGAGTGCTGAAAGTTGCAGCAAACGATGAGCAGAAAGTACTTGCTGGCGTGGAATTTGAGCTTTATAAGTACAATAGCGCGAACAACGCATTTGAGAAAGTAGGAAATACCCTTACAACACGGACAGATGGAACCATTCTGATGACGCCTGGCGCAGAGGCAAGTTATGATGTTGCCAATCTGCAGACAAATACGCTCTACAAACTGGTAGAAACAAAGTCGCGGGATGGATATGTGAACAGTGGAACACCGTATTATTTCATCTGGCTGGCTCAGGGCAAGGAAGATACGAACAGCAATAAAAAGGAGGCTTATAAGGCTGCAACTGGTGCAAGTAAAGAAACAGACCTTGTTGGCAGCATGACAAAGGATGAACGAGATAACATTCTTTATTATGTGCATGGCAAGAGTTATGAGCTGAAAGTGACAAATGCAGCAAAGAAACTCGACATTGAAAAGATCTGGAAAGATGCAGCTGGAAATGTATTGAGCACAGCGCCAGACGGTATAACAGAAATCAAGGTGGATATCTATTGCTATCCGGCAAATGAAAAATTCAGCGATGAGCACCTGACCTCCGCCAATCTTGTGGAAACAGTTAAGCTGAATAAAGAAAACCAATGGAAAGCGACATTCACTCAGCTGGACGATCAGTATAAGTATTATGTCATAGAGCAGGAACGGAGCAACCTGTATCGTACAACTTATACAAATCGTGATGGAGAGCATATCCAATATGGCTATACCAATGGCGATAAAGTAACCATTACAAACCAGCAGCGCCCCACAAGCCTGACCGTCCGGAAGTACTGGCAGGGCACAAATGAAGCTCCGTTGCCAGATACTCTACCGGATAGGGTGACGGTTCAGCTTTGGAAAAAAGGAACAGGTGAAGTACCGAATACAAAAATAGGAGATTCGGTTGATCTAACCGCAGCAGGGGAGTGGAGCCATACATTTACCGGACTTGATCCGGATGGGCTTTACTATGTGGTAGAAACGCCAGAAGTGGATGGTTTTGAGGTATCCTATGAGGATAACAACGGAAACGGAGTTGCTCCCGGCGGAACCATCAAGGTGATCAATACCGCCTCCGAGGCCCCCACCTACGAGCTCCCCTCCACCGGCTCCCCCGGCGGCACAGTTCCTTACACGGCAGGCGGCGCAGCCATTGCGCTGGCCGCAGTGCTGTGTGGATATAACTCTAGGCGTAAGCGGAAAAGGGGGGAAGAGTGACTCCTGCAGCTCTGACCCCGGCAACAAACCGAACGTAGGAAAATAAATCCCCTCTCTGGCGTCTTCAGAGAGGGGACGTAAGAAAGGTAGTAAAGAAATATGAAAAGAGTAAAACGCGTGTTGGCGCTGCTTGCAGCATTTGCGTTGGTGCTGGCCATGGCCGTCCCGGCGTGGGCGGATAAAGCAAATCTGTATACAATTTCTGTCCCGGAGGGAAGTAGTCATACATACAAGGTTTACCAGATTTTTACGGGTGATTATAGCAAGGGTAAGCTGTCTAATGTCAAGTGGGGCCAGAACAGTAAGAACCGTGGCGAGAGTGTCAATGTCGGCGATAAAGTTGGAGAGAACGTGTTAAATGAACTGGCTGCTGTTGTGAGTAGTTCGGATGCAGACAAACTTACGGTGATTAAAAAATACGCTGACCTAGACAGCACAGAGGCTGCGACTGTCACTGCCAGTAGTTCTGCCACGGTTGCTCCTGGTTATTATCTATTTAAAGATACAACTGCAACCGCAGAAAATGAAGTTTACATTACGGAAGTGGTTGGTAATGTTACAATCAAAGCTAAAAATTCCAATGTCCCGGGTTTTGAGAAAAAACTGAAAGATAAGAACGACACCACGGATAATGATTTCGGCGATTGGCAGGATGTTGCAGACCATGATATTGGCGATGCAATCCCGTTCAAGCTGGAGGGTACGGTTCCGGCTGACTATACAGAGTATACCAGTTACTACTTTGCATTCCACGATGAGGAAGAAAGTGGCCTGACATTCAACAGCAATTCTGTCAAGGTTTATGTTGATGATACGGAAATCAAGACTGGATTTGAGGTCAAGACTCCTACTACCGATAGCTGCTCGTTTGAGGTCGTTTTCAGCAATCTGAAAGACATTAATGCTGTCCATGCTGGCAGCAAGATTCGTGTGGAGTATACTTCTACTCTGAAGGCTAACGCTGTGATTGGTGGCGACGGCAACCTCAATAAGGCACAACTCGAGTATTCTAACAACCCCAGAGATACGAATTCTAAAGATAAGACGGTTTGGGACAATGTTGTTGTCTTTACCTATCAGGTTGTTGTCAACAAGTATGCAAACTCTGTTGAAGAGAACAATAAGCTGGCAGGTGCAGAATTTACTCTGACCAAAAAGTTGAAAGATGGCACAACGAAGAACATTGCTGTTGTGAAGTCTCAGGATGGCAAACAGTTTACTTTTAAAGGTCTGGATGACGGTGAATATACGCTGACTGAGACTGTGACCCCGGAGGGCTACAATACCATTGACCCGATTACCTTTAATGTCAGTGCAAACCATGAAATTACTTGGGATGGAACGGGCAATCGCAACACTTTGCTGAAGAGCCTGACCGGTAATAAGGTAACAGGCGAAATTACATTTGCAGAGAATGCAAATGTTAATGGCTCTCTGGTAACGGATATTATCAATAAGTCCGGTACAGTGCTCCCCTCCACCGGCGGCATGGGCACCACTGTCTTCTACGTCGTTGGCGGCGGCCTGATGGCTGTGGCTGTGGTCCTGCTGGTGACCAAGAAGCGGATGGAGAACAAGCGCTAAACCAAACCCCAAAGCAAAAAATATCCTGATAACATTAGGGAGTAGCCCATGAAAAAGAATCGCAGTACCATAATATTGATCCTGATCTTTCTCGTGGGTCTATCCGTGATGTTATATCCCACCGTCAGCGATTATGTCAACCAGCGCCACCAGTCCCGCGCGCTGGCCAGCTATGACGAGACGGTCAACGAGATGTCGGACGCGGACTATACCGCCTATTTTGAGGCGGCGGACGCCTACAACCAACGGCTGGCGGCCACGCCCAATGCGTTCTTCACGCCGGAGCAGGTCTCCGGCTATGAGCAGACGCTGGATGTCTCCGGCACGGGCATTATGGGGTATATCACCATCCCCAAGATCGGCGTGGAGCTGCCCGTCTACCACGGCACCAGCGATGGTGTTTTGCAGGTGGCGGCAGGCCATCTGGAGGGCAGCAGCCTCCCCGTGGGCGGGGCGGGCACCCATGCGGTCATCTCGGCCCACCGCGGCCTGCCCAGCGCCAAGCTGTTCACCAATCTGGACGAGCTGGAAGCGGGCGACACGTTCACCATCACGGTGCTGGACCGGGTGCTGACCTATGAGGTGGACCGGATCTCCATTGTCCTCCCCACCGAGACTGATTTATTACAGCCCGTAGAGGGGCAGGACTACGTTACCCTGATGACCTGCACGCCCTACGGCATCAATACCCACCGCCTGCTGGTGCGCGGCCACCGTGTCAACACGCGGGAGAGCCAGAAACATGTCCGTGTCACGGCGGACGCGACACGGATCGACCCCATCATCACGGCGCCTGTCATTGCCCTGCCCATGCTGGCAGTGCTGCTGATCTGGCTGCTGGTGACCACACGGAAGCGTCCGAAAGCAGGCAAACATGAGAAAACGACGAGAGGTGACCCCCATGAAACAAATTCGTAAACAGCTGGCGGCGCTGTTGCTGGCTGTGGCACTGGCGGCAGCGTGCGCGGCCCCGGCTTTTGCCGCCGCCACGGCCGCCAGCATTGAGCTCACCCGGAAAGGCAGCATCACCGTGACCCTCCGGGATTCCGAGAGCGGGAGCGCGGTCTCGGGCGGCAAGCTGACCCTGTATCAGGTGGCCTCCATCAGCCGCCAAAATGGAAATTTAAGCTATGATTATACAAATGGTTTTGAAAATTGCGGCGTTTCCCTCGGCGATCTCTCGGAGAGCGACCTGGCCCGGACCCTGGACGACAAGCGCCCGGCCGACAGCAAAGGGGAGACGCTCACCGTGGACACCGATGGCAAGGCCGTCTTCTCACGGCTGCCGCTGGGCCTGTATCTCGTCGTCCAGAGCACCGCTTCCACCGGGTATGAGAAGATCAACCCGTTCCTGGTGTCGGTGCCGCTGGTGGAGGAGGACACGTACCTCTACGATGTGGACGCCCTGCCCAAGGTGGGCACGCTGACGCCCACCACCCCGCCGGACGTGCCGGGAGAACCCGACAAGCCGGAGGAACCGGACAAACCCACGGAACCCGAAAAGCCGACCACGCCGGAAAAGCCGACCACGCCGGAAAACCCGGACAGACCGGAGACTCCGGATATCCCCGAGGAACCGGGCAAGAACACCCCTCCGGGTGCCGACAACCCCGATGACTGGGTGCTGAACGGCCGCCCGGACAAGAACAAACAGGCACCCGGCGCGGACAACCCGGAGGACTGGGTGCTGAATGGCCGCCCGACCCTGCCCCAGACCGGCCAGCTGAACTGGCCCATCCCGGTGCTGACGGCGGCAGGCACCTGCCTCATTGCAGCGGGCATCCTGCTCCGCAAAAAACACTGAGCCATGCAGAAAAGACGACTTGGAACCATCCTCATCCTGCTGGGAGCGCTGCTGCTGGCCGGGGCGCTGGGCCTGCTGGGCTACAACCAGTGGGACAATGGCCGCGCCCAGAAAGCGGCGGCACAGGTGCTGGATCAGCTGGAAACGACGCTGGACGAGCAGGAGAACCATTTGCAGCTTCTGGTGCCCACCCAGGTGGACGACACCGCCCGGGAGATGACCGTTACCGCCATTGATGGCTGGGATTACATCGGGTATCTCTCCATCCCGTCCATCGGGCTGGCCCTGCCCGTGATGAGCGAGTGGAGCTATCCGGGCCTTAAAATTGCCCCGGGGCGGTACGCGGGCTCGGTCTTCACGGACGATCTGGTCATCTGCGGCCACAACTATGCCCGGCATTTCAGCCCCGTCAAGCGGCTGGCCGAGGGCACGGAGGTGCAGTTTGTGGATATGGACGGCCGGGAGTGGGACTACACCGTCTCCAAAGTGGAGACCCTGCAGCCCACCCAGATCGAAGAGATGGTGGGCAAGGCGGACGGCGATGACTGGGATCTGACGCTCTTCACCTGTACCACCGGCGGCAGTGCCCGCTGCGCGGTGCGCTGTACCCGGGTGGAGACGGCTTCCTGAAGATTCCAAACTGGAATAATTTATGTGAATATTACAAAAAGGCACGCTCTCTTTTGGAGAACGTGCCTTTTCCGCATCTTATGTTAGGTTCCGGGGGAGATCAGTAGTGCAGCTGGTCAGCGGTCAGAGCTTCCAACACGGGCAGCATGGCGGCTGCTTCCGCCTTGGCCTTGGGCAGGTCCATATCGCGGTAGTTGCCGCACTCCACCTCACTGGCACCGGGGACAGCACCCTCAAAAGCGGCCATGAAGCGGAACGAGTCCACGGTCAGGGCCAGAGCCTCGGCGGGGGTCAGGCCCCGGGTGAGCAGGTAAAAGCCGGTGCGGCAGCCCATGGGGCCGACGTAGATGACGCCGTCCTTGTAGGCGCTGTTCCGCGCGTAGGTGGCAAACAGGTGCTCCAGCGTGTGGGCCGCGCCGGTGGTCAGGTAATCGCCCTGATTGGGCTTTTTCATCCGGATGTCCCAGGTCAGCACATCGCCGTCCTGGCGGCTCAGGTACATGCCGCGGTCCAGTTTGGTGTGGTCCACGCAAAAGCTTGCGATCCGTTCCATTGCTACTTCCTCCCAATCTTTCCGATAAAATCAGGCCTGCAGGCGCTGCACGCTGCCGTGCGCGCAATCCACAGCCACCATCAGGCCATCACGGATGTGGCTGGTAGCACCGGCGGCACCCACGATGGTAGGTTTGAGCAGAGCCTTGCCGGCAATGGCAGCGTGGCTGTTCAGGCCCGGCTCCTCGACCACGATGGCGGCGGCGTCACGGACGTAGCTCAGCATCTCGTTGGAGGTGGAGGGCACGACCAGGACCATGCCGGGCTTGAACTTTGCCCGCAGCTCGTCCAGGTTGTGGCAGACGCAGGCCTTGCCGGTGGCATTGGCCAGGGCAGCGCCCTCAGGGCCGATGCCCACACCGGTGGCCAGGCAGTTGCCGATCATGTGGATCTTGATCATGTTGGTGGTGCCGGACACGCCCACGGGGACGCCGGCGGTGACAACAGCCAGCTCGCCGTCGTGCAGGTAGCCGTTCTCCTTGGCCAGGTTGGTGGACATCTCGATCAGCTCATCGGTGCTGTGGGCCAGAGCCATCATCAGCGGGGTGATGCCCCAGGAGATGGCCAGCTGACGCTGCACCTGCTCGTTCATGACGCAGGCAATGATGGGCTGTGCGGGGCGGTACTTGCTCAGCAGGCGGGCGGTGTTGCCAGACTCGGACACCGTGACGATGGCGGAAGCGTTGACGTCCTTGGCGGTCAGGCAGGCAGCGTGCGCGGTTGCGTCGCTGACGCTGATCTGGCCGTTGCTGGCATCCACCAGACGGTTGTCGCGGTAGTGCACCTCGTTCTCGGTGCGCTCGGCAATGGCGGACATGGTCTTGAGGGCCTCCACGGGGTAAGCGCCTGCAGCGGTCTCACCGGAAAGCATGATGGCAGAGGTGCCGTCGTAGATGGCGTTTGCCACGTCAGAGATCTCGGCACGGGTGGGCCGGGGGTTGACCATCATGCTGTCCAGCATCTGGGTAGCCGTGACAATGGGCTTGCCAAAGGAGAACGAGCGGTCGATGACGCTCTTCTGGATGCCGGGCAGCTCGGTGAAGTCGATCTCAACGCCCAGGTCGCCACGGGCGACCATGACGGCGTCGGCGGCGGCCAGGATGCTGTCGATGTTGTTCACGCCCTCGCGGTTCTCGATCTTGGCGATGATGCGGATGTTGGAGTCGTACTCGTTCAGCAGGTTGCGGATGTCGTACACGTCCTGTGCGGTGCGCACAAAGGAAGCGGCGATGAAATCAAAGCCCTGCTGCACGCCGAAGATGATGTCGTCGCGGTCGCGCTGGCTCAGGTACGGCATGGAGAGGTGGACGCCGGGCACGTTGACGCCCTTTTTGTTTTTGATCTTGCCGCTGTTCAGCACCTCGCAGGTGATGTCGGTGTCGGTCACGTTGGTGATGCGCAGCTTGATGAGGCCGTCGTCCAGCATGATGGTGCCGCCCTCGTGCACATCCTGGGGCAGGTCCTTGTAGGTGATGGAGCAGATCTCCTTGGTGCCCTCCACCTCACGGGTGGTCAGGGTAAAGGACTGGCCTGCTTCCAGCATCTCCACGCCGTTCTTGAACTCTTTCAGGCGGATCTCGGGGCCCTTGGTGTCCAGCAGAGCAGCCACGGGCTTGCCCAGCTCGGCACGGATGGCTTTCAGGTTGTCCAGGCGGCCCTTGTGCTCCTCATGGGAGCCGTGGGAAAAGTTGAAACGGGCCACGTTCATGCCGTTGGCGACCAGCTCGCGCAGCACGCCGTCCTTATCGGTGGACGGGCCCAGGGTGCAGATGATCTTTGTTTTTCTCATATAAAATACCTCCAACTACGTCTCTTCAAATTTCACTCTATCACACAGCGGAAACTACATCCTCCCGCTGCTTCTGGCAGAGCCAAGCTGCCAGGGAAAACGCTTGATGGTTTGTTTGTTCAAAACCCCACCGCCTTATATTATAAACACTTGGATACAATAGAGCAAGAAAAATATTTGCTAAGAAACCCTTAAGATTTTATACCAACCGCCAAAATTGGTTGAGCGGTCGGTTTTGGCCCCTTAAATTCGCTTAAACCATGTCCGAGTGCACGATACTGCAACAAAAGGCTTGCACAAACAGCCAACTGCGCCTATAATAGAGCTAAGAAAAAGTCTCACTTTTTGGGGTGCATGGTGCCCCGGGAGCAGGGACCCGAATTTTGAAAAACGGAGGAACCACTGCAAATGGAAAAGCGTGTTTTTCTGATCGTTCTCGACAGCTTTGGCATTGGCGCGGAGCCGGACGCCCCCGCCTTTGGCGACGCGGGCACCAACACCCTGGGCGCGATTGCCAAGCACCCCAACTTCCACTGCCCCAACCTGCAAAAGCTGGGCCTGTTCAACATTGACGGCGTGACGGCAGGGGAGAAGAGCCCTGCCCCCGAGGGTGCCTTTGCCCGCCTGCAGGAGCAGAGCATGGGCAAGGACACCACCATCGGCCACTGGGAGATCGCCGGTGTGGTCAGCCCCAAGCCGCTGCCCACGTTCCCGGAGGGCTTCCCCGATGCCCTCATCCAGGAGTTTGAGGAGAAGACCGGCCACAAAGTGCTCTGCAACAAGCCTTATTCCGGCACCCAGGTGCTGAAAGATTACGGCGAACAGGCCATGAAAGAGAATGCCCTCATCGTGTACACCAGTGCCGACAGTGTGTTCCAGGTGGCCGCCAACGAGGAGCTGGTGCCGGTGCACGAGCTCTACCGTTACTGCGAGATCGCCCGTGAGATGCTGAAAGGGGAATACGGCGTGGGCCGTGTCATCGCCCGGCCGTTCCTGGGCCACACGGCCGATACGTTCTACCGCACCACCAACCGCCACGACCTGAGCCTCAAGCCGCCCCGCAAGACCATGCTCGACCTGCTGAAAGACGCCGGCAGGGACGTCATCGCGGTGGGCAAGATCTTTGATATCTTTGATGGCGAGGGCGTCACCGAGAAGATCAAGACCACGGGCAACACCAACGGCATTGCCTTTACCAAGGCCCTGCAGACCCGTGATTTCGAGGGCCTGGCGTTCGTCAACCTGGTGGACTTTGATATGCTCTACGGCCACCGCCGCGACGTGGCGGGTTACGCTGCCGCCGCCACCGAGTTTGACCACTTCCTGGCCGACTTCATCCCCGGGATGCGGGAGGACGACCTGCTGATGGTCACGGCAGACCACGGCTGCGACCCCTCTTACACCAAGACCACCGACCATACCCGTGAGTATGTGCCTTATCTCATCTGCGGCAAGGGCGTCAAGCCCGGCGTGGATCTGGGCACCAAGCTCTGCTTTGGCACCATCGCCCACACCATCTGCGATTACCTCGGTGTGGACGCTTCCAGCCTGGACGGCCAGAGCGTGCTGCCGGAGATTTTGAAGTAAGCTGATTCGAGAAAAGCAAGACCCCCGTTCCAATGGAACGGGGGTCTTGTGATATCCGGGTTTATGCAGCGTTGCTGGCTGCGTTGGTGTCGGTGCTTTCCGAAGAGCTGGAGGAGCCAAACAGAGCATCCAGCACCGTGGAAGCGGCCTGATGCAGGGAGGAGGCCGCCTGCTCCAGCTGTTCCTGACTGGGCATGGAGATGGCGGGGCTTTCGCCGCCCGTCTCGCCGCCCTGCGCAGGCTGGGCCTCGGATTCTGCCGGTGCTTCCGTGGAAGCGCTCTGCTCACCATCCGCCGGGGTCTCCGGGGTGGTTTCCCCATCGGAGGGAGTCTCTTCCGGGACACTCTCGGCGGGTTCTTCGACGATCACGCTGTCCGGGGTCTCCTCCGGCACGGAGACAGCCGCGTTGGGGTCTGCCGTCGGGGTGTAGACGTCGGTCTTCTCCGGGGTCTGGCTGGTGCTGGTCAGCTTGTCTTCCCCGCCCAGCACAGCCGCGATAAGGGCTTTTGCCTCGTTGACGGAGTTTTCATCCGGTTTCATGACATAGAGGCTCTGGCCCTTGGCGGAGTAGCACTTGGTGCTCTTGGCACTGGTACCGGTCACGCTGTGGCTCTGGATATCCCAGCTGGACAGGTCGCTCAGCTGCATCCGGACCAGGGCCGAGATCTGCTCCTGGGACAGGCTGGTCACAAAGCAGTCCGCCATTGCATCCATCAGCTTGGAAAAGCTCATGAGCAGGGCCGGGGACTTGAGTTTTTCCACCATGGCGTCAATGACTTTCATCTGGTTGATGCCGCGCTGGATATCGCCGTTTTTAAAGGCGTGGCGCTCCCGGGCAAAGGCCAGGGCAGATTTGCCGTCCAGATGGTTCCAGCCCTCGGCAAAGGTGGTGGGGTCATAGTAGCCGGGGCTGCCCACCGAGGTGAACGCCTGGTCGGAGTAGACATCCACGCCGCCGATCGCGTCGATGATGCGGATGAAGCCTGCAAAGTTGATGCGGATGTAGTGTTCCACATTCACACCGTAGAGGTTGCCCAGCGTCGCCATGCTGGTCTCCACGCCGTACAGGCCGGCATGGGTCAGCTTATCCTTGCTGTCGGTGCCCGCCAGGTCTACATAGTAGTCACGCGGGGTGTTGATGAGAGCCGCCTGCTTGGTCTCCGGGTTGACCACCGCCAGAATGTTCACGTCGCTGCGGGCCTTTTCGGTCAGCTCACCGCGGTTGTCCACGCCGCTGAGGTAGACCACGAACGGCTCTTTGGTGATCTTATTGGCTTCCGCGCCGGTGATGAGGCCGGAGGTGACATTATCCAGTGCGGCAAGGCCCTGCTGTGCCCAGACACAGCCCACGGCCAGCCCGGCGCAGAGGAAGAGGGAGAACACCCGGGACACAGCGCCCGGGGTCTTGTACTCCTGGCAGCGCTTGACCAGCAGCCAGAGCAGCACCAGCAGTGCCGTGATGAGGATGAGATACAGCGCGGGCAGCATCTGGGTGCGCCACAGCTGCACCAGAGCGCCGACACTTAAAATCGCCTGTAATACCAGCAAAATAACGCCTCGTTTCGGGGTCGATTCGCCCGGAATGGTCATCTTGTGCTCCCGGGGAGGCTCCGGTGCCTTGCGGGAGGGGGGATTGTTCCGGGGCGGTTTGGGCGGCGGAGACTGGGGCTGGGGCACCTCCGGCGCAAAGAACGCCGAGCTGTCCACCTCAATGGTCTTGTCGTCCTCGTGCCGCGCGCCCCGGCGGATGTGCCGGGAAGTATCGTCCGGGTGGGAGGAACGGTCATTTTCATCGAACATGAGAATACTCTCCTTTGACAGTGTGCCTGGCCATGGGTCAGGACACGGGAACAATGGTCAGCACGGCGCGGGCCGGCAGACAGGTCGCGGTCTGGTCTTCTTCCCGCAGCCAGCCGTAATGCTCACAGATGTGGTCCGGGCAGGGGGAGTCCACAAAGCGGGCGGCTCCGTCCTGCACCTGAATGTGCACGGTCAGGTAGCCGGTGTCCACATCGTAGGTGGCATCCTTGGTCAGCGGGATATCCAGCACCGTGTTGGCGTCGCCGTAGGTCAGGGCAGCGGCTAAGGCCGCTGCACCCGTGCGGTGGGCGGCCCGCCAGGCAAACCACCCGCCTGCGATTCCAAGAACCACGACGGCAAAGATCAGATTGATGAGAAGCTGTTTGTGTTTCATGAACTGTTATCCAATGTTGTCGTTGAGCGGGATCTGCTCCAGTTCGGCCAGCCAGAGGGCAGCTGCCGCGTCGCTGGGCATCCGCCAGTCGCCGCGAGGCGAGAGGGTCACGCTGCCCACCTTGGGGCCGTCCGGCAGGCAGCTGCGCTTGAACTGCTGGACAAAGAACCGCCAGTAGAAGTTGCGCAGCCACTTGTACAGCACGCTGTCCGGGTACTCGGCACGGCCTGCAAAGGCGGCCTTTGCCAGCCGGAAAATCTTGGCCGGGCCAAAGCCGAAGCGGAGCACATGGTAGAGGTAGAAATCATGGAGCTCATAGGGGCCAACCAGATCTTCCGTCTTCTGCGCGATCTCGCCGTTGTCCTTGGCGGGGAGCAGCTCCGGGGAGACCGGTGTGTCCAGAATGTCCAGCAGCACGGTCTTGAGCGCTTCGGAGGCGGCAATGTCAGCCTCGTACTGCACCAGATGGCGCACCAGCGTTTTGGGCACGCCCGCGTTGACGCCGTACATGCTCATGTGGTCGCCGTTGTAGGTGGCCCAGCCCAGGGCCAGCTCTGAGAGGTCGCCGGTGCCCACCACGAGGCCGCCGGTACGGTTGGCAAGGTCCATCAGCTCCAGAGTGCGGACGCGGGCCTGACCGTTTTCAAAGGTCACGTCCAGCACGTTCTCGTCCTGCCCGATGTCGGCAAAATGGCTGTGGACGGTATTGGCAATGTCGATCTCCTGGAACGAGACGTTCAGCTCGTCGCACAGAATCTCGGCATTGCTGCGGGTGCGGTGAGTGGTGCCGAAGCAGGGCATGGTCACGGCCCGCACGTCAGTGGTGGGGCGGCCCAGCTGCTTCATGGCACGCACGGCCACCAGCAGGGCCAGGCAGCTGTCCAACCCGCCCGAAATGCCGATAACGGCGGTCTTGGCGTGGGCATGATCCAGCCGCTTGGCAAGGCCGTCAGCCTGCATTTTCAGGATCAGCTCACAGCGCTCAGCCCGCAGCTGCTGGTTGTGGGGCACGAACGGGGTGGGGTCCACCCAGCGGGTCAGCACCGTCTCAGTGAGGGGCAGGCTGAACTCCACCGTGGTGTAGCCGTCTGCCGCGGGCTCAAAGCTGGTGTTGCGGGCCCGCTCACTCTCCATCCGCTGGCAGTCCAGCTCGGTCTCGGCGTAACCGCCCGCAAAAGGCTTCGTTTCAGAGAGGAGAGTGCCGTTCTCGGCAATGAGGTCATGGCCGGCGAACACCATGTCCTGGGTGCTCTCACCGTGGCCGGCAGAGGCGTAGAGGTAGCCGCAGAGCAGGCGGGCGGACTGGTTGGACACCAGTGCCCGGCGGTACTCGGCTTTGCCCACCGTCTCATCGCTGGCCGAAAGGTTGGCGATGACGGTGGCCCCGGCCAGCGCGTGGAATGTGGAGGGTGGCAGAGCGCTCCACAGATCCTCACAGATCTCCACGCCCAGCACAAAGCTGGGCATCTCGCGGCAGCGGAAGAGCAGGGAGGTGCCAAAGGGCACCTGCTGGCCGCAGACGGCAATCATTTCCACCTCGGTGCTGCCCGGGGTGAACTGGCGCTTTTCGTAAAATTCGCCGTAGTTGGGCAGGTAGGTCTTGGGCACCAGGCCCAGCAGCTGGCCCTTGCAGAGGACAGCGGCGCAGTTGTACAGTTTGCCCCGTACCAGCAGCGGCAGGCCCACCAGAGCCACCACGTCCAGCTCTTTGCTGGCGTCCAGAACGCTCTGCAGCCCGGTCAGCGCTCCCTGCTGGAGGGTGCGCTGCAAAAACAGGTCGCCGCAGGTGTAGCCCGTGAGGCAGAACTCAGGGAAGACCGCCAGCTTGACGCCCCGGCCCGCGGCCTCGCGCAGCTGGGCGATGATCTGCTGGGTGTTATACACGCAGTCCGCCACCCGCAGGGCGGGGGAAAGGGCTGCGGCTTTCAAAAAACCATCTTTCATCGGAGGATTTCACATCCTGTCTGTTTTGATCAAAAAACCAAGGAGCAGGGCCCCGGGTTCGTGCTCATAGTATACCACAATCTGCCCCAAACGAAAAGTAACAGTTGGAAAACAGGCGGAAAAACTTGCAAAAACAAAAAGAGCCGCCGCATTGCCGCGGCAGCCCCCAAAGCCATAAAAGTGGAAAACGAGATAGACCGTAAGCCGGGTTCTGTATTAAACGACGATCTGTCTAG
>ERZ773264.847-NODE-847-length-41667-cov-4.348433_pt1 | contig 41667 bp, 60 predicted proteins | sample MGYA00511910_ERZ773264 | MGnify/ENA primary metagenome ERZ773264 (study PRJEB29015, sample SAMEA2737739) | human gut metagenome | biome: human gut; feature: human-associated habitat; material: faeces | place: China | collected 2012 ...
TGCCATTGTCAAGCCTGAAAGTATATATTAGCAATTTTGCAACCAGATGTGGGCATAAACAGAAGTTCCGGATCGGGAAAACAACGCTTACGGGAATCCTGGAAGATTACAAGAAAGTTGAGGAGGACAAAAGCTATGTTGAAGCATGAATTTGAGGAAAGATTTGGAAGCGAGATCTCCGATCAGAATTACAAGATCATTGAAACAGTATACACATGGCACCCGGCAATTAAAGAAGTCGGCGGAAAAGATCAGATCGCTACTTTATACAAAACCGGAGGCATGCCGCTGATTAAGAGCATGCTGGAGGCTGCAAACATTATGATGGATCTGGACAAAGAAAGACGGCAAGCAATGAGACGCATGGAGGAGATCCGGAGGAGAATTGAGACGGTAGCCAGTGGAGATCTGACAGAAGAACAGTGTCGGAGAGATGCAGTAGGAATGTTTGACAAGTCCGACAGTCCGGAAGAATGGGGATATGCAAGAATGTTCCTGGCAACAAAATACGGCGAAAAGCTTGCATCAGAGATTATTGAGGAGGTAGAGAAATGATGGCAGACAGAAGCAATCAGAGACTGAATGAGGCAATCGAAAATATGATCCGGATGTGGGATGGTACGATCCACGGGCAAACGATCCGGAACATGTGCGAAAATGGTTCCGACTATGAAAGCATCTGCGAGATCGCCGGGATCGAGTATGAAGATTATGAGGAGGAGTGAGAGTGGAAGATCTAAAGAAATGGATCGGCAGGAAGTTCCTGGACTTCTGTAAGTCCGATCCGGATGACGAGCGAGAGATCCATTACGAAATGATGACCGGAGACTTGAGCGAAAAACTGGAATTTACTTCCAGGGAGATCGTAAGCATGAAAACAATGGAACAGATCCGGAAGTCCATTATCAGAGATATCAAATTAACAGATAATTGGTGGCATGTGTCACTGGAATATAAGGAGGAAGCAGAAATGCAGGAAATTACAATGTCAAAAATGGAACGCCTGGAGGCAGAAAAAGAGGATTTTAAACAGATGTACGCTGAGTGCTTTCCGCATCTTGCGATCGTAGCGGATATCTTGAAAAAGTTCGGGGATGAAAGAGAGATCCAGACAGACGGAGCGCATATCTACATCACACCGAATGGCTACATCTCCATGAGTAATGTATCTGAGGGGTGGAGCCTTTCCAGATTGAACCATGAATCAAAACCGGAAATAAGATGCGAAGTAAGAGAAGAGATCGAGGAGGAGTAAACCATGAGCGAAAGAGAATTTGTAGTAATCAATGAAGAGGCTGCAAGAACAGCCCAGAATATGATGTCTTTTAATGAGTATCAGCTGGGATCCAGAACCAAAGAATACCAGGAGGACGTCAACGAAGTATATGATCTGGCAGAAGAAGTAGTTGCCAGAAGAGGAGAAGAATACCGAGAAAGAGCCTGGAGGCTGGCAACCAGATATGCAAAGAACCTGGGGAAATATTTCAATGAGGAGGCAAGAATCGGCTGCATGTGTCCGTCTGTGATGATCTCTGGAGCCGGAAACTTCCCGGTAAAGAAGAAAGAGAAACAGGTCAAAGCCTGGGATAAAAACCATGAGTTCTACAATTACTGCCAGTCGATCCGAGGAAAGCTGAATAACCTTCTGTACTCAAAAGAGGTTATCAAGAGTGATGACGAAAACGCTATTGAAGCCCTGGAGGAGAAAATTGACAGTTTGAGGGAAGTTCAGGAAAACATGAAGGAGATCAACAAGTATTACCGCAAGCATCATACGCTGGAGGGATGCGATCTCCTGACAGAAAAACAGCTCCAGAAGCTCCAGGGATCCATGGATCAGTTCGGGTATGACAGATCTCCATATCCGAGCTGGGCTTTACAAAACAATCTGGCAAATATCAAGAGATGCCAGCAGAGAGTTGATGAACTGAAAAAGACAAAAGAGAAAGGCACCTCTGAGGCGGATTATGGCGATTTCAAGGTAATTGAGAATATAGAACTGATGCGAATACAGATCGTGTTCGATGGAAAGCCAGATGAGGCAATCAGAAGCACTCTGAAATCAAATGGTTTCCGATGGGCCCCGTCTCAGGGAGCATGGCAGAGACAGCTCACATCCAATGGAAAGTATGCCCTGAGAAAAGTTATCGAAGAACTAGGAGCTGAGGTGCAGGCGTCATGACGGTAAGAAAAGCGGCAAAGGGAAGCTATTCCAGATACAACCAGAAGTACAACATAGGCTTCATCAATAGCGATGGAATGGAGGACGAAACACAGTTCGAGAGCGTGAAAACGCTCAAAGAGCTGTCGGATCTCTTCCGGGACTTTTGCAAAGAGAACGGATTCAAGACAAATACAGTTACATATGTGGAGGCAGTGTGATTATGGCAAAGAAAATTCAGAATAAGAGATATCTGGTAAACAGAGCAGTTTACAAGGCTGTAAAAAAGTACGATCATCAGCAGTTTGAGAACTTTTGCACCGATATTTATAAAAGCGGATGGGAGGACGGAAAGGCGTCTGTGAATGCCCTGGATGTAAAAGACATTGAGGCGGTAATCAGATCCGTAAAAGGGATCGGAGAGGTTCGGATCGGTAAGATCATGGAGGCAATCAATGAAAAATTCGATGAAAATGCCGGATCAGAAGAAACGGAGTAAACAGTTAGGAAAAGAGATCCGGGACAGCCGGAAGAGGTATGAAGATCTGAGAGTACACGGCGGATCCGATCCATTCTGGTCGGATGGGGTAAACATGAATTTGTGTAGAAGTCATGTCATATACTTCCGGAGGCAAGTGGAGACAGAGCTGGATCCGGAAAATTATCCGGAGGAGTATTTCTTGGAAATCCCGGCTGAGGTAAGCGTCCATTATATGGCAGATCCGGACGGGATCCGGAGCAGGTCAACAGCTGCACTGGAGGTTCTGAAAGAAAATCAGGACTTCCAGTACCTAAGAAGTAAGCTCAGCGGAGGCCTGGACAAAGAAACCAGTCAGTGCATGAACCCAGTACGCTATGTTCTGGGAATGGAAGATGCGATCCGGAGGGACGATCTGGTAGTAATGCGAAGATGCCAGGATCCGGAATATTACGTCAAATATTTGAGAGAAAGTCGGAAAAAGCTGGACGAAATTCTAGGATCGCCAATTTTGGAACCGAAGCTCCGGGAAGGGCAGCTGACAATATGGGATTTTATAGGAGGACAATAGTATGCACACAGAAAATGAGTATCACAGAGGAGAGATCTTTTTTATCAATGAGGGCGAAAGCTCCGGAAGCGAACAGGGGGGGGCGAGACCTGGAATCATAGTAAGCAATGACATTGGAAACAAACACGCTCCGATCGTGGAAGTAGTGTACCTGACATCCAGGGAGAAAAAACTGATGCCGACACACGTTAGGATCAAGAGCAGTCCGATCCCTTCCATAGCGTTATGTGAGCAGATCGAGACGGTATATAAAAAGCGGATCGGAAAATATCTTGCAAAAGCCACGATGGATGAAATGAAACAGATTGACAAGGCACTTGCTGTCAGTATCGGACTTGGTGGAAATATGAAGATGTCCGACTACGTGAGAGAGTGGGCGGAGGCGTTCAAAGAGCCGGATCCAGATCCGATCGAAGAAAAAGCGATGCAGATCCTGGAAACAGCGAAACCAGTTCCGATCCAGATACCGGAACGCCTTTTTGACAAAGAGAGGATCAAAGAGCTGGAAAAAGATTTGATCCGAGCGGAAGCGGAACGTGATGTATTCCAGAAACTGTATAAAGAGCAGTTAGCAATCAGTTAAATGTGAGGTAAAGGATATGAGAAGAATCAAGCGCATGATATTTAAGCATTTTAACTGTATTCCCTGGTTCATTGTGGGAATACAGATCCTGGTAGACGGGGAAATCAGCCGCTGGCAGTATGCGATGTGCTGGATCTGCACCCTGGTAATGATCTGGATGTACGCACCAAATAGAGCACAAACGAAGGGAGGTGGGAAAGTTGCTGACATTGACGATCGAAAAAAAGTGGTTTGATATGATCCTGAGCGGAGAAAAGACAGAGGAGTACCGAGAATTGAAACGGTACTATGATTCCAGATTCAGAAATGCCGCTATGCTGAAAAATCAGGAATATCAGGCAAGCGTTTCCGAGTTCCGGAACCTGGCTGCAACAGTGGATCAGGATATCGGAACCGTGAGGTTTCGGAATGGCTATACCACGGATGCTCCGTGTTTCCTGGCAGATTGCAAATTGACAGTCGGGGAAGGAAAACCGGAGTGGGGAGCTGTTCCTGGGACAGAGTATTATATTTTAAAAATGAAAAACGTAAGAAGGAAGGAGTAATGACAGAAGCCTTGGTAGACCAAGGTTGACCGCCTAAAGGTGAAGAAAGGCGAGAACAAAAGGAATTTAATTTGCGGTGCCATGCGGCACTATGGGGAGCCGTAATTCCTTATCCACGGACACAGAGCAATCTGTTAAGTGGTTGTCATGAAAAAACTAAAAGTGTGCTGGATCTCAGCAGGAATTTCAAGTTTTATGGCAGGATATCTTGCAGGAGATGTTGATGAATGGATTTATATTGACATTGAGGATCAGCACGAAGATAGTATCAGATTTATTAAAGATTGTGAAAAAGCGATTGGGAAAGAGATTAAAATACTAAAATCAAAAGAGTACAGATGCGTAGAGGACTGCATAAAAGTGTTTGGAGGCTTCAAAGACGCCAGAAATAATTTTGCACCTTGCACAAATTGGCTCAAAAAAAGAGTTAGGAAGGAGTGGGAATATTACAATCGAGATTATGAGTTAACGTATGTCTGGGGATTCGATTTGAAAGAAAAGAACCGGGCAGACAGGACAGTGGAATATAATCCGCAAGCAAAGCATGAGTTTCCGCTCATTGAAAAGAAACTTTCAAAAGAGGAGGTTCATGGATTGTTCGAGAGAACATTTGATTTTGCAAGACCGTGGATGTACGAACATGGTTATCCAAATAATAACTGCGTGGGTTGCGTCAAGGGCGGAATGGGGTATTGGAACCGGATCAGGAAAGATTTCCCGGAGGTTTTCGAAAGCAGAGCCAAGTTAGAACGGATGGTAGGACATTCTATGCTAAGAGATAGAAAAGGAGCTGTATACCTGGACGAACTAAGCCCTGACCGTGGAGACATGAACACAGAAGTGTTTCCAGATTGCGGAATCATGTGCTACCTGGCCCAGAAATAAAAAAGAAAGGAAAATACAATAATGAGGAGTGAAAAAGACGATCAGGAACAGCTGGAATACCTGAGAGAATGGAAGAAAAAACGCTCAGGAAGAGTAAAAGAAGAAAGTGCGATCAAGAGAATTTGCAAGAAAGGCAGGGAACTATGGACGGAAAAATTTTTAAGATAAGTGGTTACTTGGTGGATCCGAATGGAGAAAATGAAGCAGTCTGGATATGGGAGGAATTGAGGCATTTGAATGACACGTTCGGACAGCATGTACATGTCAAAGAGGCTGATATACTGGACTGGACAGATGAAAATCCGTTGAACTATGAAAATTGTGATCTGGCGGAGTGCGAGAAGTATTTCCACGACAAATACCCAGTAAGAGAAAATCGAAGTGTGGAGGTTGGAAAAACCTACAGACATTTCAAAGGAAAAATCGTTGAAGTGATAGCGATCAGCCAGGACACGGAATCTCCAGGACAATACTACGTGGTCTATAAATGCGAGGACGGAGCTATCTGGAGTAGACCTTATGGAATGTTTGTCGGTAAGGTAGACCGGAAGAAATACCCGGATGCAGACCAGGAGTACAGATTCGAGGAGGTGCAGAATGGACATCAGGAATAAAAATGAGTTGAGGAGGCGCATTGACGCCTTCCTCCATGAGTATACGCATGAAGAATATATCATCAATGAGGAGTTCTGCAAGGACACAATGCGGATGATGGCAGATTTCATCGGACATGTGAACGGAAGAATGGACAGCGAGCGTAAAAGGCTCACAGAGGCAAGAAGGAAGCTCAAAGAGGCATTATGGGAGAATAAAGTTCTGCATGAATACAATTACAATGGATCTTCCGGAATCTGCCGGGCAAAACTTATGGGAGATATGTCTGGAACGTGGCACATTGGAAATGTAGTGTGCGTGGAAAATGGCAAATCATTCATGCTGATGCAGGATGGCTATTCGGAGGAAAACGGGTATCTGATTCTCAGGGCGATGGAAGTGATCCCAGAAACGATCCAGAGATTCGCTTGTGTGGAAGATATGACCGGGGAAAGGCTGTTTGAGGGTGATGTGATCTACAATCCAGAGCACAGAACAGTCCGAATGGAGATCTGCTACGGCAAATACGCCGCATATTGCCCGAACGATAAGGAATACATGGAAACTGTCGGCTTTTATATGGTGTCGAACACCACAGACGATGCGATGCCGCTCGGTCCGACAAAGGAATACGCACTTTTGTTGGGAAATGTGGTAGACAACCCAGAGATCAAGGTGGTATAATTTCAGTCAGGATGCACCGGAAAGGAAAGAAAATGAGTAAAAGAATCTTAGCAGCAATGTTATCATGTATGCTGGTTGTAGGAATGACCGGATGCGGTTTTTCAGATGGAGTGAAAGACGGTATGAAGGATGCTCAGAAGCAGGAAAGCATAAACGATTCTGATAAAAATGATAGCAAAAAGGATAAAAACGTGACCGAAACGGATAAAAATGATACCGAAAGCCGGGAAAACGTTTTAGAATCAGAAGAAAGCGAGACCGGAAACCCACTTCTGGATGCAGAGGTAATCGTATGCGATGTAATGAACGGAACTAAGACAGAGAAGTTGGGCGAATACGCATATATCACAGTTCCATTGGAGACAATGAAAAAAGTCACGATGGAACAGTACGATGAATTTTGCGATCAGAAAGTCCAGGATAGCGGTTACAACTGGGTAACGATCGACTTTGGTAACGGATCCGGATTGCAGTTCCAGGGAAGTACACCAGCAGTAGCAACCTACGGTACACTTGATAATGAGGAGTGCATCGAAGAATCAAAAGGAACCGTAATGATGACTGGAGAGAATACATATGAGCATTCTGAGAACCAGTAAAAATCTAACAAATGTTAGAAATGGTGGTACACCCGTAATCATACGGGATGCGATGTTTATAGAATGATACCCAAATCGTACATTTGTAACTAGAAAAGATGAAAGAAACCGGAGGTTTTATGCCTCCGGTTTTTCTGTGTCTTTGTAGAAGAAAGTATGTGCAAGTCCATTGCGGAAGACGATTTCCTTTACGTTGCTACCTTCCATGACGATAGAATCAATGATTTCCTGGAAGAAGTCTCTTAGGATTTCGGCATCCATATCCATTGCCAGTTTCTTGAAATAGATATAGTCTTTTCCTGCCAGCTCTTTACTCATGATGAAGTAGCTGGCTCTTTTTATGAAGTTCTCGTCTGAGATTGTCTCGATGCCACGTCCACGGTCTATCATGCCAAGATTCTCATTGATTTCCTTTAAGTAGTCATCGAGAGCCTGTTTGCGGATTACAAAGTCTTTTTCGCTGATCGGGTTATCGGCATACAGGTAAAGATTCATAAGCCGGTCTAAGGCACGCTCAGTCTTTCTCTTCTCAGCACGTAGCCGCTTCAGCTCCGGATCTATGGTAGTAGCTTTCTTTGGCTTCCGGAAGCGTTTGCCATCCAGCGGTGTAGAAGAGAACATATGGAAGCAGCTATCCAGTCCGTCCTTGCCGATGTGGTCCACATTTTGAAATGTTCCACCACTCAATAGAGCGTCTTGCAGCTCCGATGTGTCATGTATTGAAGAGAAAGCGGCTCTGGCATGCATCATGTTCAAGACATAGTTAAGCACGAATTCACCGATCACCGGATCAGAGATGGACTTTGTATTGCATGTCTTTTTCTTCCGAAGGTTCGGGCATGCATACTTGGAAGGTCTGTATCCGGATGCTAGCAGTCTGGAAGGAGTAGAAACGTACTGAGAGCCACACGTTCCGCAGTAGAGCAACCCACCGAAGATGTGAGTTCCCTTTGAGGTATGTTGCTGGCCAGGCAATCTCTTTGACCGGGAGTTTGACTGTAAGATGCGGTTCACGTTGTCAAACTGCTCGTCTGAAATGATTCGTGGGTGGTGATCTGGCACCTCAATCCATTCGGACGGGTCCTTTTCGATTTTAAGCCCCGGTATCTTGTAGTGATTGTATCTGTATATGCCGGTATAGAACGGATTGGTCAAGATGATAAATATGCTGACCGGTGACCAGTCGTTGCCAGCTCTCGAAGCATAGCCATCTTCATTCAAAGTCCTGGATACCATTACCAGTGAACGATGTTCTGAATAGAGGTCGTACATCTTGCGCACAAGAAAAGCCTCCTCCTGGTTGATGGAGAAAGTCTTTGAATCCTTGTCGTAGTCATACCCATAAGGTACACGACCACCATTCCAGAGTCCGTTCTGTGCCCTGGAAAGCATTGTGGCAGTTACACGTTCAGACGTCATGTTACGTTCCAGTTCAGCGAAGACCAGGATGATTTTCAGCATGGCTTCTCCGATAGCTGTACTGGTGTCAAATTGTTCATTTTTGCTGACGAAGGTTACGCCCAGGTCCTTCAGTTCCTGGTACATAGATGCAAAGTCCAGAAGATTTCTGGAGATACGGTCAATCTTCCAGCAGAGAAGATGTGTGAACTCTCCGGCACGGATCCGGCGCATCATGTTCTGAAATTCCGGACGATCAGTATTCTTTCCGCTGTAGCCAGCGTCCTCGAAGACAACATAGTCATTTATCCCAAACATGAGCTGTGCGTAAGTTATAAGCTCTTGCCTCTGCATAGGGAGAGAGTCCCTGTCTATCTGATAGTTTGTGGATACTCTCACGTAAAGAGCAGCCTTTTTGGGAGTCTCACTTGTATTATTTCTGTTTATGCTCATTATTCCACCTCAAAAAAGAAAAAGCCCCTTTATGGGGCAATTTCAGCTTATATAGGCGGCATATTTGTTCAGAACCGCCCAAACTACTTTCCGGTCATCGAAAGAAGCAATCTGATAGCAAGCGAGCAATCGCTCCAGCTCCTTCACGAAGTCCTCTTTTCCATTGCTGTTTTCACAGCGGATGTTTTCAGTTCCCATAAAACGTTACCTCCTGTTCTTGCGGACGTACTCGAAGTAAGCAGTAGAGATTATGCTTGCCTCTTATCTGCATATTTCTCAGGTATAACCATGTGAGTCCGCAGGAAGTCCTTGCACATAGACTGTCTGTCTTCCGGGATTCGATGAATGATGTTGAGCCATTCTTCATCTTCAAGACTGAGAGTCTTTGATTCCGCTTCTTCCCCGGTAAGAAGAAAGTCAGTAGATACATGGAAGAATTTCGCTATAGGCGAGATCAGATCTGCTGAAGGACTGCCCTTGCGGATTTTCCAGCCGTTCACGGTTGCCTTGGAAACATTGATGGCGTCTGCCAATTCCTTCTGTTGAAGCCCGTATTTGTCGAGCAAAAAGAATACACGTTCTCCGATAGTCATAAAAAATACCTCCAAAAGTATGCAAATGATTACTATTTTGCTTGACAAGTAAGCTTTTGTTGATTATGATTGGTTTGTACAACACAAAACAACATACAAATCATTGCAATTTACATCACGCTTTGTAATCAAAGCGGTAAAAAATCAAGGAGATATGCCAGTATCTCCAGTCAGTGTTTGTCAGTACACTTTTGTTTATTTTACAGCAGATTATCAGTGATGTAAAGCAAATTTCTGAGGAAGGAGGAAGACATGAGCCGTAAGTTATCGCCTTGGTGCAAAAAAGTTAAAAAGAAGCTCATCGACCTCGACATGACAACCACGGAACTTGCAGAAGTCATCGGTTTATCCAGAGGACATGTTTCCGCAGTCGTTAATGGACGGTCGTATTCAGCAAATACTGTAAAACTTATCAGCGATTACTTGAATGTTCCGTATGATTGTGGCTGTACCTTATAGGTTATGAGCTTATTTTAAGCCATAAGGAGGAAAGAAACAATGGATAGCAATTGTAGGAAACTGGGTGAAACCCCATATCGTGAATGTAGAAAGCAGGCTGCAATCTACAATGATGCTCTAGGCAGCATGGAAAGAGCTGCTGAGATGCTCGGTGTTTCAGTTAATACGCTGAGCAACTATGAGCTGGGAGTCACGGTACCTCCGGCAGACATTATCATCGTGATGGCTGACCTGTATCGTGCTCCACAACTGAAGACAATGTATTGCAAGAATGAGTGCTTGATCGGAAGGTGTATGCCAGTAGCTGTTGAAGCCGGAAGCATTGATAATATAGTGATCCGGATTATTAAGCAGTTCAAGGAAAGCCGGATCGAAGGCTTGAAAGATAAGCTCATCGGAATTGCAGAAGACGGGAAAGTCAGTGAAGAGGAAGAAAAAGAACTCAACGAGATATGCCAGGAATTGGATGAAATGGTAAAGACAGTATGGGAATTGAAGTTAGTCCAGGAGAGGGAGTGTAGCTGTGGAATTACCAGAAAGAATTGAAAAGCGAATGAAGCAGTATGGACTCAATACACTGGAAGAAATGGTCCAGGCTATTGACCAACAGGAACCGATAGACATCGGAATCTTTGTATCACCGGTAAAAGGAAGTGGGATATATGAAAAACAAAGTGCTAAGTTGGCTTAGTTATGTATCAATCGGAATAATCATACAGTGCTTCGTGATTGTGCAGATGTGCAATGCCAGAGAAGCGGTAGAGATTGGAGGAGAGTATCTGATCCTGCCAGCAATGATTATGGTCAGAATTGCGCTTGCAGATGTTTTCGGAGAAGAAAAATGGAAATATGCAAAGAAGTAGTAGATCAGACAGTGAAAGAACTCAGAGCCGGAGGTTTTGATATCAGCGATGAAGAAGTAAGACAGGCAGAGCAACACTGTTTGAGAAAGATTAAGGTCGCAGGAAAGGACGAAGGATATTTCGAGATGCTATTCCCGGATGTTCTGAGAGAGCATCTATTCCGGAAGACATTGAATGCGATCAGTTTACTAAGCATGATGGAGGTAGAAGATGTGCAGTGTATGTTTACAGAATCCATGTGATAGCAGATGCCCAAATGCTCCAGAACCAAAGCCGGTATGTTTATGTTCTGAATGTAACGAAGGGATCTATGAAGGAGATAAGTATCTGGAAGGTGTGAACGGACCTGTTTGCACAACATGCTTATCAGATATGACAACAACAGAAATTATAGAGCTGTGTGGAGAAGAATTATCCACAGCAGAAAGGAGTGATTGGTAATATGGCAGGAACAGAAGTATCAGTGATGAAAGAGTTGAAGGGGATTCTTGCAACCGATAACGTAAAGAACCGGTTCAATGAAGTCCTGGGAAAGAAAGCACCGCAGTTCATGACATCTATTATCAATGTGGTAAGTCAGAATAACCAGCTGAAACAGTGCAGTGCGAATTCTATCATGAGTTCAGCATTGGTAGCGGCGAGCTATGATTTGCCGATCGACAGTAACCTGGGATTCAGTGCGTTGGTTCCATACAAACTGAAAGACGTAGGATACCAGGCACAGTTCCAGATCATGTACAAAGGATTTATTCAGCTTGCGATCAGAAGCGGATATTACAGAAGAATGAATTATGCAGTAGTGTATGCGGACGAGCTGGTTTCTTACAATCCCGTGTATGGAGACATTGAGTTCGCCAAAGATTTCAGCAATCTGAAAGATAGAAAGAGCGGGGACAGAGAAAAGATTGTGGGATATTTTGCATGGTTTGAATTGAATACCGGATACCGGCAGGAGTTGTACATGACGGTGGAGGATGTAGAGAATCATGCTGCGAAATATTCACAGGCATACAGATATGACAAGAACTACCACAAGAAGAACAGTAAGTGGACAACAGACTTTGATGCAATGGCACTGAAGACGGTGATTAAATTGCTGCTCAGCAAGTGGGGAATCTTATCTGTTGAGATGCAGAGAGCCCTGGAAGACGATCAGAAAATTTTTGATGAAAATGGTAATGCAGAGTATACGGACAATCCTTCGGGACCTGCACAGGACATTGACGAACCGATAGATGTCTTCTCAGAAGATGTCCAGGAAGCTCTGGAAGAGCAGGAAACCACGGAAGAAACAAGCGAGGAAGGAAAGTAAGAAAAGATGAATGAAATGAGTACAAAGTTCCAGCTGACAGCGGATAACTACTATTCCGATGAAGCTAACAGAGAATATCTTTCCGTATCTCAGTTCAAAGATTTCGTAGGGACGTATGGAAGAATGGGCTGTGAGGAAATGGCACTTGCTAAGATCAGAGGTGAGTATAAGACGGAACCGTCAAATGCAATGATGATCGGAAGTTACGTGGATTCCTATTATGAGGGCACATTGAATGAATTTAGAACAAAGAATCCTCATATATTCCGGAAAGATGGAAAGCTGTTATCTGGATTCCAGAAAGCAGAAGATATCATTGCCAGGACAGAGCGTGATGAACTTTTCCAGAAGTATATGTCCGGGCAGAAACAGGTAATCATGACAGCGGAGCTGTTTGGAGTTCCTTGGAAGATTAAGATGGACTCTTACCTGGAGGACAAAGCGATCGTAGATCTGAAAGTGATGGCAACGCTCACAAAGTTGAATTGGGTTCCAGATATCGGATATTTGGATTTTGTCAGATACTGGGGCTACGATATACAGGGAGCTGTTTACCAGGAAGTTGTGTATCAGAATACGGGCAAGAGACTCCCATTCTTCATTGCCGGAGCTTCCAAGGAAGAAGATATTGACATTGAAGTGATCCATGTGAATGACCATTACCTCAAAGAAGCACTTTCGATCGTTGAGCATAACATCGAACGCATAAAGCAGTTAAAAGAAGGAACAGTGAAGCCGGACAGATGCAATACATGCGGATGGTGCAGACAGACAAAAGTTCTGAAGAGACCGATAAGCATCATGGACCTTACTGCTTCGATTTAGGAGGTGTATGGTTTGGCGTGGATTAGTGTAGAGCAGACATTGATAGGAAAAAAGTTAAGAGTCTTAGCAAAAGATTTAGGGTGTTCTCAGAATGAGGCAATAGGGATTCTGATAAACCTGTGGCTCTGGGGAATGGACAATGCAAGCATGGACGGGCTTATGGACGGAGCTGAGATTGCGGATATTGCATTGGCAATCAAGCCGTGCCTGTCAGAGAGCCTGGATCCGGAAGAGGTTGTGAGTAAACTCTTGGATAATGGTTGGATAGATTGCAACGAAGAAGAGTTGTTTATCCATGATTGGGAAGAGTACAGATATTATTACAACAAATATGTCAGTGAGAAAAAACAGCACTCGAAGAGGCAGAGAGAGTATGTGGCAAGAAAGAGAGCTGCTGAGAAAGCCGCAACCAAGCTGAAGGAACAGAAAGAGCAAAAGTTGGAGAAGACGGTTCCAGAAGAAAAGCCAGTTAAGAAATCTCCGTATACTACAGCGTTTGAAACACTGTGGAGTGCGTACCCAAGGAAGAAAGATAAAGGAAATGCCTACAAGAAGTATAAAGCTAGACTCAATGACGGCTGGTCTGAAGAAGAACTGCTTGCAGCTGTTACCGCATATGCAACGGAATGCAAGAGGAATCGGACAGATGAAAAATACATCAAGCATGCAAGCACATTTTTTAGTGAAACCACGCCGTTTGTTGATTATCTGAAAAAGAAAGAAGAGACAGTGAAACCGGAAAGAACAAACGAAAGCAATCCGTTCCGATAATGAGGAGGTGGCTATAGATGGATTTGACAGGAGTATTTCCAATATCTGAATCTGGAGCAGAGCGTTTAGCTGAAGGAGATCACATTGGGGAAGACGGACTTGTGTACTGTGGAAAGTGCGGAAGCAGAAAGCAGTTACGGGTTAAGTTCGGGGATAAAACCCATGTGGTCAGATGCGTGTGCAAGTGCGAATCGAAAGAGCTGGAAGAGAAGAAAAGGCAAGAAGAATATGAGGAGCAGATGCGCAGGATCAACCGGCTGAAAGAAGCGTCCATGATGGATAAAAAGTACCGTGAGGTCACATTTGATAAGTACGAAGTCAGAGAAGAAAACAAGAAAGTGTTCGAGATGGCGAAGAAATATGCCGACAGATTCCAGGACATGTACAAGAAGAACCAGGGACTGTTGCTGTACGGACCAGTAGGGACAGGGAAGAGCTTCACGGCAGCTTGCATAGGAAATTACCTTCTCAACAATGCGAAGCCTGTAATCATGACATCGTTCGTGAAAATTCTTCAGGACATCTGGGAGAATGACAGAGAGGCTGAGTACATAACTATTCTCAACAGTGCATCGTTGCTTATCGTTGATGACCTGGGAACGGAGAGAGAAACGGATTATGCACTGGAGAAAGTTTATAACATCATTGACAGCAGAGTAAGATCCAATAAACCGATGATTATCACTTCCAACCTGGAATTAAATGACATGATGGAGTGCGAGGACATCCGGAAGAAGAGGATATATGATCGGATCCTGGAGTGCTGCTATCCAATGTATGTAGGTGGTAAGTCTTTCCGGATGATGAAAGCTGCTCAGAGATTTGATGAAATGAAAGATTTTTTGGAGGAGTAGTGCATGGATAAGATGAAAGTGTCACAGAAGATTGCAGAACTGAGAGCTAGAAATGGTCTTACTGCAAAAGAGCTTGGTGACAAGATAGAAAAGAGTGAGACAACGATTCTGAACTATGAAGCTGGCAAGATTGATATTCCGTTATCTTCATTACTCGGTATTGCGGAAGCTCTTGAAGTAGAACCATCTGTCCTAGTCGGAGGCGAAGAAGACGAATTTGGAGCCGAGATCACGATTCGGGCATACAGAGAAGAAGACAGAAGGACACTTATTTCAATCCTGGGAATGAACGGGTACACAACCCGTCAGATCAAAGTTGCCAGGGAAGGAAAGAAGAGTAGCTGGTATTGTATCCAGGCGAAGATTGAAGATGGAAACTTAATGAGTCAGTAGGAGGCAGACATGCAGGTGAAGTTTACGATACTGGGAGAACCGAAGGGAAAAGGCAGACCGAGATTCAGCAGAAAGACCGGTACTGCAATTACCCCGAAGGACACAGTGAATTATGAAACGCTGGTGCATATGGAATATCTGGAGCAATGCAATGGATTCCGATTCGAGGATGATGCAATGCTGGATTTGAGAATAAAAGCATATTATTCCATTCCAAAGTCCGCAAGTAAGAAGAAAAAGGCTGCTATGCTGGCTGGAGAGATCAGACCGACTAAGAAGCCGGATATGGACAATGTTGTTAAAATTATAGCCGATTCACTGAACCAGGTAGCATACCGGGATGATACACAGATTGTAGATCAGCAGTGCCGGAAGTTTTATTCCGAGAACCCAAGAGTGGAAGTGAGCATTAAGAATGTTTAAGCGAATAGGAAGGAGCAGAGAAATGAACAATTACGAAGAAATGAAGATTGAAAGCGATGTATTTACCACGGCCAGAGAGAATTTTGATTTGCTGATGCAGAGATTGTTCGCGAGCATGGAGAAGAACAACTCGGATGAAGGTAGCATCACTTTGAAAGTAGATTTGCAGATGAAGCAGGACTGGGTGCCAAATGGAGAGGGAGGTTCCGTAGAAGTTAATAAGCCAGTGATTAAGCACAAAGTAACGATTTCTGTTCCGGTTAGTGATTCTATGAACAGTAAGAAGGATACGGGTATGAATCTGGTATGGGATGAAGAACTGAACCGGTACGTGCTCAGATATATCAACGAAGGTGGTCAGCGAAGCGTGTTTGATCCGGACTACGAACAGAATCTGAAAGGCGAAGAGACAGAGCAGGATGAAAGCACAATGCTTCCTGGACCATCTAATGAGCTTCCAGATAATGGTGGAGTGATTGATGCTGACTACAAGGAAGTAGAAGAAGCCGAAGAGGACGAAAATCAGCCAGATACAGCTACAGACGAAGAAATTACCACTGAAGAGGATGGAGAAGCTCCTGGAGGCAATCCAGAGTTTGCAGATAGTGTAGAAGATGATGATTATGAGTACGATGATCCAGAGGAGGAAGAGTAATGAGATTGAAAAATTTGGTAGGAAAGATGGCAATTAGAACAGCGGAAACGATCGGGGGAACAAATACATGCGTGCCATTCAGCTTCGATTTCACACAGCCATTATTTCCGTTTGAAGCTGGCTCGCCGCGTAAATATATGGACAAACCGGTAAAAATCATCAATGTAGCAGAAGAGCAGGTTGTTGTGGAAGATGATGGTGTTAGAAAATTGTTGGAACGCAAATACATTGACGGACACTGGGTTGATTATGAAAAGCTCTTGCATCCAGAGAAGGAAGAGCAGGAAAAGACGGAAGCTATGGTAAAAGAAATCAAAGCAGCGGCAGAACCGCTGAGAGGATTCCTGGAGAAGTATTACGTTCCGATGGTTAAGGTAATTGTAGAGACTGACCGGGTTGTGGTGGAAAAAGGAGAGTTCCAGACACTCTTCCAGAAAGGAGAGCTGGATGAAACAGAAGACGCAGAATAATTTCGCACAGTGCTCAAAGTGCGGCGCAAGAATCCTGTGGGTACAGATGAAATCCAGAAAGAAAATGCCTGTGAATCCTCAGTTTGTGAATTTCGTAGCTGATGGTGGTAAGGACAGAATTGTCCTTGCCAACGGAGAAGTAACATCCGGTACGATTACAACGGATCCTGGGAAAGCCAGCGGATTCGGTTATATGTCGCATTTTGCTACCTGTGAATACGCTCAGAGATTTAGGAGGAAAAAGAAGTGATTTGGAAGATAACAATCCTGTTATGGATAGCGTTTTTGATTGCAGTACGCATTGTCAGAGGCACAATGTCACGAGAAGAAAAGATTAGAGCTATGATACTTGGAAAAGTGAGGATTACCCCGTTTAGAGTTTTGACATGTTTGCTGTTTTTTGCATCTTTGATTATGACGTTAGCAACAGCAATCTGGTTCCTGTTCTTTTATTTGAAATAAGCATAAAAATAGCCTCCCGATAACAATGAAGTCCGAGAAGCCAAAAACCTATAAAGATTGTACGAAAGGATTTTGAATTTGTCAATATCGGGAGGAGGAAATACATATGCAGGAAGAATCCGGGAAAATAACTGCAAAAGAGTATTTAGAGCAGGTGAAAGTAAAGGAAGCGGTAATCAAGAATTTAGAAAGAGACAGGACAAACTTGGTAGCTATGATGTATTCGATGGGTGGAGCTGGAAGCGGAGAGAGGGTTCAGTCATCCAAAGATCCAGATAAGTTTGGAACCCTGTACGGAAAGATTGATGAAAAAGAGAGAAAGATTGCAGACGAGATTGACAAGTTAATTGATTTCAGATTGAAAGTTTCCGGTGAGATAAATGAAATAGAAGATGAAAGATATGTGGAGCTTTTGTACAAGCGATACATTGAGCATGAATCATGGGACGCAATATCAATAGACATGCAGTATAACACAAAATATGTTATGAAACTGCACGGATGCGCTTTGCAGGAATTTCAAAGCAAATTCAACGATATGTTAGAATCATACTAAAAGATACCAAATGTGGATACCTTGAGACTATGAAGATACCTCTGCCTATGATAATTTATATGATGTGAAATAGACACAGACAGAACGTTACGCAAACAGATGAAACGTGATAGAAAGTTTGTTTCACCCAGTCTTACCGGAGGCTGGAACGTACTCAATTTTCATCTTGGTGGCAGTCCGGGAAACTGGGCTGCCGAATGAAATAGGGTGCGGAGCATATGAAGTAAATTGCATATTTGCAAAATCCTCTCTTTATGGGAGCTGGCGTTGAGCTGGCTCCTTTTTTAATGCAGAGAAAGAAGGTGGAAGAATGAGTATGTTGGATGAAAAAAGAATTGAAACACTCACGATGAAGGTCAAGGACATCAAGACCGGATTCGGGAATCCGAGGAAGATCGGAAAGAAAGAAGCAGAGGAGCTGGAAGAATCACTGGAGAAGTATGGTGATTTCGGATTGTTCCTCATTGACGAGCATGATAATGTGATTGCCGGAAACCAGAGGTTATCTATCTTGCAGAGAAAAGATGGTGATATCGAAGTCTTGTGCAAGAGGCTAATCGGCTACACAAAGTCAGAGCTGAGAGCGATAAACATCAAGGACAATACCCACTCCGGTGAATGGGATTTGGAAGAGCTGGCAAAATGGACAGCAGATCTGAACATAAACCTTGGTGTGAAACTGGATAATAAAGACCAGATGCAAAAGAAGATTAAAGAAATGGAACTGATCCGGTTTGAGAAGTACGATTATGTTCTACTGGTATGCAGGAATGAGCTGGACTACAACGAACTACAAAGAAAGCTCGGCATCCAGGGGGCGAAAGTCAGCATGGGAAGAAACCGGACGATTAAAGGTAGAGCGATATGGTATGACCAGATCAAAGCACAGATTGTGGAAGGAGGTGCCGAAAATGGAGAGAGCAGCACAGAAGATATGGCTGGCGAGACCGGAAATACTGGGGAATGAGATGGAATACGTCCAGGACTCGTTTAAGAGTGGCTGGATCACGACAGCGTTTAAGGGAGATTCCTATATCGGTAGATTCGAGCAGTTAGTGAGAGAGTATCTTGGTGGAGGCTATCCGGTGGCACTTCAGTCCGGAACGGCTGCAATTCACCTGGCACTGAGATTGTGTGGAGTTGGAAAAGGAGATTATGTATTCTGTTCAGACCTCACGTTTACAGCATCCGCAAACCCGATCAAATACCTGGGAGCAGAACCGGTATTTATTGATTCTGATCCGGTAACGTTCAATATGAACCCGGATGATCTGGAGATGGCTTTTGAATCCGGGCTGCATCCGAAAGCAGTGGTGGTCGTGCATGTGTACGGTATGCCGGCTAATATGAAGAGAATCCTGGATATTTGTAACAGGTATGGAGTTCCAGTCATCGAAGACAGCACTGAGTCGTTTGGCTCGGCAGTTTGGGGAAAGAAGACAGGAACGCTTGGAAGATTCGGCTGTATGAGCTTCAATGGAAACAAAATGATTACAGCCGGAGGGACAGGCGGCATGTTGATCTGCCAGAATGAAGAGGATGCAGAGAGAGCTTCCTTCCTGGCATCACAAGCAAAAGAGCCTGTTCCGTGGTATGAGCATAAAGAGATCGGGTACAATTACCGGTTGGCAAATTCAAACGCTGCATTCGGTGTAGGACAGATGGAGCACATCGAAGAAAGAATTTCAAAGAAAATGTCTATTTATGACATCTACCAGAAGAGATTTGCAGAGTATGCGGACTGGTTCAAACTGTACCGTAATGTTTGGAATGGCAACGTTGGCAATTCCTGGCTGTCATGTATAGAGATCAATCCGGAGCTGAAGAAGAAACCGGAATATCTCATGGAGAAGCTGAAGGAGTGCAATATAGAATCCAGAAGGATCTGGAAGCCGCTACACAGTCAGCCACTGTATGAGAACTGTCTGATGTTCTCCAGATGGTTCAGCGATTGCTGCATGTATATGTCGGACTACTGTTTTCTTACAGGCTTGTGCTTGCCGAGTGATACACGCATGACGCCGGAAGAAGTGAATTTCGTAGCTGATAGAGTGATAGAGATACTGGAGGTATAGCATGAAAGAAGAATTGAAAGGAAAGAAGTTTCTGATCACCGGAGGAACCGGGAGCTTTGGACATGCAGTGACAGATCGCCTGCTGAAAGAAGGAGCAGGAAAGATTGTTATATTCTCCAGGGATGAAAAGAAACAGTTTGATATGGCGAAAGAGTACGGGGAAGACAGCAGGATCCGCTTTGTGATCGGAGATGTGAGGGAATACCGAAGCATCCGAAAGGCAATGACCGGAATGGACTATGTTTTCCATGCGGCGGCTTTGAAGCAGGTCCCGACTTGTGAGTTTTATCCGGAAGAAGCGGTGAAGACGAATATTCTGGGAGGAACAAACGTTATTGATGCAGCGATTGAAGCCGGAGTCAAGAAAGTAATCGTTCTGAGTACAGATAAAGCAGCATACCCGATTAATGCAATGGGAATCACAAAAGCAATGATCGAAAGAATCTCTGTTGCGAAAGCAAAGGAGCAGAATGGGACGGTGATCTGCAGAACTAGATACGGTAACGTGATGGCTTCCAGGGGTTCTGTTATCCCACTTTTTGTAAAGCAGCTGGGGATGGGACAGAAGATTACTGTCACAGTGCCGGAAATGACCAGATTCATGATGACACTGGAAGATGCAGTTGACCTGGTACTGTTTGCGTTTGAGAATGGAGAGCCTGGTGATCTGCTGGTTCAGAAAGCACCGGCAGCCACGATTGATACGCTTGCGAAAGCTATCTGTGAGATGAAAGGGTTTGACCCGGAAAAGCAGATTGAGATCATCGGGGAAAGGCCAGGGGAAAAGATGAATGAAGTGCTTATCACAAAAGAAGAGATGGCAAATGCAGAGGAATATGAGCATTTCTACAGAATTTTGCCAGATAAGCACACATTACATTACCATGAATCGCCACAAAGCCATATAAAGAATATTACGGAGTCCTATTCGTCAGATAATACAGAACGATTGGATGTAGACGGAATGAAACGGTTGCTGAAGAAGCTGCCAATGTTCCAGTAGGAGGCGTACATGAAAGAGAAAACAGTGGGCGTATACTGTCCGAGCTATAGAAGATCAGATTGTATCATGACTCAGAATATCCTTAATGATGTAACGTATGTGGTAAGAGCTTCGGAAGAGGAAGCGTACAGGAACGCTGGAGTTAGGAAGCTGATTTCAGCACCGGATAAGGAGATCAACACCATGTCGAAGGTGAGACAGTGGATTCTGGACAATTCGCCGGAAGATATCATCATCCAGGTTGACGATGATATTAAGCAGATCCTTTACCGGACGGATATCGTTATGGAGATTAAGGACCCGGATGTGATTGATATGGAATTTCTCCGGATAGCCCAGCTACTCAGTGATTTGAAGTTGGGATATGCCACAATCACAGTTACGCCGAGACCATATCTGTACCAGGAAGAGTTCAAATTCAACAGCATGGGTGGAGGAATCTACTGGTACAACAAAGAATGTTACAAAGCAAAGAATGATGATAAGGCAGACTGCAAGGAAGATGTAGATAAAATCTTGCAGGAGCTTATGTATAACCGAATCATCCTCATGCCAAAGTATCTTGCCATGTATGTGAAGACAGATACGAATGAGGGTGGAGACAATATCAACAAGAACAGTAAAGTCATCCGGGAATGTAATGAGTACATGAAGCTGAAATGGGGCAAGTATTATACGTTCGATGACAAGAAGAATACTGTAACAATTAAAGTGCCGAGGTGAGAAGAGATGAAAGCAGTTGAAAGTTTGAACAAAAAAATGCACGATGTAATCAAGAAGTGTAGCGGAAAGCAGGTTATCCTGTACGGATACGGAAAGAGTGGTCTGTTCATGGAGTGGTTATGTAGCCATGTATATGGGAAGCAGTTTGCGCTTGTGATTGATGATAAGAAAGTGATTCCAGGAGCGAACATACACAGAAAGATTATTCTGGATTACGTAGACCCGGAAGAGACAGTGATTCTGGTTTCCTTCCGAAAAGAGCGAATGACGGAAAATGATATGTCACAAATGACGGCATACGGTTACGAAGAGGGTAAGAACCTGTTCTATCTGAAAGATATGATTATTCCGGACACCCTTGGACTCTACAGTTTCCTGGAGCATGAGTGCGGAACAGATTTCTTAAAGCGTGTGGATCAATCAGAGTTCGACTATGAAAGCCCGGACGCAACAGCATGTGGCGCAAGCAGAGAAAGAAGTCTATTGGATATGTGCCAGATGCCGGGAATTTTCAATGGTAAGGTCCTGGATTTTGGGTGTGGCAAGGGAGCCGCAATCGCTATTATGAAAATGGCAGGAATCAAAGAGGTGGACGGAGTAGAGCAGAGTCATATGCTGGCAGAGATCGCCAGGGACAATATGAAGAAGCTGGGAGAGGACATGGTAGCAATCTTCAATGAGGATGCTACAGAGTTCACAGATCTGCTGGACATGTATGACACGTTCTACCTGTACGATCCGTTCAGAGGAGAAACCTTCAAGAAGGTTATTAAGAATATCGAGGAGAGCGTCCGTAGGAAAGACAGGAAGGTAACGATTGTCTATGCAAACCCGTGGCTGCACCGGGAGGTGGAAGCCGGAGGCGTGTTCAAGCTGGTGAAGCAGATCAGCACGGAATTCTTCTTAAATATCGTGAATGTCTACGAAAATGAATAAAAAATGAAAATATCTGTTTGACTGCCTGCGAACATGCTTGCTACGATGACGATACGAAAAATATTCATACGAAAGGAAGTATCAAAAAATGGGAAGACCACAGTTATACACCAAGAACGGGCATAGCATGTACGATATGGTAAGCTTGCTCCAGAAAGCAATCAGAAGAGGAGATGCAGAAGTTGCCGGATATGCAGCGAATGAGCTTAGAGGTCGGTACAACGCATACCTCTGGAGAAGATTGCTGGCAATATCAGCAGAAGACTGTTACGGAATCATGACAAAAGAAATTGAAGCCTTGCGACAAGCAGACGATGTTTACAACCAGAAGAGAAAAGGTTATGAACGGGAACCGCTGTTTATTAGCAAGGCTATTACTTTACTCTTATATGCAAGAAAGAACAGAGATGCTGATTATTTCAGCTGTAATTGCATGCAGAGTGAAAGAGTAAAGAATTTTGATGAATACCTCAGAATTGAAGATTGTGAATTCTCCGGGATGCCCGGATACGCATATGATTGTCATACGCTGGAAGGGAAAAGAAGGGGAAAGACAGTAGCAGACTTCATCGTAGAAGAGCAGAAAGATCTGAAACCGTACCAGCCGGGAATGTTTGATGAAGAATCCTGGGATAGATTCCTGGGAGCTAACAACAGAGGTGGTTGGGATAATACGGATAAGAAATATCCGCAGCCAACGGAAGCGCAGCTGAAGGAGCTGGAAAACGAAGATTTTCAAGATGGAGCACCGGTGAGGTATGAACAGATGGATCTGTTTGGAGGAAGCAAGTGGTAACGAAAACGGATATTGTAAAAGGACTGGTAAAACAGAAGAGTTACCGGAAAGCGTTAGCGATTGCGAAGAAGTTCGTCATTGGAATAGACAAGGAAGAGCATGACGCAATGGTAAGGGCGCACGAATGCATGACCAACCCTAGATTTTATGAGCAGTTGGGTATTGATACCGGACAGGCGATAGCTGATGGAGTGGAAGTGCTGGAGAGATTATACGGGTGAAACCCGGAGGGTAACAGAATAAACATGAGAGAGCAGTGATTTCGTCAAGAGATACACTGCTTTTTTCATGCAGAAGAGAGGTGGTTTGGTGGCAAATGAGCAGAACCTCATTCCTCTTGGGTCAGGGAAGCGAAGTGAGAAGGAAGAAAGAGAAATGCGTTCCCGTGGTGGTAAGAAGTCCGGAGAGACGAGGCGTAAGAAAACAGCCATGAAAAAGGTGGCAAATTTACTGCTCAACATGCCTGTATCTGAAGAGGCTTATCCGACAATTATCAATACATTGCAGAAGATGGGCTTTGAAGATGACATGATAACCAACCAGACAGCAATGCTTGTAAGTATGTGGAGAGAAGCTATGGATGGAAATGTCAGAGCTGCTGAGTTCATGCGAGACACCGCCGGACAGAAGCAAGAAAACATCCAGGCTCAGAAAGAGTTCGAGTATAAGAAAGAACGAGATGCAGGTATCAGCCAGGAGATTGAGGATTTGGATGATATAGAGGAAGAGATTTATGGCAAAGCAAAAGACGGTCAAGAAAGTAAAGAAAAAGGATCTGAAGCGAAAGAAAACGATAATGTTTAATTTCGGGGAAGGGCATAAGGAATATATCAGAAGGTGCCGGTTCTGTACATTCAACATCCTGGAAGGAGCAGTACGTTCCGGAAAGACTGTTGATAATGTCTTTGCATTCGCACAGGAGCTGAAGACAACGCCGGATAAAATACATCTGGCAACCGGCTCTACGATGGGTAATGCTAAGCTGAATATCGGAGATGCTAACGGATTCGGTCTGGAATGGATTTTCAGAGGTCAGTGCCACTGGGGCAAGTACAAGGACATGGAAGCGTTGATTATCAATGGACCATATACGAACTTTAAACAGAAAGTAGTGATCTTTGCCGGGGCTTCATCATCGGACAGCTTCAAGAAGATACGTGGTAACTCTTATGGCATGTGGATTGCGACTGAGATCAATCTGCATCACGACACAGCAATCAAAGAGGCGTTCAACAGACAGCTTGCAGCTAAGAACCGTAAGATATTCTGGGACATGAACCCGGAGCATCCGAAAGCACCGATCTATGAAAACTATCTTGATGTGTACGACCAGAAAGCGAAGGACGGGACTTTGAAGGGTGGATACAACTATGCACACTTTACGATCTTTGAGAATGTGAATATCACGAAGGAACGTCTGGAAGAGATTGTCAGTCAGTATGACGAAAACAGCATCTGGTACGTCCGGGATATCCTGGGGAAGAGAAGTATTGCAGAAGGTCTGGTGTATACTCAGTTCGCTTCACTGGCGGCTATGGCTAACAATCCGATGAAGATTACGGTAGCACAGGCGCAGGAAATGATTAAGAGGAACGAGCTGCAAGGAATTACGATTGGAGTTGACTTTGGCGGCAATGGATCCGGTCATTCGTTTGTTGCATCAGCACCGACTGTTGGATATGGAAAACTGGTAGCGCTGGTGTCGGAACTGCACAAAGAAGAGCTTGATCCGGATTCTCTTGGTAAAGTCTTCCTTGCCTTTGTAAAGAAGGTTATCAAGTTGTTTGGTGGTGTAAGTAAGGTCTACTGTGATTCAGCTGAGCAGGTGCTTATCAGAGGACTCAGAACGGCTATGGCAAGAGCAGCAATGGGGGATATCAAGGTTGGCAATGCCAGAAAAGACAGGATTAACGACCGGATATTCTGCTTCACATCCCTGGTTGCACAGGGGAGATTCGCATATACAGAGCTGTGCGATACTCTGGAAGACGCACTCAGCATGGCAGTGTGGAGACCGAATACAGTTGAGCTGGAACGATTGGATGACGGCACATCTGACATAGACACTCTGGATGGCTTTGAATACAGCTATGAAAGAGATATCAGAAACTACATAAAGACACAGGCAGGGTAGGTGAATACATTGAAATTCAGCATTAAAAATTTTATCAGAAAGTGGGTGGGAAAGTTGTTTCCTAGAAACAGTATAGAGAAAGAAATGAAAGTCCAAATAGCTGTATCTGGTTCGATGGATAACGCTATACAGCTGTGGAAGGACATGTATGAGAATCATCCACCCTGGACAGGTGAAGATGGGACTCTATGCACGAATATACCAGCAACCATTGCAGAAGAAATGGCACGGCTTGTGCTTACGGAGTTTGAACTGAGTGTAACTGGTAGTCCGATGGCAGACTTCATTAACGATCAGCTGAAGAGAGAACTGTCTGATCTGGATATCCAGGTTGAGAGGTACTGTGCCGAAGGAGGTATTGTGCTGAAACCCTACGTCTCAGTAGGCATGGACGGGCAGCCAAACAAGATAGAGATAGATTTCGTAGAAGCAGACAAGTTTTACCCGACTGCATTCACCAGCAAGGGCGAGATCATGTCTGCTATTTTCTTACAGCATAAGAGGATGGGCGAATATCTGTATACCAGACTTGAATACCATGAGTTCTCAGGAAACAGTGTAACGATTGTCAACAAGGCTTACAGATCGGAGAAGATAGCATCGTACACTGATGACGAAGAACCGACCATCAACCAACCATTTGATGAAGAAGTATCACTCTCTGAGGTCGATGAATGGGCTGGACTCTCAGAAGAGCCGGTAACGATCAATAACATAGAAAAGCCTCTGTTTGTTTATATCAAGGTTGCCAAGAGCAACAACATAGATAGAAGTTCACCTTTGGGAGTATCCATCTACTCCAAAGCTATTGAGCTGATACATGAAGCTGATCGGATGCTAGGGCAGATTGTGTGGGAATACGATGCCAAGGAAGCGGCAGTGCATGTTTCAGAAGAATATCTGAAAGCGGATAAGCACGGTAAGCCAGTTCTTCCGGAAGGGAAGGAAAAGCTCTACCGGGCATTCGATGAAGGATCCGGAGGAAACAAACTGTTTGATGTGTATAGTCCAGATATCAGAGATACGCCGATGTTCAACGGGCTCAACAAGATTCTAAAGAGGATTGAGTGGACTGTTGGATTTGCTTATGGTACGATCTCCGACCCAGATGAACTGGAGAAAACAGCAGAGGAAATCAAGTCTTCCAAGCAACGATCATACAGAACCGCAAGCAGATTGCAGGGTGCATGGCAGAAAGGATTTGAACACCTGGTAGATTCGATGGTAGTTCTTATCAACCTGTACAGAATGACTCCATATGGTTCGGTCAATGTGAACTGTTCCTGGGGAGATAGTGTGCTGGAGGATACTGACAAAGAGTACCAGCGGAGATGGGCTATGGTTGTTGCTGGGAAACTGAAACTGGAGAAGTTCATTGCCTGGTACTTTGGATGCACAGAGGAAGAGGCTGTGGATTATATACCAGATATGCAGGAAGATGATTTTCCACCGGAAGAGTAGGAGGAATGAACCATGTTGACACCAGAATATCTTGCATCGTTCTCCAGTGGATATCTGGGCATGGTTGACAATCTCAATGAGCAGATAGTCCGAGACATAGCCAGGAGAATGATTAAGACGGGCAAGGTTACGGATACTGCTAAGTGGCAGATAAAACAGGCACAGGAATCCGGGAAGCTCCTGGATGATATTGTAGCAGAAGTTGGGAGATTCACTGGATACTCAGACAAGCATGTCAAAGAGCTGTTCAAAGAAGCCGGAGTAACCGGGATAAGGAATGACGCAAAACCACTGATAGATGCCGGCATAGTAAACGATGCCAAGCTATCAAAGAATATGTCTGATTTGCTTCTGGCAAATGCAAAGAAGACGTCCGGGGACATCAACAACCTTACGATGACAACGGCAGTGAAGAGCCAACAGCTATATATGCAGTCATTGAATGAGGCATTGCTCAAGATCCAGAGTGGTGCTTTTTCTTATCAAGAAGCTCTTAGGTATGCAATCAGAAAAGCTGCACAAGCCGGAGGAATGGTGTTGTACGACTCCGGAGCACAGATGTCACTTGATGCGGCGTTGCGAATGGCTCTACTGACAGGACTCAACCAGACGGTTGCCACGCTTACAGAAATGTATGCGGACGATATGGGCGTTGAGTATTATGAGACAACCGCACACCCTGGAGCAAGAATTGAGCATACTTACTGGCAAGGACAGGTCTTCAAGATTCATGGAGAAGGTGACGGATACAGGAACTTCTATGATGCTACCGGCTATGGAACAGTTACCGGACTATGTGGAGCGAACTGTAGGCACAGCTTTTATCCTTACTGGCCAGGGATATCCAAACCGGCATACACTAAGGAAATGCTGGATGATTATTCTTCAGCGAAGTTCAGTTATGATGGTAATATGCTTACGGAATATGAGTGTAGCCAGATTCAGCGAAGATTTGAACGAGCTATCCGGGAGAGTAAGAGAATCCTTTGCGGATATGATTCTGCCATGCAATATACTGATGATATAGAGACAGAGCAATATTTGAAGAATGAGTTTCAGAAAGAATCAGTGAAGCTAAAGAAAAGAGAGAAGAAGCTGAAGAACTTCTGCTCTGAGACAGGACGATCTGTTGATACTGCACGGACACAGGTTTATGCAGTGAAGGATCAAAATGGAAACATAGTGAATTATGGACGTTCCACCAGTATGAAAGCTGTGTGGGCTAATAGAAAAGCAAAGAAGTAGGAGGTACAAATCTATGAAGAAATTATTTATTTCACAGCCAATGAAAGGAAAATCTGATGAAGATATCCTTACAGAACGTAAGAAAGCAATCAAGAGTGCAGAGGAGAAGATCGGAGAACCGGTAGAGGTTATTGATTCTTTCTTCCAGGAAGCTCCGGTGGATGCAAAGCCACTCTGGTTCCTTGGAAAATCCCTGGAACTTCTGGCTGGTGCTGACATTGCCTACTTTGCGAAAGGCTGGCAGGATGCCAGATGGTGCAAAATCGAGAATACATGCGCCATTGAGTATGGCATCCCGGTCGTTGAAGATTACACAGCAGATTAGAAAGGCGGTGATCCTGCTATCTCCCTTCCTTGAGGGTTAGAAAGGAACGCTTTATTTGGCTTTTATGCCAGTAAGCACATATTTCTCCACATAAGCATCTACAAGCTCTCCAAAGAGCTGTCAGAAGCTCACAATGTGGTAATTACGAATTAACAGACTGTATCGAAGAGGTCTGTTTTTATTTTGCCCTGTGATATGGCATATAAACTGTCTCCTTCTCTTGCGTGCGGAGATATAAATGCACGATAGCAGTGCCGGAGTGAACCGGAATCTAAACGAAATCAGCGAAAAGAAGAAAGGAAGGTAAGTAAAAATGGCTTACGAATTTTTAAAGAAACTTTTTGGCACACAGAAAGACGGAGAAGAGCCTAAGGCTATGACCTATGCAGAGCTGGAGGCTGCGATTGATGCAGATAAGAAGATCCAGGTGGTAGATGTGAAAGCTGGGGGCTATGTCTCAAAGGAAAAACTGGATGCCAAGATCACAGAGCTGGACGGTGTAAGACAGCAGCTCACAGATGCCAATGCAGAAATCAAATCCTACAAAGAGATGGATATTGATGGCATCAAAAAGTCTGCAAAAGACTGGGAAGACAAGTACAACCATGATACCCAGGAGCTTAATGACAAGCTGGCGAAACAGGAAAGAGATCACCAGATGGACAGATATCTGGATACTGTCGGACTGAAGCCAGGGGCTATGTACCGTGACTATGTCAGAAGAGCTTTCGAGGCGAAAGAACTGAAGCTTGAAAACGGAAAGTTTATCGGTGCGGATGACGTGATGAAAGAACTGAAGGAGAGTCCGGATTACAAAGAAGCATTCGTTGTGGATACACCGGATGACGAACCGGATACACCGGATGTTCCGGATGTACCAGGAAATCCACCGGCACCGAATATGCCGTACTTCTCAACAGGAACCAATTCACAGACACAGGAACCGAAGGGCAACATGTTTAACTTCGGATTTTCTGGAGTAAGAAAAAGAGATTAACAGGAGGTAACTTAACATGGCGAAAGCAATCAATTACGCAACAGAATATCAGAGAGCACTGGAGCAGGCGTTTCCGTATGCGTTATACTTCGGAGCGCTCTATAATACTCCGAACAATGGAAGATTCAGATGGCTTAACGGAAAGACCATCGAGATTCCAAGCATTTCCGTAACAGGTCGTGTGGACTCTACAAGAGATACCATTGCCACGGCCGCAAGAAACTATGACAACAGCTGGACTCCACTGACATTGGAGAATGAAAGAAAGTGGTCTACACTGGTCCATCCGAGAGATGTACAGCAGACAAACCAGGTAACAACGATCTCGAATATCACCAGAGTGTTCAATGAAGAGCAGAAGTTCCCGGAGATGGATGCATATACCGTTTCCAAGATTTATGCAGACTGGACAGCATCTGGAGAGAAGGCTAATACAGAACCTCTTACAGAAGAGAATATTCTGACTGTCTATGACAAGATGCTGGAAGAGATGTCGGAAGGTAGAGTTCCGAAGATGGGACTGATCCTGTATGTGAATCCGGCAACGAATACTCTGATTAAGAACGCCCAGGGAATCTACAGAACACTGGACGTTGGTAAGCAGAATAAGCTGTCCAGAGCTATCAAGTCCCTGGATGAAGTTCAGATCGAGGAAGTTCCATCTGAACTGATGAAGACTCTGTACGATTTCACACAGGGCTGGAAAGTAGCTGCTTCAGCTAAACAGATCAATATGATGCTGATTAACCCTCTTGCAGTAATCACACCGGTTTCTTATGAGTTCTCTAAGCTGGACGAGCCGTCTGCTCTTTCAGAAGGTAAGTATGTTTACTACGAAGAGTCCCATGAGGATGTATTTGTTCTGGCAAACAAGAAGAAAGCTATCCAGATGTCAGTAGAGGCGTAAGAGGATCAGATATGCCCTGCCGGGTTCTTCCTGGTGGGGCGATGAAAGGAGAATAGATATGAGTTATATCGTCAAGAAGAAAAACCGTGTACTCAGAATCCCGGAAGAGAAAGCTGAAGAGTATGCGAAGATGGGCTATGAAGTGACTGACGAAGACGGAGAAGTAGTTATGAAGGCGGTAGTTACTTCTGTTGCTGAAGCCCAGGAAACGGTCAATAAGCTCCAGAAAGAGAATGAGGATCTGAAAGCAGATCTGACAAGAGCGTCTGAAACAGTAGTCAATCACGAAGAGAAAATCTCTGAGCTGGAAGCTAAGCTGACGGAGGCTACTCTGTATGCGGAGAATGCCGATAAAAAGATTGCAGATCTCCAGAAAGAGAACGAAGAGCTGAAAGCAGCAATCCAGGCACAGGCTACAATGGGATCAGCTGCACCGGCTTCCGAAGATTCCGGAAAGAAAAAGACAACCAAGACTTCAAAGCAGTCAGAGTAGGAGGTAGCCTATGTATTTAGCAACGAAAGGTGGGAGTTCCTGCCGGATTCCCAAAAGAAAGGCAGGATACTACAAAAGCATGGGCTACTCCCTGGAGAACCTGGATGAAGAAGTCGGAGCGAGCACAAGTCCTGCAAAAGAAAAGAAGACCGGTAAAAAAGAATCAGCTTCGCAAGAGGACGTAAATCCGGCAAATAACTGATTTATCTTTCGATAGCTTACCATTTTACCAGAAGGGAGTGTTTGGATGAACCAGGAGGCTATAACGAGTCCATATGTGGACTTTACGTACTACAAGGAAGAGTATGGCGGTGTTCACATCAAAACTGAGAAAGATTTCAGACGAGCCGAGAAGTTTGCTGAAGCTTTTGTGAATCAGATCACATTTGGACGGATACCGAAACTGCCAATGCTCACGGATTCGATTAGAGATGCAATCTGTAGTGCTGCTGATTCCATTGCGATACAGAGAGAGAAGAACGAAGCTGTTGTAAAGTCAGAATCTAACGATGGATATTCTGTCAGCTATGCAGATGCCGGAAGTTATTCGGCTGTACGCAGTGAGATGTACAGAACGGTTAGGACATACCTGGCAAACACCGGACTGCTGTATAGAGGGTGGGTGAAAGAGTATGACGACAAACAGTGATGTGACGATCTTCAATCTCAGAATCGGAGCTGATCGGAGAGAAAAGTTCTATGCAACAAGAATCTTGGGAGTTTCCTGGTACGGAAGCAAAGGACAGGTAGTGTCGGATACAGTCCGGAAGGGCACAGCACAGTGCGTGATCCGGATTCCATACACAGCAATCGTAGAAGGTGGAAAGCAATATATAAGTGAAGAAGAGTATAAGAAGCTGTCGGATGAAGATGCAGAAAGGTACTGGACTATCCAGAAGAACGCTTATATTGTGCGTGGACAGCTTGAAGTTGCTGACCAATGGGTATTCGACACGTTCAGTTTTCAGCACGGAGTTATCTTGAAGGAAGCAATAGAAGACCTTGCAAAGCTGAGACAGCATGATGAAGATTTTGTGACGATCACAGAATATGCAGACAACACGCTCAGAGGAACTGACCGGACAAAGCACTGGAGGGTAGGAGGAGCATAATGTCACTGAAGATGATTACAACACCAAGAGGCTCAATCGTTACTACCAAGAATGGAAAAGCAGAGCTGACATGGAACTCAGACTTTGCGGCAAGAAGAAATGCTCAATTTACCAAGAAGCAAATGTTCATAGACTCAGAGGTACTGAGACGATGTAGTCCGAGAGTCCCGATCAAAACAGGTATGCTGGAGAAATCTGGTAAGCTGGGAACGAGCATCGGCAGTGGCGAAGTGAATTATATAGCCAAGTATGCTGCTGTACAGTATTATGCAACGTCTGACACCAGACCGTATGATGCGAACCGTGGAGCGCATTGGTTTGAGAGAATGAAAGTGGCTGAAAAAGAAGATATTTTGCGTGGAGCGGATAAAATCTAGGAGGTCGCATGGCAACGAAAAGTATTATACAGGGCGTATCAGATTATTTTCTGAACTGCCCGTTACTGAAAGATGGTGTATTCCGGGTAGATGCCCTGGGAACAGAGCCGGTGGAATATACCATAGAAACGGGGATATCTGACCCGATTATTGAAAGATATGTGGACGGCAGTTCTGAGCGGCAGTTTCAGTTTCAGTTCGGATCCAGAGAGTTTTACAGCATGGATCGGCTTCAGAATATTGACAACAGCACATTTTATGAAGAGCTTGCCGAGTGGGTGGAAGAGCAGAGCCTTATCGGTAACCTTCCGGAGCTTCCAGAAGGAATGAGTGCTGAGGAGATAGAAGTACTTTCGCCGGGACATATCTATGATGGAGCTATGAAGAATGCAAGGTATCAGATTTCCTTGCGATTATTGTATTTTAAGGAGGCATGAAACAATGGCAGAGAATACCAACAGCAAAAGAGATGTGGTGCAGAGACACCAGTTTGCGGACTTTCTGAATATTGGAACGTCTGAGAAAGCAAAGTGGGTGCTGATGGGAGTTGGATTCACAACTCTGGATGAAACATTCGGTGCAGAGAGTGAATCTGAGAAGTATGTAAGCGAAGCATCTTCGTCTTCATCTGTCGTGTCTTACACATCGGTATTTCCGTTTGAAGCACGACTTATCAAGGACCAGGATGCAGTCAACGCACTGTACCATGTCGGCAGAAACCATTTGACAGGAAGCGATGCAGAGTTTGAATACTGCCGTGTAGAACTCTGGGATCAGAAGATGAGTGCTTCTGCACCAGTTGAAAACACATTTGCAGCCAGAAAGTTCCTGGTATCCGCAGAGCTGAGCGGAGTATCCGGAGAAAAGAAACAGAGCATGAGTGGAAACCTCAATGCAATAGGAGATCCGGTTGACGGATATTTCAACACAAAGACACAGACATTTGAAGAAGCTACGGCTTAGAATTTGGAGGTAAAGTAATATGAGCATGTTAAAGATTTGTGGACAGGAATTAGAATTAGATCTGTTCGATGCAGACACGATGGAAGTATACGAGAAGTCTCTTGACAAGGTAGTGGAAAGATCAAAGGAAGCTAAGAAACATACGGAGTTGTCAAATGCAGAAGGCATTCGGGAAACGTGCGGAATCGTGAAAGACTTCTTCGATGAAATATTTGGAGAAGGAACATCCGAAAAGCTGTTCAAGGGCAAGGATAATCTGTTGGTTTGCATGGATGCATTTGGAATTGTTTCTTCTGAGGCTAACAAGATGAAAGGCCAGGCTACTGCACTTACTAACAAGTACAATATGAACCGGGCCCAGAGAAGACAGGACGATAAGAAAAATAAGCATGGTAAGAACAGAGCAACAGTGACACAGATCGGCAATGCGGATGGTCGTGATAATTCATGAACCACGACTGCAACATGCTTATAGACTATCTTCCGGAAACAGTAGAAATTGAAGGTGTGGAGTATGAGATAGAATCAAATTTCCGCACCTTTATTTTGTTTGAGATGCTGATGCAGGATTCGGAGCTTTCGGATTCGGAAAAAGCAATGCAAGGACTGAAACTGGCTTATCCAGTTATTCCGGATAATCTGGAAGCGGCGGTAGATGAACTGCTGTGGTTCTACGCCTGTGGCAAGAGGTGGAGAGAGAAGAGAACTGGTTCAGTAGAAGGAGCTTCAGAAGTTCAGAGGATCTATTCTTTTGAGCATGACGATGACTATATCTATTCAGCATTTCTGACCCAATATCACATTGACCTGCAGGATATTAAGTATCTGCATTGGTGGAAGTTCAAGGCCTTGCTGAGAACACTATCCTCTGACTTGGAGTTCTGTAAAATTATGGAATACCGGAGTGTGGATATCAATGCGAATATGACAAAAGAGCAGAGAGATTTCTACCGCAGGAAGAAAGAGCTGTATGCTCTTCCGTTACCTGCTGACGAGGAAGAAAAAGTAGATGCAATAGCAGAAGCCCTTATGAATGGTGGGGACCTTACGGGACTGCTGTAGGAGGTGACTGGCTATTGAAGATGTAAAGAAGAAAATGATACGGGTAGAGTGCCCGTTGTGTAAATATAAAATGCCGTTGTTTTTTGAAGAGACAGCGGAGTGTTCGGGTGTGATGGTATCCTGCAAAGGAAGAAACTGCCATGCTCGTTTTGAATTAAAGATTAAAGACGGAAAACAGATCAAGTAGTGCCATTACGAGCCGATGATTGAGCCGAAGAATTGAGGTGAGAGCATGGGCTATGATGGTACGCTGAAGTTTGATACCAGCATAGATAGTTCCGGATTTCAAGCCGGACTGAGTAAATTATCTGGACTTGCAAGTAGCGCAATCAAAGCTACTACAGCAGTCATCGGAGGTGCTGCATCAGCAGTTGCTGGTATTGGTGCGGCTGCAATCAAGGTCGGTTCTGACTTTGAAGCTGGAATGAGTAAGGTTCAATCCATTTCTGGGGCTTCTGCTACAGAAATTCAGCAACTAGCAGAAAAAGCAAAAGAGATGGGAGCCAAGACGAAGTTCTCAGCTACCGAAAGTGCTGAAGCGTTCCAGTATATGGCAATGGCTGGCTGGAAGACCGGAGATATGCTGAACAGTATCGAAGGTATCATGAACCTGGCTGCGGCATCTGGAGAAGACCTGGCATCTACCAGTGATATTGTCACCGATGCTATGACCGCCTTTGGATTGGCGGCTGACGGAACAACAACGATCATCAAGGACGGATACACGAAAGAGGTGTCCAACGCCACACACTTTGCAGACGTACTTGCAAAGGCAGCATCCAATTCCAACACGAACGTAGGAATGATGGGTGAGACGTTTAAGTATGTGGCACCTGTGGCTGGGGCTTTGGGATTCAGTGTTGAAGACTGTGCTACAGCAATCGGCTTGATGGCAAACTCCGGTATCAAAGCAAGCCAGGCTGGTACGTCTCTGAGGTCTATCTTTAGCCGAATGGCTAAGCCGACCGATGAAGTAAAGGCAGCTATGGATCAGCTTGGAGTATCTCTGACGAACAGTGATGGCTCCATGAAGTCTCTGAAAGAGGTTATGAAAGACCTTCGTTCCGGATTTGCTGGACTGACAGAGGCGCAGAAAGCACAGATGGCATCAGCTCTTGGTGGACAAGAAGCCATGAGTGGATTGCTTGCCATTGTAAATGCATCAGATGAAGATTACCAGAAGCTGGAGGATTCTATCTACGATGCGGACGGTGCAGCTAAAGAAATGGCTGACACCATGAACGATAACCTGCAGGGAGCTATCACGCTCTGTAAGAGTGCATTAGAGTCCGTAGGTATCGCCCTGTATGAAGAAGTACAGGAACCAATGAAAGAGACGGTCAAAGTCATAACTAGCATGGTTGAGGATATGAACGAAGCCATGGCTGAAAAGGGATTTGACGGTCTGATTGAAGCGTTCGGAAATTCTATCGCTGAGTTGGCAAAGATGGCTGTAGATGCCGCACCGACACTGATCGGAGTAGCGGAAGATCTGGTAGGCACATTTATAAATGCCATCATGGAGCATCAGGAAGAATTTGCCGAAGCAGGAGCAACTTTAGTTGCTGAACTTGTAAAAGCAATCATGAATGTAGCCGGTGACATGTGGTCTGCCGGCATTTATTTGTTTACGGAATTTCTACAGGCTCTGAGTGACCACTCTGAGGAAATCGGTCAGTCATTTGGAGAAATGCTTGGCAAAATTGGCGAGGCGGCGCAGGAAAATACACCGCTTATCATCCAGGCTGCAAAAGATTTCGTAGCTGGATTTTGCGAGGGTCTGAGTGCAGAGTTTCCTGGCGTGTCTTCGCTGATCGAGGGATTTCTTAACGGATTCATAGATTCGGCAAGTACCATTATCCAGGGAATTGTTGATGTGATTTCCGGACTGTTCAGCGTGATTGACGGGGCAGATCCGAATACACTGGAAGCTGTTGGCTATGCAATCGGAGTGATTGCTGGCTCTATCGCAGCTTTAAACGTTGCTCAAAGTATTATTCAGCCTTTAAGCACACTATTCTCCATACTGAAGACATTAAAGGGTGGAATTAGCGGAATTTCCGGAGTCATCGGAAAAGTCGTAGAAGGATTCGCACTCTGGAGTGGTGGAGCCGGTTCACTCATGGAAGTCCTGGAGCTGGAGTTCCCTAAGATTGCTGGTATCTTCAGTTCTATTGGTGGAGCGGTACAGAAAGTAATCGGATTCTTTGCAGAGTTCGGTTCTACCATAGCCGGAATTGGTTCTATTATTGCCGGAGCGATTCTCGCAGTTACCAATTTCGTAGATATGTTTGTGAACGGCTTCAGTGCCGTAAAAGAAGCTCTTATGGTGGTCGGCATTGCGCTGGCGGCTGTCGGAGCGGTTATTCTGGGTGCGCCTGCATTGGTGGCTGCTGCGATTGCCGGAATTGTAGCTGCGGTTGCAACGGCGGTTGTGGTCATCAAGGAACACTGGGATCAGATCGTAGAATTTTTCCAGAGCATACCGGATAAGCTGAGCGAACTTGGTTCGGCTATCGCTGAGTGGGGCTCTGGTGTCCTGGATAACACAGGGAAATTTATTGACTCTGTGATTGAGTGGTTCTCCGAATTGCCAGGAAAAATCATAGATGCGATTAGCTCACTGGCAGAGAGTTTTGCTGAGTGGGGAGCTTCAATGCTGGAAACGGCATCGGAAGTTGTAACACAGATTATTGATTCAATCGTACAGTTTTTCTCCGAATTGCCTTATAAAATCGGGTATGCGATTGGATTTGTGATCGGTACGCTGATTGAATGGGGAGCAAATGTGATCAACTGGATCGCAACGAATGTTCCTCAGATGATTGACAATATCACCACGTTTTTCTCTGAATTGCCAGGAAAAATATGGGATTGGCTGGTAAATACCTACAACAAATTTGTCGAGTGGGGAAGCCAGATGCTCCAGAAAGCCGGAGAGGTGGCAAGCAACTGCATAGACAGTATTGTTACATTCTTCTCTGAGCTACCTGGCAAAATTTGGAACTGGCTGACGGACGCATTCAATAGATTTGTGACCTGGGGATCTAATACCCTACAGAAAGCAAGAGAAGTTGGAGCTAATACGATAGACACAATCGTTAATTTCTTCTCGCAGTTACCAGGAAAAATCTGGACGTGGTTGAGTAACACCATCCAGAAAGTGATCCAGTGGGGATCCGATATGGTGGCAAAGGGAAGACAGGCAGCATCTGATTTGCGCAGTGCTGTTATAAATGGCGTTGCAAATCTGCCTTCTCAGATGGCTAGTGTTGGCTACAACATTGTAATGGGTGTATGGAACGGAATTTGTAATGCCGCCGGTTGGTTCAGAAGACAGGTGTCATCGTTCTTCTCTGGAATTGTTGATGGTGCGAAGAGCGCACTGGGTATTCATTCTCCGTCAAAAGTATTTGCTGATGAAATCGGTAAGTGGATTCCACCTGGTATCGGAGTAGGTATTGAAGCTGAAATGCCAGATCTGTATAAGCAGATGGACAATGAAATGTCAGCTCTTGGAAAACGGATGCAGACTGCTGTTAATGTGGAAACCGGAAAGATTGCGGTGGATAAAAAAGTCAGCACAGCATACAAAGTGGAAAAAGAAAAACAGGAAGTCTTTGAGAGCGGAGACACAACGGTAGAGATTAGCGGAGAGACACATGTGCATGTAGACCTGGATAGCCGGGAAATTGGAGAAGCTACGACACCGATTGTGGATGAAAACATGGCAAGAATTGATACACACAAGAAGAGAGGAGGCTAATCATGTCGGGAGTGGGAATCACGTTTGATGAAACACATTCGTTCCGGGACTGGGGTTTAAAGCTCAAGAAGATAGAAATCGGAATACCGAAAGCAAAAACTGAATATGTGAGCGTACCGGGCATGAATGGCGATCTCGACCTTACGGAAGCTCAGAACGGCGGTATCAAGTATGAAATGCGTGAATTGAAATTCACATTCGGAGTAAGGAACTGCAGTTATGAAAAATGGAGCGGTCTGATTAGCCAGATCGCTTCTGATATCCAGGGAGTAGAAAAGAGGATTATCCTGGATACGGATAAGGGATTCTATTATGTCGGAAGATGTGAGGTTGATACCAGCAAGTCAAATGATGTTACAGCTGAGATAGCGGTCACATGCACATGCGAGCCATATAAGATAAGTGTTGCATCGTCAGACGAACCGTGGAAGTGGGATACATTCAACTTCCTCAATGGAGTGATCCGGAATACGTCAGACATCACGATCAATGCTTCATCCAGCTGGCAGAAAGTCACTTTGGACGGCTGGGTTCACAATGAAACGCTCAGAATTGTATCGAATGCAGAAATGAAAGTGAGATACCGTAACTCGACATACTCAATATCTGTTGGTGAAAATATCATGTACGACCTAATTCTGTATAAGGGGTCGAATGACCTATATTTCCAGGGGAAGGGCAAAGTTACGTTGATTCACAGAGGAGGGATGCTGTAGATGTATACGATTAAAGCCTATGTGGACGGCATGGAATACACGCTGCATGATTCCAGGGTAAAGGCACTGACGGTTGGAGGGAAGCCATACTTTGAAGTTGGTGATAACATCAACGGTTCTGCATCTTTCAGTGTATACCCGAATCATCCGTATTACGACAAGGTTAAGAAGTTGACAACGGATATTATTTTTTACCGGGATGATGAGCCGGAGTTTTACGGAAGAGTGCTTTATGACGATGAAAACTTTTCCGGAACAAAGAAAGTGTTCGTAGAGGGAGAGCTTGCCTTTTTATGTGACAGCATCCAGAGACCGAAGGTATACCACAACATCTCAGTGAAAGCATACGTGCAGGATCTGATAGATATTCACAATTCACAGGTAGAGGAAAGAAAACAGTTTACTGTCGGACGGGTTACCGTTAAGGATTCCAATGATTCGCTGTACCGATATTCCAATTACGAAGACACCAGGACAGCTTTTAAAGAGAAACTGATAAGCAGACTTGGAGGACATCTGGTTATCCGGCATGTAGATGGTCTAAGAGTCTTGGACTACTTAGCAGACGAAGATTATTACACAAAGAATACTCAGGGCATCCGTTTTGGAAAGAATCTGTTGGACTTCTCGAAGAACATGGATGCATCTGATTTGGTCACATGCGTAATTCCGCTGGGAGCGAAGCTGGACGAAGAAGACCAGGATCCGTCATTGGAAGCCATCTCAGATCAGCGAATAACAATCGCAAGCATCAATGGAGGCGTTGACTATGTAACAGATGATAATGCTGTAAGAGAATATGGAAAGATTTATAAGACAGTTACGTGGGATGATGTATCTCTTCCGGAAAATCTGTTGAAGAAAGGCGAAGAATATCTGAAGTCTGCTCAGTTTGAGAAGATGATTTTGGAATTGAAAGCAGTAGATCTGAATCTGAAAGATGATTCCTTCCAAAGATTTGAGGTAGGAAACAAGATTCAATGTACGTCAACGCCGAACGGTCTGGATAAAGAGTTTCCTCTGACGAAAAAGAAGACCTATATTACCAGCTTCAAAGATAATACGGTAACGCTTGGAGATGAAACAAGCTCTGTTTCCTACACATCGTCAAACCGCCAGAATACGGCTGAAATGGAAGAGACGATAAAATCCTTGCCGAGTAAGTCAGAAATCTTGCAGGAGGCTCTCAGAAGCGCACAAGACCTCATAAACAAACAGGTAGCCAGTGGATACGCAATACACACACCGAATGAGTTTGTTGTTGCTGATGATACAGAGTATAAGGAGAAAGCTAAGAACCTGTGGAGATGGGGGCTTGGTGGTCTGGCACATTACAGCCAGGGTTATGACGGACCAATAGACGGAGTAGCGCTTACCATGGACGGGAAGATCAATGGTGAAATGCTTCTGGTAAATTCCGTCAAGACAGAATCGCTGGATGCCGGATACCGGACATCGGTAGAAACGAAGATAACAGAGAGTGAGACAGCGGCGAAGAATCATGCTGATAAAAAAGTCAGAGTAGCCAGAGAGGAGATTGAGAATTCCATTTCCAACCTGGAGAATAAGATTTCGCTATCTGTACGAAGTGTAAAGGAAACGGTTGCCCGGAAGAACTATATAGTTGGTGGTGAGCAAGAGATACTTGATAAAAGCAAGTTCACTGCATCCGGCATAACTGGTAGTTGCACGATTGAGCAAGCGGAGTTCCTAAATATGAATGCGATCAAGCTGACGTTCTCTGCAAATGGTTCTGTAACATTGTCGCAGAGCCTGGGAAGCTTGGAAACTGGCAATTATAAGATTGCTGTTGAGGCTGCATATCCGGAAGGCTCAAAGTACCGCCCGTCTTATGTACGGTACGGATTCTCGGAGAACCAGTCTACAGAATATTTCAGTGGATATAGTGCGGATGAATTTCACACCTACAGTAAGCAAGTGAAGATTACCAAAGCGGCGAAGTCTGTAGCAATCACGGTTTACGGATATACCGGTTCAGTGGTGTATCTCACGAACATCCGATGTCTGAGAGACATGCAGGAACTACTGGATGATCTGAATGCCAGGATAGATGTAGAAGTTGGCAAAGTGTCGGCTTCGGTGTCAGATCTCTATGAAAATTCGCTGCATAACTATTGTAGCAACGGAAAGTTCTCAAATAACGATGATAAGTTTACTGGCTGGAAAAGAAGCGATACAACGCAGATAACACAGACGACTTTTGACAGTAAGAGTTGCGCAAAGATAGAAAATACCGCTTCGACATATAATATTTCGTGGTATCAAAAACCATGGGAGAAGCGAGGAGATATCACAGTTAGATTCAAAGCTGCGTGCGATACTGAAGATTCAGCTACTGCCAGAATACGGCTAAGCATAGATGGAAAGTCATTTTATACCAAAGCAGGTGAGTTGAGTGACGAGTGGACGCAATTTGAGTTCACTTCATATGCAACGCCATCGTATTTCAACACGTATTTTTACAATTATGTAGCAAATACCACGGTGTATATTACGGACGTGGAAATCCTGGGATATATGTCTGCATACTCAGAATCGCAGTTGACGATTTTGAAAGATTCTATTGAGTCAGAGGTGAAGAGGGCAACATCACAAGAAGGGACATTATCTTCTTCCATCAAGCAAAATGCTGAGAGTATCACTTCAAAAGTGAGCAAGGGTGAAATGGGCTCTTACATCACGCAGTATTACAACAACGTGATTATAGCTTTCAATAAAAACTCAAAATACGTGCAGATCAATCCAGGAGAGATCGCTATTTACAATTACGGAGTAGAGAGCTCTAAGAAACGTGCTGTATTCGATGAAACGGGTAATCACTTTTACAGAGATGGATATTATGTCGGAGCGATTGGCACAAACCAGTGGTCAGGGAACAATGCTCATAAGGGATTAGTGTTTGATTTGGAACCGCAAGGAAAGTATATGGCATTTGCTCAAAAAGCAAGTTCCTCAGCTACTTCCTACA
>ERZ773264.870-NODE-870-length-40686-cov-3.547021_pt1 | contig 40686 bp, 44 predicted proteins | sample MGYA00511910_ERZ773264 | MGnify/ENA primary metagenome ERZ773264 (study PRJEB29015, sample SAMEA2737739) | human gut metagenome | biome: human gut; feature: human-associated habitat; material: faeces | place: China | collected 2012 ...
CTGTCGCTGGCGTGATACGTCCGCGCTTCCTGCATTCCTCGCACAGCGGATGCCCGCGCAGGAATGCCGTCCGTCGTTTCTGCCACGAGTAGCCGTAGCCCCGCTCGGTGGAAGAGCCAGCCCTCTCGGTTCTCCGCTTGTCCCTCGCGGCCTTCAGCCTGGCATCGCGCTTCTCGCCCTTCTCCTCATGCCGCCGGCAGTACCGAACGCCCAGAGGCACTGGCGTATGGCAGCCTGGGTAAGCGCACACATGAAGCATCGGCATGATTAAGCGAATCGATAGAAAAGGTAATCGGTGTACTTGAGGTCGACCCCCCCCCCATCGAGTTTCTGCGGTAGAGAAGGGAAGCGCCGGTGAATGCGGCACAGTTGAGGGTCTTCGTGCGCAGAGAATAATCCACGTATCGAGGGAATTCGCTCTTGTCGCTCGAAAACACAAGGAACGGTGGGCGAATTGCCTGAGTGAGGCGAAGGAAGCAGATAAGGTCGAAGTACTCCGCTTTTTTATATGCGTCCTGAGCGGTGCAGAGATAAGGCGGATCAAGAACGAAAAGCGCACGATGGTTTCCTGCGTGTTCAGCCATCAGCTCTTCGAAATCTTTGGTGACCGTTTCAACCCCGTCGAGATATCCTTCGGCTGACGGGTAAGGCGTGCTGGGCACCCGGTCATAGAGCCCGGAAAGCCTTCGCACTTTCTCCCACTCTCGACAGGTGTTCCCCGTAAAGACAAACCATGTGGCGATTGTGCTGAAATCTTTGTACCCCTCGAAACTGTCGATGGCCTCGATTACACGGGCGCGGATTTCGGGCGGCAGTTTTCTGCGAAACTCACAGCCGTCGACGATAGCGAGAAGCTTTTCCCGCAGCGCGTTAGTTTCCGGGATATGTTCGAGCCGTTCGTGGTAATTGTCGAAGTCGTTATAAATCACGCGCGCCTTCGGTAATGTTCTCTTTGCGACGTCCGACAGAATCCCCGAGCCGCCGAAAACGTCGACCACGGTCCAGCCGTCACCGGCGTCCGGTATGTTCTCGGTCAGCAGATTGCGGAAGGTCTTGACCCAGTTCCGTTTCTGCCCCACGAACGGAAGCGGCGGTGAATTGAAAACTTTGGGCATAGGCAAAAAAATACCCGGTGATCTTGCAATCATCGGGTTTACGTTTCTTATGGGTGCAAAAAGGCTGGCCATCGGCCAACCTTAATTACATCTTGCGTCTTTCGCTTACTGATATTTTCATTTTACGCCTCGTCATTATGAAAAGCAAAATTTTTATCTCTGGCGTAAAAATCAAGAATATTGGAAAGCATAACACAAGCGTTATGAAGTTCCTCGTCGAATCTACGTCTATTCAGGCCCATAGCCTTTCCCAGTCTGCCGACAGGAATCATCGGCCTCAGGTAGAGCACGCAGATCATGAGACGATATTTTTCTGGATACAGCGGGGAGCAGAGCGCGCGCTCGACAAGAGCAGCGTCTGCTGCGTCTACCGGATCTGATTTCCGCTGATCGTCCTGATAGAAATCCTCCGGCGCACCAAACAGTGCGATCATCTTCGCAAGCCACGATGCGCGTAAGCATGATCGGTCCCTATAAACTCTCGCCCAGTTTTCGAGTCTCGCGTCCAGGTCTCGATCTTCGATCACGCTTCTCTCCTGTCTGTCGGTTCTGCCTCCACCCATACCCGGATACCCTCATAGGCGTCGCTGTACTGCTTCCTGACGGTCAGGATGGACACCTTGCTGTCATCCACCCATGCGATGTCGTTGAGGCTGTCTAAGACGATTTTGGCGACATTATCGGCGTCTGGTTTCCCGGGAGAAATCTCTTGCCGGAGCGCCGCTGCTTTCTTTGCCTTGGTCCATGAGACGGGTACCTTACAGCAGACAAGGATATCGACCGCAAAAGAGAGCGCATCTTTCCCTGTGTACTGCGTCCCGGCAATCGCCTTTCTCGCCATTGACTGGACGAAAGCGCGGTACCGTCGGTCTTCATCCGGGATATAGGTGTGACCGTTCCTCATGAACCGAGGCCGGGCGGCTCCTCTCGCTTTACCCGGCACCTGGAAGCCAAACTCAAAACTCACTTTTCTCCTCCTGCTTTTCCTTGAATTCCCTCCGGACCTCGCTCACATACCAGGTGGAGATCCCAAATCGGTCTGCCACTACCGGGATTGGCAGCTTCATCGATGCTCGAGCGATATGCTCCCGAATCACTGCCGGGAAGCGCTTTCTGCTACCGTCAGGCAACGCCCTGAGCTGCTTGATGTACTTTCGGACATCGCTGCCAGTCTTCACCCATGAAGCATCCGGCACCAGGCGATGATCGTGGACAGAAGGACGGACCATTCCCTTTCGCTTATACGCGTCCGCGATGACGCCTATGGTGACCTTTAGCCGGGCTTCAAGGTACATAGCCGGTGCAGTCCGGCAGAGGATATCCAGAGACTTCCAGACATCTTCAGGGATGACGTCAGGTAAGATCCTCGCGCCCTTGGCGTGGGAGATGATTTCTCGTCTTGCCTCGACATAAGCCGATACCTTTTGGAAGTGCTCCTCGCACTTTTGCAGGTCTTCCAGCGGGTACATCCGCTCATCAGTCAGGACTCTGACGGCCCTATCTTTGGCTGCCTTTTCCTTGGCATCGGCTATCTCGGCGACTCTGGCGACTGGCTGCGTGAGCGTGTAGGAAACGAAACTGGCTGGGATCATGCCTGCGCCTCCCACATTTCATCGGGCAGGGCATCGCTTGGCTTCGGCAGGTGAGCCTCAAGGTAAAGCCTCGACCGGACTTTGCCCGTGATGGATCTGAGGAAGGCAGGATCCCCGAGCTTCTCCCCGTACTGAGTCTCGAGGTAGCGCCGCTTTATCCCAGAAAGCGGACGACCCGCGGCAATCGCGGTGATCCCCTCCCACTCCCAAAAGTCTTTCGGGCGCGCCCCCAGATCCCTGATGGCCTTAAGGCTGCGGTCGACAGCCCGGGCAATGGCAGGATCCGCAGGGCGCACTTCAGCGACAGAAATTTCACTGGCGCTGGCCTGGTGGGTCTTTTTCTCCAGAGCGCGTTCTCGGATTTCCCGGGCAGTCTTCACGATGTCGGCCGGTGCCGGCATTTTGCTGTGCCTCTTTGGCCAGTCGGTAAGCGCAGAGATAGCCGCCCATGCGGGGACTTCGTCTTCAAGGCAAGAAAGCCAAAGAAGCAGTGCCTTTTCTGATGGGGGTCTTCCGTCCAGAAGATCGGCCAGCCCCAAAAGCTGCTCACTGATTTTTTTGACGTCGGAGCCTTCGTACTTGAAGCCTGTCATTTTTCAGTTTCCTTCCTGTTGTCAGTCAGCCCCAGAGCTTTGATGACAAAATCGACCTTCCTGTCATTGCTGGAGCGAGAATCGAATTCAGCCTGATAGTCCTTAACCGCCTGCCACTCGGCGTTGATAGAAATCCATCCCTTGGTCGCACAAAGCTCTACCGCCTGCTGGATGCTCAGCTCGGATCTGAGGACCTGCGCTTTAAAGTGCTTCCACGCGGTTTCAGTGAGCGGTGAGTGCTTTGCCTTGCGTACCGTCATCCAGTCTCTGAAAGCGGACTCGGTGAGCTCGACACCGAGCTCCGGAGGTTTGAATGCCTGATGAGTTCTGGTTTTCTCTTTCGACGCATCCGGTATCTCGGATAGCGAGAAGCGGTGTGTCTGTGCCTCCCGCTTCGCCGCAGGCGAGGGGGGAGGAAACTCTTCCTGATTAACTTCCTTATTAATTCCCTTATTACTTCCTTGTTCGGGGTAAAGTTCTTTACCCCCTCCCCCTAAACTTTTATACGGGGTCCCCCTAAAGTTCTTTACCCCCTCCCCTTCAAGTTCTTTACCCCCTTCAAGTTCTTTACCCCCTTCAAAGGCGGTTATTTTGTCGAGGTGTATAGAGAAGAAGCGTTTAGCCCCGGGGGACTGGCTCTGAGAGATGTATCCAAGATCGGTAAGCCTCTTAAGCGCTTTTCGCACTACGAGAGGAGAGCGCCTAGCAAGACGAGAAATCGTCTCCGTAGACGGGAAGCAATCCCCCGTCTGCTCGTTCAAGCAGTGGGCAAGCGCGACCAACACGGCTACTTCAGTACCGTTAGTGAGGTCGCTATTAAGAATTTGGGAGACGCACTCAAAGCTCATGAGAGCCCTCACTTAGCCGCAATCTTTGCGACTTTCGAAAGGTAAATCTCAGGGCGGTCGAAAATATCGGGGCGGATTTCCCACGGGGCGATCCCCGAAGCCTCAGCAAACTGCCAGACTCGGTTCTCAGGGACTTGTCCCCTACGTCTCCATCCAGAAAAAACCTGAGGGGTCACGGGGGCGCTATCAGGTACTCTGCTCATGCGACGGCAGAGTTCGGCGAGAGACCCCGCCCCTTCAATTGCTCGCGTAAACGTATCCATTAAATTCTCCATTTTTAATGTACACCAAAAGTATACGCTTTATTTTGTTTAATGTGAACTTTGCGTTAATCTTTATCCGCCAAAACGGGAGAATTTAAATGACCGCCTCATCTCTTATGAATCGCGTTCGAGCGCTGCTTGATGAAAAGGGCTTATCGCAAGCGTCTTTCGCCAGAAAAATAGATGTCAGCCCTCAAGCACTTTCGGCTTGGTTGTCTGGCAGGAACCGCCCCGGGGTTGATGAAGTAGAGCGAATGTGCGCGGCTCTTCAGGTTTCCCCTTCTTGGTTAATAACGGGGAGAGTGGACGACCCGGCTCATCAATCATTGGTATCAGCGGACTGGGTAAGTATCCCTTTAATGGACGTAAAAGCCTCCTGCGGCAACGGGAGAGAGCTATCAAATACAGCCGTTGTCCAGATGATTCAAGTAAATCGACCGTGGGTGTCCCGACATTGCGGAGATGCAAACCCTAGGGCACTAAACATCATCGGTGTAAGCGGAGACTCCATGAGCCCCACTCTTGAAGACGGGGACTTTGTGATCCTTGACACAAGCGTTAACTCCGTCTATACGGATTCGATTTTTGCTTTTATTTTCAGTGACGAGCTTTTTATAAAACGGATACAGCGAGTTGGCAAAAGCCTAAACATCATCAGTGACAATCATCTTTACCAGACATACACGCTTTCGCCGCCAGACATCGAAAGTGGATTCAAAATTTTAGGGAGGGTCGTCACGACCTGTCTTGTTAGAAAAATCTAAAAACAACAGTTAAAACACTAGCCTCGCACTTGCGAGGCTTTTTTATGCTTCGTTTACATATAGGGGTTATCACTATAAACGTATCGTTTGATTATCGTTAACGGTAAGCGTATATTTTGAGTTGCTGAAAGAAACTAAAAGTTTACAAAGGAGCCCTCATGTACACCTACCGAATCAGCATCAAGGAAGAAAGCCAGTTCGAATCCGACCGCAAAGAGCGCGAAGCGACCGAGAAGCTCGCCATCGAAGAAGACACAGCAAAGGAAATCTTTCTCTGGATCGCTGAAGCAGCTATCTCGCTCGCTTCCCTCTTCCTGATCACCGCCGTGCTCCTGTCCTTCTTTGGGATTCTCGAGTTCTCGATCAATTGAGGTCTGCGATGGATAAAAACGAAAAACCGCTCCGCATTACTGAAGAAGCCGCCCGGGATATGTGGGCGGCTGCATGTGGAATCGCCAAACAAGAAGTGGACTTTGATGTCGCACCGCAAGTGAACGGCTACCTTCTCAATCGGCTTAAAGAGTTACACGAACTCGCTGGTGGCGGCGTCGATGATCCTCTCGGTTTCTTTATCCGTAAGCCCGGTGAGGAGAGCCTCTTTGAGGCAAAGCAAGTAGATGGCGTCCATACGGGCAAGACCGCCAAGCTGGTAGGCGAGTCGTTTGGAAGTGAACTCCTCGTATTTCTCCTCCAGCGTGCCCCCATTACCGACCCTCGGATTCTTCAGGTGGTCGCCAAGTTTCTGATTGAACTTTTCAACGTTGAATTTTCTGCTGAAGGGAAGAACGATCGCCCCAGACTGCAGGCCGGCAACGATGATCTGGGTCACCTCGGCGGAGGTGAATGAATTTGAGTCAGACATAGCTTTTCTCCTTGTGGATGAAAGAAAGAGCGTTTTGGTGGAACCGCTCAATTCAATCTTCCCACAAGGAGATCCTCAGAACCGAGTTCTTATGCATGGCTCAAAGCCATACACAAGATCTTGCAATGAAGGCAAGTGACAGGGGTGCAATGCCCCGGACAGCATTGATCCGTAAACGGCATTACGGGGACGCTCGAGCAGATAGCCGTACGACCTGACGCGGCTAACTCCCAGAAGCTCTTCTGAGCCATATGCCAGGGGCAGTTGACCTGAGCTGGGAGGAAAAAGCCTACCGTTGTCGCTTTTCTTAAGGACACAACGGTCGGTTTTTTCAAGTTGGATCTTTATGGAGAAGCAATGAGTTACGCAACACTAATTCTTGGCGAATCCGGCACCGGCAAAACAGCGAGTCTGAGGAATCTGGATCCGTCCAGAACGCTTCTGATTCAGCCGACTAGGAAACCACTCCCCTTCAAGCCCACTGGCTGGTTCGAGAGGAAATTCACCAAAAGCGGGAACAATGGCGGGAACATCTACGTCACAGATGATCCCAAGATCATTGTGGCGGCTATGAAAAAGTCTCAGGCCGACATCATCGTGGTTGATGACTGGCAGTACATCCTCGCCAACATGTATATGGCTCGGCGGGATGAGAAGTCATTCGACAAGTTCAACGCGATCGGCGGTGCCGGCTTTGATATCTGCCAGGTCGCCTCTCAGCTCGATGGAGACAAGCGCGTCTACATCCTCGCTCACACCACTACCGACGAATTCGGCAACACCAAGATCAAAACACTGGGAAAGCTCCTCGACGACAAGATCGTGGTCGAGGGCATGTTCACAACTGTTCTTCGGACTCACGTTGTGAACGGCCAGTACTACTTCAGCACCCAGAACTCAGGTTCAGACACCGTCAAGTCTCCTATGGGGATGTTCGAAACGGCAGAAATCGAGAACGACCTGGCTGCTGTCGACAAAGCTATCTGCACTTACTACGGAGTCACCAATGGCGACAAAACTAACGCTGTATCAGCTTGATGAAAGTATCCGGGAACTCTTCGAAAACCTTCCGGTTGATGAAGATACCGGTGAAATTCTCCCCGAAGCGGCCGCCCAGATCGACGCTCTTCACGAACAGTTCGAAGAGAAGATCTGCGGTATCGGTCTCTACGTCAAGGAACTCAAGGCTAACGCGGAGGCATGCAAGGAAGCGTCTGCTCAGCTTTCCGCCCGAGCCAAATCCCTCAATTCACGCGCTGATTGGCTGAAGTCCTATGCCCTTCAGCACATGCAGCAGAACGGACTCGTCAAAGCCGAGAACCCGCTTTGCAAGGTATCGGTTGCCAAGGGTATGCCGACCGTCTCTATCTACGACGAGAAGCAGATCCCTGAGAAGTTCTACATCGTCAAGAAAGAACTCAGCAAAGCCGCAATGAAGATTGCGCTGAAGGATGGCGTTGATATCCCGGGTGCCAAGCTGGTGACCGGTCCGGCGTCTCTTCGAATCAAGTAATCCCCATTTTTAAAAGGAAAACAAATGGACTTCACTCTTAACGCGGATCGCGCCAAGGAATCTTGCCGGGCCCCCAGTGCCATCACGGAATCCGGCGCTTATATCGGTCAGTTCCATGACGCGTACTACTACACCACGAGGTCGGGTGCCGGCTTCATGGTGTTCAACTTCTTCGCGAACGACGGGCGTTCCGCTCGTCTGAATATGTGCATTACGAAGCGGGATGGATCTGACTCTTTCGCTCGAGGGATTGTGGACGCGGTGATGACGGTTCTTCGTAAGCGTTCGATCTCTTCCACGCTGGGCGTCATTAAGTACTCGAACGGTAACTCTCAGGACGTTGAGCGCTTCCATGATCTCGAAGGAAAGAAGATCGGCGTGATCCTTCAGCGAGTGAATGATCCGTCTGATGAGAAGTACCCGTTCCACATGGAGCTCCTCACGCCGTTCGACGCCGACACCCGCATGAACGCCCGGGAAATTCTCGAGAAGGCTCCGGAAGCAAAGGCAGTGGACGCCCGGCTGAAGACTCTGTCGGACCGCACGCTTAAGAAGAAGTCCGCAGCCGAATCGTTCGAGTCTCCCAAGCGAGATGAAGCGCCGGCACACGATACGTTCGTGAACGAAGACATCCCCTTCTAAGAAAAGATTCACCCATGACTGAAGAAAAAGAAATGATTGATCACCCGGCGCACTACAACCAGCTGCCGCACGAAGTCATCGAGATCGTTGCTGATCGGGATTTCTGTTCTGGGAACGTTGTGAAGTACCTGATGCGCGCCCCATATAAGGGAAATGCAGTTGATGACCTGAAAAAGGCGCGCTGGTATCTGATATGGCTCCTGGAGCATAACTACCCGATAGGCTCGCGCGATCTTTACCATAAGGAATACAGAATGACTTGTGAAAACGCTAATGCGATCAGCGGTCCTGGAGCCAAAGAAATCTTAAAAGCAATCAAGCTTTTTGTGTCCGGATATGGGGAGGAAGCTTTGGCCGCTATAGATAAAGCAATAGATGAACAGGAGAGCGAGAAATGAGGAAGCGTGGCAGAACAATCCCCCCGCTGGGGTTACTGATGGTAGATGTGAAAGAAGCCGCGGCCATGCTCTCGATTGGGGAAAGCACCGTGTGGAAAAAGGTGAAGGAAGATCCCTCGTTCCCTCAGCCCGTGCGCCTCAGCCCAAAGTGCACGAGGTTCAAGGTAGACGATATCAGGAAGTGGGTGAAATCCGTCGGTACGGGAGTCTCAGCGTGAGTTTGGGGGAACCGCGTAAAGCTCAGCAGCAATATCTTCAATATGCTATATTTTCCCTGCCCGGATTCCGGGCGCGGGATTGGCGTCCCGACTGTTAGGCGCATAGCCGCCTCATGCGGCTTTTCTTATGCGTGCAGGTCACCTTTTATGGGTGGGCTTGCAGGCTCCCTTTGGGAGGCCGGCTCCTAACACCGGTACGCCAACCTGCAAGGCCTGCCCGCCACACTTGGCGTTGTGGTGGCAGGGATTTAATTCCCTTGTTAGGAGACATGCTTATGTCTAATCTCTCTGTGTTCTCATTTGAGAAATCCCCCGTAAGAACTGTCCTCGTTTCGGGTGCCCCGTGGTTTTCGCCTGCCGATGTCGGCAAGATTCTTCAACTCTCGAATATCCGTGCTTCTGTTGCGCTTTTGGATGATGACGAAAAGGGTGTAAATACAATTGACACCCCCGGCGGAAAGCAAGAAATTTCAATCGTTTCTGAGTCTGGTCTTTATGCTCTGATTTTCAAAAGCCGCCGTCCAGAAGCTAAGAAGTTTCGCCGCTGGGTGACAAGTGAAGTGCTCCCCGCTATCCGCAAGACCGGGAGCTACTCAGCAGCCACCCTCACCCCCGCGGAGCAGCTTCAGATCCGCAAGGCCATCTCGGCGCGCGCAAAGAAGAGCGCTGTCGCTTACCAGACGATCTATCACGCGCTCTATGCCCACTTTCAGGTCGCAAAGTATGACCAGATCCGAAGCGAGGACCTTCAGACCGCGCTCGACTTCATCGCGACCTGCGAGGTAAAGCTCCCCGCGCTCGAAGATAAAAACAGCATCACGCTCTCAAGAGACGAGATGGAACGTATCAGAACCCTCGTCTACTACAAAAAATATCTCTTCCGCAGGGAGCTTGACCTTGTCTATCAGCTCCTCGTTGCAGTCCAGTCTCCAGAGGCGCCGCGCTTCTACGAAATGATGAACGAGGAAAACATGAATGAGGTCGAAAAGATCCTCGACCACCACGACATGGCTGTAAAGGATTTGCCGTGCTATAGGTACCTGGTGGCGGAACACTAAGCGCATCAAAACCACAGCCCTCTTACCCGCCAGAAGAGGGCCTACGGGCTTCAAGGATAAGGTTATGAGAGTGTGAAAATCGGTTTTGGGGTTGAATTGGCAAAAAGATAAAGCAGCCCCTTCCATTTAACCCCAAACTGATTGCATACATCAGGAATCTTAGGATGCTTCTTAGAATCGGGCCTAGGGAGTTCGTGCGTTATGACCATATCCCCGCTGGTCATTGCGTAAGCAATTAAGCTCCCATCTGCCTTCTGTAAAAAATCATTCATATGTGTGAACCCTTTGTCATTAAGAAAGTTCACGATCTTCTTATGGTTTATTATGTAATTTTTTGCCTTTTCTTCTTTAATTACATATTGCTTTCTGCTCTTTATCCAATTCGATACCTCATCGTCTCCTCCAGATACCTCTTTATAGACCGACGAAAGAAGAAGAAACTGCCCCGTTTTAAATCCAGAATCAAGCCATTCCCAAAACCCGGGGAAATAAGTAAATGGGTAGTCTTTATTCTTGGCTTGGAGGAAAATGTTGGTGTCAAGGATAAAAGCCATTTTTATGCTCCAGTAAAGGCAATTTCTTTTGCATATTTATCGATGGATTTTGGCTTTATCCCCGATAATTGCCACATATCGCGATAAAGAATAGCCCCAGACTTAACAGAACTTATCAGGGCTCGAGAAAAATTCCGCCCCAATGCCGCACCTCTGGACTTGTAATAGTCAGCGGATCCACTTGCTTTCGGCTGCATCCGCCCCTGCTCCTTTATCTGGCTTAACGCCGTCCGATACTGTGCCTCAGAAATTCTCCTCAGCACCCTCGCCCTAGTCAGCACTGCCCACGAGCTGACTTTTAACTTCCGAGACAACTGATCAATCTTTCTAATCAGATCATCTTCCTGAATCCTTTTAAACTCATTTTCATCAGGGAGTTCAGACTTGGGAATTAAGACAGCGCCAGCAACATGGTTGGCAAAACTCTCTTTACCTGTAACGAAACGGTCACCTCCAGACACCCCGGAGTCATTCTTGCCTATATGGACAAGTTCATGCACCAAAGAAAAGGCCTGTCCCGCGAGAGCGTCTTTGCTATTTATGAAAATAAAGGGCGCGTAATCGTCAGACAAAGCGAATCCACGAAACTCATTAGGATCAAGCGGTCTTCTTGTATTTACACGAACAATCCCGCTACGCATTACACATATACCCAGCGCTTCTATTTTTCTAGTAAGTGCCGAAATAAACGCGCCACGACTATTCGCTTCTTTTCTCAGATCAGCAATAGAAAGTGTCTCAGAGATAAACTTGGCAGCTTCCTCCGGGTCGTCATAATTGAGAAGGCTCCCAACAAAACCATTGGGTTCACTGAAACCGTTTTTTAGATAGTCCCGGTACCAGTCCTGGCATTCTGTAACGTAATCAATAGTGTCCCTTAGATCGGGACTTGCTTCCACCAAACGCTTCCCTTCAACCGTTCTAAAGTCCGGGATTTGTATGGTGTCTGCTGGGGGGGTATCCAAAAGCAACATCGGGAAAGCAATAAAGGCCCTTTCCGCAAGCCTTTTTGCCTGCGAGATGCTGGGGGCAACCTCCCCGCTCTTCCATTTCCCTATCGTCCCCTCTTTAACCTTGATTTTCTTCTCAAGGTCTTTTTCACCTAGCTTTGTACGAGAAATCGCCCAAGATAGGGTCTGAGGGAAAAAGATTTTTTTAACATTTTCCATATCAGGCCTCCATACCCGATTATGCTCTTGCTTGCCCCGCTCCGCCAAAGCCCCTCTGTTAGACCTGTTTTTAATCCAATCGTTTAGCTAAATCTCCGGCACTTGAACGGTTATACCGCTGGAGCTTAAAGCGCTGCCAGTTTATCCGACATGAACCAATGACATGCAGAATTTCCCCCAGGCATCGTAGACCTCACGCATATCACCCAGAGCCTGCTCCCGATCGTACGCGCACTGGTAGGACTCGTTGCGGTGATCCAAGCAGCTTTCTCTCAGATCGCGCGAGAACGGCTTGTGGGAGTATCCCTTGGCATCCTTGGCCCAGGTATTGAAAGTTGCCCGCGCGAGCCCGTGGAGGGTCACTATACGGGGTTTGCCGGTCTTCGCATGGAACTGATCGGGGTCTACCCAGCCAATCCCGTCAATTCTTTTCTGTTTGTCGTGCATGCGCTTAATCAGCGCCCGGACAGAATCACGGGAAAAAGGAGAATTTCTCCCCTTGTTCACATTGGGGAAAATATAGGAATCTGGAGATCCCCCTACCCGTGGGGCTGATTCCAGCAGCTGAACGGCTTCTAGGCAAAGCGGTGTTTTGCGGTCAAAGGGAATCTTTTCGCTCTTCACCTTCATGCGGGCACGAGGAATAACGTGCAGCCACCTCCCATCATCATCCTGCTGGATTTCCCCCCATGTTGCTTCACGCGCTGTTGTGTTGCGCGCTGAAGTAAGGATCGCGAATGCAAGGCAGCGGGCCGTCTGGCTAACCGGGACAAGCTGCATAAGTGCCTTAAAGAAAGCCGGCATACGTTTCGGCGGCAGTGCCGGCTCGTGCCCGCCTTCCGGTCGATTTAGTGGCAGCAAATCCCCTAAACGCCCGTCCACCACCTGGCACGGGTTAACCATCGGCGGGATCATCTCCGAGCGTATTGCCCAATCAATCGCTCTTTTAGCGTCGCTAAGGATCCTTTCGGGCGTGTCAATCATGGTTCCCCACTTTTCCCCCAGGGCATCACAGAACATCTGAGGTTTCAGGTCTACAACCGGGCAGTCTCTGATTTCTTTAGGGATGTGATTCCTGAAAAAGCCATCCCAAACCAGATCGCGGGATTTTTCAGCGTTTTTCCACCTCCCCCTCTTTGTGTTGAACTCAATCCACTTCCAGATAAGTTTTTCAAAGGTTAGTGCGTCCTCCTCTTTTTGAGGTGCCGGGGAGGGGCGTAGCGCGTCTCTGGCCGCTTTCTCCTGCTCAGATGGGTCAATCCCTTCCGCTATCAGTTTCCTCCATCTGAGCCCCTTCTCGAAGGCCTCAGCGAGTGACATTTCGGGATACTTCCCGAGAGTAAAGACCCGCTTCAAACCACGATCCCGAAGCAGGAAATAACGGGCATATGTCCCGTCCTTGAGCTTCCTGACTCCAACATAAAGCCCGGGGACAATCCCGCATGAAGCGTCAGCCGTCAGGGCTTTCAAACGCTTGTCAGTCATCCTGTTTGCCACGCGCATAACGCTCAATCTCCGTAATCAAATGTTTTTAAATAAAAAATACAGTTATTACCACAAAAAATTCCGTTATGTTTGGGGAGAAATTGAAGTTTCCCCGCTCATTTGTGGTAATGATTGTGGCATAGATTCTTAGATAATGACACGCCTTACGGAGAGGATTAGAGACAAAGACAACACGCGTATTGTGTCTTAAGCTCTTGTTTTTATTGAGTTGTCGTAGACGAATACAAAGAAAAAGGAGGCAACTTTCGTTGTCTCCTTTCCTGGAATTGGTCGGGGTGGTGGGACTCGAACTCACGACCCCTTGCACCCCATGCAAGTGCGCTACCAGGCTGCGCCACACCCCGAGAGAGATGAACTATACCACAAAATCTTCATAAAAGGAAATTTTTGATGGAATCCCTGATATTCCGGAGTTCCTCGACCACATTCGGGCTCACGGCGGCTCTGCCTTCAGTCGCCTGAGCGACTGCTGTCTTCCGGTGCTTCAGATGCTTCTTCGCGCCGGCCAGCGTATAGCCCTGATCATAGAGGAGCGAGCGGATCTCACGCGCCGTGAGAATATCCTTCTTCTCATAGCGGCGGCGCGAACCGTGACGGCCCGGCGAAAGCTGCTTGAACTCATCCTCCCAGAACCGGAGAACCGAAGTCGCGACTCCGACCAGCTCAGCCGCTTCGCCGATCGTGAAAAAGCGTTTCTCCGGAATCGGCGGAAAAGCTCCGATTTCTTTCTCTGACATGCCCTTTTCCTTCTCTAGCTGACCTTCCGATTCTAACCGCTAAAAGGACGGGCTTAAAGAAAAGCGGCAGAACCGTTTTACCGGTTCTGCCGCTCTCAAACACTCGGATTACAAAGCGATTTTAATTCGCAGACTTCGCCGGGAAGCCGGCAAAGACTGCATCGCGGAGCTTAGCCGATGCGTGGAACGTAACGACACGGCGGGCCGTGATCGCGATTTCCTCACCCGTCTTCGGGTTGCGTCCGGGGCGCTGGGGCTTGTCGCGCAGCTGGAAGTTGCCGAAACCGGAAAGCTTCACGGGGCTGCCATGCTCCAGGCGGGAGCGAATCTCGTCGAAAAACACATCGACAAGCAGCTTCGCTTCGCGCTTCGAAAGACCCATCCGGTCAAACAGAATATCGACCAGATCGGCTTTCGTCATCGTCGTCCCGACGGTGGGGGAAAAATCATTCTCTTCAATAGCCATTTCAAAGGTTACCTAATTAAGCACGAAGTTTAATGCCAAGGGGTTCAAGTCCAGCGATCACCGCTTCAGTCGCGCCTTCGATCTGGGCTTCAGTCACAGCCTCTTCACCGAAGGACTCCAGCACGAGGCGGAAGGCCATCGACTTATCGGCGGAAGGCTGATTTTCCGGATGGTACACGTCGAAGAGACGGAAGTCGGTGAGACAGGCGAGTCTCACATCCGTTCTCCGGGCGGCGCGCACCGCGTCGAAGATCTGCTTCGAAGTCACAGAGGCCGGCACTGCGAGCGAAATATCGCGCAGCGACTTCTGGAACTTGGAAACGGGCTTATGCTCGGGGACCGGCACGCTGAGCAGCGGCTCTACATCGATCTCGAACACCACAGGGCAGAGGGGGAGATCATACGCCTGCTGAAGCCTCGGGTGCAATTCGCCGATGAGACCGATCCGTTTTCCGTCAAGATACACCCCGGCGCTGCGGCCCGGGTGAAGCGACGGGAAGACTTCCGGAACAAAATCAAGCGTGAGCGGGAAGGCGAGGCGTTCGAGGTCACCCTTCACATCGAAGAAGTCCACGCGGCGGGACTTGATGCCCCACTGCGGAGCGTCCGCGGTGCCGTAGGCGAGACCGGCGAGGTGCTCGGGCTGACGGACGCCCTTCACGGACGTGTCAGAAGGCTCAATCGTCGGATCCTGGAAGAACACGCGGCCGAGCTCAAACACGCGCACACGGTCTTCCTTGCGGTTCAGGTTGTAGCGCAGAATGTCGACAAGGCCGCCGATCAGCTGCGTACGCATCACGGAGAGCTGCGAGGCGATCGGGTTCAGCAGACGGATCGGGGCAGCTTCGCCGCCGAAATCCTTCTCCCACTTCTCTTCGACAAACGAGAAGTTCACGAGTTCCTGATAGCCGCGGCCGGCAAGCTTCAGACGCAGGTCATGCTGCGTGCGGCGATCCTCGCGGGACGGCAGCATCACAGCGCGCTCAAGCGGCGGATTTTCCGGCAGCTTGTCGTAACCCCAGAGACGGGCCACTTCTTCCACGAGGTCCTCTTCGATTTCGATATCGAAGCGGTACGTGGGAGAGGTCACCGTGAAGAGGTCACCGTCACGCGTGTACTCAAACCCGAGACGCTTGAAGGCTTCTTCCATGAAGTCGGTCGGAATGTCCACACCGACGAGCTTGCGGCAGCGTGCAGCGCGGAACTTCACGACGCGGCGCTCCGGGAGATCGGACTCAATGTCGCTCACCGGGCCGACGCGCGTGGTGTCGGTTCCGCAGATCGAGAGAACGAGCGCCGTGATGTACTCGAGATGCTCACGGGTCGTTCCATAGTCGACACCGCGCTCGAAACGGAACGAGGAGTCAGACGAGAAGTTGAGCTTACGGGCGCGGCCCTGGATCGCGGCCGGACGGAAGAACGCGGACTCGATGAAGAGGTTCACCGTGTCATCCGACACAGAGTCCGCCGAGCCGCCCATGATGCCGGCGATCGCCTGCGAACCGTTATCATCCGCGATCACGCCGTAGTACGGGGTCAGGTCAACGGTCTTGCCGTTCAGGAGCTCAATCTTCTCGCCTTTCTTCGCCCAGCGCGCCGTCACGGTGCCGGAGAGCTTATCGAGGTCAAAGAAGTGAGTCGGACGGCCGAGCTCGAGGAGCACGTAATTCGAAATATCGACGAGAGCCGAAATCGGACGCTGACCGCAGCGCTCAAGCCGCTCCGCCATCCATTCAGGCGTCTTCGCCTTGGCGTTCAGCCCCGTGATCACGCGGCTCGTATAACGGGCGCAGAGGTCAGAGGCCTCAATCTTCACGGCATGAGCCGCGTCAGTCGTCACAGCGGCTTCATGGATTTCCGGGAGCTTCAGCTCAGCCCCCGTCACGGCGTGGACTTCACGCGCGATACCGGTGAGAGAAAGCGCGTCACCGCGGTTCGGCGTGACGTTCAGATCCACCACGACGTCGTCGAGGTGAGCGTACTTGCGGATATCTTCGCCGATCGGGGCGTCTTCCGGCAGAAGCCAGAGACCGTCATGATCCTCGGACACGCCGAGCTCACGGGCCGAGCAGAGCATGCCGTTCGAGGGCACGCCGCGCAGCTTCGCCTTCTTGATCTTGAACCCGCCGGGGAGCTCAGCTCCCACCATCGCGCAGGGCACACGCACCCCAGCTCGGACGTTCGGCGCGCCGCAGACGATCTGGATCAGTTCGCCAGTGCCGGCGTTCACCTGGCAGACATGCAGGTGATCGGAATTCTCATGGTCGCGGCATTCAACGACTTCAGCAATCACGACACCCGTGAAATCGGGGGCCGCCTTACGGGCTTCGTCCACTTCGAGGCCGTGCATCGTGAGCGCGTCCTGGAGCTCCTCGCTCGAAATCGCGGGATTCACATACGTACGAAGCCAGCTTTCAGAAAACAGCATTTTTCTTCCCCATTACTCGTTGAACTGGCGAAGGAACCGGAGGTCGCCTTCAAAGAAGAGCCGCAGGTCGTCGATGCCGTAGCGCAGCATCGTGAGACGCTCAAGACCCGAGCCGAAAGCGAAGCCGCAGTACTGCTCGGGATCGAGCCCGTAGTTGCGGACCACGGTCGGGTGCACTTCGCCGGCGCCGGAAATCTCAAGCCACTTGCCCTTGCGGGAGCCGGTGGTGAACATCATGTCCACTTCAACAGACGGCTCGGTGAACGGGAAGTAGCTCGGACGGAAGCGCACGATGAGGTCGTCGGTTTCGAAGAACCGGCGCAGGAACATGGAGTACACGCCCTTCAGATCCGCGAAGCTGATGTTTTCGCCGAGCCACAGTCCTTCGACCTGATGGAACATCGGGGAGTGCGTGGCGTCGGAGTCAACGCGGTAGGTACGTCCCGGAGCAATCACCTTGATCGGCGGCTTGTGGGTGCGGGAGTAACGGACCTGCATCGGGGAGGTGTGCGGGCGCAGCGGCAGCAGCAGCCCCTTCTCATCCTTCATGTCGACGTAGAACGTATCCTGCATCGAGCGGGCCGGATGGTTGAGGGGGTTATTGAGCGCCGTGAACGTGTACCAGTCGTTCTCGATTTCGGGGCCGGAGGCCACGTCGAAACCGATCGAACGGAAAATCTCTTCAATACGCATCCAGGTGCGGATCACGGGGTGGATGCCGCCGGCGGGAGACGTACGTCCCGGCAGCGTCACATCGATCGCTTCCTCGGCAAGCTTCTTCTCGAGAGCGGCCTGCGCGAGCGCTTCGCGGCGGGCGTTCAGCGCCTCTTCCACAGCACGCTTCGCGGCATTGATCTCAGCACCGGCCGCCTTCCGCTGGTCGGCTGCGAGATCCCGCAGACCCTTCATCATTGTCGTGAGGGTGCCGGACTTCCCAAGGAATTTCGCCTTGGCATCTTCCAGCGCTGCAGGCTGCGTCGCTTCAGCGAAAGCCTGCCGGGCGGATTCAATCAGTTTGGATAAATCTTCCATTTTTTGATTCCGATACGGAAAACGTGGGCAGCAGCGGTCTGCTTTCTTGCCCGCAATACAGAAGAAGATAACGAAAAAAGGGGCGGCCCGGTACTGCTGGCCCGCCCCTTTTAAAGCTGGAGCACCTCAGCCGAGGCTTCAGCGCTCCTGTGCTTTGACAAGTGGATTCACCAATTAAGCACGAGCTGCCTTGGCCTTTTCGACCAGAGCAACAAAGCCTTCCTTGTCAAACACAGCCATATCAGCGAGCACCTTGCGATCAAGGAGGATGTTCGCCTTGTGAAGGCCGTTGATGAAGGCGCTGTAGGTCATTCCGTTCTGACGGGTAGCCGCATTGATACGGGCAATCCACAGACGGCGGAAGACGCGCTTCTTCGCACGGCGGTCACGATAGGCGTACTGGGCGCCGCGCATGACGGCTTCCTTGGCCACACGGAACACATTGTTGGCACGAAGGCTGTAGCCCTTCGACAGGGCGAGCAGCTTCTTATGACGGGCACGAGCGGTTACACCACGCTTAACTCGAGGCATCTTTTTATTCTCCTATCCAGATCAGGAAGCGATGGCAAGCATGCGCTTGACGTTGAGCTCATTGCACTTCGCAACCGTCACCATGCCGCGCAGGTGACGCTTGTTCTTGGTCGTGCGATGGGACAGGATGTGACGCTTGGTCGAGTGGCCAAACTTGATGGAACCGCCGGAGCGCACTTTAAAGCGCTTGGCAGCAGCCCGCTTGGTTTTCATCTTCGGCATTTGCCGTTTCCTCTTTATTGATGACTCAAAGGCGCCTTCCGGAAAAAGTTTGGATGGTCTTGAACTGCCCTTGAATCACTTCTTCTAACTCCGACACTTCCCGGGTTGGGAGAAGTTTCGGAGGTACTGCAAAACTGGTCAGAAATGCCGGAGGAGAGAAACGCATCTCCCCCGGACGATTTCGTCTGATTACTTCTTGCGCTTCGGCCCGAGCACCATGATCATCTGGCGCCCTTCGAGCTTCGGATTCTGCTCAACCTGAGCGATATCACCCAGCTCGGTCTTCACGCGGTCCATAAGTTCCACGCCGAATTCCTGATGGGCCATTTCGCGGCCGCGATAGCGGAGCGTAATTTTAGCCTTATCTCCGCCTTCAAGGAAGCGGCGGACAGCACGGATCTTCGTCTGAAAATCGTTTTCGTCGGTCGCGGGGCGGAACTTCACTTCCTTCACCTGCGTGACCTTCTGCTTGGCCTTGGCTTCCTGAGCGCGCTTCTGTTCCTGGTACTTGAACTTGCCGTAGTCAATCAGCTTGCAAACCGGCGGACGCGCCTTCGGCGCGACTTCGACCAGATCCACGCCGAGCTCTTCAGCCTTGTGAAGAGCGTCGTACGTGTTCATGATGACGCTGGTTCCGTCCGGCATCGTGACTCGGACCTCGGGGACCCGGATTTCACGATTCAGACGATGACGATTTTCCTCTTTTGCAGGGTTATCCCTACTATTTGTTATCACTTATTAACCTCAATGTTGGTGTGATCGGCGACCTGAGCCGCGAGCAGCGCAGCAAAGTCGTCAAAACTCATAGCACCGATATTCCGGCCGCCGCGCTCACGGACAGCCACTGTACCTGCCTGCTTTTCCTTCTCACCCACAACCAGGATGTAAGGAACTTTCGTCAGACTAAGTTCGCGAATTTTATAGTTGATTTTCTCACTGCGCAAATCCTCTTCTACTCGATAACCCGCATTGAAGAGTTTCTGATAAACCTCGTGAGCGTAGTCTGCCTGGGAATCCGTAATGGAGGCAACCGCTACCTGAGTCGGTGCGAGCCACGGCGGAAGGGCTCCGGCGTAGTTCTCAAGCAGCATACCAATCCAGCGTTCCAGAGAACCGAGGATAGCACGATGGAGCATAACCGGGACCTTTCTCTGGTCATCGGCATCAACATATTCCGCTCCGAGACGGCCCGGCATCTGGAAGTCAACCTGAACCGTACCGCACTGCCAGCTGCGGCCGAGGCAGTCACGGAGGTGGTACTCAACCTTCGGGCCGTAGAAAGCGCCTTCACCCGGCAGCACCTTGTACTTCACACCGGCGCGGTCGAGAGCGATCATCAGATCCTTCTCAGCCTTGTCCCAGGTCGCGTCGTCACCGATACGCATTTCAGGACGCGTCGCGACGAAGTACTCAATATCGTCGAATCCGAAGTCCTTGTAGACCTTCTTCACGATCGCGGTGAAATTCACGCATTCGTCGAGAATCTGATCTTCCGTGCAGAAGATGTGGCCGTCGTCCTGCGTGAAACCGCGGACGCGCATCAGGCCGTGCAGAGAGCCGGACGGCTCGTTGCGGTGGCACTGACCGAATTCACCGTAGCGGATCGGCAGATCGCGGTAAGAGCGGAGCGCGCTCTTGAAGATCTGGATGTGGCCCGGGCAGTTCATCGGCTTCAGAGCGTAGATGCGGTTCTCAGACTCCGTCGTGAACATGTTGGAGCGGTACTTCGCCCAGTGGCCGGACTTCTCCCAGAGGGAGCGGTCGAGAAGCTGCGGAGCCTTCACTTCCTGGTAGCCGTTGTCGCGGTAGATGCGGCGCATGTACTGCTCGATCACCTGCCAGAGGGCCCAGCCCTTCGCGTGCCAGAAAATCATGCCCGGGGCTTCTTCCTGGAGGTGGAAGAGGTCCATGTCCTTGCCAAGCTTGCGGTGGTCGCGGCGGGCGGCCTCTTCGAGCATGTGCAGATAAGCCTTCAGCTCATCCTTCGTCGCGAACGCGGTGCCGTAGATACGCTGCAGCATCTCATTCTTCGAGTCGCCGCGCCAGTAAGCGCCGGCCACCTTCATCAGCTTATGCACCTTCAGCACACCAGTGCTCGGCACGTGAGGCCCGCGGCACAGATCCGTGAAGTCGCCCTGCGTGTAGAGCGTGATCTTCTGGTCTTCCGGAATCGCCTTCACGAGTTCGACCTTATAGTGCTCGCCGAGCTTATCGAAGAAGGAGATCGCCTCGTCGCGCGTCACTTCGCGGTGCGTGATCGGGAGGTTCTCCGCCACGATCTCGTCCATGCGCTTTTCGATCTTCGCGAGGTCTTCTTCCGAGAAGGGCTTCTTGCAGGAGAAGTCGTAGTAGAAACCGTTTTCGATCGACGGTCCGATCGTCACTTCGGCTTCCGGATAGAGCTGCTTCACTGCCTGAGCCATCAGGTGAGCGGTGGAGTGGCGAATGATGTCAAGACCTTCCTCATCCTTACCGGTGATGATCGCGACAGAGGCGTCGTGATCCACGGTCTCGGAGAGATCCACAAGCTTTCCGTCCACGCGGCCGGCAAGCGCCGCACGGGCGAGTCCGGCACCGATCGAAGCGGCAATCTGCGCCACTGTCACGGGGCCTTCAAACTCGCGCTTTGAACCATCCGGCAAAGTAATTTCCAACATTTGACACTCCCTTTTCAACCCCTTCAGACAGGGACTTCTCTTTCAAAAGATTTCTTGCCCAGACTGTTTGCCGCCTGAAGAGCGGCAACTCTGACCGCCCGTCAGGCGGTTCTGCCGGCCGGTCCGCCCAGGTAAAGGATATCGGCCGCCGGCTCGGGCTGCAAAGAATAAAAAAAAAGTGCGGCCCGAGCCGCACTTTCTTTTTTAAAGCAACAGAACTGCTGTGTGACTCACCATCGGTTTTAGATGATGGTCAGTGTAGTTCGATTCATCAGAGAAAAATCTAACAACACAGCACTCCCAGAAAAATTTGGTAGGCACGATTGGACTCGAACCAACGACCCCCACCATGTCAAGGTGATGCTCTAACCAGCTGAGCTACGTGCCTGAGAGAATTAGAATTCTACGGATCCAAAATAAAAAAGCAAGAGTTCCCCCTAAAAATATTTTATTTTAGGGGTTTTCACTAGCTTCTATGGGCCGAAATGACCCCTTTCACCTCAAGAATCTCCTTCAGGGCCTGCTGCATCAGCGCGGCACCGGCCACTTCCACCCCGAATTTCAGGCGCGCGACGTTCTTCACAGTCTGCGTGTTGACGTTCGTGATGTTGATCTTCAGGCGGATGAAGACATCGGTCACATCTTTCAGAAGACCGATACGGTCGCGGGCGAGAACGAGGATCTCCATCGGGTAGAGAGTGTCCTCGGGCGCTTCACCCCAGGAGACCTCAATCAGACGTTCCTTCGACTGCTCCATCAGGTTCTTCACGTTCGGGCAGTCAGCGCGGTGCACAACGACACCGCGGCCGCGGGACACAAAGCCCACGATCTCGTCAGGCGGCACCGGATGGCAGCACTTCGCGAGCTGCGTGAGAAGCGATCCGACACCAGCAACAAGAATCTGTCCGTTATCGTGATGGGCACGCGGCTGCGCGGGCTTCACCGGGATCACCGGCTCATCGGCCGCCTTTTTCTGCGTCTGAGGCACCACGACCGCTTCGATCGCGCGGTTCGAAATCTCGTCCTTCGCGATGGTGAGGCAGAGATCATCCACGGACTCAAAACCAAGCGTCTTCGCGAGCGACTCAAGGTTATAAGTCGACTTCCCGAGGCGCGCGAGTTCGGTATCGAGCTCATCACGCCCGCGTGCGATCTGCTCCTGGAGGTGCAGCTGGTTGAACCACGTTCTCACCTTGCCGCGGGTCCGGGCCATGGCGGCGAACCCAAGCTCCGGATTCATCCAGTCCTGCGACGGGCCGCCGGACTTCGCCGCGATGATTTCCACCGTGTCGCCGGTCTTCAGCTTATGCGTGAGCGGCACGATCGCGCCGTTCACCTTCGCGCCTCGGCAGCGGTGGCCGAGCTGCGTGTGGACCATATAGGCAAAGTCCACCGGTGTGCTGTTCGCCGCGAGTTCCACAACGCGCCCCATCGGGGTGAGCGCGTAGATCAGATCGTCCTCGACACCCGGCGCGCGCGGCGGCTCAACGTCCGAGTGCCACGCGAGCAGCTGACGGAGCCAGACAACTTTCTGCTCTTCAGCGGAATTCACGCCAAGCGAATTGCCCGCTTCCTTATAGCGCCAGTGGGCCGCGAAACCGAGTTCCGCGAACTCATGCATCTCGCGCGTACGGATCTGGATTTCGACCGGAAGCCCGTTTGAAGCCTTCACAACCGTGTGCAGCGACCGATAGCCGTTCGGCTTCGGATGCGCGATATAGTCGTCGTACTCTGACTGAATCGCGGTGAAATTTTCATTCAGGATCGAGAGCACCTCGTAGCACTGTTCGACCGTATCCACGATGACGCGGAGCGCCCGGAGGTCGAAGAGCCACTCAAACGGCAGGTGCTTACGCTCCATCTTGAGCCAGATCGAGTAGATATGCTTCGAGCGGCCGGAGACCTCGCCCCGGATATGGTGCGCGGCGAGCAGCGACCGGATCTTCGTCACGGCCTGCTGCACGAAGGCGAGGCGCTCGGCGCGGCTCGCGTCGAGGTGCCGCACGATCTCCTGATAGACCTCAGGCCGCGTGAAGCGGAGCGACAGGTCCTCGAGCTCCCACTTCATCTGCCAGATACCGAGGCGGTTCGCGAGCGGCGAGTAGAGCTGGAGCGTTTCCGCGGCGTAGATCTTCGCGTCATCCGACGGGTGCATCACAAACCAGCGCAGCGTCTGCAGACGGCTCGCGAGACGAAGGAGCACGACCCGGAGGTCGCCGCACATCGCGAGCAGCATCTTTCTCAGCTTCTCGGGCTGGGACGCGGCATTCGCTTCCTTGTTGCTCGAACGGGCCTGTTCGGAGAGCTTCATCAGACGTTGCAGATCGGTGCAGAGCTCGAGCACCTTGCCGCCGAAACTCTTCTCAATCCACTCCTCAGGATTCTTCAGATAATCCTGCACGGAGGAGAGATAGGCCGCGGCAATCAGTTCATCATCATCCCGGATGCCCCGCAGAATGCTGGCCATGCCGTCTGCGTGCGACATACGGGGTTCGCCTGTCTCAAGGCATTGCCCCGCGTAGAGCGGTTCCACCATCGAACGGGCAAGCTGCCAGTTCACTTTAACCGGCGCTTCGGTTTTCTTGTTATCTGGTGCCATCGGACAAATCTTCTCTGCGGTTAATGAGGAATAAACGCCTTCAGACAGGCCTCGCGTGGGAATCCCCTTGCGACAGCCCATTCTATGGCGGCGTGCTTATATCAGTAGAAATCCCGAATCCGGTTTTGCAAATTAATACAAATTCAGATTCTAGGCGAGACTGCGGACGGATTAGGCCGCAGAAATATTCAATTCATGACGCCGATGCGGCGAAGCAGCGTGGCAATGTCAACGCCATTACGGACGTTCAGCTTCCGGGTGGCGGAGCCGCGGTGCACCTTGACGGTCTTCTCGGCGATATTCAGTTTCTCGGCGATTTCTTTGTTCTGGAGCCCCTCGGCAACAAGCTTCACCACTTCTTTTTCGCGCGCGGTCAGCGTCTCAAAGGCCGCCCGGTCCGCGTTATCGCGCTCATCCGCCTCAACCCGCTCGAGGTCGCGCTTCACGGCGGCCTCCACCACGGCGATCAGCCGGTCGCCGTCCACCGGTTTCTGGAGGAAATCCGCGGCGCCCTGCTTCAGCACGTGCACCGCCATATCGACGTCGCCGTGCCCGGTGACAAAGATCACCGGAATCCTGAAACCCCTGGAGTCGAGCAGATCCTGCAGTTCAAGGCCTGTCATGCCCGGCATTCGGGCGTCGAGCAGGAGGCAGCCTGGACGGGCCGGATCATCATGCTTCAGAAAGTCGTCAGCGCTCTCGTAGCATGCGGTCTCGTAGCCTGCGGCCCCGAGCAGGAAGGCGCTCGACTGCCTCACGCCTTCGTCGTCATCCACGATTCTCACCAGCGGCGATTTACTTTCCGACCCCATTTTTCTCTCCAACCCGAAGTCAACCAAAACCCGCCCCCGCTTCTCCAGGCAGAGGCATCCCCACTTTTGTATTGTGAACCTATGCGGGGATGAATTTCAAAAAATTAAGAAAAAAGGCCAGGGACTGAGTCCCCGGCCTTATTCCGGAACACGGATAAAACCGGGAGAATCCCGGTCTCTTATCCGTTAGTTCTTCAGGCTGTGAATCGGAGCCGGGATACGGCCGCCGAGGTTCACGAAGCCTGCGGAGTCACCGCCAGGAACGCGGATGACGGCCGCTTCGCCGAGCAGTCCGCCGAAGACCGCCACGTCGCCCACCGTCTTGCCGGGGACCGGAATCACGCGGACAGCGGTCGCCTTGTTGTTGATCATGCCGATCGCGGCTTCGTCAGCAATGATGCCGCCGATCGTCGAGGCCGGGGTGTCACCCGGGATCGCGATCATGTCGAGACCGACCGAGCAGACCGAGGTCATCGCCTCGAGCTTCTCGAACGTGAGCGCGCCGCTGCGGGCAGCGGCTTCAATCGCCGCGTCCTCGGACACTGGGATGAAGGCGCCGGAGAGGCCGCCGACGTGAGAGGAAGCGAAAACGCCGCCCTTCTTCACCGCGTCATTCAGCATCGCGAGAATCGCGGTCGTGCCGGGAGCGCCGATCGAGGAGAGACCGAGAGCCTGGAAGATTTCACCGACGGAGTCACCGATCGCCGGGGTCGGAGCGAGCGACAGATCGGCCACGCCAAACGGGATGCCGAGTTCCTTCGCCACGTCGCGGCCGATGATTTCACCGACGCGCGTCACCTTGAAGGCCGTGAACTTGATCGTTTCGGCAACATCGTCCACCGTGATATGGCGGCCGTTGTTCTTCTCTTCGATCAGGCGGTCAAGCGCCTTCTTCACAACGCCCGGACCGGAAACACCGACGTCGATCACGACGTCAGGCTCACCGATACCGAGGTAGGCGCCGGCCATGAAGGGCACGTCCTGGGGAATGTTGCAGAAGACAACGAGCTTCGCCGCGCCGATACCGTCGCGGTCCGAGGTCGCCTGGGCGACATCAAGCACGCGCTGGCCCATCAGGGCAACCGCGTCCATGTTGATACCGGCCTTCGTGCTGCCCACGTTGATCGAGGAGCAGACGCGGTCCGTGGTCGCGAGGGCTTCAGGCAGCGAGTCGATCAGGTTACGCTCACCGGGGGTGATGCCCTTCTCAACGAGAGCGCCGAAACCGCCCACAAAGTCGACACCGACTTCCTTCGCGGCAGCGTCAAGCTCGCGGCAGACGGCGGCAAGCTGATCGCGCGTGAAGGAGGAGCAGACCGTACCGATCGGAGAAACCGAAATACGCTTGTTCACAACCGGAATGCCGTAGCGGTCGCCGACCATGTTGCAGGTCTCAACGAGGCGCTTCGCATACTTGCTGATCTTCGCGCGGAGACGATAGGCAAACGTGTCGTAGTCGGTGCTCGCGCAGTCGAACAGGCTGACACCGAGCGTCACCGTACGCACGTCAAGGTGCTCGGCCCGGGTCATGTTGATGGTGGAAAGGATCTCGTTTTCAGAAATCATTGTTGTTTTTCACCCTAAAAGAGTCTTCTGCCGCTCTTGCAGCCGAAATGGAATTAATGAATTTCGATGTGATGCATCGCATCAAAAATGAGGTGATGCTGCATCGTGAGCGAGAGGCCCATGGCCTTGGCGCGTTCCGACATCACGCGGTGCAGCGCGCGGGCGTCAACCGCCTTCGGCACGCTCACTTCAAAAATCTGAACGGACTCACCCTCACCGAGCGGCTTCGCGCGCAGATCGTGAATGTTCACGCGCTGCTCACTCATGATGCGGGAGAAGGTCGACACGATGTCGTTGCCGTCTTTGCCCCAGATCGTCACCACGTAGGATTCGGACTCCGGCACGGAATCCTTCGGCAGTTCTTCAAAGTCGCGGATCACAAGGGAGAGGTGGAATTTGCGGGCTTCGAGCGCCTTGCTGATTTCCTCGTTGAGCGTCTCGTTGGACAGGCCTTCAGGCTTATTCAGCAGATAAATGCCCGAAAACTGGTCGTGCAGCGTGGACTGGGTCATTTCTTCGATATTGCAGCCCAGACGGGTAAGGGCGGAAGAAACGGTGGCAACAATACCGGGCTGATCAAGACCGATGACGGCGACAAGCGCGCTGTTATTTTTCGTATACTGGGTCATTTTCCTTAAGACTTTGCAGGTCAAAGTATTAGAACGTGAGTGTAACTCTATATGGCGTTTCAGTTCTTCTGACGCTCCGGGAGAAACTCACGCATTCCCGGGAATGCCGCAAGAGAATTCGCCTGGAGGGCTGAAAGAAGCTCGTCGCGGGGCATGCCCCGGAGCTGAGCGAGTTCATCGAGATACCCCGCGATATCAGCGGGTTCAGTCCGGAGGTTGCCGCTGTCGCGCCTCGCGCCTGAAGGCATATCCGGAGCGTCGGTTTCAAGCACGATGCTTTCAAGAGGAAGCGTAGCCGCAAGACGCCTGATCCGGCGGCTGCCGCTATACATCATCGCGCCGCCGAATCCGAGTTTGAGTCCAAGCGAAATCAGAATCCTCGCCTGCTCCTCGGAGCCATTAAACGCGTGCGCGACACCGCCTGAAACCGGAATCCGACGAAGCCACTTGGTGACCCAGTCGACAGACCGCCTCACGTGAAGCGAGACCGGCATGCCGGTATCCCGCGCCACCTTCAGCTGGGCGACAAACACCGCTTCCTGTTTCGCGCGGTCCAGATCCGGCACAAAACCATCCAGCCCGATCTCCGCGACCGCCACCACGCGGCTCGCGGGATCCGCCATTTCGCGCCTGAGCGCGTCACGCAGCTCGTCCGCCACTTCAGGGGTCACCGTGGGACGGGCGGTCGCGAGCGGATGAACCCCAAGCCCGACGCACCACCCGGACTCTGCCCCCACCCGGAGGCATTTCGTCCAGTCGCCTGAAATTCCCGCCGCGATGAGCGCGCAGCCGACACCCGACTCTTTCGCCCGCCGGAAGACATCCGGACGGTCATGATCGAACTGCTCAGACTGCATGTGGTTATGCGTATCGATAAGACAGGCCACGGCTCACCCTCCTCCCGGTCACTCCTCAAAGGGTTCAATCGAACCGCCCTTCAGCCTCAGAATCCGGCCGCAGCGCTTCGCGAGTCCCAGGTCATGCGTCACGATGATGATCGCGGTGTTCTTTTCGCTCGCGAGACTGAGGAACCGGTCCCAGACCGCCTGCGCGGTGTCCTGATCGAGGTTCCCTGTCGGTTCGTCCGCGAGAATGCAGGCGGGAGAGGTCACAACGGCGCGGGCAATCGCGGTTCGCTGCCGCTCGCCCCCTGAAAGCTGGGACGGCAGGTGATCAAGCCGCTCCCCGAGCCCGATTTCCTCCAGCACCGCCTTCGCGGCAGCGTTGGCTTCCGCCTCGGGTGTCCTCCGGATATAGAGCGGCATCGCCACGTTTTCGAGCGCCGTGAATTCCGGAAGCAGGTGATGGAACTGATAGACAAAGCCGAGACGCCGGTTTCTCAGGTCACCGCGCGCCTTCTCATCCATCCCTCCGATATCGACACCATCCACCACCACGCGCCCGGCGTCGGCGTCATCCAGCCCGCCGATACAGTGAAGGAGCGTCGACTTGCCGGCGCCTGACGCCCCGACAATCGCGACGGTTTCCCCAGGCTTCACGCGGAGCGACACATTCTTCAGCACCGGTGTTTCACGGTCTCCCTCACGGTACGCCTTGGCGAGACCCTCAACCTCAATCGCAAACTCACTCATATCTCAGAGCCTCAGCAGGCCGGATGCGGGACGCACGCCAGCTCGGATAAACGGTCGCGGCAAGCGACAGGAAAAGAGAAAAAACGGCAATCGGAATAATGTCGGACGCCCGGGGTTCGGACGGCATGCCGGAAATCAGGTAAATCGACTGCGGGAGGAATTCCACATGGAAAACCGCCTCAATCGCGGACACGATGGAACCGAGATTGCACGCGATGAGTAGCCCGATCGCGACACCGGATGCCACACCGATCACGCCGATCACCGCGCCCTGGATCATGAAGATCTTCATGATGGAGCCAGGCGAAGCGCCAAGCGTCCGGAGAATCGCGATGTCTGACTGCTTCTCGGTCACGGTCATCACGAGAGTCGACACCAGCCCGAACGCGCCCACGAGCACGATGAGAAAGAGAATGATCGACATCATCCGCTTCTCCACCTGCACTGCGGCGAACCATGTCTTGTTTTCCACGGTCCAGTCGCGGGCGAAGTACCCGGGCGGCAGCGACTTCATGAGACTCTCAGCGACAGCGGGGGCTTCCTGCATATCCGCCACGCGGACACGGACGCCCATCGGGCCCCCGGTGCGGAAGAGCGCCGCGGCGTCCTCAATATTCATGAAGAGCATCGTCGAATCGTATTCGAAGTGCCCAGCCGTAAAGATCCCTGACACCGTGAGCGTCCGGACCCGCGGGATCATGCCGGCGGGTGTCGTGGTGCCCTGAGGGACGACGAGCGCAATCTTATCTCCGGGCGCCACGCCAAGCCGTGCGGCGAGCACCGACCCGATCACCGCGTGGAAGCTCCCCGGCGTAAGTGAGTCAAGCGTTCCGGCGGGCATCGTGGAAGCGACTTCACTCGCCTTCACCTCTTCCTTCGGATCGACCCCTTCCACCATGGTGCCGATCACGCGGTCACCAGTCGAAATCAGCCCCTGCCCTTCAACGAAGGGTGCGGCTCCCCGCACTTCGGAGTTCTTTTCCGCGACCGCGGCAAGCGACCTCCAGTCCGACACGGGACCCGTGCCGCTTGAAATCTGGATATGCGGAATGACAGACAGCATCCGGTCACGAACCTGGGTCTGGAACCCGTTCATCACGGAAAGCACAATGATCAGCGCCATCACGCCGAGCGCGATTGACACGACAGACGTCGCTGAGATGAAGGAAACAAACCGGTCCTTCCGTCCGGTTCGCCGGCCGGAACGCGTATAGCGGAGGCCGATCAGAAATTCAAAAGGCAGAGACACGGAGCTCAAATCCTGAAGTGTTGACTGTTGACTCCGGGCGGATCCCGGAGCTGTGCACACATTCTAAGCAAGAGCGGACCTAACCCGGGACCGTCTTCCGTCTAAAATAGGATCCCTATGTCCACTGCCTATTACCTGCTCCCCGGTGCCCGTCTGCCGAAGGACGTCGCCCCCGCTGTCATTCCTCGAATCGACCGGTCACTTCTCGACCCCATCCTGGAAGGTCTTGGCACCCCTGTCTGCCAGAGGCTTGCCGAGGGGCTGACGCTGCCCTTTGCGCGCTGCACCCATCACCTCTGGTTCTGGGGCGTGGTGCCGCGTGGGAAAACGACTCCGGCTCACGCGGCCTACGTGTGGCTTGAGGATCACGGTCCGACGCTCGCGACGGAAATCTGGTCCGTGACGCCGTGCGTTGAGGAGAACGGCGTTTACCGCTCGCTCGGAAGCGATCCTCTCACCGCGGAAGAAATCGACCGCTGCTCGGAACCGCTCCGGAAGACGCTCGCGAAATTCGGTTTCGTCCTCCAGCAGTGGGATACGCTCTGGTACGCCACCCGCATGAAGGACTGGGAGGCCGTGCTCCGCCCCTGGGAGTGCCAGGACGGCATGGGGCTGGATGAAGGCGCGATCGCGGGGGACCGCGATATGGCGCTTGAGTGCCTCAGGGCGTGTGCTGAGACAATGGCTGGCACCGAGATTACCGCGGGCCGGAAGGCCGCTGGCCGCCCCGCTCCGAACGCCGTATGGATCGCGGGAGGCGGGCGTCAGATCCGCTTCTATCCGCCGACCCTGATCCGCGCCGTGATGTCCGACGAGCCGGTCCTCCGCAGCTGGGCGATGGAGGCCGGGATGCTCTGCCAGTTCGTGAGCCGCACGACAGGAAAAACGTGGCCTGAGGAAGCGGCCCCCGGTGACATGATCGCCGTGATCAGTGACCTCTGGGAACCGTGGCTGCGGGGTGACTGGGACGCGTGGCTCGCCGCGCTCCCCGGTGTTGCTTCCAAAATCGCGGAACTGAAGGCCGCCGCGATTGAGCGGAAGACTGAAAGCACTGCTATCGTAGCCTGCGGCCTCGGCACCACCGCGACGCTCCTCCCCAAAACCGAAGGACTGAAGAGCCGATTCCTCAGCCGGTTTGCCAAAAAAACGCCCCCCGACTACTCCTGGCTCACGGATTCAGACTGAAAACACTATGAAGACCCGCTTTATTACCCGACACTACGATCCGGCCGCCGCCGCAAGGCTGCAGTCGGAAGGTTTCTCCCGTCCTCTCGCTCAGGTGCTTGCCGGGAGGCGGATTGTCGGGAAAAGCGAAATGGATACGGGGCTCGCCGGACTGATTCCGCCCACCGCGCTCCCGCACGCCGCGGAAGCCGCCTCGATGCTCGCGGACGCTCTTGAGAAAGGGGAATCGGTTGCCGTTGTCGGCGACTATGACTGCGACGGGGCAACAGCGAGCACGGTGGCTTATCAGGGACTGCGGCTTCTCGGGTTCCGGCCTGAGAAAGTGTCCTGGTTCATTCCGGACCGCATGTCGATGGGGTACGGCCTTTCCCCCGTGGTGGTCGACGCGCTCACCGAAAAATACGGCCGCCCTGACATCATTCTCACCGTGGATAACGGCATGGGAAGCGTGGAAGGCGTGGCGCGCGCAAACCAGCTCGGTATCCGCGTGATCGTGACAGATCACCATCTCCCGGGCGAATACCTGCCGGCCGCGGCCTGCATCGTGAATCCGAACGGTCCTGACGGCGCCGGTGCGCCGGGGAACCTCGCCGGTGTCGGTGTGATCTTCTACGTCCTGATCGCGCTCCGCGCGGAGCTCCGGGCCCGCGGCGCCTTTGCGGCCGGGCAGCAGCCGAAGCTCTCCAAGCTCCTTGACCTCGTCGCGCTCGGAACCGTGGCGGACGTTGTGCCGCTTGACCGCAATAACCGCATTCTTGTGGCTCAGGGACTGAAGCGTCTCCGGAGCGGCAGGGGAAGCGCGGGGCTCACCGCGCTTTACACGCTCGCGAATCAGAATAAGCGCGATATTTCCCAGATCTCGGTCCGTGACCTCGGCTTCACGCTCGCGCCCCGGATCAACGCCGCCGGCCGTATCGCCAATATGGAGATCGGGATCCAGTGCCTCCTCGCGGGAGAGGCGAACGCCACTGAACTCGCCTCACAGCTTGAGGACATCAATGATCAGCGGAAGGCGCTCGAACGCAGCATGCAGGAAGAGGCGCTGGATTCGCTCTCCGACGCCGATATCGAGCACCGCATGAGCCTCGTGCTCAGCCACCCGGACTGGCATCAGGGGCTTGTCGGCCTCGTCGCGAGCCGCGTGAAGGAACGGACTCACCGCCCGGTGATCGCTTTCGCGCCGACCAAAAATGGCCTTCTCCGCGGCTCCGGCCGCTCCATCCCGGGGCTTCACCTCCGGTACTGCCTCTCGCGGATTGACACAATGTTTCCGGGGCTGATCCTTCGCTACGGCGGCCACGCGCTCGCCGCGGGTCTCACGATCCGGGGGGACGGCCTTGAGCAGTTCCGCGACGCGTTTGAAAAGGTGGTGTCGGAAAATATTTCTCCCGAGCTTCTCACGGAAGACATCGTTGTGGACGGCGCGCTCGCGCCTGAAGAGATTTCCTTCGGTCTCATCCGGGAAATTGATTCTGTCGTCTGGGGGCAGTCCTTCGAGGCGCCGCTTTTCGCGAACGAATTCGATATCGTCCGCCAGACCCCGCTTCGGGGCGGCGAGCATCTCAAAGCGACCGTGTCGACCGCGGGTCAGCATTTCGACGCCATTTTCTTCCGCCACAGCACGCCGCTTCCGGGACGCGTGAAGCTCGCCTATCGGCTGGACGTGAATGAGTGGATGGGCCGGAAGTCGCTCCAGCTCATGATTGAAAACGCTGAGGAGTAGGCGCCTCGCCTCCGTCCTCAGACTGACACGGGGTCAGGGTATTTCACCCCTATCCGGAAAGCCCCCGCGCGGCTTTGCGGCGCCCCGTTCTACTTTATAATTTTCCTTTTTCGTTTCTGTACAGTAAGAGATATAAATGGAAGCTGAACAGCTTAATCAGATCGGGAACAGCATCAACGATCTGGGAGACCGACTTTCCGGTCTCAGGGGGTATCTTTGACATCGACCTCAAAGCCCGACGTCTTGAAGAACTGAACCGCGAGATCGAGAACCCCGATCTCTGGAATGACCCGAAGCATGCCGAACAGGTGTCCAAGGAGAAAAAGCTCCTTGAGGATACGGTCGGAACCTACCGCCAGCTTGAATCCGGCATCCGCGACGCGGGCGAACTCTTCGAGATGAGCCGCGAGGAAGAAGACTGGGATGCGGTCGCGAGCGTCGGTGAAGACGTGAAGTCGATCGAAAAGAAGGTTGAGCAGCTTGAGTTCAAGCGCATGTTCAATAATCCGATGGATTCTTCGAACTGCTACCTTGAAATTCAGGCGGGCGCAGGCGGCACGGAAGCCCAGGACTGGGCCTCGATGCTTGAGCGCATGTATCTGAAATACACGGAAAGCAAGGGCTTCAGCGTGAAGCTCACGAGCGAAACCGCGGGCGACGTCGCCGGTATCAAGAACTGCTCCATTTATATTCAGGGTGACTGGGCCTACGGCACGCTCCGCACCGAGACCGGCATTCACCGTCTCGTGCGTAAGAGCCCGTTCGACTCGAACGCCCGCCGTCACACGTCCTTTGCTTCTGTCTACGTGTACCCCGAAGTGGATGACTCGATTGAGATCGAAATCAATCCGGCCGACCTCCGTATCGACGTGTACCGTGCCTCCGGTGCCGGCGGCCAGCACGTTCAGAAGACGGAATCCGCTGTCCGAATCACGCATATCCCGACCGGTATCGTGACGGAGTGCCAGGACGAACGCTCGCAGCATCAGAACAAAGACCGCGCCATGCAGCAGCTGCGCGCGAAACTCTATGAGTTCGAGATGAATAAGCGCCGCGCCGAGCAGCAGAAGCTGGAAGACGCTAAGGACGACATCGGCTGGGGTCACCAGATCCGCAGCTACGTGCTCGATCAGAGCCGCATCAAGGATCTGCGCACGAACGTTGAAAACACGAACACCACCGCTGTGCTGAACGGCGACCTCGATCAGTTCATCGAGGCGAGCCTGAAGCAGGGCGTCTGACGCCTGGCGCTCACGGAATAATTTTTAAATCAGGAACTGAAATGGCTGAAGAACAGAAGATTGCGCCGGAAGCGGATTCCGCCGCAGAAGAGAATCACATCATCGCTGAGCGCCGCGCCAAGCTGCAGCTGCTCCGCGACGCGAACGCCGCCTACCCGAACGATTTCCGCCGCAAGGACTACTTTGCCGATCTGCACGCGAAGTACGACGCCGAAGACCGCGAAACGTTTGAGGCTTCCGAAAAGGTTGAGGTTCAGACCGCCGGCCGCATCATGCTGAAGCGCGTGATGGGCAAGGTCTCCTTCCTCACCGTGAAGGACATGACCGGCACGATCCAGTACTTCGTCACGCGCGACGCGCTCGGCGAAGAGGCGTACAAGAACTTCAAGACCTGGGACGTGGGTGATATCGTCGGCTCCACCGGCTATCTCTTCAAGACGAAGACGGGTGAACTCTCCGTTCACGTCGAGACGCTTCGTCTCCTCACGAAGTCGATCCGTCCGCTTCCCGACAAGCATAAGGGCATCACGGATCCGGAACTGATCTACCGCCAGCGTTACGTCGATCTGATGACGAATGACGTGTCGCGCAACCGCTTCATCACGCGTTCCAAGATGATCACGGCGATCCGCGACTTCATGACGCAGCACCGCTTCCTCGAAGTCGAAACCCCGATGCTGCACCCGATCCCGGGCGGCGCGAACGCGAAGCCCTTCATCACGCATCACAACGCGCTTGACGTTGATCTCTACCTCCGAATCGCTCCGGAACTCTATCTGAAGCGTCTCGTGGTGGGCGGCATGGAACGTGTCTATGACATGAACCGCTGCTTCCGTAACGAAGGCATGGACGTCCGTCACAACCCGGAATTCACGACGATCGAGTGGTACGCCGCGTACTGGGATTACCGCATCCAGATGGACTTCACCGAAGAACTGATCCGCTACGCCGCGATCAAGGCAACCGGTTCCGCCGTTGTCCAGTATCAGGGCGTCACGGTGGATCTCTCGCAGCCTTTTGACCGTCTCACGCCGAAGGAAGCGATCATGAAGTACTCGGACTACACGTCCGAGCAGATTGATGATGAGGCATTCCTCCGCGCTGAACTCGCCCGCCGCGGCGAGCCGCAGAAGGATTTCGTCGGCTACGGCACGCTCCTCATGGCGATGTTTGACCTTGTCGCCGAAGCGAAGCTGATCCGCCCGACTTTCCTCATCAACTTCCCGACCGAAGTGTCGCCGCTCGCCCGCGCCTCAGACAGCGATCCGAGCATCTGCGAGCGCTTCGAGCTCTATATCGTCGGCCGCGAGCACGCGAACGGCTTCTCTGAGCTCAATGACCCGGACGATCAGGCCCGCCGCTTCAAGGCTCAGGCTGACGCGAAGAGCAAGGGCGACGATGAAGCGATGTACTACGACGCGGACTACATCCGCGCCCTGGAGTACGGCCTCGCCCCGACCTCCGGCTGCGGCATCGGTATTGACCGTCTCGCCATGCTCCTCACGGACGCTCCGAGCATCCGTGACGTGCTCCTCTTCCCGCAGATGCGTCCCGAAGCGGATCTTCTGAAGTAAGAGCGCCATGACCGATACCAAGTGGCGGATTGGGAAATCCTTCGCGAAGTATTCGAAGCAGGCTTCCGCCTCACTCGATCCTTCGCGGAAGAGCCTTGTGATCGGCGGCAGAGCAGCCGGGTCGGTGTCTGAGGACGACGCCCGGCTGATCGCGGAACGGATCGAGGGTGCGGCCTTCGACGGCGCGTCGCTTTCGATCGGCGCCGCGTCTGACAGCGAGGAAACGCTCTCCGCGATCCTCGCGCTCGCCGCGGCTCTCCTCCGGGACGAAGGCCGGATTCACCGCTGGCGCGGCGAACTCGTGGACGTTCAGATGCCGGAAGGCGGTCCCCGCATCGCGGTGCTTGAGCGGAGCGCGTTCCGTCTTCTCGGTCTTCTTACGGTCGCCGTTCATATGAACGGTGTCACGCCGGACGGCCGTATCTGGACCTCGCAGCGCTCAGACACGAAGGACATCAATCCTGGCAAATGGGATAACCTCGCGGCCGGCATGGTGGCAGCAGGCGAAACCCCGCTTGACGCTATGAAGCGCGAAGCCGCGGAAGAGGCCGGGCTTACGCCTGAGGACTATGAGCTCGTCCCCGAGACCGTGTTCCTCACGAGCCGCCCGACCGAGTCCGGCTGGATGCTGGAACGCGCCTACTGCTACACCGCACGGCTCCGTGACGGCGTGACGCCTCATAACGTCGACGGAGAAGTGCAGGCGACGGAACTCCTCGACGCGGACGCCATGGCGGAACTCATCGCCCGCGGCAAGGTGACAAGCGAAGCGTCGCTCGCCGCCCTCCACTGGCTCGCGGCGAAGACTGGGAAAACGCTTCCCGAAGGTTTCTATCAGGCGTTTGTCTGAGCGAATTCCTTCATCTGCGGTTAAAAAAATGAGCGCCGGAATCCTTTCCGGCGCTCATTTTCTTTTATCTCACTCGGGTGTCAGTCTCAGCAGGCAAGCGCTGCCACCATCACGGCCTTGATCGTATGGAGACGGTTGCCGGCCTGGTCAAAGACGATAGAGGCCGGGGACTCAAACACCTCTTCCGTCACCTCGACACCGGTCGCGAGTTCCGGATGCGCGGCGATCACGGCCTGACCCACCTTTGTTTCCGCGTTGTGGTACGCGGGGAGGCAGTGCATGAATTTCACGCGCGGGTTGCCCGAAGCCTTCAGGAGCGCGGCGTTCACCTGATAGGGCATCAGGTCATGAATACGCTGATCCCAAACGTCCGCGGGTTCACCCATCGAAACCCAGATGTCGGTGTGGATGAAATCGACGCCCTTCACGGCTTCTTCCGCGTTTTCCGTCAGCGTGATCTTCGCGCCGCTCTCGCGGGCAAAGGCCTCGCACATATCGAGCACCGACTTCTCGGGCCAGTAGGCCTTCGGGGCACCGATGCGGACATCCATGCCCATCTTCGCGCCGATCATGAGAAGCGAATTCCCGGTGTTGAAACGGGCGTCACCCATGTAGGCGAAGCTGATCTGGTTAAAGGGCTTGTGGCAGTGCTCACGCATCGTAAGGAGGTCACAGAGCATCTGCGTCGGATGCCATTCATCGGTGAGGCCGTTGAAGACCGGAACGCCGGCGTACTTCGCGAGCTCTTCCACGGTCTTCTGGGCAAAGCCGCGGTACTCGATCGCGTCATAGATCTGCCCGAGCACCCGGGCCGAATCCTTCACGCTCTCCTTGTGGCCGAACTGAGAGGCCGACGGGTCAAAGAATGTCGTATGCGCGCCCTGATCGGCCGCTGCCACTTCAAAGGCGCTCCGCGTACGGGTTGAGGTCTTCTCAAAAATCAGGGCGATATTTTTTCCCTTCAGACGCGGCACTTCGTAGCCGCCTCGCTTCGCCCGCTTCAGGTCTTCCGCGAGGTCGACGAGATACGTGATTTCAGCAGGAGTGTGGTGACAGAGGCTAAGCAGGCTGCGATTCCGAAGATTGAACGGCATTTTTTGATCCTTATAAGAAAAGCCTCGCAGGAGGGGCTGCGAGGCTTTCAATAATAACGCAGAGCGGCTGTCGGGAAATCAGACCGAGGCCGCTTCAGCGCCTAGCGCGGCAGGCGTTACTCACGCTCATCGAGCCACGCCTGCAGGATCGCTTCGAGAATCGCTTCAGAGGATTTCTCGGGATCATCCGAGAAGCCGGGGAGCGCGCACACCATATCGTGCAGTTCCGTGAAGCGAAGCGTCGTCGGATCGAGATCGGGATCGTTGTCGTAGAGGGTCTCCGCAATGGTCCCTGTGTCCTTCCAGGTGAGCGCCATATCAGTCGTCCTCGGAAACCTGGTTACGGGTGTACTTCGGGACTTCGATCGTGAGATCCTCGTCCGCCACCTTCACCTGGCAGGAGAGACGGGACAGAGCGCCGACGCCCCAGGCCTTATCGAGGCAGTCGTATTCTTTATCAGACGGCTCCTCGAGCGAATCAAAACCCTTGCGGATGATCACGTGGCAGGTGGAGCAGGCGCAGGACATTTCGCAGGCATGCTCAATCTTCACACCGTGCGAGAGAAGCCCGCGGATCAGGTTCTCACCCGTCGCCATTTCAAACTCCGCGCCCTCAGGACAGTATTTCGGGTTCGGCAGGACAGTAATCTTCGGCATCAGATGCCTCCTATTCGTTAAATGTCATTCACGTTCTGGCCCGCGAGCGCCTTCTGAATGCTGCGGTCCATACGGAGTTCGGCAAAATGCTCGGTACCCTTGGCGAGCGCGTCCATCGCGTCCTTGATCGCCTGGGTGTCATCTGCTTCAGAAAGCGTAAGCGTGTGGCGCACGAGGTCAAGAATCTTCGCTTCTTCTTCCTTCGAAAGCAGATCGCGGTCAGCGGCAAGCGCGGAGACCGTTGATTCAACAATACGCTTCGCTTCGACCTGTGCTTCACGCAGATCACGCGCGGCCTTGTCTTCCTCAGCGTTCTGGTTGCCTTCGCGGAGCATCTTCACGATGTCGTCATCGGTGAGACCGTAGGACGGCTTCACTTCAACGGAGCTCTCAACCCCGGTCGTCTGCTCACGGGCGCTGACAGAAAGCAGTCCGTCCGCATCCACCTGGAACGTCACGCGGATACGCGCGGCGCCCGCCACCATCGGAGGGATGCCTCGGAGCTCAAACCTCGCGAGCGACCGGCAGTTATCAACGAGCTCGCGCTCGCCCTGCAGTACGTGGATCGCCATCGCGGTCTGACCGTCCTTGAACGTCGTGAAGTCCTGGGCGCGGGCCACCGGAATCGGGGTGTTCTTCGGGATCACCTTCTCAACGAGACCGCCCATCGTCTCAAGACCAAGAGAAAGCGGAGTGACATCGAGAAGGAGGAAATCGTTTTCCACTTCGTTGCCAGCGAGCTTATTCGCCTGGATCGCGGCGCCGATCGCCACAACCTTATCGGGATCGATGCCGGCGAGCGGCTCTTTCCCAAAGTAGTCGCGGATCAGACGCGGCACCATCGGCATGCGGGTCGCGCCGCCGACAAGCACAACGCCCTTCACATCAGCGGCATTGAGCTTTGCGTCAGCGAGCGTCGCGCGGACCGCGTCAAGCGTCTTCTGAAGCAGCGCCTTCGTGGCGTCCTCAAATTCAGCGCGGCTGAGCGGAAGTGACACCTCGCGCCCATCCTCAAGCTTCACGTGGAATTCAGTCGATTCGGCATCAGTCAGACGCTCTTTCGCGGCGCGGCTTTCTGCGAGCAGCCGGCGCTTATCCGCGGGAGTGAGGCTGGTATCCGAAACGCCCGTCTTTGCGATAGCCCAGGAGAAAACCGCGCGGTCAAAGTCGTCGCCGCCAAGCGCCGAATTGCCGCCCGTCGCGAGTACCTGGAAAACACCCCGGTCAAGCTTCAGAATCGACACGTCAAACGTGCCGCCGCCTAGGTCATAGACGATGTAAATTCCTTCCGCTGCCTTATCGAGGCCATAGGCCAGAGCAGCGGCCGTCGGCTCATTCAGCAGACGGAGAACATTGAGGCCGGCAAGGCGCCCCGCGTCCTTCGTCGCCTGACGCTGCGCGTCATCAAAGTACGCCGGGCACGTAATCACGGCGCCCACAAGTTCCCCTTCGAGATCCGCCTCAGCCCGGGCGCGGAGCACCTTCAGGACTTCTGAGGAAACCTCTTCAGGCGTCTTCACGCCGGCCGCGGTTTCAATCTTCACCATGCCGGGGTTATCAAGCAGACGGAACGGAAGATGCGAAGGATCCGCAATTTCCGAAAGGGTCCGCCCGATCAGCCGCTTCGCGCTGGAAATCGTATTCTGCGGGTCTTCGGCCGCGCGCTGAAGCGCCTCGCGTCCGACCTGCACCGTGCCGTCCGGGAGATATCGGACAACGGACGGAAGAAGAGCCGAGCCCTTCTCGTCCTCGAGCACGACCGCTTCGCCGTTCTTCACGGTCGCAACGAGAGAATTCGTGGTTCCAAGATCGATTCCGACCGCCAGATGGACGGAGTGCGGAACCTCAGACATTCCGGGTTCTGCGATCTGAAGCAAAGGCATGGATTTTTTCCTTATTCTTTTTTCTTACTGATGGATGGCGGCGGCAATGTCGCGGGCCATCTTGTCGACGAACATCAGGCGGCGGACTTCAGAAACCGCTTTTTCGGGGCTCTGCTCATCATCGAGAAGGGCTGCGAGACGGTCCACGAGCGCTGTCTTCTCCTCCTGCACAACGGAGGCGAGTTTCGCGAGAGCTTCAGGGGAATTCTTCCCCGCCTCAAACTTTTCGCGCCACTCCATCTGCTGCATGAGGAAGTCGACTGGCATGCGGGTGTTGTTCTCGGCGTTCACGGGGAAGCCCGCGGACTCACAGAGATAGACCGCCCGCTTCAGGGGATCTGAAAGTGTGGAAAGCGCTTCGTTCGCGCGCTGAGACCACTGCTCGGCCACGCGCTTCATCGCGGGAGTGGCCGAAGCGAAGCGGTCGGGGTGAACCTGGAGCTCGACCCGGCGGTAGCCTTCATCGAGCGCCTTCTGATCCACCCGGAATTTTCTCGGCACGCCGAGAAGCTGGAACATATCAAGCTTATCCGCCATGACCGGGGCGACCTTCTTCAGACGCTGAAGGACTTGCCGCAGCCGCAGTGGTCTTTTTCGTTCGGGTTATTGAACTTGAAGCCTTCCTGAATGCCCTCGCGGGTGTAGTCGAGCTGGGTGCCGTCGATGTAGACGAGGCTCTTCGGATCCACGATCACCTTGATGCCGTGGGAATCGAACACCTGATCATCCGGTTCGAGAACGTCAGCGAACTCGAGCTTGTAGGCCATGCCGGAACAGCCCGAGGTCTTCACGCCGACACGCAGGCCGATGCCCTTGCCGCGCTTCTCCAGGAACTGGGAAACGTGCTTGGCGGCGGCAAGGGCA
>ERZ773264.880-NODE-880-length-40463-cov-57.183231_pt1 | contig 40463 bp, 37 predicted proteins | sample MGYA00511910_ERZ773264 | MGnify/ENA primary metagenome ERZ773264 (study PRJEB29015, sample SAMEA2737739) | human gut metagenome | biome: human gut; feature: human-associated habitat; material: faeces | place: China | collected 2012 ...
AGGTTTTTCCAACGTTGGATTATCCAATGTTGGATTTTCCAATGTAGGTAAATCCAATATAGGCGGCTGTCCGCCGCTGGTAGCTGCTTCCGGCTCTCGCGGCTGCGGCTGCTCGTATATGACGTAATCTGCGCCCCGCAAGCGTCCCTTTTCGTCGCGCTCCCGGCTGCGCACGATATATCCGGCTTTTTCGAGTTCCTTTACCGCTTCGCGGATTGCGTCGATCTTCTCCCGGTTGATATGGGATAAGCCCGCAAGGGTATAATCCCAATCTTCGGGCAGCGAAAGCATTTGCGACAACAAGCCCTTTGCCTTTAAGGACAATTCCTTGTTTCGCAAGTGGTGGTTGCTCATAACGGTATATCCCGTATTTCGCTCCACTCTGAAAACTGCCATATTTCCTCACTTCCTCTCTTGGTATGCGTGGACAATTAGAAAGCCGTTTTCGGCTGTTTTGGTATTGCAATATGCCCTTTGCCGTTTTCGCGTCTGCAAAGCCGCATGGCACAAGGGCTTTTGCCCGTCTATTTGTCCATGCTGGCGTGCGTTTTCCGCGTCCTTTTGCCGGGGCAATAGGGACACTCTTTGAAAACGCAAAACTCATATTTCCACCCGGGGCGGTAGAAACGGCAAGTGCCGCAATCTTCATCATCTCCGGCACAACCGGATTGATAGCGGTCAAATCCCGGCTTCTGCTGCATGAGCAATTCAAACGCCCGCTGCTTGCCCTTTGTGAAATACATTCCGGCTGCACCTCCTTTCCTGCGGGCATAAAAAAACGGCGTTACTTTCTCCCCCAAAGGGGTTAAGGTAACGCCGTTTGTGTGCGTATTCAGTTTTTAACACATTCCCTGTCTATCCGCTGTCCGCAAAACCATTGATTTTATTAGCTTTTTGCCGCTATCGCTATCACACCTCATTATTTGAGCGTCCCGGTTTTCAGAAGATGATCGAGGACATTGACCTCGGATATATCTCAACGGTGATTGTCAAAGATCTGTCCCGTCTCGGACGGCGATACGATATGGTCGGATATTATATGGACACCTATTTTCCCGACAGAGATGTTCGGTTCATCGCCGTTAACGACAATATCGACAGCGACGAAGGTGAAAGTGAAATTGCGCCGTTCAAAAATGTGTTGAACGAGTTTTACGCAAGGGACATTAGCAAAAAATGTCGATCATCCTATCGTATCAGGGGTAGCACAGGCGAGCCGTTAGCTCCGCCGCCATATGGATATATCAAATCTCCCGATAATCCTAAGAATTGGGTTATTGATCCCGAAGCGGCACAGGTCGTTCGTGACATCTTCAAAATGGCGCTTGAAGGTAAGAGCAACGAAACGATTGCCCGTATATTGCAGGAGCGCAAGGTGCTGATTCCTATGGCGTATTGGCAAGAAAAGGGTATTCGTAAAGGCGGTAAGGTCACACAGCCTAACAAATATAAATGGTGCAAAACTACCGTTACAAAGATTCTTACCCAGCAGGAGTATTGCGGCGATATCATCAACTTCAAGACGTATTCCAAATCATACAAGAATAAGAAACGCTACGACAATCCTAAAGAAAACTGGGTTATTTTCAAGGATGTTCACGAGCCGATTATCAGCCGTGATGATTTTGAGCTGGTGCAGATGCTTGTCGTAAAGACAAAGCGCCGTGCTCCTAAACAGGAAAACGGCGAGAAGAATATGTTTTGCGATTTTCTTTACTGTGCCGATTGCGGCAGCAAGTTATGGTATCACACGAATACTACCAACAAGGAAATCCATTATTTCAGCTGTTCCAACTATAAGAAGGATACCCGTGGGAATTGCGAAACCCGCCATTATATCCGTGCCGACGCTATCGAGCAGATCGTTATGCTTGAATTAAAGAGATTAGCAAAGTATTTGGAATCCCACGAGGAAGAATTTGCAAAGCTCCTCGCCGAAAAAACCAATGCCGATATGTTGGCGGAGCAGAAAACCTTGGAAACAGAGCTAAATCGGGCAATCGCCCGAAATGAAATGCTCACTTCGCTTTTCGCCAAAACCTATGAGGACAATGTATCGGGCAAGTTGAGCGATGAGATGTATATGGAGCTATCCCATAAATACGAGGTTGAACGTCTTGAACTGAAAACAAAGATTTTTGAGTACAAGGAGTGCCTTGCCAAAATCAGTGAAATGGAGCAAAACAAAGATGACTTTCTTAAATCTGTCAGAAAGTTTATGGAGATGGAATCCTTAACCGCACCAATGCTCCGGGAACTTATTGACCACATTGATGTGTACGAAAAAGAAGGCGGCAAAAAGAACTACACTCAACGTATCGTCATCTATTATCGTTTTGTCGGTTACTTAGAACTACCGTCATCAGATGACGAAAACTACAAAGCCAACACCCGTAAGGGCGTAGATGTGGAGTATATTCCCACAGTGAAATCCGCATAAGACAAAAGGTGAGCAGGCACAAAACCTGCTCACCACATACAAACCGGATGAAATTGAATAAAAGAATGAGTGTCCATAACATAAATCCGTTATGAACACTCATACTGGTGCCGGTGACCGGACTTGAACCGGTACGGTATCGCTACCGGCGGATTTTGAGTCCGCTACGTCTGCCAATTCCATCACACCGGCAAATACAAATTAATTATACAGTATATATTATAAAAAATCAAGTATATATTTTAAATCTTTTTAAAATTTAATAAATATTCTAATATCGAATATAAAATTGCATAAAAACAGGAAATTCTACATTTTTTTAATTTTTAATATCATTTTAGTTGCTTATTTAAAAAAATTATATTATAATATATCTGTATTTTTATTAGCAGTCAAGGCTGCAATTTATGGAGGAATGTCAAAATGGATAAAAAAGAGCTTCTTTATGAAGGTAAAGCAAAAAAAGTATTTTCTACAGAGAATCCTGACTACTGTATAGTTTCTTACAAAGATGACGCTACTGCTTTTAACGGTGAGAAAAAGGGCACAATCATCGGTAAGGGTGTTGTAAACAACCGTATGAGCAACTTTATGTTTAAGCTTCTTGAGGAAAAGGGTATTCCTACTGATTTCGTTGAAGAGCTCAATGACAGAGATACTGTTCTTAAAAAAGTTGAAATTGTACCTCTCGAAGTTATTGTAAGAAATAAGGCAGCAGGCAGCCTTTCAAAGAGACTTGGTCTTCCTGAAGGCACACCTATGAAAACTCCTGTTCTTGAGTTCTGCTATAAGGATGATGCACTCGGCGATCCTATGGTAAATGAATATCATATTCTTGCAGCCGGTTTTGCAACAAAAGAAGAGATTGATATTATTTCAAAGTATGCTCTCAAGATTAACGAGATTATGATTGACTTCTTTAAGGAGTGTAAGGTTGACCTTATCGACTTTAAGATTGAGTTCGGCAGATATAAGGGTCAGATTCTTCTTGCTGATGAGATTTCACCTGATACATGCCGTTTCTGGGATATGGATACTCAGGAAAAACTTGATAAAGACCGTTTCCGTCGTGATTTGGGCGGTGTTGAAGAGGCTTATGCCGAGATGATGAAGCGTATCGGCTTGGCTTAATATTCTGTTTAAATATACATTTACAAATCCCTTTTAGGGCATTAGTTTGATATTTTTACGGATGGTGGCGCTTTTTGAAAAATTCTTTCGACAATTACGCAAAAGAAGGACTGCACGAGGAATGTGGTGTTTTCGGAATATTTGGCGACGGTACAATTAACCCTGCTTATGCTTGTTATAACGGTTTGCTGGCTTTGCAGCACCGTGGACAGGAAAGCTGCGGTATAGCCGTTACCGATGATGGTGTAATAGATTACCATAAGGATATGGGACTTGTTACCGAGGTTTTTAATAACCGTATTCTTGATTCTTTACAAGGTCAGATGGGTATTGCTCATGTCCGTTATTCGACTGCCGGTGGCTCTGTGCTTGAAAATTCACAACCTCTCGTTATGCGTTATGTAAAAGGTACGCTTGCCGTTGCTCACAACGGTAACCTTACCAACGCTCTCGAAATACGCAGTCAGCTTGAACAGACAGGTGCTATTTTTCAGACAACTATCGACTCTGAAGCTATCTGTTATGTTATCGCAAGGGAAAGACTGAAATGTCATTCTGTTGAAGAGGCGGTTGCCCGTACTATGAGGGTTATTAAGGGTGCATATTCTCTGCTTGTTATGAGTCCGAGAAAACTTATTGCCGCCCGTGACCCGCACGGTTTCCGTCCGCTTTGTATGGGTAAGTATAATGATTCCGTGGTATTTGCAAGTGAGAGCGCAGCTCTTGACGCATGCGGAGCGAAATTTATCCGAGATATTGAACCCGGTGAAATTGTGGTTGTTGACAATAAAGAAATCCGCAGTATTAAACCGGATTTCGGAGAAGAAAAGAAGCAGTCACTTTGTGTTTTTGAATATATTTATTTTGCCCGCTCGGACTCCTTTATTGACGGTATCAGCGTTTATGAGGCAAGAAAACAGGCAGGCAGAATTTTGGCAAGGGAGTTTCCGGTAGAGGCGGATATGGTAATCGGCGTACCTGAATCGGGTATTGACGCCGCCATAGGCTACAGCGAAGAATCCGGAATTCCTTATGAAAAAGCTATTGTAAAAAACAGCTATATAGGCAGAACTTTCATTAAACCCAGTCAGAAAGAGCGTATGAAGAGTGTGCGCATAAAACTTAACCCTATTGCAGATAAAATAAAGGGTAAGCGTGTGGTCATTATTGATGACAGCATCGTGCGTGGTACTACTGTTGACAGAATTGTCACTATGCTCCGTGAAGCAGGTGCCAAAGAAGTTCATATGCGTATAAGCTCACCGCCGTTTATGTGGCCTTGCTACTACGGTACGGATATTCCGTCAAGGGGAGAGCTTATTGCCTGCAACCATACGGTTGAAGAAATCCGTCAGCTAAGCGGTGCGGATTCACTCGGTTATCTTCCCGCAGACAGCCTGCGTGAAATGTTGCACAATGCTCCGATAGGCTTTTGTGATGCTTGTTTCAGCGGTAATTATCCTGCTGAAACCACAAAAAAGACCTTTAAGGGCAAAGAGCGTGGCGGTATGAATTTTGATAAAAAATGCTGATAAACCTACATTCTGAAAGGATTTACTAATATGATTAAGGATACCTATGAGTCACCCTTGTCTGCAAGATATGCAAGCAAGGAAATGAAATATATTTTTTCTCCCGATATGAAATTCCGTACCTGGAGAAAACTTTGGATTGCTCTTGCTGAGGCAGAGATGGAACTTGGTCTTCCTATCACTCAAGAGCAGATCGACGAACTTAAGGAACACGCTGACGACATCAACTATGAAGTTGCTCAAGAGAGAGAAAAACTTGTTCGTCATGATGTAATGTCACATGTTTATGCTTACGGTGTACAGTGCCCTAATGCAAAAGGCATTATTCACCTTGGAGCAACATCATGTTATGTCGGTGACAATACAGATATTATCATTATGACAGAGGGCTTAAAGCTTATCAGAAATAAGCTTATTACCGTAATCCGCAATCTTTCAAAGTTTGCGGATGAGTACAAGGCTCTTCCTACACTTGCATTCACACATTTTCAGCCTGCACAGCCGACTACAGTCGGTAAGAGAGCTACTCTTTGGCTGCAGGAATTACTTATGGACCTTGAAGATGTTGAGTATCAGCTTTCAAAAGCTAAACTTCTCGGTTCAAAGGGTACAACAGGTACACAGGCAAGCTTTTTAGAACTTTTTGAGGGCGATCACGAAAAATGTAAGGCACTTGACAAGAAGATTGCTCAAAAAATGGGTTATAATTCTTGCTTTGCAGTATCGGGTCAAACTTACTCAAGAAAACTTGATTCGCAGTTTCTCAATGTTCTTGCCGGAATTGCACAGAGTGCGTCTAAGTTCTCAAATGATATTCGCCTTTTACAGCATCTTAAAGAGGTTGAAGAACCGTTTGAAAAGAATCAGATCGGTTCATCTGCAATGGCCTATAAGCGCAACCCAATGCGTTCGGAGCGTATAGGTTCACTTTCCCGTTATGTAATGTGTGATGTATTAAACGGTTATTTCACAACTGCGACACAGTGGTTTGAAAGAACTCTCGATGACTCTGCTAACAAGCGTTTGAGTATTCCGGAGGCATTCCTTGCCGTTGACGGTATTCTTTCACTTTATGCAAATGTTGCAGACGGTCTTGTAGTATATCCAAAGGTTATTGAGCAGCGTTTAAGAAAAGAACTTCCGTTTATGGCTACAGAGAATATTATGATGGACGCAGTTAAGTACAGAGGTGCTGACAGACAGCAGCTCCATGAGAAAATTCGTGTTCATTCAATGGCTGCATCTAAGGTTATCAAAGAAGAGGGCGGCGAAAACGACCTTCTCGAAAGAATTGCTAACGATGAGGCTTTCGGCGTAACTTTAGAGGATCTCGAAAAGATTTTACAGCCGGAGAAATATACAGGCAGAGCAAAAGAGCAGACAGAGGACTTCCTCGCAGAGTTGGTTCAGCCTGTTCTTGACAAGTATGCTGACATTGAATCAGATAAGCCTGAAATCAATGTATAAAATTTATATACACTTGTATTTATATATTTAAGGAGTTTTACAAATTATGGTTAAAGCAATAGTAGGTGCAAACTGGGGAGATGAAGGTAAGGGCAAAATTACCGATGTTCTCGCAAATGACAGTGACATTGTAATTCGCTTTCAGGGCGGTGCAAATGCAGGTCATACTATCGTAAACGAATATGGCAAATTTGCTTTGCATCAGCTTCCATCCGGTGTATTTCATCAGAATATTACTAATATTATTGGCAACGGCGTAGCTTTCAGCGTTGAAAATTTCGTAAAAGAAATCGCAGAACTTGAGAGCAGAGGCGTGCCGAAGCCAAAGATTATTATTTCAGACAGAGCGCAGATAGTTATGCCTTATCATGTTGCTTTTGACTGTTACGAGGAGGAGCGCCTCGGCAAAAATTCCTTTGGCTCAACAAAGAGCGGTATTGCTCCATTCTATTCAGATAAATACTCAAAAATCGGTTTCCAGATTAACGAGCTTTACGATGACCCTGATTCATTAAGAGAAAAAATCAAACACGCACTTGGCATTAAAAATGCTATTCTTAAGAATCTCTACAATAAGCCTGAGATTACAGAGGAAGAAGTATTTGATAAACTTATGGAGTACAAAGAGGCTCTTGCTCCTTATGTAGGAGATACTTTTGAGTTTATTCATAATGCACTTAAAGATGGTAAGAATATTCTTTTAGAGGGTCAGCTTGGCTCACTTAAGGATACCGACTTCGGTATTTATCCTATGGTTACATCTTCAAACACAATTGCAGGTTACGGCGCAGTAGGTGCGGGTATTCCGCCTTATGAAATTAAAGAAGTTATCACTGTTGTTAAGGCTTATTCAAGCGCAGTAGGTGCAGGTGAATTCGTTTCTGAAATCTTTGGTGAAGAGGCAGACGAGCTTAGAAGAAGAGGCGGCGACGGCGGCGAATTCGGTGCTACAACAGGCAGACCTCGCAGAATGGGTTGGCTTGACCTTGTTGCTACCCGTTACGGCTGTAAAGTACAGGGCGCAACACAGGTTGCATTCACCGTTCTCGATGTTCTCGGCTATCTTGACGAGATTCCTGTATGTGTTGGTTATGAGCTTGACGGCGAAGTTATCGATTACTTCCCATCAACAACAAAACTTAAGAGATGTAAGCCTATTCTTAAGAAATTAAAGGGTTGGAAATGTTCAATTTCCGGCATTAAAGATTATGACAAACTTCCTAAGGAATGTCGTGACTACATTGAATTTGCAGAAGAGCAGATTGGTGTGCCGATTAAGATTGTGTCTAACGGTCCATCAAGAGATGATATTATTTACAGATAAACAAAGGCCGGTAATGTAATGGAAAACAAAGAAAGAGTAATTGTCCTCGACTTTGGCGGACAGTATAATCAGCTTATTGCAAGGCGTGTTCGTGAGTGTAATGTATATTGCGAAATACTGCCGTACACAGTCAGCCTTGATAAAATTAAAGAATTAAATCCCACCGGTATTATTTTTACAGGTGGTCCGAATAGCGTGTACGATGAAAGCTCACCGCATATTTCAAAAGAAATTTTCAAGCTTAATATTCCTATTCTCGGTATTTGCTATGGTTGTCAGCTTATGGCATATACCCTTGGCGGTGTAGTAACTCCTGCTACAGATAATTCATCTTGTGAGTACGGCAAGACGATGACCAACTATAATAAAGACGATGTTATCTTTACAAATGCTTGTGAACACGGCGTTTCTTGGATGAGTCACCGTGACTATATAAGCACAGTACCGGACGGATTTACCGTAACTGCTACGACAGCGGTTTGTCCTGTTGCTGCTATGAGTTGCCCTGAAAGAAAACTTTACGGTGTACAGTTCCATCCGGAAGTTAATCACACAGAAAACGGTAAAGATATGCTCCGTTCATTCCTTTATGATGTTTGCGGTTGTAAAGGTGAATGGCAGATGGATAGTTTTATCGATTCAACAGTTGCAAAACTTAAAGAGCAAATCGGCGACAAGGGAGTAGTCCTCGGACTTTCCGGCGGTGTTGATTCTTCTGTTGCTGCCGCTCTTTTAAGTAAAGCAGTCGGTAAGCAGCTTACCTGTGTTTTCGTTGACCAGGGACTTATGCGTAAAGACGAAGGCGACTTTGTTGAGCAGACATTTACAAAACTTTTTGATATGAATTTTGTTCGTATTAATTGCCAAGAGGAATTTCTCTCAAAACTTAAGGGCGTATCAGAGCCGGAAGCAAAGAGAAAGATAATTGGCACAGAGTTTTATAATGTGTTTTGGAATAAAATTCGTGAGAACTACGGCAGTGGTTACTTTGCTCAAGGCACTATTTATCCTGACAGAATTGAAAGCGGTAAAGGTGATGCAGCAAAGATTAAAACTCACCACAATCAGGTAGAAGTACCGCAGGATATTACTTTTGAGGGAATTATTGAACCTTTGCAGGATCTTTTTAAAGATGAAGTACGAGTAGTTGGCGAAAAGCTCGGACTTCCTCATGAACTTGTATGGCGTCAGCCGTTCCCAGGTCCCGGACTCGGTGTTCGAGTAATCGGCGAAGTTACAGCTGATAAGGTAAAAATTTTGCAGGAGGCAGATGCAATCCTAAGAGAAGAAATGGATAAGTGCGGATATGCCTCACAGATGAGCCAGTTCTTTGCAGTCCTTCCGGGTGTAAAGACAGTAGGTGTAATGGGTGATTCCCGTACCTATGATGAACTTGTGGCAATCAGAGCCGTAACAACCGACGACTTTATGACAGCCGATTGGGCAAAAATCCCATATGATATTCTCGGCAGAGTTTCAAGCCGTATCATAAATGAAGTAGAACATGTAAACAGAGTTGTTTACGATATAACCTCCAAACCCCCCGGAACCGTGGAGTGGGAATAAACCAGAAAAGTCTGAAAACCCAGTAATAATGCAGGTTCGCAGGATTTCAAAACCCTCGTTGATAAGATTTTGATAAGATTACACTTGAACACCATTATCGGATGTATCAAGTGGTTTGTGGGTAAAGAGTAATTTCTGAAGGCTCACAAAAAACTCCATATTAACATTAAACCCCGTACTGACGGAATAAAGTCAGTACGGGGTTTTTGTCGTTTGCAGGGTTATTTCAGTTTATCCTTAAAGGCTTCTACAAGGGCATCGCTGAGTTCCTGTGACGGAACTTTCGCCCAAATCTGTGTTGTATCGAGTTTGGGATATGTATAACGCCATTTGTCATACTGCTCTTTGGTGATTTCGCCGTTTCTGTATTTTTCAGCCTGTTCTGCCCAAGCAGTAAGCATCTGGAAAACAGAGCGGTCAACATTCGGCTTGTTACCGTCAAAGACGATATGTACTTCGTTTTCGTTCTTTTCCACTCTTACGCCGTGCAAATCCTCAACGGCAAAAAGAGTATGTATAAAGCCAAGATCACTGTCAATATCGGGAATTCTGAGCGCCAAAGGCGAAACCTCAAGTACTCCTGCAAGAGATTTTACCAAATCTTCTTTCGGTGTTCTTGATCCTGATTCATACTGTGCCATACGAATGTCGGCAGTTTTTTGCGGAAAGCCCACAGCCTGACCGAGCCATTTTTGAGTCATACCCCTTAAATTTCTAAAGAAACGGATTCTTTCACCGATTGCCATTGCACTTCCTCCTAACGATCTATTGATAATATACATTATACAGATACGCTTAGTATATGTCAAGAATACAAAAACAAAAAAGTTTAATATTTTCTCAAAAGCCACTTGACTTTACGTAATTTGCTTAGTATAATGATGATACAGGCTTAAACTAATAGCGTTAAGTCTGTGAAAATTGAATAACCGTCGTACATCACGGTAATGGCGTACCCGCCCGGGCAAATCGGAAGGCGGTCAGAAAGTATTCCGACACGAAATAAAGAGGACTATTTTTAAAGGAGGTGATTTTATGACAGATAAAACTTTTATGCGAGCAGATGAAGTTGCAGAGGAACTTGATGTATCAAAGGCTTACGCCTATAAGATTATCCGACAGCTCAACGATGAACTGAGTGCAAAGGGATTTATTACGGTTGCAGGGCGTGTCAGCCGACAGTATTTTAGTGAAAGAATTTACGGAGTAGAAAGGAGAGATGATTAATGCCCGTTTACAAGAATAAGGACAACGGCACTTGGTATGTGATGACGCAGTATACCGACTGGAAAGGCGAGCGCAAACCAAAGTGCAAGCGTGGCTTTGCCACAAAACGAGAAGCACAAGATTGGGAACAGAAATTTCAGCAGCAAAGTTCAGGAGATTTGGATATGCCCTTTTCTGCCTTCGTTGAAATTTATTGCAGAGAACAGCAGCCACGATTAAAGGAAAGCACTTGGCAGACCAAAGAGAACATTATTCAGCAGAAAATTTTGCCGTACTTTAAAGACCGCAAAATCAACGAGATTACCACCAAAGATGTGAGAGCGTGGCAGAATGAAATGCTGGCTTACCGCAATGAAGAAAACAAGCCCTATTCATCGTCCTACCTCAAGACATTGCACAATCAGCTTTCAGCCATCTTTAACTATGCAGTCAGATTTTATGACTTACGCAGCAATCCCGCTTCAAAAGCAGGAAATATGGGCAGTGAGGAACGAAAGGAAATGCTGTTTTGGACGAAGGAAGAGTATCAAAAGTTTTCCGAAGTGATGATGGATAAACCGCTTTCCTACTACGCATTTCAAATGCTTTATTGGACAGGTATCCGTGAGGGTGAATTGCTTGCTCTTACCCCTGCCGATTTTGACTTTGAAAAAGGAACGGTAAAAATCAGCAAGACTTATCAGCGTTTGAAAGGTCAGGATGTAATCACCTCACCGAAAACAAAGAAAAGCAACCGTACCGTGCAAATGCCCGATTTTCTCTGTACCGAAATGCAGGAATTTTTCAGTATGCAGTACGGGCAGAAAAAGAAAGACCGTGTTTTTACCGTTACCAAAAGCTATCTGCACCACGAGATGGAAAGAGGCGCAAAAGAAGCCGGGGTAAAGCGTATCCGTATCCACGATCTTCGCCACAGTCATATCAGTCTTTTAATTGATATGGGATTTTCCGCCGTTGCCATTGCTGACCGAGTGGGACACGAAAGCATAGAAATTACTTACCGCTATGCTCATCTGTTCCCGTCAAAACAAAAGGAAATGGCAGTTAAACTTGATTTTATGAATAAAGGAGTGTGATGATATGTCAGCAAAAAGTGTAGACCGCCACAACCGTTTCCGCAGTATTACCGTAGGATTTCGAGTATCTCCCGAAGAACAGGAAGAGCTCAACAGAGCAGTTGCTCTTTCGGGACTGCCGAAGCAGGAATACTGTTACCGCAAGTGTATGGGGCGTGAGGTGGTGGTTCAGCCAAATCCGAGAGTTTATAAGGCACTGAAAACGCAGATGGCATTTATCCTTGAAGAATTACAGCGTATTGCGGCAGGTGAGAATGTCCAAACGGAACTGCTCGACACCATTGACCTTATCGCCTTTACAATGCACGGACTGAAAGGAGAGAATGCAAATGAATGATAAAAAAGAAATGACTGCCCGAACATCATCTGTTGGCGCAGATGAAAGGCAGTCATCATCTAAATGTAACACTTATAGTGTACACGATAATGTCAGAAATATCAATGTTTTTCTTTTGAAAGGCGGTGGTATGAATGGCTGAACTTAAAATTATCAGTATGGATGAAGTGCAGAGCAAGGAAGTAAACTGGCTCTGGTATCCGTATATCCCATACGGAAAAATCACAATCATTCAAGGCGATCCCGGTGAGGGTAAAACAACTTTGGCATTAAGACTGGCGGCGCTTCTCTCCAAAGGAGAAGCACTGCCCTACGACGATACCGAGCGTGAGCCTGTTAAGATCATCTATCAAACTGCCGAGGACGGACTGGAAGATACCATCAAGCCGAGATTAGAATCCGCAGAGGCAGACTGCACGCAAATCAAAGTCATAGACGAATCGGAAGCCGCACTCAGTATGCTGGATGAGCGCATTGAAAAAGCAATCATAGAAGTTGGTGCAAGGGTGGTAATGCTTGACCCAATTCAGGCGTATGTTGGTGCGAACATCAATATGAACAACGCCAACGAAGTGCGCAATGTGATGGCGCAGCTTGGACGAATCGCAGAAAAATATGACTGCGCAGTTTTGCTTGTCGGTCATATGAACAAAGGAAGCGGAAATAAATCTTCCTACCGTGGGCTTGGCTCGATTGACTTTCAGGCTTCGGCAAGAAGTGTATTGATTGTCGGGAGAATCAAAGACAATCCACAGGTCAGAGTGATGGTACAGGACAAGTCTTCCCTTGCGCCCGAAGGTGAAGCGATTGCATTTGAACTGGATAAAGAAAACGGATTCAGCTGGCTTGGGCATTACGATATCTCGGTTGATGATCTGTTAAGCGGTATTCCAAAAGAGAAGAAATCCGAACAGGCAGAAAATTTAATCCTTGAGTATCTTTCAAAGGGTAAATACCCGCAGAAAGAATTGGTGAAGAAAGCACAGGCGATAGGAATCTCCAAGCGTGTACTGGACGAAGCTAAGAAAGCGCTGAATGTCCAATCGATTAAAGAGGGCAGTCAGTGGTACTGGAAGCTTGCCGAAAAAACAGAGTAAAGCTTTTCAAGGTTGCAACATTGCAAAGGCAGGCACATCTGCAACCTTGCAATGTTCCTTTTTCGGGAAGTAACAAGCATAAAGTTTAGACGGGGTGCAGGGTGTCCTTTTCAAAGGACAGCCCTTGCTGGGGAGTTGTCCGCAGACAACGGGGCAAGCCCCATAACCCCCTCGGAGAGCCCACGACATCTTTACAGCCGAAGTGCTGAAAGTGTCATAGTGGGTTACACACTTTGAAAAAGTTGTGTAACTGCGGCTCCCCGAAAATTCACCTGCGGAAAGGAGTGAGAAAATGGCAAAACAAAACTTCAGTGTCGCCCGTATCGAAACCCGTACAAGAGCGACGGTTGGCAAGTTTGAGCGACATATTGAGCGTAAAAATGACAGCTATGAAAATATGAATGTTGACCTCTCCCGTACTTCTATGAATATAAGTTTTAAGAGCTGCGGAGAGCTGACCTATAACGAATATCTTGACAAAATGATTGCCGCAGGAACGGTATCGCTGAAAGGTTTGAAACCCGATGCGACAGTCTTTGACGAGATGATTATGGATGTAAATACCGATTATTTTGAGCAGAACGGCGGCTATGAATATGCCTGCCGGTTCTATGAAGAAGCTTTCCATTTTGCAGAAAAGCTTTACGGCAAAAACAATATTGTATCTGCTGTAATGCACGCTGATGAGTTAAATACAGCAATGACTGAGAAGTACGGCAGACCGATTTATCACTATCATCTGCATATTATGGCGCTGCCGGTGGTGGACAAAGAGGTGCGCTGGACGAAACGATGTAAAGATCCCGAACTGGTCGGAAAGGTGAAAGAAGTCATTCATCAGGTGAGCCATTCAAAGAAATGGAAGTCCGAAAAGGCTCTTGATGAAAACGGAAATTCGATTCTGAACAGCAAAGGAAAACAGGTCTATCACGCTTCCTACAGCATATTGCAGGACAAGTTTTATGAACATATGCAGGAAGCAGGCTTTAACGGATTCAGTCGTGGAGAGCGTGGAAGCACCGCTGAAAACTTGGCTTCACTTGAATTTAAAATCAAGAAAGACAAAGAGAAACTATCAGATCTTCAAGAAAAAATCGCTGGAGAACAGGTGCGGTACGAAGAAAATCACAATGCCTTTATGACCTTTAATGAGATTGACAGCTCAGGAAAGAAGTCGTTTACAGGCAAATATACCGTGTCGGCAGACGACTACGAAAAGCTGACTACGCTGGCAAAGCGCAGTTACTCGGCTGAATCTGAAGCGCAGCGGTTGAGAGAGGAAAACAGAAATTTATCCCGTCAAATATGGTCGCTGCAAAGCGAGATTTCCAAGTTAAGAACTGCGCTGCGGGAGCTGACGGAAAAGTGCAGACCGTACCTTGAGGCGTTAAAGATTGCGCCGCAAAAAGTCAAAGAATTTATTGACGGTATCCTTGCGAGATTCAAAAAGCAGGAAAAAAGCATTCTTTATGAGCCGATTCCTGCACAGAAAACACAGTCCCAAGAGCGTGAAAAATGCTTTAGAAATTATAAAGATGAAAGGTAGGAAAACAAAATGGCAAAGACGATTTTTGAAGAAATGGGCGGCACTTATGTGCGGCAGGGAGATTATGATCTTCCTTGCCTGTCCTTATCCGCCGAAAAAGAAAGCAAGTCTGTTGGCGTATGGGGACAGAGGCACCTGCGTTATCTCAAGCAGTACCGCAAGGTGCTTTACACCAATCTGCTAACAAGCGGCAAGTTGAACAGTTATCTTGCAGATATTGACAAGCAGGCTGAAGATATGTTTCTTCGGCTGGTAAAACAACTTGCTGAAAAAGAAAATGTAACAGAAAAGCTCAAAGCTGAAAATCAAATGTTGTGGGTTGCCCGGATGAATAACATCCGTAGCAGGGCCACAGAAACCGTTTATATAGAATGGATTTATTTTTAAGTAAAAATGGGGCGGCAATTTTATGTTGCTGTCCCCACTTTTGTCTTTATTTCATGCTATTTCTTTTGATATAAGTTTGCAATATTGGCGTTCTATTTCTTCAATAGTATTAATACGTTGTAACAAAGTATCGTATTTTTTCACAACGGACAATTGTTCATCAATACTCGGAATATCCAATTTTGTATAAGCAAAAAATCCCGTCATATTCCAAGTTCCGTTATCCGAGTTCGAAGCATACGATAGAAAATCCTGTTTATATTGCAAGGAAAGCCATTTAAGATTGATTTCATATGGCGATGCGTCTTTAACAAAGAGAATATAGGCGTGATCATTGATTGTATATTTTCCACTGGGAAGATATTTTGTCTGCCCCGCCTTACCATTTCTTGTTACCAACAGGCCTTCCTGCCCTTCAAAAACTTTCAACTGGCGATTGTTGATAATGCACTTGGGGATTTCACCCATCATTGTATTATCTTCGGTGGCACTCGAAAGGACAACAAATCGTTCCGAATTATTTTGTAACATTTGATATATAAATTCTTCTGTTAAGCCATTATTTCCACTCATATAATCAATACAGGTTGAAATTTTAACCTCTTTGGCTTGATACTGATTATATTCTGTAGCCAACTCTTTATCTATCAAAGAATAATATCGTTGTTTCAATATAGCAAGAGTATCCAATTTTCTTTTAATGCTTTTTAGAGAATTTAAAATATTACATTGAATATCAAAATCAGGGAGAGTAAATTCCTCAGCATAAACCTGCTCCAATGATAATGTTTTTGAACCGTCACTTACACCCATTTCCCTATAAAAATTTTGCAAGAACAACGAGAAGTATTCGAGGTTCACTTTGTTAGCGGCGTCTTTGCGTAAGGTTATAAATCCTGCGTGATGATTAAGAGCAAATTTTTCACCGTTTTTATATGTCATACTTCCGGCACTGCCATCTAAGCTAATAATTATGCCTTCACCAGAGAAAATCTTAATTGTTGTACCTTTCTTCGTTTTCGCAGAAACTGAAATTCTCCGGTCCGTTGTTTTATGTTCTTTGTTTCCACCGTATAAAGGTATTAACTCATCCCCATTTTGTAAGGACGCATAAATCGCTTCATCTGTTAAAGCGTAATTGCCTTTATCAATTTCATTAAAAACATCAAGAAATTTCATTAAGCAACCTCCTTATACTATCGTCTATTTGCTTTAATTCATTGTCAAAATCATTTTCACTAATATAGTGCGGAGAATATGGTCTCAAATAATACTCTGGCAATAAAGTTTTATAATGATCATTTTCGATTATATTGATATCGACATTACCACCTTTTCTTGCAGTTTGCGCAATACCTTTCTCATCAATCCATGTCGTAGGGGTGGCACTATCATCAAAAGATAACCAACGTTTCTCCAAAACACCCGGCATTTCAATACCATCTGTGCTAACCCAACCAGATATTTCATCGTGCATCCACCCGTTACGGTTATTACGGAGTTTAGTGGGAAATCTTTTATCAGAATTAGCTAATCCGTCATTATCAATAATATACATCCAGATAGGTTTATCTTGTATTTTAGTAACTTTGTCACTACGCTTTTTAATGAATATAGCGTAAGTCTTTTCCTTGGTATATGGTGCAAAAGCGAATTTTGGCAATGAAACTATTGCGTATATTTCGCATTTTTCAAGAATTTCTTGACGAAACTTCTTATATGAGGGATTTTCTAATACACCGTCTGGAGTGATGATACACGCTTTTCCGCCAACTTCAAGTAAATCAATAACCTTACAAATAAAAGCTATCTCTGTTCTGTTTGTGGAAATTGCGTTGGTTTTTGCTTTGATTGTACCGCTACCGTACGGAGGATTTGTAATTACATACTGGTATTTTTTGCTAAGCGTAGCTTTCCCGTTTTGCTTTGTCGGATTTAAGGAATTGTCCGAATACATATGGGTATGCCCATCACCAACCAAAAACATATTTAAGCGAGTTCTTGATATATTTTCATCTCGAACATCTACACCGTAGAAACATCTTTTAGAAAGGAATTCCCTTGCTCCAGTTGTTAAAGTGCCGCTTTTCTCATAATTGTTTAACAAGACTTTAAAGCTTTCAGTTAAGAATCCGCCCGTGCCGCAAGCAGGATCTATAATAGTAAACTCCTTTTTCTCATTGTAAACATCTTCATCTTGAAGTAATAATTTGGAAAATATATGCGTATAATGACGCCTTGTGAAATATTCTCCAAAGTCCTTTTTTTCTTTAGAAGAAGCGAACATTTCATATACAGCACCAAACAAGTCAAACCCTGTTCCGTGCAAAGGCTTCATAGAATCAATTATGCTATAAATTTGTTTTACATCATCTACGCCAATCAGCGGTTTGTTTCTTCCATCACCGCTGATTGCAATTCTAACTACTTCCATAACATTTTTGAATTCTTTGAAAGTTGTTTCATCTTCCAAACGGCTAATGTAACCACTCAAATTATTCTTCACTTTTTCTGCTACATCATCGTTGCAAGTAGACCAGTATACTTTAGATGCATCTTTCGTACCATCAATTTCCTCTTTTTCCTCGAAATATTCAAGGGCAACAAAACCCACTGTAAAGTCAATCTTTTGAACATTGTCTTTGAAGTTTATGCCACGATATACACCTGCAAGTTCCCAAAGCTTCTTATTAAATATTGCTTCTGAAATGGTGGATATAGAGTCAACATTCGTGTTGATTGAATCCAAGTCAGGATTTGCGGTTAATTTGTTCTTGATAAGTCTATAAATATCAATAGTCTGAAATTCACGAATAGGATTACCGTTGAGTGTTAACTGCTTTAAGGTTTTCGCATTATAAAAATATGTGGTTTTGCAGTTTGTAACAATGAAATAAGGTAAACCCAATTTAGGTGCCTTGATTTTACCTTGTTTCAAAGCATCTTTCCAATCTTTATCTCCAACCTTGCAGTCATCTTTTGCTTCTGCATATGCGACAAGGTTTTTGATGTATTGTTCGTCATTGGTGCCATCGTATTCAAATTCAGAAATAAGGATATCGGGTCGTTTTGAACCAGTATATTTTGAAAAAGTGGTGTCGTTGACAATTTGACGAAAAGGGATACTTAATTGTGCCACTAAAACTTCATTTATAAGTCGACTAACCGACAACGCTTCCTGTTTCTTTTGCTTTTTAACCATTATAGTTTCCTCCGATTATCCATTCATTTTTGCTTACAGACCATTTTCCTGTAAATTCTTTGTCTCTGACCGCCGCTGTAAACGGTTCTGTCAAAAACGCCTCAATTATTTTTAGCACCGTATTGAAATCGTCAGTTTGTGTATCAATCTTCCGACAGAATGCTTTCCACTTTTTCTGCATAGCAGAATCGTCTGCAAAGTTCATAACCTGTTCAAACTGTTCAACCGTAAAGGCGTGTCCACGATTTTCAAAAGTTTTCTTCAGTGCTTCGGTGAGCACCTTGCCGTCAAAATCAAATTTATTGGCAAGATAGTAGATATCGTAGTTATCCTTCATTCGGCTGGAAAATTCCATCAGACTGAGGATTGCGTCTATTTTCTCAGCGATCGTTGTTTCAAGAGAATATGTATTTACCACCGGCGCAGCGAAGTCGTCAAGCTGTGTCGGGATTTTTCGCTTTTCCTGTTTTGGCACGATAACATCGCCCACACCGAAGTCTATACTAAACGGCGTTCGTGTGTTTTTAATGCGAGCCACAATAGAAGCTCCGATACCGGCGTATTTTTTTGCAACTGCAATGGGCGCAATATCTTTAATTTCAAAGGTAATAAAATCATTGCCAGTGGGCGTGGATATGATTTCTTCCAGTACAGATTTTAGCTGTTCTGGAGTGTTTGGTACTCTCCGAAGAAGAAAATCAACATCTACCGTTACTCTGCTGTCAAAGTCGGTAACAGAGTAAATAAACAGACCACCTTTAAGAACGAGATTTTCCGCATATTTGGATTTTTCCAAACGACGCAAAAATTCTTCCTGACAAAAGAGTTGCAAACAAAGCTGATAGCTTCTTCCGCTTTCGGCAGCCTTATTTTTCAGTCGTGCAAGCACGGATGCGGCAATATCAGCCATTGAGCAGCACCTCCATTACATTCATAAGTTTTGTATAAACGCCCATATCCTTTGCGTATTTAGAAAGATTTGCGAGATTCTTCTTCGAATCTGCCACATAAGCGTTGATTGCTTTGTTGAATATTTCATTATCAAGCTTTGAACGATACTTAAAGCAATCACAGATTGTTCGCTCTCGGTCATAAACTTTTAATTCAACACCATTAAAGTTACCTACAGTAGCACCATAATGGTAAAATTCGTTCTGAACATAATAAGCTTTGACAGGGACTTCCTGCATTGCTTTGATTGCTCTTGAAAAGGAACGGGGGACTGCAACTGTCCATTCACGAGGAGCAAAGTCGCTGTACCCATAATAAAACAGAGCAGACTCCACACAAACAATCCCTTGCGGCAGGAGTTTAGAAATCAGAGCTTCTTCTTTTGGTTCTTCAGCGTTAGGCAGTTTGTAAAAGCCATTGCGAATACGCTCTATATAACCTTGATTGCAAAGGGAAACGACATCATAGTTTTTCAGTCCGACGGCAACAAAGTCTGCTGTCTTCGCAATGCTTCCGACTTTATTAAAAACATCAATTGCTATTTCGTGTTTATTCAATAGTTCACCGACTTTCTGCACGCATTTTTTATTATTTGCGTGATTATAGTATAGCATTAATCGATAAAATTTACAACTATTTTTACACGATTAACAAAAAATATGCGTGTAAAAAATCAAAAAGTTATTGCAAGGCATATCGCTTTGTGCTATAATACATTTGGCAAAACCAATCCGGTTGCACTTATTCTTTTCTCGCAACCATCGGTTTTATCGCACCTGATAAGATATTGATAAATTCTCGTCGTACAGGCAGTATAATATGGATTATCAGAATAATACGAAAACTACATCACACGGTTTATAAACAAAAAGCGTTAAGTTGTAGTTCTCGGCAACGAGTGGGAATAATTTCGCACCCGTGAAAAAGCCCGTAAATAAAGGCTTTTCGCCGTTTGAAAGCCCTCTGTGGCAACAAAATGGCAACATTATTTGAATTATTGTAAAAGAAAAGAGCTAACTGATTTTTTGAGAAGTCAGTTAGCTCTTTTTTGTTTGTTATTTGATTCTCCACTTTTTGCTGTCAACGTCACGTTGAACTTTTCCCTCGGATTCCAGCTCTCTAAGAAGCGCTACTATCCAATACTGCTGATTGGATGAGGTTGCATTGGGGTACTCGCCCCAATCCAAACCACATTGGCGAAAAATCTCGGCTTGCTTTAACCCATCTGCGTATACTGCACAATCAGGCGAGTTTTTCATATAGTCGAAAACAAGTTCCTTGATTGCAAGGCGAAGTTCAGTACCTTTGCTTACATAGTTCATATGGTTATTCCTCCTGTTCCTTTTTTAATGCGTTAATCAACATATCACTTAGTCCCTGCGACGGCACTCTTACATAACCAGAAGTTTCATCATACTTCGGATAATTGTAACGCCACTTGTCATATTCGTCACGGTTAATATCGCCGTTGTGATATTTCTCGGATTGTTCAGCCCACGCATTAAGCATTTCCGAAAGCTCGGTAGCGTCCGTCCCCTTGCGAGGGTCTGCATACATTGAAACACCGTTTTCAGTCTTAACTATTGTCAATCCGTATCTGTCCTCTAATGTAAACAAGGTGTGCATTAACCCTATGTAGCTGTCAATGTCGGGAACAGAAAGCGCCTGCGGAGATATATCGAAAACCTCTGCAAGTTTATTTGTTAAATCAGCCTTAGGCGTTCTACTTCCGGACTCATACTGTGCCATACGAATATCCGCTGTCTTTTCAGGAAAGCCGACTACCTGTCCTAAATATTTCTGTGTCATTCCGCAAAGATTACGAAAGAATCTTATTCTCTCTCCGATTGCCATAAAATTGCACTCCTTACTTATGTAATGTGCAATCAGTATATCATATATGTTTAGTATATGTCAAGCAACATAAAACAAAAAAGTTTAATATTTTACACTCATCACGGAAAAATGTGGGATAATCAAAAATAAATATTGAAAAAGAGCATAGGAAGCTCCAGAATTGTAGTTGACAAGACAAACAATGACGGAGAGAAGCCTATGCTCTATTTAAAAGATATCAAAGTTGAATTTGAAAGTCAAGAATTTAAAGGAACACATATAGAAATCAGCCCTGATAAAGATAAAAGCGTACTGTTTCTGGAGAGCGTAAGGTCAACGCAGACAGTTCGGTGTCCTTATTGCGGAGGCAGTGTATATATTTATGAAAACGGACAAGTCAAACTAAAAGATATTCCAATACAGAGAGGTACTACACACATATGGAACTTCTTTATCCATAGATATCAATACAACTGTTGCCACGAAACATTTACAGAATAAATACCTTTCAAATATCCCGGAACACTGATAACATACCGAGCAGCAAACTGGATCAAGGGATTTTTGCAGCAAAAAATCGTGATGAACCAATATAAAAAAATAAACCCCAAAACACACGATTAAATGTGCCTTGGGATTTATTTCTTTATATGGTTTTAATAAGATTTAGAGAGATATTTAAAATCTTTACTTTTTACTGTTTTCAATTGCTTCATCAATAAGTTTATTAAGTTGCTGTGCTTGTGATGATGAAGTTATTGCACCAACAATTGGTTGACCTACAATATTTCCGTTTTTATCAACTACATATGTTGTTGGATATGAATAAAGACCTGAAGCAAATTTACCGGCCTCACTGTTTGAATCAAACCAAATATTTTTGTAGGTAATACCCTTTTTAGTCAAAACATCCTTAGCCTCAGATATAGCAGTCTTGTCACCGTCAAGAGTAAATGAGTTAATACCTATAACGGTACCACCTTTTTCTGCAAGTTCTTTATTAAGCTTTTCCAAATCGCCAAGTTCACCTACACAAGGATTACAAGTAGTAAACCAAAAGTTAATAACAGTTACATTGTTAGATGAGAAGATGTCATCACTGTTAACATCATTTCCGTCAAGGTCCTTACCCTTAAAGCTTGGAAACTTAGTAAGTTCGCTATTGTCACTTACCATACCTGCACTTTCAGCGTCAATACTGTCACCCTCGCTCGGCTTACTGCCACAGCCCGGATATTTTTGTTCTAAAATTGTGAGTTTACCCTCAATTTCTTTAATTTGATTTGCACCGTCTTTAAGAATTTTCAACTCATCTGCAGTAAACTTATCTTTACCGTTTTCAATAGTATTGAGCAAAAAGTCGCCATAATTTGTTCCGTCTTCAATCATAGGAGTGTCCTTATTTGCTGACATAAACACTTTTTCCCAAAGCTGTGAATTACTTGTAAAAATTTCATTTTCTTTTTGCATAAGCTTTTGATAAAGTGCAGTTGCGTCATCTAAATTGCTTGGTTCACTTTCCATTAAATTTGAAATATCAGCAGTATTATTTGACTGAGATTTGTCGTTATTTTTAGTTGTTGAACAAGCAACAAGGCTAAACATAAGCACTAAAGCCATAAGTATAGTTAATATTTTTGATTTTTTCATAATTTTATTCCTCCGTTGTTATATCTTTGTTGTTATTTGTTTTAATATCTGTTTTATTATTTTCTTTTACAGTGTTGCAAAGATTTTTTTCAGGCATACCAAATCCGTAGCGAAAGCTTATTGCATCAGTAGGACAAGCAGTTATACACTTACCACAACGAATACACTCAGTGCTGTTTGGTGTTTTTACTACATCAACATCCATTTTACACGCTCTTGCACATTTGCCACAAGACACGCATTTATGCTTATCAACCTTTATTCCAAGCAACGACACCTTGTTCATCAATGCATAAAAAGCACCGAGTGGACAAATCCACTTGCAAAACGGACGATAGAAAACCACACTCAGTACAACTACAATAATCAAAATAATAAGCTTTTGAATAAATTTATTTCCTAAAGCCGAGCGTATACCCTCATCAATAGCAGACAATGGAATTGCACCCTCAAGCACACCCTGTGGGCATATATATTTACAAAAGAACGGGTCGCCCATTCCAACATCATTAACCACAAGTACAGGTAGCAATATAACCGTCACCAGCAAGATGATATATTTTAAATATGTTAAAGGCTTTAGTTTTTTTGTTGAAAGCTTTTTACACGGTATTTTATTAAGCAAATCTTGAAGCCAACCAAAAGGACACAAAAAGCCACAAATAAATCGACCAAGCAACACGCCAAGCAAAATTAAAAATCCTGTTACATAATAGGAAAAATTAAATTTTGATGAGCCCACAACAGCCTGAAACGAGCCGATTGGACACGCACCTGACGCAGCAGGACAAGAGTAGCAATTTAGCCCCGGTACGCACACAGCCTTGCCATTGCCCTGATATATTCCGCCTTTAAAAAAATTAGGTAAATGAATATTTGTCAAAAGCGTTGCACCTGCCTGAATACAAGTACGAAAACGGCTTAAAAGCTTTGAAACGTTCTTTTTTCTTTTATCCAATTCCAATACACTCCAAGCATAATCTTATTGCTTTGCTAAGCACGGTGTCTGCCTCACCACGCATTGCTCCATAGCACAGCATAACCACTCCGGCAACAAGGAAACCGATTTGAAATATTGCTTTTTTTACTTTGAACAATTTAACCACTCCCTTCATCTGTAGCCTTATTATATCACGAACGATATAAAATCCTTGTTAAGAAAGAAATTTAACAAAGATTTTATTTTTTTGTGTTATAATCGTGTTATAATCTATAATAAAGATATTTTACCAATAATACAAGTGTTAGGAGATAATTATGCATATTTTAGTTGTTGAAGACGAGGTTGCTCTTTGTGACACAATCGTAAGAAGTCTTAAGCGTCTTGCTTACAGTGTTGATTATTGCTATGACGGTCAAAAGGCATTAGATATGCTTAGTGTTGAAAGTTTCGACCTTGTTGTGCTCGATTTAAACCTACCTAATGTTGACGGAATGACAGTATTGAAAACTCTGAGGCAAACAGACATTGACACAAAGGTTTTAATTCTATCGGCTCGTTGTGAGGTTGCAGACAAGGTTTTAGGATTAGATGAAGGTGCAAATGATTATTTAACAAAACCATTTCACTTAGATGAGCTTTCGGCAAGAATACGAAACCTTACCCTTAGAAAGTTCACTCAAAACGATATTGTTTTAAAATGTTCAAATCTTTCATTTAACACAAAAACACGCAAAGCAGATGTAAATGATGAAGAATTATCTTTAACTCGCAAGGAAACAGGAATACTTGAATATCTAATGTTAAATCAAGGCAGACCTGTAAGTCAAGAGGAGTTGATTGAACACGTATGGGACAGCAGTGTTGACAATTTCAGCAACTCAATAAGAGTGCACATTTCATCATTAAGGAAAAAGCTTCGTAATGCATTAGACTATGACCCTATTCACAACCGTATAGGCGAGGGCTATGTAATGGAGGAGAAAAAATGAAAAAACTTTCTTTACAATGGCGAATAACCTTAATGACCACAGTTTTAATTTGCATAACTTGTGTGCTAATGAATTGTTTAATCGGTTATTCAGGCAAACGATATATGGATTCAATAGGCAACGGAATATCAGCATATAGTGAAATTGATAAAGGAAAACCGAGTTCATTTAATCCGGAAAATGAAAATCCCGACAGTGAGCTTACCATTATTATCAGTGGTGCACAAGATTCATTCAATACTACTAATTGGTACATAACAATTGCCGTAAGCGTACTTGGTGGTATACTTGCATATTTTGTCAGTGGTCGTGCTTTAAAGCCGCTAAAAAGTTTTGCCTCTCAAGTAGAGAATGTACAGCCCAACAATTTGGCAGATATGAAAATAAGCGACGATGTTTTGCCGGAATTTAAACAGTTTTGTCAATCATTTAACAATATGCTTGACCGACTCGACAACGGTTTTGCTGCTCAACGGCAATTCACAGGAAATGCAGCGCACGAGTTAAGAACACCACTTGCCTTAATTCAAGCACAAATTGAACTTTTTTCTGTTGAGCACCCAAATATGAGCAACGATACAGCAGAATTTCTTGCACTGCTACAAGAGCAAAATGAAAGAATGTCACAAATGACAAAAACTTTGCTTGAAATGAGTGAGCTTCGTACAGTTGAGTGCAAAGATACAATAGAAATTGCCCCTATGATTGAAGAAATATTTACCGACCTTGCTCCCCTTGCAGAAAAAAAGAATATTCGCCTTGAATACAACGGCAATGGTATGATGATAGGCAGTGACACCTTAATTTATCGTTTATTATTTAATTTAACTGAAAACGCAATACGCTACAACAGAGAAAATGCTTCTGTAATTATAACTGTTGACGAAAAGAATAATCAGCTTTATATACGAGTTAAAGATAACGGTTATGGTATACCCGAGCAGTACAGAGAAAGTATCTTTCAACCATTTTTCCGTGTTGATAAATCTCGTAGCAGAGCATACGGCGGTGTAGGTCTTGGACTATCACTTGTATGGGAAATTGTACTTTTGCACAACGGTACGGTAAAAGCTGAAAAAAGCGACAAAAATGGAACAGTAATGCTTGTAACACTTCCCCAAAAAACAAACAAATAATTGATTATTAAGTTTTATATAAATGTTTTAGATAAATTTGATATAAATATTTATATTTTTTAAACTGTTGACATTAATGTTATATTGCATTATAATAATTATCCAAATTTTCAAAATAATTGGAGGATAAATATGAAATCATTATGTGGGGCGGATTGTGATAACTGTGGCTATGGCAAAAGCAAAAATTGCAAAGGCTGCAATGAAACTAAAGGTTGTCCGTTTGGAAAGCAATGTTTTATTTATCAATGTATTGATATGGGAGGAATGAACAACTATATTGTGCTGAAAAATCAGTTGATTGACGAGTTTAATTCTCTTAATATTCCGGGAATGCCTGCTATAAATGAGTTATATGCAATGAATGGGGTATATGTAAATTTGTCTTATCGTATGCCGAACGGTAAAAATTTAAAATTGCTTGATGATAACAGTATATACTTGTGTAATCAAGTTGAATGTGAATTTAATGACGGATCTATTACAAGATGTTTTGGTTTGGTTGCCGGATTGGATTTTATTCTTGTAAGTGAGTACGGTGAAAATTGTTCAAATCCTGAAATTGTCATATATAAAAGAAGATAAATATTTTTAAAAAGCAAAATATGTAAAGATATTCACTGTTCTGTTAATTACGGTTATGTACTCGATGTAATTGCACCGGATGGTGAGGAGCAGAACTCTTATATTTTAGGCTTGAATTATCCGCTTAAATCTTTTAAAAGAAAAGTAATTGTGATTGTTCATCGTAATGATGATATAGAAGAAAAATGGATTGTTACACCTGAAAACATTTCTTTTACTAAAGAAAAAATTATGCGGCAGATTAAATTTCAAGAAAAATATTTTGACAGCTATATAAATTATGTAAAAGATCGTAATACGAAAAATTCCCGTAATGCAGATTAATGCATTGCGGGAATTTGTTTAGTATTCATTTTCGTTATATTCACTTTTACCTGTCTTATAGTCGATAGTTACATTTGGCTGAACATTGTAGCAGTATACGCACAATGTTACACCCTCGCCTTTATCTTCAACGGATTTTGCCTCAATTAATACTCCTTTGGCAACAAGGTCGTCATTTTCAAAAACAGGTGTAACACGATAAAGTGCGTGGTTGCCTGTACTTTTTACATAGTTTGCAACCATATTTTCAAAGGACAGCATACCCGTTACATTTAGGTATCTTGTTCCTGTTATCAAATTCTTTTCATTTGCATTTTCGCCCGTAAGCTGATAGGCGATAAGGTGACAGCGATTGTACAGATATTTTCCGTCAATAAAGTCATATTTTACTGTTTGCCAGCCTGACGGTTTAATTCTGCCTATCTGACCTCTCTCTTCTGTCGGCATTATATCTGTACCAACGCAGGCATAGGCTGTGCCGCATCTTCCTAATTCGTCTAAATCCGCATAGTATTCAAATGATGATGTTGTGTAATCGTCATCACTGAAATACGGTTCGTTGCCGTTTATTTCTATAAAAGCAGAACCTGAATAATCGGGAATATCTTTAATAGAGATAATTTCGTCTTTTGCAGTATTTTCTGTCGGCTGATTGTTTATAATTAAAATCACCGCAAAACAGCATATCAAAGCAAGTGCGGTAGGTACAGTGATTTTTGTGGTTTTTCGTTTTTTAGTTTTCATAATTACCTCAATTATAATGTTATGTAATTATTATAATTGAGGTAATTGCATTTTTCAAGTTTTCAGTTTATAAAATAATTCAAATATTACTTTTTGCATAAACCGCTCTATTCTGTTGTTTACCAAACCTTGCAAATGCCATTTGCTTGTGATAATATAAAAACAGAAAATCAACTGAGGGTTTAAAAATGAGTGTTATCGGCAAGCAAATTAAAAAAATATTGTACTAAAAAAGGACTTACGCAAGAACAGCTCGGTCAGTTGTTAGGTGTTACAACGCAAGCTGTGTCAAAGTGGGAGAGAGGCGGCACGCCTGATGCCTAATTATTGCCTGACATATCGCAGGCACTTGGTGTAAGTATTGATGCTTTGTTTGGTCGTGAAGAACAAAGATTAACAGCGTCGCTTGCACGACAGATTTGTCAGATGAAAAATGAGGACGCATATCGTTATGCTTTTAGCATTTGCTGGGCGATAGAAATCGGATTTATGCAAGATATTTCTGCACTTGATGATTTTTTAAATAAATTTATTGAACATTCAGCTATAACTACCGATAAAACGGATTATTTTGCAAAAATGATGCAGGACGGCGGTGTAGCAACCGCTATGGTAATAATAAAGGATTTAAAAGGGGAAACACTATGCCAATTGTTAATGATTTAAATAACTATGCCAAAGAAGAGCTTGAGTATTTTGATGTAAGGCGGCAAAATGAAGAAAATGCCGCCATTGAAAAAGCCGTTTTTAATACGAAATTTGATTTGAACTATGATTTTAACGGATTTTTCGTTATTATACCAATTATAGTTATCGGCTTGATTCCTGTCGCAAAAATTTTGATACGAGAGGCGATTACTTCTTCCGTTAATCATACGCCTTTTACTTTAAGTACTGTTCAAATTTTGATAATAAGCATATTGAGCACTGCAATATTTTTTGCTATAGCTTTACTTATATGTTTAAAACTAAAAAAATGCCCGAGTGTACAGACGAGCTATCTTTATTATAAAGATGAACCATATCATTATGATCAGATTAATTACATAAAGGTGAGCAGGATTAAAACCGCTAAAATTTATGTCAACGGCAAAAAACTTGTAGGTGTTTCTAATTGGTGTGATAATTACAATTCACTGATTGTATGGGCAAAGAAATGTCACATTCCCGTGCTTGCCCCCAATAAAAAGTCTAATTCGTCTAACAGTTTGGATTTAAACGCATTGAGTAATAATATTTCAATGATAGTTGCGGTTGTTGTATTCGCAATTATGATGATCGGTGCGGCAGTTGTTTTTATTAATTCTATTTCTTGATTTTTATTAAAAGTACGGGGATAAATCTATGCTGTTTAATAGTCTTTTGTGCAAGTAAAAGGTTGATACTTTTTCATTAAAGTCTTAAATATTAAGTATATTACGCATTATAAAAGGGTGCTGTCCATATGGAAAGCACCCTTAAATTTATTTAGTTAGCTTGTACTAAAATTAATACAAAGATTAAGCCTTAGGGCCTGCCTCTACGAGAGCCTTACCTGCCTCGTTGCCTTCGTACTTAGCAAAGTTCTTAACAAAACGAGCTGCAAGATCCTGTGCCTTTGCTTCCCAATCAGCAACATTTGTATATGTGTCGCGTGGGTCGAGAATTGCAGGATCAACACCAGGAAGCTCTGTAGGAACTTCAAAGTTGAAGTGAGGGATTGTCTTTGTAGGAGCCTTTGTGATAGAACCGTCGAGAATAGCGTCGATGATACCTCTTGTATCCTTAATAGAGATACGCTTGCCTGTGCCGTTCCAACCTGTGTTTACGAGGTAAGCCTTAGCACCGCTCTTTTCCATCTTCTTAACGAGCTCTTCAGCATACTTTGTTGGGTGAAGCTCAAGGAAAGCCTGACCGAAGCAAGCAGAGAATGTTGGAGTTGGCTCTGTAATGCCACGCTCTGTACCTGCGAGCTTAGCTGTAAAGCCTGAGAGGAAGTAGTACTTTGTCTGCTCAGGAGTAAGGATTGATACAGGCGGAAGTACACCGAAAGCATCTGCTGAAAGGAAGATTACATTCTTAGCAGCAGGAGCTGAAGATACAGGACGAACAATGTTCTCAATGTGGTTGATTGGGTAAGATACACGAGTGTTCTCTGTAACTGTCTTGTCGTTAAAGTCAATTTTACCGTCCTTATCTACTGTTACGTTCTCAAGAAGAGCATCTCTTCTGATTGCGTTGTAGATGTCAGGCTCTGACTCTTTGTCAAGGTTAATAACCTTAGCATAGCAGCCGCCCTCAAAGTTAAATACACCGTTGTCGTCCCAACCGTGCTCGTCATCACCGATGAGAAGTCTTTTAGGATCTGTTGAAAGTGTAGTCTTACCTGTACCTGAAAGACCGAAGAAGATAGCTGTGTTCTCGCCGTTCTTATCTGTGTTAGCTGAACAGTGCATTGAAGCAATACCCTTAAGTGGGAGGTAGTAGTTCATCATTGAGAACATACCCTTCTTCATCTCACCGCCGTACCATGTGTTTACGATAACCTGCTCACGGCTTGTGATGTTGAACATTACAGCTGTTTCAGAGTTAAGACCGAGCTCCTTGTAGTTCTCAACCTTAGCCTTTGAAGCGTTGTAAACAACGAAATCAGGCTCAAAGTTCTCAAGCTCTTCAGCAGATGGCTTGATGAACATATTTGTTACAAAGTGAGCCTGCCAAGCAACCTCAACGATGAAACGAACTGCCATTCTTGTATCATGGTTAGCGCCGCAGAATGCATCTACAACATAAAGCTTCTTGTTTGAAAGCTCTTTCTTAGCAAGCGCTTTTACAGCTTCCCAAGCTTCCTGTGTTGCAGGATGGTTGTCGTTCTTGTATTCGTCAGAAGTCCACCATACAGTGTCCTTTGAATTCTCGTCCATAACGATGAACTTATCTTTAGGTGAACGGCCTGTGTAAATACCGGTCATAACATTAACTGCGCCAAGCTCAGTTTCCTGTCCAACCTCATAGCCTTCCAAATCAGCCTTTGTTTCCTCGTTAAAGAGTTCGTCATAGGAAGGATTGTGGATAATTTCAGTAGTACCGGTAATACCATACTTAGTTAAATCAATCTTTGCCATTTCAGTATCAACCTTTCTGTTTCTTAAATTACATAGTATCAGAGTTTGCGGTGAGTTGTAATCACCAAACAATCTACACTGCAATAACCTATGTTCTTAAGTATTTTAGCATAATTTTTTACCCTCGTCAAGCCAATTGCCAATTAATTTGGTCGGTTTTGTCATATTGTGGTTTATTCGACATCAACACTGTATTTGTATATTGATAAGAGGTGCAAAAAGTGCTATAATATTGTATTATAAGCAGGTTTATTCTGTATATTCAGCGCTTTAAAAAGCAAAGAAAATTTACCGTTACGGGAGGATATTATGAGCCTTGTTGAATTTAAAGATGTTTACAAAATATATAAAATGGGCGAAGTGACTATTAACGCTGTCGAGGGTGTTTCTTTTAATATAGAGCAGGGCGAGTTTTGCGTGGTAGTCGGTGCATCGGGTGCAGGCAAGACAACCGTACTTAATATTCTAGGCGGAATGGATACCTGTACAAAAGGCAGTATTATTGTCGGCGGCAGAGATATAAGCAAGCTGAAAGACAAACAGCTTATTGAATACAGACGGTTTGACATTGGTTTTGTATTTCAGTTTTATAACCTTGTGCCTAACCTTACCGCAAAAGAAAATGTAGAGCTTGCAACGCAGATAAGTAAAAATCCGATGGACAGTACAGAGGCGCTTGAAAGCGTCGGACTTTCACAGCGCAGTGCAAACTTTCCCGCTCAACTTTCGGGCGGTGAACAGCAGAGAGTTTCTATTGCAAGAGCACTTGCCAAGCGACCTAAACTTTTACTTTGCGATGAGCCGACGGGTGCTCTTGACTATAACACGGGCAGACAGATTTTAAAACTTTTGCAGGAAACCTGCCGAAAAGAAAATATGACGGTAGTTCTCATAACCCACAATTCAGCAATTACCCCAATGGCAGATCATATTATAAAGATGAGAAGCGGCAGGGTAATTATGGATGTTCACAATGATGAACCTAAAAATGTTGAAGAAATCGAATGGTAATTCATATTTTCTGCGAAAGGGGAGAGGACATTGACTAAAACCCTGTTAAAAAATACTTTAAGAGAAATTGCAAATTCTAAAGCAAGGTTTATTTCTATACTTGCGATTATTGCACTCGGTGTTGGATTTTTTGCCGGAATCAAAGCTACGGTTCCGTCAATGTACAATATGGCAGACGAGTATTATTCTCAATCCAATCTTATGGATTACAGGCTTGTATCTACTGTTGGATTTGATAAAGATGATGTAAAAGCGGTTGAAAATCTTGACAATGTAACCGATGTTATGCCATCGTATTTTGCCGACCTTGTTTTAAAATCAAACGGAAACGGCGGTAACGGCAAGGTTATAAGAGTATTCGCTGCACCTAAAAGTTATAACAATAATAAAACTCTTAATACATTAAACATAAAAGAGGGAAGACTACCCGAGAAAAAGGGTGAAATCCTTGTTGAATACGGCAGTGTCGGCAGCAGTGATTATAAAATCGGCGACAAGGTTGTATTTGGAAGTGAAAGCGGAGAATCCAATGCACTTGATATGGTAGATACGCTTGAATATACCGTCGTCGGTAAAGTGGAATCACCTATGTATATTTCGTATCAGCGTGGCTCAACTACAATCGGAAACGGCAATATTGCAGCATTTATGTATATTTATCAGGATGATTTTGTAACCGAAAGATATACGGAAATGTATGTGAAAACCGTTTTTTCTGACGGCGACGGTTCAGTCTTTGATGACGAATATGAAAAAGACATTGAAAGCTTTACAACTGTTCTTGAAAATACCGCCGATTTACGCTGTGAGGCATTTGATAAAGATGTTATAGGCAAAGCAAAACAGGAACTTGAGGACAGTAAAAACGATTATGAAACCGAAAAATCCGAGGCTCTTACAAAACTTGATGATGCAAAAGCAACTTTAGATAATTCGGAAAAAGAATATACAGATAAGATTTCAGATGCACAATCGCAACTTGACACAGCCAAAAAGCAGATAGATGACGGAAAAAGTCAGCTTGAAACTGCTAAAGAAGAATACGAAAACGGCATTGCGACAGGTGAAAGCGAACTTTCTTCTGCGCAGGCGGAACTTGACAGTGCAAAAGCCGAATATAATGCAGGTGTTGAAGAATATAATTCAAAAATCAGCATAGCGGAAGAAACTCTTGCCGAAAAAGAAGATGAATTCAATGCCGCAAAAAGTGAATTTGAAAACAATCAAAGGCCGCAGCTTGAAACCGCAATAGCAACTTGCAAATCACAGATTGAGGCTTTACAGGCGCAAATTGATGTTACAGAGGACGAAACCGCTCTTGCTGTATTGCAGGAACAGCTTACACAGGTTAAGGCAGTTTTAGCAGATTGTGAAACAAAACTTGCTATGGCGCAAGAACAGCTTGATACGGCAGAACAACAGCTGAACAACGGAAAACAAGAGTTTGAAACACAAAAAGCGGAAGGACAGGCACAGCTTGACTATGCACTTGCTCAAATTCAGAGTGCAGAACAGCAGATTGCGGACGGACAAGCACAGCTTGAAAGTAAAAAAACAGAGGGACAAGCTCAAATATCGCAGGCTGAAACCGAACTTGCGACAGCACAGGAAAAATATGACAACGGAAAGTCCGAACTTGAGGAGCAGAAAATAAGCGGCAGACAAAAGCTTGATGACGGTTGGAAAGAATACAACGATTCAAAAGCCGAGGCTGATGATAAATTTAAAGAGGCAGAACAAAAAATTGCCGACGCACAGGAAGAAATAGACGCTATAGCAGATCCCGAGTGGTATGTGTTTGACAGGTCGGATAATCCGGGTTATTCAACCTTTGCGCAGAATGTTGAGCGACTCGGTGCAGTGGCATCAGTATTCCCGATGTTCTTTTTACTCGTTGCGGTTTTGGTTTGTGTAACCACAATGTCAAGACTTGTAGAGGAAAAGCGTAAAGAAATCGGAATATTAAAAGCGCTCGGCTACAATAACTTAAGCATAATAATGAAATTTGCGATTTATGCTGTTTTTGCAGGTGTAATCGGTTGTACCGTAGGTGTATTAATAGGCATAAATACACTGCCGTATATTATTTATAATGCATATCAGATTATGTATTATATGCCTGACATCAGCATTGTACCTGATGCACAGAGTATTATACTCGGTACGCTTGCCGCCGTACTTTGTACATTGCTTGTTTCTGTAATAGTATGTGTAAGAGAATTAAGCCAGAGCTGTGCAAAAATTCTAAGACCTAAAACTCCGAAAGCAGGCAAGAGGATACTGCTTGAGAGAATTACTCCGATATGGAAACATATGAATTTTTCCGCAAAGCTGACTACAAGAAATATTTTCAGATATAAATCAAGAATGTTTATGACAATCATAGGCATTGCAGGCTGCACGGCTTTGATAGTTGCGGCATTCGGACTTAAAAACAGCTTTATTCCGCTTACCGATACACAGTTTAGCGAAATATTCAAATATAATGCGGTTGTTATTCCTAAAGAAGGCGGAACTGCCGAACAGCTTGATTATCTGAAAAATGCAATAAACAATACGGGCGACGCAGCGTCAATTATGCTTGCAGGTCAGCAGGAAGTTGTTGTAAAGAAAAATAATGTTGTAAAAGATGAAAGCACTTATCTTACGGTAATGGAAGATCCGCAGAGATTTTCGGAGGTTACAGAACTTAGAACAAGGGGCGACAAAAAGCACCTTGATATTACCGATGATTCCGTAATGATAAATGAAAAAATGGCGACCGAATTGTCTGCCAAAGTCGGTGATACCGTAAGTGTAACTGTTGATGATAAAACCGCAGAACTTACAGTAGGCGGAATTTATGAACAGTATATAAAGAATTATGTGTTTATTTCTCCTAAACTTTACAGTGAAAAATTCGGAGAAGAACCGCAGTTTAATATGGCACAGGTTGTACTGAAAAATCCTGACGAACAGACTGCGTTCGGTGAAAAAATGCTGACGAATGATAAAGTAGCGGGTGTAACCTATCTTTCATCAGGTATGGGTGAAATTGAAGATATGCTCAATTCGCTTAATATGGTTGTGCTTGTTATGATTATTTGTGCAGCGGCACTTGCGTTTGTAGTGCTTTATAATCTTACAAATATCAACATTGCCGAGCGTGTGCGTGAAATCGCAACTTTTAAGGTGCTCGGATTTTACAGCAGAGAAACCTCAAGCGTTATTTATAAAGAAAATATCGTGCTTACTCTCGGAGGTATTCTTTCGGGACTTGTTCTCGGTATTTTCCTTACAAGATTTATTATTCAGACCGTTGAGGTTGACAATGTAATGTTTGGCAGAGATATTTTGCCTACATCATTCGTTTTTGCGGCTTTGCTGACATTTGCATTTGCTTTGATTGTGAATTTTGCAATGGGATTTAAGATTAAAAAAGTAAATATGGTTGAAAGCCTTAAGAGTGTTGAATAAACGGTGCCGCACATTATTTGTGCGGCATTGTCTGAAAAAGATAGAATTTTTGAAATAAAAATCATTTAAAATATTGATTGCTTAGGCAAATTGTGGTATAATACAAAAGAATAGGCAATTTAGCACAATATCAGTGAAAGGAACTGTAGATATATGATAAAAGCTAATCAGTATCGCACCGTAACTTGCGGTGAGTTAAGAGAAGAAAATATCGGACAGGAAGTTCGTGTAGCAGGCTGGGTTGAAAATATCCGTGACCACGGCGGCGTAATGTTCCTTGACATTCGTGATCAGTACGGTGTTCTTCAGGTAGTAGTTCACAATGACGAGTTACTTAAGGGTATTAACAAAGAATGTACCGTAACATTGAGCGGTAAGGTAGTAAAGAGAGATGAAGAAACTATCAACTCTAAGATTGCTACCGGTTATGTTGAGGTACACACAGATGATATTACCGTTCTCGGTAAATGTAAAAATGTTCTTCCTTTTGAGGTTGCAACATCAACAAATACTTCGGAGGAGGTACGCTTAAAGTATCGTTTCCTCGATCTTCGTAATCAGAAGGTGCATAATAACATTATGCTCCGTTCACAGATTATAACATTCCTCCGTGCAAAAATGAACGAGATGGGATTTAATGAAATTCAGACACCGATTCTTTCAACTTCATCACCGGAAGGAGCAAGAGATTATCTTATTCCGAGCCGTAAGCACAAGGGCAAATTCTATGCTCTTCCGCAGGCTCCGCAGATTTTCAAACAGCTCCTTATGGTTTCCGGTTTTGACAGATACTTCCAGATTGCACCTTGTTTCAGAGATGAGGATGCAAGAGCAGACCGTTCGCCGGGCGAGTTCTATCAGCTTGACTTTGAAATGGCTTTTGCCACACAGGAAGATGTATTTGCGGTTGCAGAAGAAGTTCTTTACGAAACATTCACTAAGTTTACAGATAAAGAGGTTTCAAAGCCTCCGTTTGCCCGTATTCCATACACTGAAAGTATGTTAAAGTACGGTACAGACAAGCCTGATCTCCGTAACCCGCTTGTTATCGTGGAGATTAGCGATATGTTTGAGGAAACTGACTTTAAGCCGTTCCTCAAAAAGACTGTTCGTTCAATTAATGTACCGGGTGCCGCAAAGCAGTCAAAGAGCTGGTTCAAGAAGATGGAAGAGTTTGCACTTTCTATCGGAATGAAGGGTCTCGGTTATGTTAAGGTAAGAGATGATATGACTTTTGACGGTCCTATTGATAAGTTTCTTAAAGAGGGCGACAGAGAGGAGCTTATTAAGCGTAATAATTCTAACGCAGGCGATGTTATTTACTTTATCGCAGATACAGAAAAAGACGCTCCAAAGCTTGCAGGTCAGATTCGTACAGAGGTTGCTACCCGTCTTGACCTTATTGACAAGTCAAAGTTTGAGATGTGCTTTATCGTTGACTTCCCAATGTATGAGCATGACGAAACCACAGGTCAGGTAATATTTACACACAACCCATTCTCCATGCCACAGGGCGGTATGGACAGCTTGCTTAATAAGAACCCCGATGATATTCTTGCTTATCAGTATGACATCGTATGTAACGGTGTTGAGCTTTCATCAGGTGCTGTTCGTAACCACGACCTTGATATTATGATTAAGGCTTTCGAGATTGCAGGATATACCGAAGATGAGCTTAAATCTAAGTTCTCTGCTCTCTACAACGCATTCCAGTATGGTGCTCCGCCACATGCAGGTATGGCTCCGGGCGTTGACAGAATGATTATGCTCATTACTGAAGAAGAGAACATCAGAGAGGTTATTGCTTTCCCAATGAACTCAAATGCTCAGGATCTTCTCCTCGGTTCACCGGGAGAAGTAACAGAGCAACAGCTTCGTGAAGTTCACATTAAATTAAGATAACTTCATATATACTCAAAGGGCGAGTTGTTTTTATAACTTGCCCTGATTCTGTTTATACAAAGGATGGTTTTTATGGTAACAAGAGAAGATGTTGAAAACATTGCGTTGCTTTCAAAGCTGTTCGTTCCCGAAGAGGAGCTTGACAGCCTTACACAGTCAATGCAGGAAATTATAGATTTTGCCGATACAATCAATAATGCTCCCACAAGCGGTGAGAGCTTTGACAACATAAACAACCTTTCAAATGTATTTCGTGAGGATGTTGTGGTTGAGTCATATGACAGCGAGGAAATTTTGAAAAATGCCCCTGAACAGGCAGAGTCACATTTCCTTGTCAGAGGCAGAGAATAAGAGGTGTAAAAATGGGTAGTATTGCAAAAATTCACGAAATGCTTGTTTCCAAGCAGGTTTCGTGTACGGAGCTTACTAAAAGCTATCTTGAAGAAATAGAAAAATCAAACGGCGAGCTTAACGCTTATGTAAATGTAACTCCCGATACAGCGCTTGAAACCGCAAAGACTGTTGACGAAAAAATTGCAAAGGGCGAAGAAATCGGTATGCTCGAGGGTGTTCCGATGACATTGAAAGATAATCTTTCCACAAAGGACATTGAAACTACTTGCTGTTCTAAAATCCTTAAAGGTTACAAGCCGATTTATAATGCAACTGTATGGGAGAATCTTTCTGCACAAAATGCAGTTATGCTCGGTAAAACAAATATGGACGAATTTGCAATGGGCTCTTCGTGTGAAACTTCATGCTTTGGCGGTGCAATGAATCCGTTTAACACAAAGTATGTATCCGGCGGTTCATCAGGCGGCGTAGCAAGCGCTGTCGGCGCAAACATTGCAGCATACGGACTTGGTTCTGATACAGGCGGTTCTATCCGTCAGCCAGCAAGTTTTTGCGGTATCGTAGGTCTTAAGCCGACATACGGCAGTGTATCCCGTTACGGTCTTATTGCTTATGCAAGCTCACTTGACCAAATTGGACCTATCACAAAGAGCGTTGAAGATGCCTCTATTGTATTTGATGCAATTTCACAATATGACGAAAAAGACAGCACTTCAAAGGGTAATGTCGGCGGCGCAACTTACGGAAAGCTCAACAATGACATCAAAGGTATGAAAATCGGTATTGCCCGTGAGTATCTTGACGGTATTCGTGACGATGTTAAAGAGGCAGTTCTCAATGCCGCAAAAGTTTATGAATCACTCGGTGCAGAAATAGTGTATTTTGATATGCCCGCACTTAAGTTTGCTCTTCCTGTTTATTACATTATTGCCTGTGCAGAGGCATCTTCAAACCTCGGCAGATACGACGGTATTCGTTTTGGTTATAAAACACCGCATTATAACGGCACTCACGATATGATTTGCCGCACCCGTTCAGAGGGCTTTGGTGAGGAAGTTAAGAGAAGAATTCTTCTCGGCACATATGTACTCTCTGCCGGTTATTATGACGCTTATTATAAAAAGGCACAGAATTTGCGTGGAACTATTGTAAAGGCATTTACAGATGCATTTGAGCATTGTGATGTAATTCTTGCTCCAACAGTTCCTATGACTGCTTTCGAGGCGGGTCACGCAGTTTCCGATCCGATTGAAACTTATCTTACAGATATTTGTACCGTACCCGTAAATATTGCAGGACTTCCGGGTGTATCCGTACCGTGCGGATTTAACGCAAACGGTATGCCAATCGGTATGCAGCTTATCGGCAAGAGTTTTGGCGAGGCTGAAATTTTAAATGCAGCGTTTAAGTATCAGCAGGCTGCCGGAGAAAACTTTAAGGATACAAAGTGGGGTGTTAAGCTGTGAAATATGAATTAGTTGCGGGTTTTGAAACCCATATTGAACTTGCTACAAAGACAAAAATTTTCTGCTCATGTACAACAGCGTTTGGCGGTGCACCTAACTCACATTGCTGTCCTGTATGTATCGGACTTCCGGGTACACTTCCAAAACTTAACCGTGAGGTTGTAAACTTCGGTATCAAGGCAGGTCTTGCCACTCACGGTGAGATTGCGGAGATTTCTAAAATGGACAGAAAGAACTACTGCTATCCTGACCTTTCAAAGGCTTATCAAATCAGCCAGCTTTATGCACCGCTTTCAATCGGCGGCTATGTAGAGCTTTCAAACGGCAGAAAAATCAGACTTCATCATATTCATATTGAAGAAGATGCAGGAAAACTTATTCATCAGCACGGCGACACATATGTCGACTACAACCGTGGCGGTGTTCCTCTTATCGAGATTGTATCGGAGCCTGATATTCGTTCTATTGACGAGGCTAAGGAGTATGTGGAAAAATTACAGCAGGTAATGCGCTATATAGGAATTTCCGACTGCCGTATGCAGGAAGGCTCAATGCGTTGCGATGTTAATATTTCTGTTCGTCCTGAGGGCAGTGAAACTCTTGGAACAAGAACAGAGATTAAGAATATGAACTCAATTACAAATATTGCCAAAGCAATGGAGTATGAGTATGAGCGTCAGGTAGATTTAATTGAGAGCGGCGGCAAAGTAGTGCAGGAAACTCTCCGTTATGATGATGCAACAAACACTACATCTTCAATGCGCAGTAAAGAGGACGCTCACGATTACCGTTATTTCAGAGATCCTGACCTTGTTACAATCAATGTCTCAAGAGATGTTGTGGAGAGCTTAAAGGCTGAAATGCCTGAACTTCCTTCTGACAAATGCAAGAGATATATTGAAGAACTTGAAATTCCTGAAAAAGATGCACAACTTCTTACAAAATACAGAAAAATCAGCGAGTTCTTTGATAAGGCTTGTGAGGGTGTAAAATCCGCAAAGTCTGTATCTAACTTTATTATCGGTCAGATTTTCCGCAGAACAGAAACCGAGGCTGATAAGGAAACATTTGATGTATCAATAACACCTGAACAACTCAATGAGCTTGTAAAATTGATTGACAGCGGCAAGATACGCAATAACCTTGCTAAGGCTACACTTGAGAAAATGCTTGATTCCGGCAAGGGAGCACTTGATTTTATCAGTGAAAGTGATATGGCAGGACTTGATGAAAACACTGTAAATGAACTTTGTAAACAGGCTATAGAGAACAATCCTAAGGCTGTAGATGATTACAAGAACGGTAAGGAAAAAGCTATTAAGGCTCTTGTCGGTAATGTAATGAAGAACAGCCGTGGTAAAGCAGATGCTGCAGCAGTTGAACAGAAACTTAAAGATATGATTTCATAAAGTTTTATTATATAAGAGTGAAAGCCACTTTTGATTTAGTTCAAAAGTGGCTTTTGTGTTTGTGGATTTTTATATTAGAAATTAATATAAATTTGGTTGAGTGCACAGTTTAGCCAAGCAATTATAAAAGTTTGGTCGAGCTTTTCAAAGGTCGTGGGTGTGGGCAAAGCCCACAAATACTTTCCGTTTATGCAAGCTAACGATAGTCAAACAGCGCGCTGTTTGGCGGCTTGAACACAACGGCGTTAGCCTTTAAAAATGCGATAGCAAC
>ERZ773264.901-NODE-901-length-39921-cov-3.660663_pt1 | contig 39921 bp, 30 predicted proteins | sample MGYA00511910_ERZ773264 | MGnify/ENA primary metagenome ERZ773264 (study PRJEB29015, sample SAMEA2737739) | human gut metagenome | biome: human gut; feature: human-associated habitat; material: faeces | place: China | collected 2012 ...
CCTCGTACTCGTCCAGCGTCAGCAGGATCGGCTCGGTATTCTCGCACCCGTTGGGGCAGAAGGTATCAACTTGTGGTGCGCCACAAATCCGACGGCACCGTGGCGGTCTTGGCATGGACGCGTTCCTCCTTTTATTTTCGGTATATACCGATTATAACATCTCACGCAGAAAAATCAATACAGATTTTTTAAAAGCCGCTGTAATGCTTATCAGAATCTCAAATATAAATATGGAAATCGACATTTTTGGTGCAGAGGATATTCATATCTCCAAGCTGTGTGTCGGATGCATGAGTTTCGGCAAGGCAGGGACCAGAATCCCGCGGATGGCAGCCGGAAATGCAGCGCCGTCCCAATCAACGGCTTTTCTGTTTCCGGTATTCCGTTGGGGTTAATTGGTAGCGTTTTTTGAATAATCTGCAAAAATAGTCAACGTTATGAAATCCTGTCTCAGAAGAAATGAGACTGACTTTTTTCTCGGTTTTTGAAAGCAACTGACCGGCCTGTTTTAAACGGTAGTTAATGAGATAGTTAACCGGCGTTATATGTAAATATTTCCGAAACAGATTCAAAGCGGTACTTTTACTGACCATTGCCTGTTCTGCAATGTCATCCAATGAGATACTCCGTGAGTAATTTAGATGGATAAATTGCAGCATGAGCTGTAACCGGGCTTGAGAAGCGGTTGAATGATCCTTGTGTTCTTCCTGGTATGAAATGTCTGTGTTTTCAAATATTTCCAGCCAGAGATTCTGAAGGAGAGAACTGGTAAGGAGTTCTTTGGTTGAAACGGAATCCTGTGCAGAAATAATTTGCCGCATGATAGATAAAACCTTTGCTTGCCAGCATACTTTTTTATGAAATACGAGAAATGGCAATGAGGAAGAAATGATCGGCAGAATATATTTCTGATAAATCAGGCTGTCGCAAGGGGCAATAAAAGAAGGCATAAATACAAAATTGGGAATGAGGGCTTTTGAGGGAGAATAAAGGCGATGGAGTACCTTTGTATTAATGAATACGCCATTTCCTTCGGTTAAATGAAATTGGTCTTCTCCAATCCACAAAGTAACGGTTCCGGATTCAATATAAATAAACTCCAATTCAGTATGCCAGTGCCATTCGATACAGTTGAAATCGAAAACGGACAGATCTTCATAATAAAACTGGAAAGGATAGAGAGTGCTTCCGTGCTGAGCTGTCTCCATCAAATCTTCACCTGTAATGATTTTGGTATAGGTTGTATTTATATTCATAGAAACCCCACTCTTTGAAACATACTTTACGATATTATACAATAAATTTCGGAAATAAATCAATGAAAATAAAGATGTTATATAATTCAATAAAAAACGAGGAGTGATGACCATGCCAAATTACCGGAAAACAAAAATAGCCTGTTATATGGGATTTATTACACAGGCAATTGCAGCTAATTTTGCCCCATTGTTATTTTTGAAATTTCATAATGATTATCAGATTGCACTTGGAAAAATCGCATTGATTTCTACCTGCTTTTTCCTTACACAGTTGTTGGTAGACCTGTTTTGTGCAAAGTTTGTGGACAAAATAGGGTATCGCATCTGTATTGTTACTTCTGAGGTATGTTCCGCAGCAGGATTGGTTGGTCTGGCTTTTTTGCCAGAGCTTTTGCCGGAACCGCTTGTTGGAATTATCCTGAGTGTGATTGTATATGCAGTCGGAAGTGGTCTGATTGAAGTGCTTTGCAGCCCGATCGTGGAGGCGTGTCCATTTGATAACAAAGAGGCAACGATGAGTCTGCTTCACTCTTTTTATTGTTGGGGAGCAGTGGGAACGATTGTGATCTCTACACTGTTTTTTGCGGTGTTTGGCATGGACAGCTGGAAATGGCTGGCTGTCTTATGGGCGCTTGTTCCGGCCATAAATATCTATAATTTTGCAACCTGTCCGATCGAGCATTTGGTAGATGAGGGGGAAGGAATGGGAATAAAAGAACTGTTTCGAAAACCTCTTTTCTGGCTTTCCATATGCTTGATGATTTGCTCCGGTGCATCAGAACTGGCTATGGCACAATGGGCATCTGCTTATGCGGAAGCTGCTCTGGGGCTGTCAAAGACAGTTGGTGACCTGGCCGGTCCCTGCATGTTTGCTGTTACAATGGGGATCAGTCGTATAATTTTCGGAAAATATGGTGATAAAATGGATCTGATGAAATTTATGATCGGATCTGGAATTTTATGTGTGATATGCTACCTGCTTGTTTCTGTATCGTTGAATCCGATATCAGGTTTGATTGGATGTATTATCTGTGGCTTTTCTGTTGGGATTATGTGGCCCGGCACAATCAGTATTTCATCAGAAAGATTTCCGGCAGGTGGAACGGCTATGTTTGCTTTGCTTGCTATGGCGGGGGACCTGGGTGGAAGCATAGGTCCGGGGATTGTTGGACGTGTTACACAAAGTGCAGGAGACAATATTCGTGCAGGTATGGGAGTTGGGCTATTGTTCCCGGTTATTTTATTAATCGTGCTTTTTATTTTTGCAAGGCAAAAAAATAATAAATGAAAGCTTTTTATAATTCATTACATAGAAGTAATAAGTCAGAAAACTGCCCAAAGAGTGATGGACTCAATTACAAAATATATTGAATCTAAGCTACTTCTAAAAGTAAATCGCAAGAAAAGTAAAATAGGAAGACCAATAGAGATAAAATACTTGGGATTCACATTTTACAATCAATTCAAAGCCAAGAAGTATAAAGCCAAAGTTCATGAAAAGTCAGTACAAAAGGTAGTAAGAAAATGGAATGACCAAAGGCAAACGGGAAGTGCCAGAAGATGATGCCCTTGACTTTTCTCCAAAAAAGTTTTACTATCAAACTACTATTAGATAGTATTAAAAACTAGATATCGGGGTAATGTAAAAAAGAAGTGGTTTGAAAGTTGAAGAAAGGCAGGGGCGATCAGGACATGAATAAGAAAGCATGGAAAGCGGGTGCGGTATCGGCACTGGCAGTTGGAGCGGGGCTGGCGGCAGCGGCGTCGAAGCGGAAAAAGGCAGGAAAAGTGGTTAAGTCGGCTTCGGATTACCGGAATACGGAACGCGGCAGCCAGGAGAAAAACAGCAAGGGAATTTATTATTCGAAGGGAAATTATGAGGCGTTTGCGCGCCCGGAGAAACCGGCGGGAATCGAGGGCAAATCGGCTTATATCGTCGGAAGTGGATTGGCTTCTCTGGCGGCGGCGTGTTTTCTTGTGAGAGACGCACAGATGCCGGGAGAAAATATCCATATTCTGGAGGCGATGGAGGTAGCAGGTGGTGCATGTGACGGTATTCAGGATCCGACCCGTGGATATGTGATGCGCGGCGGCCGCGAGATGGAGGATCATTTTGAGTGCCTGTGGGATCTGTTCCGCAGCATCCCGTCCCTGGAGGTGCCGGGGGCATCAGTTCTCGATGAATATTACTGGCTGAATAAACACGATCCGAACTACTCGCTCTGTCGTGCGACGGTCAACCGAGGCGAGGACGCACACACGGACGGCAAATTCCGCTTGAGCCAGAAAGGCAGCATGGAGATCATGAAGCTGTTCTTCACGAAGGATGAGGATCTGTATGACAAATCCATTGAGGATGTGTTTGATAATGAGGTATTTGATTCGGATTTCTGGCTGTACTGGAGAACAATGTTTGCGTTTGAAAATTGGCACAGTGCATTAGAGATGAAACGCTATTTTCAGCGTTTTATCCACCACATCGGCGGACTTCCGGATTTCTCGGCACTCAAATTTACGCGTTACAACCAGTATGAGTCGCTGATTCTGCCGATGCAGAAATATCTGGAGACGGCAGGCGTCCAGATCCAGTTTGGCACCGAGGTTACGAATGTGCGGTTTGACATCCAGGGTGAGAAAAAGGTTGCGAAGGCGATCGAGTACGTGAAGGGCGGCGAGAAGAAGGAAATCACGTTGACTGAGGATGATTTTGTCTTTATTACGAACGGAAGCTGTACTGAGGGAACGATCTACGGCGACCAGAATCAGGCACCGGTAGAAGGTGCGGAAGTGCGTACCAGCGGCTGCTGGAGTCTGTGGCGTCAGATTGCTGCGCAGGATCCGGCATTTGGACATCCGGAGAAATTCTGCTCGGATATCCAGAAGACGAACTGGGAGTCTGCGACGGTCACGACTTCGGATGAGACAATCATTTCCCAGATCCGCAAGATTTGCCGCAGGGATCCGAGAAGTGGACGCGTCGTAACAGGCGGTATCGTGAGCTGCCGTGATTCAAGCTGGCTGCTTAGCTGGACGATCAACCGTCAGGGACAGTTCAAAGCGCAGAATAAGGACGAGATCTGCGTCTGGGTATACAGTTTATTTACGGATGTACCGGGCGATTATGTGAAGAAGCCGATGCGCGCCTGCACGGGCAAGGAGATCACCGAAGAATGGCTGTACCATCTCGGAATCCCGGAGGATCAGATCGAGGAACTGGCTGAGAACCATGCGAACTGTACGCCGACGATGATGCCGTATATTACAGCATTCTTTATGCCGCGGCGTGCCGGAGACCGCCCGGACGTTATCCCGGATGGATGTGTCAATGCGGCATTTCTGGGGCAGTTTGCGGAGACCCCGCGTGATACTATTTTCACGACCGAGTATTCCGTCCGCACCGCGATGGAGGCGGTGTACGGCTTGTGCGGCGTAGACCGCGGAATACCGGAGGGATGGGGAAGTGTCTACGATATCCGCGAGCTTCTGGACAGCACGGTCAAGCTGATGGACGGCAAATCGCCGCTGGAAATGAAGCTGCCGATGCCGCTTGAAGCACTCAAAAAGCCGATTCTCCGGAAGATTGACAAGACGGTGGTTGGAAAGCTGCTGCGCGATCACGGCGTGCTGAAAGACTGGATGGTGTAAGAGACTGAGGAACGCAGGTGTTACTGTTCACAGTAACACGCAGGTAAATATGGCTGCGTTAGATAAAGGAAGACAGGCTGTCACAAACAGAAGGCCCCGGACGGAAAACGTTCGTTTGGCATTCGTGTGGCAGCCTTTTTTTGTGTAACAGGAAATTGTCGTGAGGCACATTCTTTTTCACTTGCCCGTTTTTCTCTGACATGATACAATAAAGATTGGCGTAAATGTAGAAAATTTGAGAAGAAAACGATTTTGAAAAGGATCGTTTGATAGATGTGAGGGAAAATAGATGGATTATTTACTTTGTATCCCGGCGCGGGAGACAAATACGAGAGAGAATTGTGAGAAAATACATAATGTTCTGGCGCGCATGTCCGATACCTACAAACTGCGGATTGTACCGGAACCGGTTAAGAATAAGCAGTTTCCATGTCCGCCGTATTACAAGAAATACCGGATCTACAAGCCGGTAAAGGAACGCGATACGAACGGAGAGGCATATCTGGAAAAAGAAGAGGAAGAGATGCTCTTGAGTTCCTGCAAGACGGAGGAAGAGCAGGAACTGATGAAAAGCTGTATCTATGCGTACCAGTATTCGGCGGCGATCGTACTTAAAAGCTTCCGGGAGAAGGAAAAGAAAAATAAGATGCAGGTTCGACCTCTTTCGGAGCGGACACAGGCGCCAAGAGGCGTAAGTGGTCCGAATAGGGGAACACGTCTGGAAACACCGGAAAAAGCCGAAAAGTCGGAACAGGAGCGCAGCGCACAAGAACGTCCGTCTGGCAGTGACAGACCGGAACGATCGGAGAGAAGCTATCGGAACCGTACAGCGGATCGTGCTGCTGAGGGGAATACTGAGCGCACGCAGGGCAGAGAAAGAGCTTGCTCAGAGAGAGAGAGGGCAGCGCGTGTTTCGGGAGCCGAGAGAGCAGCGGACAGACGTAGCGGAAACCGCGCGGTGCCGGAAAATGAGAAAAGGGAAGACCGCCCGGCTTCTGGAAGGCGGGAGCGGTTTGAGCGCCGTCCACCGCGCAGAGGAGAACGGCCAGAAGTGGAGAAAAATGAGGTCGTGAAAGACCCAGTGCAGGGCGAACTTCCGTTCCGTGCTTACATGGAGACAGGTAGCCTCCCGGCGTTCCGGGATACGGCAGCAACGGTGACTGCACAGCCGATACAGCGGAAGAAAGAAGGTTATATGCCGATGGAGCGCAAACCGGCCGCGCAGACGCAGGAGCCGGAACCACAGGTGTAAGGTATGTGACAGAAACAGAACGATAAAATTAAATCATAGAATTTATAGAATGGCATCGAAACAATAAGAGTTCCGATGCCATTTGAGCATCAAACAGGACTATGCTTTCCATTTCTTTATTCCAACCATTCAGTTCTAATCCCCCCTATTTTCCGCATATGAATAAATGCAGTCTGTGAAAAGTACAGAACAGGGACAGAAAAAGGGGGAAATGCGCATGTATGAGAACCGGACGGTGGAAGAGGTGTGCAGGGAGTTTTCGGTCGATTTGCGGACAGGCTTATCGGCAGCGGAAGTGGAGGTGCGGCAGCGCCATTATGGGGAAAATGAGCTGCGGGAAGCACCACCGCGGAGTCTGATTGTGCGCATCGGGGCACAGCTTTGCGACTCCCTGATTTTTGTGTTGTTTGCGGCAGCCGGGATCTCCCTGCTTTTGGGCGAGTACGGCGATGCGGGGGTAATTCTGGCGGTTGTCGTATTAAATGCCACGGTGGGCGTGATTCAGGAGGGGAAGGCGGAGAAAGCGCTCGAATCCTTAAAACGGATGACGCAGCTGGAGGCGGTTGTGATCCGGGAAGGAAAAGAGCGGGAGATTGCCGCGCGGGAGCTGGTGCCGGGGGATCTGGTCGTGCTCGATGCCGGGAGGCAGGTTCCAGCCGACCTGCGTCTTACCGAGACAGCTGAAATGCGGGCAGAAGAATCAGCGCTGACCGGCGAATCGCGGGCGGTTGAGAAAAACAGCCATTTTTTAGCCGCCGGTGCGCTTCCAGTGGCAGAGCGTAAAAATGAGACATTTATGACTTCTTACGTGACGGCAGGGCGGGGAAAGGGAATTGTCATCGCCACCGGCATGAATACGGAGGTAGGGAGGATTGCCTCTCTGATCCGCGAGGCGCCGGAGGAGGAGACACCGTTGCAAAAAAGGCTGTCGGATCTGGGGAAACTATTGAGTATTCTTACGATCGGGCTGTGCGTTTTATTATTTACCCTCGCCGTCTGGCAGAAGCGCGACGTGATGGAAATGCTGCTCACCGCGATTTCCCTGGCGGTAGCTGCCGTGCCGGAGGGGCTTCCGACGACGGTGACGATTGTGCTGGCGCTGGGAGTGACGAAAATGGCGCGGGCTGGCACGATCGTGCGCCGTCTTCCGTCCGTGGAAACACTGGGGGCAGTCAGCGTGGTCTGCTCAGATAAAACGGGGACGCTGACGAAAAATGAGATGACGGTGACGACATGTTATGTAAATCGACAGGAGTATACGGAACAGGAATTGGCGCGCTCTAAGGAAGGAGAAGTGGGAAAACGGCTTCTGGAGGTATTTGCGCTGTGCAGCGATGCCGGGGAGATGGTGGGGGATGCCACCGAGCGGGCGCTGTACGGATTTTGTGAAAACTGTGGTGTATCTCCGGAGCATCTGCGTCGGAGATATCCGCGGAAAGGGGAGATTCCCTTTGATTCGGATCGGAAGAGAATGACGACGGTGCATGAGCAGGGAGAAAACTGGATTTCTTGTGTAAAAGGGGCGCCGGATGTGATTCTTAAAAGGTGTCGTTATGAGATGGAAGAGGACAAAATTGTGCCGCTGACCAGGGAGAGGCGGACAGAGATTGAGGCGGAGATCACGCGTATGTCCGCGCGTGCCCTGCGAGTACTCGCGGGGGCGTATAGGGAGCTTCAAACAGGGAAAATGCCGGATGGAAAGCGGGAGAAACAGGTGGGACAGCTGGAGCAGAACCTGATATTTCTGGGTCTGGCAGGCATGATGGATCCGCCGAGGGAGGCAGCAGCCGGGGCAGTTGAGGCATTTCGCAGGGCATCTGTGCGGACGGTCATGATCACTGGAGATCATGCAGACACGGCGCTTGCGATCGCCAGGCAGCTGGGGATTGCCAAACGGCGGGAAGAATGCATGACGGGGGCGCAGCTGGAAACGCTGGATGAGGGAGCTCTGGAGGAACGAATCGGTTCTGTATCAGTCTTTGCACGGGTGTCGCCGGAACATAAAGTCCGGATTGTGCGGGCTTTAAAACGCGCCGGGTGCGTGACGGCGATGACCGGGGACGGCGTAAATGATGCGCCGGCGCTTAAATCAGCCGATATCGGGATCGCGATGGGAAAAGGTGGCACCGATGTGGCGCGGCAGGCGGCGGATATGATTTTGACGGATGATAATTTTGCGACGATCGAGAGGGCAATTGAGGAAGGGCGCGACATCTATGAAAATATACGAAAATCTATACTGTTTCTGCTTTCCTCCAATCTGGGGGAGATTTTAACCATGTTTGCCGCCGTTGCTATCGGAATACCGGCGCCGCTGGGAGCCGGGCACATCCTTTGGATCAATCTGATTACGGACTCGCTTCCGGCGCTGGCACTCGGCATGGATGGAAACGACCGGGAAAACTTGATGCGTCAGCCGCCGCGCCGGACGGGCGAGTCGCTGTTTGCCGGAGGCGGATGGTTTTGCATGGCATTTTACGGGTGTTTGATTGCAGCGGTCACGCTGGGGGCATTTTTCAGCAGACAGGAGCTTTTGCGGGCGCAGACGTATGCATTTACCGTTCTGGGGCTGTCGGAGCTCTTTCATTCGGTCGGCATGCGCTCGCTCACGGGCTCGGCATTTTCGCGCAGTCTTGGGAAAAATCCGCTGATGCTTGCGGCATTCCTTGTGGGGGTTCTGATGCAGGTTGCGGTGACGGAGATTCCTTTTTTGATGAAACTCCTTCACACGGTGCGGCTGCACCCGGCAGAGTGGCTGGCGCTTCTCCTGTTATCCGCCACGCCGCTGTTAGTGCATGAACTTTTAGCATTTCTTTTTCGGAAACGGCGTTGATACAGCGAAAATGCAGTTTACAGATAGGTATTTTTGAAGCCCCGGCAAATTCCGTTACTGGGCACGTATGCGCGAACAGTAACACGCGGCAGGAGATTGAGCAGATTTCGAAAACAGGCTTGTTCTTTTGGACAAAAAAACTTATAATAAAAGGGAGTCCAAGCTGATTTTGTCAGAAAAGTATAAAAAGTTGCTGTCCGCAGACAGGCATTTTTGAAGTCTAAGGTGCCGCATGAAAATAGAATGGAAGCAACCATAGATACATAGGAAGATGAGGGAAGAGATGAGGGAGAAACAGACGAGAGAGGACGCCTCCGGCGTTCGAAAGAAGCCGGCAGCTTCATCCGCACGATCTTCGGGCAGGCGGGGCACCGCAAAGAAAAGCGGGAAAATTGATGTCGGCAAGCAAAAGAAAGCGGGCAAAAATAACAGCCGGAGCGGTGGGCAGATCGTGTTCCATGCGATGGCAAGGATCTTTGGAACCATGTTCAAGACGCTTCTGGTGTGTCTGGTACTGCTGGTGATTGGCGGTGCCGGATTTGGCGCATATAAGCTGATTCCGCTCTATGAGGACTATAAAAGCCAGATAGAGGGAGTGGTGGAAAACAGTACGCTGGATACGTTCCGTTTGCAGGAGGCAAGTTATATTTATGATTCCAACGGTAATGTGCTGGCGAAGCTGACGGGAGACGAGGATTCCAGTTATTTGACGTATGACCAGATACCGCAGAATGCAGTCAACGCATTTGTGGCGATCGAGGATCGGACGTTCTGGGAAAATCCAGGCATTGATATAAAAGGTATTTTCCGTGTCGCAATCAATTACTTTTTGACTGAGGGAGCAGAAAAGCACGGCGCGAGTACGATCACCCAGCAGTTAGCGAGAAACCGTTTTCTGACCCGCGAGGTGTCGATGGAGCGGAAGATCAAGGAGATGCTGATTTCCTTAGATCTGACGAAGAAATACACCAAAGAGCAGATTATGGAGTTCTATATCAATGATATCAGCTTCGCGAACACATACTACGGGCTTCAGGCGGCTGCAAGAGGTTATTTTGGCAAGGATGCGGATGAACTGTCCTTGAGCCAGACGGCATATTTGTGTGCGATTCCGAACTCGCCGACGTATTACAACCCGTACCGTCATCCGGAAAATGCGCTGACACGCCGCGATAAGATTCTGGAAGATATGCTGAGTATGGGATTTATTACGGAGAAAGCGTGCAAAGAGGCAAAGGCGGAGGAGATCACGGTCAACCGTCAGAGAGTGCCGCTGCACAACTATGAGACGACGTATGCGATCGACTGTGCGATTCGCTATCTGATGCGCCGTGACGGCTTTGAATTCCAGTATGGATTCCGCAGCGACGAGGCTTACAAAGAGTACAATGCCAATTACAACGAGGTGTACAACCAGGAGCGCGATGCGCTCTATACGGGCGGCTATAACCTTTATACCTCGTTGGATCCGGACAAGCAGACGATCCTGCAGGATGCATTAGATGGAGTTCTGTCCTTTGATGGCAATACATCCGAAAACGGCGTTTACAAGCTGCAAGGCGCGTCCACCGTTATTGACAACAAGACGAACCGCGTTGTGGCGATTGTGGGTGGACGCAGTCAGGAGACGGATACCTACACATTAAACCGTGCGTTCCAGAGCCCGAGACAGCCGGGAAGTTCTATCAAACCGTTGATTGTGTATACACCGGCACTGGAAAATGGTTACACATCGGAAACAAGGATTCCGAATATCGATATTGACGCGGCGAAGCAGAAGGGCGTGGATGTGAAGTCCCTTTCCGGCGAGAGGCTGGAGCTTCGAAATGCGGTCGAGCGAAGTAAAAATGGTGTGGCATGGTATATCTATGATGATATCACACCGGATGTCGGCATGGCATATTTAACCCAGATGCGCTTCGCGAGTGTGCAAGCGGCGGACTATTATCCGGCGACCTCCCTGGGCGGCTTTACCACCGGTATGACGACCGAGGAGATGGCGGGCGCTTATGCGGCGCTGTCAGACCGGGGACAGTACCGCGAACCGACCTGTATTATCAAGATGATCAATAACCAGGGCGAAGATATTTTTGAAGATTATGAATCGGTTCAGGTTTACCAGGAGAGCAGCGCCGTGCTGATGACCGATATTTTAAAGGGAGTTGTCACAAAAGGTACGGCGGCGTCGATGGGGTGGAGCGGCAATATAGAGGCGGCCGGAAAGACCGGTACGACCAACGGCAGCCGTGACGGCTGGTTCTGCGGCATGACGCCATATTATACGATGACGGTCTGGGTTGGCTACGACCAGCAGAAGACACTTTCCAGCCTGTACGGCGGCACGTATCCGGCGAAGATCTGGAAAAATGCGATGGAAAAGATGGTAGAGGGGCTTCCGGCGGCGTCCTTTGATACCCCGGAGACGGACAATGGACGCGGAGAAGGAACCTATCTGGCAGGTCATCCGGATGCATTTGAAATCACAACCAGCGGATATACCGCGGCGAATTTCAGAAGGGATCATTTGCTCTCGGATGAGGCGGCGAAGCTTCTGGAGTCTGCAAAGAGCGGCGATTCCGGTCGCAGCAGCAAGGAGTTAAAAGAAGACGCCAGCGCCAAGATCGAGCAGATCAAGAGCGAATCCATCAAAGAGCGGATGCAGCGGATCCACAAGACGGGTACGGCAGGAAAACGGTATTCAGCCCCGGCGGTGGTGCCGGAAACACCTGCCGAGACAGTTGAAGATCCGGCAGAATCTAGCACGACGATCGTGCCGGCAGGACCGGGCAGCGACATCGGACCAGGACACGGTCCGGCGCAGGAACCGGCAGTGGGGCCGGCGGCGGAGATTGGGCAGTAAAGAATTGAAAATGAGAAGAGTCATTTGATGCAGAGACATTAAATGGCTCTTCTTTGTTTTGTAGAAAAGAATTGTTCTATGAAATCTGTTCAAGATTTATGTGGAATCAATGGCGGAAGAATATTTGAATGAGAATAAAATTGACCGATTGTTTATGCAATAAGGGAAATATGGGGGAAAATGGATTGGAAATGTACAATACAATGAAATAAAACATGATAAAAGATCAATACGATTTAAAGTTCGTCAAATAAAATCAGAAAACGACTTGAAAATGAAAAAATAAAGTGCTAATATATCAGTAAGATATCTGAGATATATTAAAGAAAACAAAGTGCATGTACTAATAAAAGATTAAAAAAGAAAGGAAGGAAAAAGAGTATGGGCGACAAAATCAGATTTGGTATTATCGGCGGCGGTATGGCAGGTCCGTTAAATGCAGGAGCACTTCGGGATATCCCGGAAGCAGAGGTTGTTTCATTCTGTGACGTGAAAGAGGATGTGGCAAAGGAATTCAGCAAAGAGTACAATATTCCGTCTTATTACACGGATTATAAAGAGATGCTGAAACGAGATGATATCGATGCTGTCTGTGTAGTAACACCTCCATTCCTGCATGAGCAGATGGTTGTGGACTGTGCGAAGGCTGGCAAACACGTAATGTGTGAGAAACCAATTTCTGTCGATTGTAATGCAGCTGACAGGATGATTGCAGCATGTAAAGAAGCGGGCGTTAAATTTGGTGTTATCTTTATGTACCGTTTCATGGATCAGGCTCAGCTGATCAAGAAAGCGCTGGATGAAGGCAAGCTTGGTAAACTTCTTTCGGTTGATTGTTCTGGAAAATGCTTCCGAAGCGATGAATACTATGCTTCCGGTGCATGGAGAGGTACATGGAAAGGTGAGGGCGGCGGTTCCCTGATTAGCCAGACCGTTCATTTTATTGACTTAATGCTTTATTTAGTCGGCGATGTAGAGAGACTGACTGGTAATTATATGACAACCCTGCATCCGGATATTGAAGTAGATGACGTAGCCAACGCAATATTCAAATTTAAGAATGGGGCGTTGGGAAGCCTGGTAAGTAGTAGTGCAGTCCGTCCGGGTTATCCGCGTCACATCGAAATCCATGGTGAAAAAGGTACGATCAAGATTGTGGAAGAAGAGATCGTAGAATGGAAAGTAGAAGGCATGAACGAGGATGATTACCTGACCAAGGTAAAAGTTGACTCTGGTGATACAGCAACGGGTGCTGGCTATGTGGCAACCGAAAATCACAGAAGACAGCTTACTGATTTCATCCATGCGATCAAAGAAGATCGTGAGCCGATGGTAGACGGCGTAGAGGGAAGAAGAACACTTGAATTTATCCGTGCGATTTATCAGTCGAGCGACCTTGGTAAAGAAGTGCATTTCCCGATCCAGGAAGATGAAAAATACGGAAAGAAGACAGCTTGGTAATAAGGAGGTATAGATTATGGAAAAGAAGATGTATACAGAGACGTTGGAAAAGGTTCGCAATGATTATGCGGTTCGCAATATTGATAAATTAGAGGCAGCGATCAAAGCCGGTGATATGGAAAAAGCGCTGGAGCTGCACAAATTAAATGTAGAGAAAAAGACAGGATTTCACCATTTCGCAGTCCGCTGGGTAAATCAGACATTACGCAATTTCAAGAAATGGGCACCGGATGAGGCGATCTTTGAATGTATGGAAGACTATGCATTATGGTGCTATCCGCCATGTCTGCAGGACTGGATGGAGAAATATAAAGCGGGTCAGGCTACATATAAAGATTTCCCAATGGAAGATTTCCTGGAGAACCGTGCAGTATTATGGTCTGCTCTTCATGATAACGGCGATCAGATTTGGGAAGAGGATGAGGAGAAGATTACCTTTACACTTCCGCGTTGTAACAGCGGCGGCTGGCTGGTAACCGAATGTCAAGACAAGGTACAGACTTTAGATAAACCGGATCCAAGAGCTTATAATAAGGAAGGATTCCAGTGCTACTGCCTGAACTGTACAACCATGTGGGAGTTTGGTTGGTACAAATGGTTTGGATGGCCATTATTCATCATGGATGTGCCGACTATCGGCAGCGACGGTAAGTGTGTGATGGTTATGTACAAAGATCCGAAAGATATCCCGGATTCTTATTATGAGAAACGCGGCTTGGAGAGAAAGATCTAATGAAAAACCGGCGGCAGTTTCACAGGCTGCCGCCTTTGTAAAAACTATCCAGGAAAGGGGGATACGTTATGAAAGAAAAGGGGAACCCACTTCTCCAGATAATTCGAAATGTAAATGATGCGGTAGTAGTTGTTCTTTTTCTTGCGATGACAATTACGGTTATTATTCAGGTTTTTTTCCGTTTTGTAATACAGAGTCCTCTTAGATGGACCGAAGAATTAGCGAGATATCTGATGATATGGCTGGTATTGATGGCATCGGCGATTGCGATGAGAAATCGTTCTCACCTTCAGGTAGATGTTCTGACATCTGCACTTCCGCAAAAGCCGAAACGCATTTTGACCGCGATTGTAGATCTTTTAACGATTGTTTTCTTATGTATTATGACATATTTCGGGTTCAAAGTAGTACAGTCTACGACGGCTCAGACGTCTCCGGCGATGCAGATTCCGATGGCTTTGATTTACGCGGCATTCCCAACCGGTGGAGCTTTGATGATTATGGAACAGCTCCTTACCTTTATCGAACGCTTAAAAAACAAGAATGCACCGGAAGAACCGAGAGAATTTATAGATTAGTAAAGGAGGCTGCGATATGTTAGGATTTTTATTTATCTGTATTTTGTGTCTGTTTCTAATCGGAGCCCCTATTTTTGTTGCACTCGGAATGGGAACGACACTTTCGATTATGCTTGAGGGAAATTTCCCATTGGTTCTGGTACCACAGAGAATGTTTGCGGGTCTTGACAGCTGGCCGATCATGGCGATTCCGATGTTCATGCTGGCAGGAAATCTGATGGATCAGGGCGGTATGTCCAAACGGATTGTAGATTTTGCAAGTGCGTCGATCGGCTTTGTAAAAGGAAGTCTGGCGATGGTAGCCGTACTGGCATCCATGATTTTCGCGGCAATTTCCGGTTCAGCAACGGCTGGAACAGCAGCAATCGGTTCGATCATGACGCCTGCATTTAAAGAAAAAGGCTATAACATGAGTTTCGTAACGGTTCTGCTCTCAGCAGCAGGAAGTATCGGACCGATTATTCCGCCAAGTATCTTAATGGTTCTGATTGGATATTCCACAGGTGCATCTGTTGGTCAGTTATTCCTCGGAGGCGCTATTCCTGGAGTTATGATTGGTGTGGCACTGATGGTCTACTCCTATATTCACGCTTCCAGGGGCGGAGATGCATATATCCAGACAACCAAGTTTGATCCGAAAGAAGTACGGAGAACGATGTTTTCTGCACTTCCTGGTTTAGGACTTCCGATTATCATTATCGGTGGTATCATCAGCGGTATCTTTTCTGCAACTGAAGCAGCGGCTGTGGCGGTTGTCTATGGCTTCCTGGTAGGTATGTTTATTTACAAAGAAATTACATTGAAAGATTTACCTGGTATTTTTGTTAAGTCCGCGCAGACGGCGGCTGGCATCATGATTATCACAGGCTGCGCTTATATCTTTGCATGGTTTATCACAGCAAAACAGCTGCCGCAGCTCTTAATCCAGGTTATGAATACATTCATCACAAGTAAGACTGCATTCCTTATTTTCTTAAATATTGCGCTGTTCTTAGTTGGAATGTTTATGGAAAGTTTCTCTGCAATTATCGTTTTAATGCCGATCTTATTCCCGGTAGCAACCGCTTATGGAATCGACCCGATTCACTTTGGTGTTATTGTCTGCATCAACCTGGCGATTGGATACGTAACACCGCCTTATGGAGCAACTTTATTCGTTGCCTGTGGATTGACCGGCAAGAGTGTAAGAGAGGTATTCCCGTTTGTAATTCCTACGATTCTTGCAATGTTAGTTGTACTGATTATTGTTACATATTTCCCGCAGACCTATTTATGGCTGCCGCAGTTAATGGGATAAAAAGATGAAATGAAAGGAGGATTTATTGTTATGAAGAAAAATGTGAAACGGTTTGTAAGCATGACGATGGCGATGCTGGTGGCAGCTGGTTCTCTGGCAGGATGTGGAGGAGGCGGCAGCGCTTCCACAGGAGAGTCCGCAAAGGCAGCGGCTAATACAGGCGGTTCATCCGGTGGTGCGGTGACCGTAAAGGTTTCCTTATCACAGGCAGCAACCGAACCTCCGGTAAAAGCAGCGGAGTATTTTAAAGAGATTGTGGAAGAGCGCTCCAATGGCGAAATTAAAGTAGAAGTATATCCGGATAACCAGCTTGGCAACGAGCGAGATGTCATTGAGGGTATGCAGCTTGGCACTGTAGAGATGGCGATGACGTCGGTAGCGCCGTTCTCCAGCTTTGTTCCATCTGTTAATATATTCTGCCTTCCGTTCCTCTGGAGAGATAAGGAACATATGTATTCCGTTCTGGACTCTGACGAGATTGGAATGTCCTATAGCGGTGACTGTGAGGAGAAAGGCTTCCATCTGATGGGCTTCCTGGATTTGGGAACCAGACATATCATGACAACGCAGAAGACGATCAACAGTATCGAGGATTTAAAGAACCTCAAGATCCGGACCATGGAAAATCAGGTACAGCTGGATTCCTTTACCGCATTCGGCGCAAGCCCGCTGCCGATGGCATACGGCGAATTATACACAGCGCTGCAGCAGAACATTATTGACGGTGCAGAAGCGGCCAATACAAACTATTATTCCAAGAAGTTTTATGAGGCAGCGCCGCACTGGGCAATGGTTGGATGGACCAACGACTTAGGTATCTGCGTAGTTGCTAAGAATTTCTATGATTCTCTTTCGGACGAGCACAAACAGATTATCGATGAGTGCACCAAAGAAATGATCGATAAAGAGAGAGAACTTTATACAGCATCTGAGGATGAGTGCTTGGAACTGTTAAAGGGAGAGGGCATCGAAATCACAGAGCCGGATCGCGAACCATTTATCGAGGCAGCCCAGAGCGTATATGATCAGTGGGGCGATAAAGTAGGCGGAAGAGATAAAATTGACGCAATCGTTAATTTTGGAAAATAAAATGTGTTCAGTGACAGAGAAAGGCAAAGGTGTATATGGGATTTGATTATCAAAGTTTTTTGAATGACAAGATTTTTGAAGAATTAAACAAGATAAAAGCCTTTTCTCCGGAGGTTATTGAGCAGGAAGCGGCGGCGCGAAAAAAACCGGGATTTCCGCATGATAAGCTGGTATTTGCGGCAGCGGATCACAATGCCAGAATGATCAATGAGTACAAAGGAAATCCGATTGGTTTAAGTAATAGGCGGGAGTATTTATCCCGCCTGGTGCGGATGCTGCAGAGTGATCAGATTGATGGAATCGAGGCGACACCGGATATTATTGAAGATTTATTTATCCTCAATAAGTTGCAGCGGGAACGTGGAGAAAAGGCGTTTCTGGATGGGAAGATGCTGGTTGGCACTGTGAACCGGGGCGGTTTGAAAAATACGGTATGGGAGATGGACGATATGCCGTCCTGTTATACAGTCGATCGCCTAGTGAAACTTCGGATGGACGGTGTAAAGTTTATGATCCGTCTGAATCCGATGGATGAGCGAAGCAAATATACGGTTCGGTACTGTGCAGAAGCTGTCAATGCAGCAGAGTCAGCTGGTCTTCCAATTTTTATCGAGGCGCTGTATGTAGAAACGACGGAAACGGGGTTTACGATGAAGACGGATTCAGAGAGTCTGTGTAAGGTAGTCGGCGTGGTAGGCGCTCTTGGCTGCCGTGCATCCGGCAAATGGATTGAAGTTCCGCTGAATCATGAATATGCAGTTCCGACGGCGGCGACCACCTGTCCGGTGCTGGTAGTTCCAGACGAGGTAAAGAGTGAGCCGATTGAGGTTGTAGAAGAGTACACGAAAGAGATCGGAATCAGCAGCAATATCCGCGGAATCTTGCTGGGACGAAATGTTATGTACAATGAATCGGATCCGCTTCCAATCGCGGAAGCGATCGCGGATATCTGGCATAAGGGCGGCAACGCGGAAGAAAATTACAAGCGATGCGTCGAAAAATTATAAAAAAAATAGGGCATATCAGGTTACTGGGCATGTATGCGTGAACAGTAACTATATCAGAAACGGGGTATATACAAAAGTCTAATTGAATTTGATCCTTATTTGCGCTATTATAAAAATAAGCATTCCTGTAGACTAAAAGAAGTTGGATGCAAATCACAGATTTGTTCTACAAGAAAGATGAGGGAAACAATGCGAGTTAGTGATGTGGCATACGAGAAGATTAAGATGATGATTATTACAGCCAGACTTCGCCCCGGACAGACATTAGTAGAGGCTGAATTGATGGAAGAGCTGGGGATGGGACGAACTCCCATCCGTGAGGCACTGAATCGACTGGCATGGGAAAACTTTGTGAAAATTGTCCCGAGACAATGTATTATGGTAAATGAGATTTCCTTATATGAAGTGGAATCGATTTATCAGATGAGATTTGCTCTGTCTCCACTTGAATCAGAGCTTGCTGCTATGAATCGGACGGAAGAAGATTTAAAGCGGCTGAAAGACAGCCTGGAAGTCCTGAGAGAGGAGACAGATGCGGAAGAAAGAGTTCTTTTGGATCGAGCATTTCATAGAATTATTTCTTCTATGACTAGGAATCCGTTTCTTGAGCGGGAGATGAATAATTACCAGGATTTGAGTATTCGTCTTCTGTTTTTAAACCGGATTAATTTATCTTCGATTGATGATATGGATATTGGACATCATGAGGAAATTTATCGTTGTCTTCAGGAGAGAGATGTAGATAAATTGATATCGGTTCAGAAAGCGCATGTTCAGGCATTTAAAGAAAAATTTATCCGCTGAGAGCGGGAACTTCCCTTCGCTGAAAGGCGAAGGGAAATATAAGCCACATAAGATATATTTGAAGTATATTACTAACTCGGACTTTAAGTTGAAAGGAGACCAGCTATGAAAAAAATTGCTTTTATTGGAAGTGGAACTATGGGTACAGCTCTTGCAACGGCAGCCTGCAAGGGAATTGATCCATCGGAAGTTGTGATTACAGATGTGGTTACAGAAAAAGGACAGAAATTAGCGGACGAGCTGGGATGCAACTTTGTTGAGACCAATGGAGAAGCGATCAAGGCAGCTCATTATGTTGTGTTCTGTGTAAAACCGCAGTTTTTAAAGAGTGTTCTGGAAGAGGTGAAAACGGTCTTTGCGGCATGTGCAGAAGAAGGGCAGGAAAAAATTATCGTTTCGATTGTAGCGGGTGTTGAGGTTTCAACCTATATGAAAGAATTAGAGTTAGAAGGAAAGAATGTTCCGGTTATCCGTATTCTCCCGAATACAGCCTGCTTGATTGGAAAAGGTTTTATCCTGATCGAACAGGGCGACAGCTACACGAAGGAACAGGAGGACGAATTCCGGTATATTCTACGTGAAGCCGGTGGATTTGACAGCCTTCCGGCCTCCCAGTTTGTGGCAGGCACAGTATTAACATCTACATCCCCGGCGTTTATCGCAATGTTTGCTAATTCTCTGGCAGACGGCGGCGTTTACAATGGTCTTTTACGTTATCAGGCGAGAAGATATGCACTGGAAGGAATCCTTGGAACCGTGCAGCTGTTTTTACAGAGCGAAAAGCATCTTGAGAATTTAAAAGATGATGTGTGTTCTCCGGCTGGTCCGGCGATGATCGGTGTGAAGACACTGGAAGACCGTGGATTCCGCAGCAGCGTGATCAATGCAGTTGTCGATGCTTATAAACGATTTGATGAAATTGGAAAATTAAAATAATCGTTGCATCATCCTGAAAAAGCCCCCCTTTATATTTTTATACCACCTTAGCAGCCGGTCGGTTTCCCTGATGAAGAGAAGCCGACCGGTTTCCCATTAACTGCTTGGGATATCTGGTTTTGATAAGTGCTGTTTCCGGTACTGTGCCGGTGTGCAGCCAATGATCCGTTTGAATGTGGCGATGTAATTGCTGACCTGGTTGTATCCGACCAGTCCGGCAATCTGTGAGATGGGCAGATCGCGGTGAAGGAGGGAAACACTGGTCTGGATGCGGTAATTAGTTAAATATCCATAAGGAGTTGTGTGAAGAATATTTTGAAAAATCCGGCAGCATTCTCCGACGCTGATATTGGCTGATGCAGCCAGGTCTGAGAGCTGTAAATCATCTGCGTAATGTGCATAGATGAACAGGAGAATGGATTGTAGGCGCTGCTGGCGCAGGAGGTTAATAGAGGTAGAATTCCCACTGCTGTGAAAATTGGAAATCAACAGATTCCACATCGAGGCAATCTTAATGCAAATAGAATATTCATTGCCTTTAACCTGATTGGAAAGAAATAAATCGGTTATTTTTTTGTGCAGTCCGATCAACTCTTTTTGCCATTCGGATTCCGGGTGAATAGAGAAAGCGGAGAATTTCCCGCCGGCGGTATAGGGCAGGACGTAGTCCTGATCCATGCGGCTTCCAGGAAAAAAGGCAAGAAGGCGGTAAGGAAAATTGAGGCTTGCATAGGAGCCGTCTTCCGACATCTGTGTGACGGCATGAATCAAGGAGGTGTTGACGAAAATCAGATCTCCAGCCTGTCCGGGCAGAGAAAGATTATCTGCCTGCATTGTCAATGTTCCGCTTAGTACGAGGGTAAACTGCAGCTCATCATGCCAGTGGAAGTCGCGCAGCCAGCGTCCCGGCGGCTGCATGGAATGAATATCAGAATAGTAGACATTGACCGGAAAATCTTGATCTTGATAGTGGTTGATTTCCTGTAACTGGGAAGTAGATTTCAAAGGATCCCTTCTTTCTATAAAAATTCAATATGTTAAGATTTTGGTATTTTTAGTTATTGATATTGTACCATTTCCACATAAGAATTGCTATACTTTTAAACGAAAAGAGATTTATAGCAGGTGCTAAAAAATAAATCCCACAGAATGGGAATGTGAGTAAAAAATAGGAGGAAATCAGATGGCAGCAATCGAAAGAAAACCATACATGGATCGGATTGATCGATTAAAACAGAGAGTATTAAAGACCAAGCCAGAGATGGATCTGGAAAATGCAATTATCCTGACAAAGGGTTTCCAGGAATCAGAGGGGCAGCCGCTGTGCATCCGGAAAGCATATGCATTTAAGAAACAGTGCCTGGAGAAAACTGTAAAAATCTGGGGGGATGAGCTGATTGTCGGCAATGCCGGAAGCAAGCAGCGCGGCGGTATTTTAAGTGTCGATACCTGCTGGTCGGTTCTGGATGAGGAGCTGGATACCATCAGTACCCGTCCATATGACCCATTCTATCTGCGCCCAGAGGATCGGAAGGCATTTGAGGAGATCATCCGCCCGTACTGGAAGGGACGTTCCACATATGAGCAGTGGCTGGTACAATGCCCGGATTTTGCGGCAACCTTACGTGACTGCGGCGCTCTTTACATCAACCGTAAATCGGTTCGTGGCTGGGGCGAGACGACTGCGGGTTATTCCAGAGTCATTAAAGAAGGCATGGAGGGAATCAAGGTGCATATCCATAAAGTGCTTGATACACTTGATATTACCCGTCCGGGTGACTATGAGAAGATTGAATACCTGAAAGCGATGGAGCTGGCAGCTGACGGTATCTCCGCATTGGGACACCGCTATGCGGCAGAGGCGAGAAAGCTGGCAGAGGCAGAGCCGGATGAGAAGCGCAGAAAAGAACTGTTACAGATTGCAGGGACCTGCGATCAGGTTCCGGAAAAACCGGCGCGTACCTTCCGCGAGGCGATTCAGTCGATGTATATTTACCAGACCTGTATTTTCATGGAGCAGAATGCAGCAAGCTACAACCCGGGACGTATGGATCAGTATCTTTACCCATTTTATAAGGCAGATATCGAGGCTGGCCGTTTGACAGAGGAAGAGGCGCAGGAACTTTTGGACTGCTTATGGGTTAAATTCTCTGAGCAGTGCCTGTTCCAGGATCAGGTAACCGCACAGTTTTCCGCCGGTTACCCAATGTTCCAGAACGTATGCTGTGGCGGTGTGGATGAGCGCGGCATGGACGCAGTCAATGACGTGTCGTACCTGATTTTGCAGGCAACCGCAGAAGTACAGTTATATCAGCCGTCCCTGTCTGTCCGCTACAATATGGCGAAGAATCCGAGCAGCTTCTTAAAGAAGATTGCAGAGGTTATCAAGCTTGGAACCGGTTTCCCGGCATTCCACAACGATGAAGTTGGTATCGAGATGCTCCTGAACAAGGGAATCCCGTTAAAAGAAGCATATAACTGGAATCCATGCGGCTGTGTAGAGACGAACCTGGAAGGAAAACAGAGATGCTACACCGCATATGCAGACTTTAACTTAGGTTCTGCGGTTGAATTTGCCCTGTTAAACGGCAAGAGCCGTAAATATGGCATTCAGGCATCTGAGACGACCGGCGATCCGACTGCCTTTAATACCTACGAAGAGTTTGAAGAGGCAGTCAAAGAGCAGATCCGCTATGAACTTCGCGGAACCGTGGCTTCCAGCCATGTATGCGATGACATTGGCTTCCAGAGGGTCGTTCCGGCACTTTCCCTTTCCTTCTATGAGTGCGTAGAGAATGCGAAAGATTACGCATGGGGCGGTGCGAAATATAACCTTGGAAATGGTATTGATGCGATCGGCGTAGCAGACCTGATCAACAGCCTGATTGCAGTAAAGAAACTTGTATTTGATGAGAAAAAAGTAACGATGCAGCGTCTTCTGGATGCACTGGATGCAAACTTTGTGGGTTATGAGGATGTCAAGAAGATGTGTGATGAAGCTCCGAAGTACGGCAATGATGACGACGAAGTAAACGAGCTGACCGGTGATATGTTCTGTTTTATCGCGGACTATATCGAGTCGTTCCACAGCAAATTCGGCAAGATGACGCCAGGTATTCTTCCGGTATCTGGAAATACTCCGTTTGGTCTGGAGGTCGGTGCACTTCCGTCCGGACGTCTGGCTTGGAAACCGTTAGCAGACGGCGTATCTCCGAACCAGGGAACCGATACCGAGGGCATGGGCGCTGTATTGAAATCCATTTCCCACATTCCGCATGGCCGTTTCAATCAGGGAACCCTGCTGAATGTAAAGATGGATACGGTATTTCGCGACAGCCCGAACTCGACAAAAGAACTGATGAACTACCTGCGGAGTCTCTGCTCCCTGGGCGTATTCCACACACAGTTCAATGTCATTGATACGGAGACCTTAAAAGAAGCACAGAAGCATCCGGAGGATTACAACGGACTGCTGGTACGTGTAGCTGGTTATACAGCATATTTTACAGAGCTTGGAAAAGAAGTACAGGACGATATCATTTCCAGAACTTCACATTCCAATATCTGCTAGGAAAAAGAGTGAAATCTGCCGTGTTTCATAAAAAATACGGCAAATCAGCTACCGGGGATGTGCATCATGCGCGGTGGCGGGCAGCAGGCAAGGTGTACTTGACAGGAGGAACAGCGTATGGAATTAAAAGCAAATATTCTTCGGATTGAGCGGTTATCCCTCTCCGATGGGAAGGGAATGCGGACGGTTGTATTTTTTAAGGGCTGTCCCCTGCGCTGTGCCTGGTGTTCGACACCGGAGTCACAGTCGGGGCAGCGGGAAGTCTACTATATGAAAGAGCGCTGCACCGGATGCGGCGCCTGCATCCAGGTCTGTTCGGAACAGGCACTTCGCCGGAGCGAAAAAACGGGAGAGATCGTGAGGGATTACAGCCGCTGTAAACAGTGCTTTCAGTGTGTGGATGCCTGCAATTACCGGGCACAGCAGATCTATGGCAAGGAGATGACCGTAAAAGAGGTAATGCGCGAGATCCAGAAGGATGAGATGTTTTTCTTCTATTCTGGTGGTGGCGTGACACTTTCAGGAGGTGATCTGTTCTGTCAGACGGATTTTGCGGAAGCACTGCTGGAGGCCTGTGATGATGCCTGTATCAATGCGGCGGCAGAGTTAGATATGTTTACTTCGTTTGAAAATGTGAAACGGATCGTGCCGCATCTGCAGATGTTTTATGTGGATGTGAAAACCATGGATCCGGAAAAGCATAAGAAATGGACGGGGCAGGACAATGCCTGTATTCTGGAAAATATCCGCAAAGCCGATGCGATCTGCGCGCCGCATTCGATTCATGTCCGTGTGCCGCTGGTAGAAGGAGTCAATGATGATGTGGAAAATATTCGGAAAACGGCGCAGTTATGCCAGGAACTTAAAAATTGTCAGGAATTGGAATTTCTGCCATATCATAGACTGGGGCTTCATGCATACCGGCAGCTGGGAAGAAACTATCAATTAGAAGAACATGCGTCGATGAGCCGTTGGGATGTGTATCAGAAAATGGGATTTCTGTGCGAAATGGATTGGATGTTTGATATAGCGATATCAGGATTGGAGGTGTATAAAGCTGGAATAGGAAAAACGGGAGTAACAGAGGAGGTGTTAAAAGCGTAAAATACGATAAAAATTAGTATTGGATAAAAATGGATAATGGGAAAATGCGTACCGTGTAAGATAAGGTTGGTTGGTGAAAAATAGTCTTGCACGGTACGTTTATTTCTATGAATTTTCTATGAATTTCAATTTTCCTCTGGACAAACAAGATAAGTTAGTGTATACTAACTTCATCAGCAGTTAGACAGAACTAACTTTCGGAGGATAAAATATGAGTGTTGTAATTGTAGGTGGTCATGACCGCATGGTCAGCCAGTACGTGAAAATCTGCAAATCATTTAACTGTAAGGCAAAGGTATTTACACAGATGACGGCGGATTTCGGCAAACAGATCGGAGCGCCGGATCTGCTTGTACTCTTTACAAGCACCGTTTCCCATAAAATGATTCGGACGGCGGTTGATGGTGCAAAGGGAAGCCGGACAGAAGTTGTCCGCTGCCACACCAGCAGCAAAACCGCGTTGGAAGAAATTTTGCAGGAACACTGTGCAGCTTGCTGACGTATTTAAAGGCGAAGCCACGGCAAGTTCCGTTACTGGGCACGTATGCGTGAACAGTAACTCCGTCGGTTTCTGGAAACGATAGATTGATTTCGATATGGTTTGAAATATTCTTCCAAATATGGTATTCTAGTATATAGTATTATGGTAACTGGTCGGCAGCTTGGGAAGACTATTCTGCGGGAGACGGGAAGGCACGAAGCCAGGCCGGTTATGTGTTAGAAGTTTGGAGGGAATCACTTTGAAAATACAGCAGTCAGCAGAGGATTATCTGGAAACGATTCTTATGTTAAGCTATCGCAAGCCGATGATCCGTTCGATCGATGTAGTCAATGAGCTGGGGTATTCAAAACCAAGCGTCAGCGTTGCGATGAAGAATCTTCGTGAAAACGGTTATATTTCGATGGATCATGAGGGATATATCACTCTGGAGCCGTCGGGACGGAAGATCGCGGAGATGATTTATGAGCGTCATACATTACTGACAAAGCTTTTAGTAGCGTTGGATGTGCCAAGAGAGGTGGCAGTGGAAGATGCCTGCCGCATTGAACATGTGATCAGCCCGCAGAGTTTTGAGGCAATCAAAGAATTTGCAGCCGCGCATCTGGCAAAGCTCGAGAAAGCAAACCGGACAGATGAGCCGGAAAAATAGATGGCTGTTTAAGATTCGGACAGTTATATTCTCATCATAAATTTATAATTGCAGAGGACACGGAAGAGAGACCGCACGCGTGAACGTGGCGGTCTCTTTTTTCATAGGAAATTACGTCCTATGAAACAAAAAACGCTTCGCGGGATTTGCACTCGCGTGAAGAAGCTTTTCTCAAATAAAAGCGATCAGGCGTTGAGCATCTGTACCGAAAAATCATTAAAAGTACCCAGAACCGCCAGCGTGTAGCTGTAACCGCTGCGAAGCCGGATATTCGTGTTGACGATGGCGAAGCCCGGATTGGTCCGGCGGTAGACGGTCAGCTGGTAGATGCCGGGGATGATGTGCATGTAGCGCGTATAATTCATGTAATCCAGATCGGATACGACCAGACGTCCGTTCAGGTATATATCGATCGGTTCGCGGATGGAGGCGGCATTGTAAAAACGCAGGTGCGCGATCTCCGATGAGGTGGAAAAGAACGGCGAGAGAATGCCCCAGGTCCAGAGCGCGCCATTTGGAGATGGCTTCCAGTTGGAACCGCCGCAGTTTATGCAGCCACCGGTGTTCGGGCTGCCATGATTATTGGACGGCAGGGTGGGCATCACATCCCCGTATGGTCCGAAGCCCGGAGATACCTGAAGATCATTGGATGAGCTGTCCGGATATGTTAAGATAACAGGAGGCTGAGAACTAAATCCAGACTGTGCCGTATCACTGGTTCCAGCTGCTGCCGCATCCGTCTCCGGTGCCGCCGCCGGAGTCGTGTCAGCATCCCCCTCAGGCACTGCTGCTGCATCGTAGTTGTATGTTTCCATAAAAAGATACCTCTTTTCATATTGGCTATATTGCAGTATATGAAGAAGAAAAAAGGAGAGTTACTATTTGCAGGCAGGAATTTTCTGGACTGAAAATCCTGTTCGATACTGTAGAAAAGTGTATTTTGCCGATCTGGAATGCGGAGCATCGGCAAAATTCAGTTATAGTTTACATGATTTGGTGAAAGGTCAAGAATGAAGAAAATAAAAAAGAGACTCGAATCTCGAATCTCTTTTCAGTGACCTGTCCGGGAATCGAACCCGGGTTTACGCCGTGAGAGGGCGTCGTCTTGACCGCTTGACCAACAGGCCGTATGTTTTATAATAGAATCGAGGCGACGTGATTCGAACACGCGACCTCTGCGTCCCGAACGCAGCGCTCTACCAAACTGAGCCACGCCTCGATTACATGACGTAGTATAATATAAATCCAGGAGAATGTCAACACTTTTTTTGAAGAATTTTTAAAAATATTTATTATGTTTAATATTTCGCTATAGTTGCTTGTGTTTGCTCAATTCGATAAATTTATATTTACTTCATCAGCTTCTGAATCGTCTTGCACAGCTCCTCAACCGCTTCTTCCCCATTTCCCGCCTCTATATCATCAACCACACAGGTTTTGATATGGTTGGACAGCAGGACTTTGGAAAAACTGTTCAGCGCCGCCTGAACCGCTGATACCTGGTTTAATATATCGACGCAGTATCGCTCGTCTTCCACCATCGCCTTCACACCGCGCACCTGTCCCTCGATCCGGTTTAAACGTTTCAGCAGATCTTTTTCTTCGGTCAGATTTCTGTGTTTGTGGCGTTCCGTCTCTCCTCCCTGACAGACCTGCGCTTGTGATTCACATTTACAACAGCCCATGCTTTTCTCCTATCTTTTATCAAAATGCTGCGAAATGGCATATTAATTCCACCATTTCGCAGCTTTTTTCATCCTACTGAATCGAGTTCACCTTATAATCCTGTGCCTCAACCGCCTCTTTCAATGTATCGTCCGCCACATCCGCACTCATGCTTACGACCGCGGTTCCTTTCTCATGGCTGACCTCTGCGCTCTCCACGCCTGCCAGTGCCTCCAACGCCTTCTTTACGCGTGCCTCACAGTGTCCACACATCATTCCTTCGATATTCATTGTCTTTGTCATCGTTATTCCCTCCATATTTATATTATTTTTTTGATTCTCACTTTTTTGCATTTCTTTTGAAACAGTTTCATTTTCATTTGCTGTTTGCCCAATTGACCGGGTGTCTTCTGCCCCCATCCTAACTGCACCTGCATTTTCTGCCTTTTCTCCACCTTTATTAGCAGCCTTCTCAGCCCTCTTCCGCATCGGATGATCCTTCGATGCATCATGCATCTTAAACAGATTTAGCCGCAGCGCGTTCGTCACTACGCAGAAGCTGGATAAGCTCATCGCCGCAGCGCCGAACATCGGATTTAATTTCCATCCAAAGATAGGATACCACAAACCGGCTGCAAGTGGAATACCCACAACATTGTAAAAGAATGCCCAGAACAGGTTTTCGTGAATATTTCGAAGCGTCGCACGGCTTAGACGGATTGCCGCCGGAACATCACTCAAACGGCTCTTCATCAGCACCACATCCGCGGCATCAATCGCGATATCTGTACCGGCTCCGATCGCGATACCTATATCGGCACGCGTGAGCGCCGGGGCATCATTGATACCATCACCGACCATTGCCACCTTGCCCTGTTCTTTCAGGCTGCGGATGACACTCTCTTTCCCATCCGGAAGTACTCCGGCAATGACTTCATCCACACCAGCCTGTGCCCCAATCGCACGGGCGGTCCGCTCATTATCTCCGGTCAGCATGACCACACGGATTCCCATGTTCTGCAGTTCCCTGACCGCCTGCGGGCTGTCTTCCTTGATGACATCTGCCACGGCAATCATACCAGCCAGACGACCATTTTTCATAAAGCACAGCGGTGTCTTGCCTTCCGATGCCAGGCGCTCAAAGGATGCCTGTTCCTGTGCGGACACCGTCGTATGTCCGCTGATATAGGAAAAGCTTCCGCCTGCCAGTGAAGCGCCGTCTAACGTACCAGAAAGTCCATTACCCGGCAGCGCCTGGAAATCAGCCGCCTCCGGCGCGTCAATCTGCTGTTCTTTTGCATAAAGAAGAACCGCTTTCGCCAATGGGTGCTCACTCTTCTTTTCCAGGGAAAGCGCCAGGCTTACCAGCTCCTTCTCAGTCACACCTCCAGACGGGATGACGTCGGTCACACGCGGCTCGCCGCTGGTGATCGTACCCGTCTTATCAAGCGCTACAATGTCCATTTTTCCGGTTTCTTCCAGCGAAACAGCTGTCTTGAACAAGATTCCGTTTTTCGCGCCCATGCCGTTGCCGACCATAATCGCAACCGGCGTAGCCAGTCCCAGTGCACACGGGCAGCTGATAACCAGTACGGAAATACCTCGCGCCAGTGCGAATCCAAACGTCTGTCCTGCCAGCAGCCAGATAATCGTTGTCACCACTGCGATCGTGATAACCGCCGGGACAAACACGCCGGAAACCCGGTCTGCAATCTTGGCGATCGGCGCTTTCGTCGCCGCCGCGTCGCTGACCATGCGGATGATCTGCGACAGGGAGGTATCTTCACCGACTCTGGTCGCCTCACAGCGCAGATAACCAGACTGGTTGACCGTTGCCGCCGAAACCGGGTCACCCTGTGCCTTATCCACCGGAATACTCTCGCCGGTCAGTGCTGCCTCGTTGACCGCGCTTGTTCCTTCCAGGACCACACCGTCCACCGGGATATTTTCACCTGGGCGTACAACAAATACATTACCCTTCTTTACCTCTTCAATCGGAACCTTTGTTTCCACTCCATCCCGGATGATAACAGCTGTCTTCGGTGCCAGTTTCATCAGTCCCTTTAAGGCATCCGTCGTTTTTCCCTTGGAACGCGCCTCCAGCATTTTTCCGACTGTGATCAGCGCCAGAATCATTGCCGCCGACTCAAAGTAAAATTCATGCATGTAGGACATGACTGCCGTGTCGTTGCCCTTTAACTGTGCGTCCGTCATCGCAAACAACGCATATGTGCTGTAGATAAACGACGCGCCGGAACCAAGTGCTACCAACGTGTCCATGTTCGGGGCGCGGTGTAAAAGTCCCTTGAAACCACTGATAAAGAATTTCTGGTTAATCACCATGATAATTCCGGCTAAAAGGAGCTGTAAAAGTCCCATCGCCACATGGTTGCCATCCATAAAGTGCGGCAGCGGCCAGCCCCACATCATATGTCCCATCGACATATACATAAGGACTGCTAAGAATCCCAGCGATGCGATCAGACGGTGTTTTAAGACCGGCGTCTCCCGATCTTTTAAGGCGTCCTCTGCCTCCGACGCGCTCTGCGCCTGCGCTGCAGTGCCCTGTCCTTTCAGGGATGCGCCATATCCGGCATCTTCCACCGCATGAATCACGGTCTCCGGGGGCACATCGCCCTCGACGCCCATCGAATTTGTCAGCAGGCTGACCGAGCATGCCGTGACACCCGGCACTTTCGATACTGCCTTTTCAACCCGGCTGCTGCATGCCGCGCAGCTCATGCCGGTTACTGTATATTGCTTCATGGTCTCCTCCTATCTCTTAACTGCCTTTATAATATACCCCCATAGGGTATATGTCAACCCCAATTTCATTTATGATCTCTTTTTCTCAACAAAATAATAATGGACGCAAAAAGACTCTGTCCGGAGAATTTCCCCTTACAGAGTCTTTTATACATTCGCATCCATGCCGCCCTTTTGCGGGCATAGACATTATTCCATTTTTATCTGCGCATCATCCAAACAGCACGCCCAGCACGCCGTAGGACAGAATCGACATAATCACCGTCGCCAGCGCGATACCGACTAAAATCGCGCCAAATGCCTTGCCAAATTTCATGTGGAGCAGGGATGCCACCAGCGCGCCTGTCCATGCGCCGGTTCCCGGAAGCGGGATGCCGACAAAGAGCATCAGCCCCCAGAACTCATATTTCTCGATCTGCCCTTTTTTGCTCATCGCTTTGCGTTCCAGCCACAGCGCAATACCACGGAAACACGGAACCTTCTTCATCCACTCCAGCACATGGCGGATCAGAAGCAGGATAAACGGGATCGGCAGGATATTTCCCACGATACAGATCGGGATCGCCCGCAGGATCGGCACGTTTAAGAGTGCCGGTGACGCAGCCAGAAGCCCGCCTCGAAGTTCCAGAATCGGAATCATCGAGATAATGAAGATAATTGCCTCCTTCGATATGACTCCGGATAAATTAGCTGTAAACCATTGTACCAGTGAATCCATAAATTATGCCTGCTCCCCGCTGTTATTTTCATTCTGTGCCGCAGTATCGGTGGTGTTCTCCGAAACAGAGTCCGAAACATCCGCGGAATCCGCGTCTGGACCAGCCGCGCCTTCTGTTTCTGCGTTGTCAACCGCCTTATCTGCTGCAGCTTCATCCTTCTCTTCAAAGATAGTCTCCTGCATCTCCTCCGGTTCTTCCGGCTCATGCACATCTGCAGATGTCGTTGAATCCATCGGCGCACCGCACCGGCTGCAGAATGCCGCATTTTTCTCCACCTTTGCGCCGCACTCCGCGCAGACTCTTGTGCCCTCTAACTCGGCAATCTCATCCTCCAGGGACGCAATCTTCACAAGCCCTGCCTGGATAGTGTGGAACTCATCTGCAAATTTCCCTTCCAGCTCGCCCTCATGTCTGTCATAGTATGCTTTTCCCAGTGTGATATATGCCTTATTAATCTTATCTTTCTCGGCGGACAACTTCGATTTCAGCTGTAATACGCCTGTAATGTCCTTTACCCGGTTCGCAGCTTCCTTGCTCTTATCGCTGATCACCTTTCCAAGCTCATCGAAAAATGCCATATTTCTTCCTCCTCTGCGGGATATGTACGCCTCAAATTTTGTTCTGCCTGATGGGACAGTGCATCGCTGTTCTAAATGCAACGGCAGGTTCATGCAAAACCAAGGCATCTGATATTTTCTCATAACGATTCAGCCGGTTTTTGCATCAAATACATAAACCGGCTGAACCGCTACGTTTCTCCTTATTTTAGCCCCTACAGGGGAGAAAGTCAATCTTTTGCATCCCCGAATCAACTCCAGGCAACTTTTTTAATACGCAAACACCCGGTTCAACCGCATCAATTCCGGTGTCAGACCGAAGGTCGATTTCACAAACTCCGGAACCTTGCCATAGCGGAACGAGCGCTGGTAGATGCCATACTGACCCGATTCATCCATTTCATAGTCCGCCGCATATTCCCCATCATACAGGACATTCTGACCGGCATCCACCGTATATGTCTGACCTATCTCATTTTCCTCCATTGAATTTACCGAATCCCTCAAATCATCCTCTGAAACTGCCCCTGTGTCCTCTGTACCGGACACATATACTGCAATATTGATCCCCTGATATGCCTCCGCCATTTGATTGATCTGCACCATATCATCCGAAGCGGAGTTTGCAAGAATTTCTGCAATCTGTTCCGGATCTGTAATCGTTACCTCGCGTCTGCTGTTATTCTGAAGATACTCCCGCTGGCGTTTTCCAAGCTCTGTATCTGCCGGTGCCAGCTGATCCTCCGGAATCTTGCCGCCCTGATACTGAAGCACGATTTTTTCTGTATTTTCCGGTGTCACCTTGCTGCCGACCTCGGTACCACACTGTTTCAGAATCGCGATCGTCTCCTGGAAGGACGGATAAATCGGGTAATAATCAAACTGGTTAAATGTGTCATAATAGCCGCCATTTTTACGAATCACATCAATCATCGCCTGCATCTCATTTGTCTTAAACTGAATCTCCGCGATCGGCATCTCCTCCCGGCGCATATCCGGCGTCAGAGCCATCAGCTCTTTCTGGTATGCAGCAAGAAGCGCCGCCTTCGTCTGCTCATCCGGAAGCTTCACATGGCTGCAGTCCTCTTCCTCTTTGTAATTGATGCCTGCGGCATCGTCTGCCTGTAGGGACAGCACCGGGTACATTCCCAGTTTATAGCTCTGATTTTCATAAATGGAATCTAGCTGTTCCCGCAGCTCCGATACATTGATCGTGCGGTAATTACGGTAAACGGTTTTTCCATTGTTCAGATGCCAGGACAGCACGATCGAATCATAGCGTGAATCCAGATCCGCCTCACTCATCCAATCCTGTCCGCCGTTCAAATGCTTCCGCTGTCTGGAAGCTGTCTCGATGCCCTGCGCGCCAATTTCCCGCAGGACACGGATTCCATCCTCATCCGAGATCTGCATTTTATCTGCCACATCTCCCTGGGACGCCCATTCCATTCCAACACTGTAGCCATCCCTATACATTCTCGGAGTCACATGGTAAGCCCCTGCCGCATTGTTGTCCAGCGCATCACAGTAAATACCCGCGTATGCAACCTTGTCAGCATCCGGCAGATAGCTGTCATATCCTGCCACATCCAGGCGGAACCCCAAGAAAATGGCTGCCACTGCCACCGCACTGATGGCAAGCTGTCTCTTATGCGCAAACAAGCTCTTAAAATCGAAATGATAGATAATTTCGATCAGGCAGCTGGTGATGAGCAGTCCGCAGATCAAGCCAAACACGGTCCAGATATCATCATTCAGGATTGATCGGAAAATCATTCCGGAAAACAGCGTGATCGGCACAACCAGAAGGAAACGGATCACCGGCTCACTTACCTTAAATGCCATCGCTCTTCCCGCCGCCTCAGACGGGCGTTTCCGGTACAGGAACATTCCCAGGCCAAAGAGCAGGGCTGCCACTGCCAATGCAATGACTGCCATCCGGGTGGGATGATCCGAACCAGTTGCCGTGCCGTACCAGAAAACCGGTGAGGTACGCTCGCACCAGCGCAGCAGGAAATTGCCATTGTCATAAAACGTCATGAAGTATTCAGAAAAATACGTCGATATCACTGCAGCCACGCCCGGTCCCCAGCTAAAAAATACGCCGGTTCCAAGTAATCCTACGATCAGATTGCCTGTCAGAATCACTGCCAGCACCACCGTCATGTACACCAGGGTAAAAAAGCACATATGCTGTACATACCCAATCAGCAGGGTTCCCCATGAAAATGGCGCGCCCTTCACCTGCAGCATCACACCTGCCACCAGCAGAAATACCAGATACGGGACTGCCAGATACAGGATACCGTCCAGGCAGGTCACAGTATAAAGCATTTCACGGCTGATCGGAAGGCTGTGAAAAAAATCCGTTTTCTTTTTCGAATGGAGATACGAAAAACCGGACGCTGCCAGCACCACCGCCGTCACAATCAGGATAAATACCAGCATTGCATTCTGGATCGAATACATATGCAGCATCTCATTGGTCAGCTTTAATTTTGCTTCTGCTAACGCCGCTTCGACGCTCAGATCTTTAGACAAGTTATCCGGACGCAGCATTATGCTGGTTTCCAGCGCTGTCAGGACTGGGAACAGAAAGAAGCACAAAAGTGCGGTAAGCGCCACGCTCCAGAGACGCTGCTTCGTATTTTCTCTCATATATTTAAAAAACAAGCCTTTTGATGTCATAACCAGCCACCTCCGTTTCACTGATAAAGATCTCTTCCAGGGAAAGCGGTATCATTTCAAAAAACACCGGATGATACGCCTGTAAAATTGTCTGAATCTCTTCCCGTTTTCCGCGCACGGTAAGCGTCAGGAGACTTCCCCTCTGTTCCGTCTTTATAATATCGATTCCCTGCAAATCGCTGCTCCCCACTCCCGCCGGAAGCACACACTGAATCTTGTGAATATTTAACTTCATATCGTCCAGATCCTTTGAGAGAAGCATTCCTCCCTTGTGAAGCAGACCTACATGGTCGCAGATATCTTCCAGCTCCCGCAGATTATGGGAGGCGATGACCGGCGTGAGGTTCCGCTCCTCGATATCATTGGCAAAAAGACTCTTGACCGTCTGCCGCATGACCGGATCCAGCCCGTCAAACGTCTCGTCGCAGAACAGATAATCGGTTCCCGCGCAGATGCCCAGCAGCACAGCGAGCTGTTTTTTCATACCCTTCGAAAAGGTCTGCACCTTCCGCCGGCTTTCCAGTTCAAAATTCTTTAGCAGTTTATCAAACCGGGCTGCATCAAACTTCGGATAAATCCCCTGATAAAACACTTTCATGTCTTCCGCCGTTCCATTGCTTAAGAAATACGGCTCATCCGGGATATAAAAGCATCGTGCCTTTACCTTTGTATTCTCAAATACTGTCTCATCATCAACCGTAATGCTCCCTTCGTCCGGCTTTAAAATACCGGCTGCCATCCGCAAAAAGGTACTTTTTCCGGCGCCGTTAGTTCCGATCAGACCAAAGACACTTCCATTGTGAATCTCCGCATGGATATGATCGACTGCCACTGTATCATAAAAACGCTTCGTCAGATTCTCAGCCTTTATCATTCCTGTTTCCTCCTTCCTCACTTCCATAGCTCTGGATGACCTGCTCCTGGAACTCCAGCATCGTGATGCCGGTTCCTTTTGCATCCCGGATCAGAAGTTCCAGCTGATCCCAGATCTCCTGCCGCTTCCTCTCCCGAATCTGTCGGTTATCCGCCACAAAACTGCCCCTGCCCTTAACCGAATAAATATATCCCTGGCGTTCCAGCTCTGCATACGCCCGCTGGATCGTATTCGGATTCATCGACAGCTCCGTTGCCAGACTCCGTACGGATGGAAGCTGACTGTCCTGCTCCAAAATCCCCCGGACCATCAGATCCGACAGCTTCTCAACAATCTGCTCATAGAGAGGTCGTCGATCTTTATAATCAATCAGAATCATGCTCACATTCTCCTTTCCTCCATTCTGCCCTGTATCAAAAATCATAAGTGTATTAGTTCATTTAATATAGTTATAGTATACAAAAAGGGCAGTCGATTGTCAACCGACTGCCCTCTTACGATTTTCTTAACAACCTTTTTGGTTATATCCGAATAGAAACAAACTTCTGCAATCAAAGATTGATTACTGAGCCTGTGTCTCCTCAGCTGCCTCAGTCTCTTCTGTTTCAGCCTCAGTCTCCTCAGCTGCCTCAGTCTCTTCCTCAGATGCCTCTTCGGTCTCTTCCTCGGAAACCTCCTCAGTCTCTTCTGTTTCAGCCTCGGTCTCCTCAGCTGCCTCAGTCTCTTCTGCCTCTACAGTCTCCTCTGCTGCTGCAGTTGTCTCCTCTGCTTTGCTGCCGCAAGCGGTCAGAGCAGATGCTGCTACCATTGCACTCATAACTAAGATTGCTGCTGTTTTTGTAAGATTCTTTCTCATAATTATTCTCTCCTCTTTAAAACATACGATTTATGTTTTCTTGTACCTCATCGGTACGTGACCTATAATAAAAACAAATTATGTCCAAAATATGAACAGATAATTAACATTCACTAAATAAATCCCGTATTTCTTACAAAAATCGAAAGTTTTCGTAAGAAAAGTCCTTGTTTCTGTTGACTTTACATTGTTTTTTAAGGTCTTTAAATCTTAATATATATGCAGCAGTTTTCTCGTTTCAATGCTGCTTTTTCCCGATTTCCGGCTTATTTTTATTCTTTTTTCGTTTCTTTATGAACAAGGTTCTCGATTTTGTGTTTACGATTTGTTCACAATTTAGCCAAATTTGAACGGTTGGAACCGAACTGAAATTCCGTCATATATTTCCGGTAGCGAAGCGGCAGATGCATCCGCTGACAGGCTGGATTTTCCCGCTCCTTAATTCCTATCTGATGAAAAAATGCACTCCAGAGCGCCGCATATTCGCTCTGATCGGTTCTCCCGGAAAGCGCCTGCAGGGGCTCTGTCTCAGCCCCACGCATCATATACCACCGCCCCTTTCCTGTCCAGACTCCCGCTTCCTGATGATTTTTATCATAGATAATAAATGGTTCCGATGGCAGGCGATCCGTAAAATACGGCATCAGCAATGCCGTCACCCGGTTTTTCGGACCAATCTCAGAAAATAGTACCTGATCGGAATATTCTGCAAACCGCAGAAATTCTGTCTGCAAATGCGCTTCATTGGCAACCGCACGGTTGATCTGAAAGACTGTCTGCACCGCCGGTATCTGTAAATTTTCCGTGATACGTCTCCCTGCTGCCCCTGCGCTAAACCCACAGACCAGAAAACGATAGACTGCCTCTGCCCGATCCTCCCGCTCACTCAGCGCCGTGCGGTAAATCCAGCTGTACGCCAGTTCTGACAGGGATCTGCGCACCGAGCGCACGACTTTCTGTGCCTTGAGCCGATCCACCGCCACCTCTCGGTACTCCGAAAACAGGCTGTAATTATATTCGCCCTGTACTTCCAGCCGCACATTCTCATGCCCTAAGCGGCTGTTCCAGGCATCATATACTCCTGTGAATATACCTTCCGGACTGTCTTCGCATACAAATACAACCATTTTTCTCTCCTCCGTCTGCTTCATGCCTGCGCCATATGAAAATCATCAAACAGCGACATCTGACGGTACAGCCCGCTCTGTGACAACTGCCACTGCTTCCGCTTCTCTTCACTGATTAGCTGTGCCGCGATCGCATCCTCATGGATCTGCACCGGGTACATCATCCGCCCCGAACAGGTAATGAAGTATACTGCCCGCTTCAGCACAACTCCCATCTTCTTCAAATCTTCAAACCGAAGCGCCACCTGTTTTCTCGCTGCGACAATCCGCATCGCAGACTTTACCCCGATGCCCGGAACCCGCAGAAGTGTCTCATACGGTGCCCGGTTTATCTCCACCGGGAACTCACCCAGATTCTGCAGCGCCCAGTCGCACTTCGGATCCAGAAACACATTAAAATTAGGGTGTTTTTCACTCAGAAGTTCCGATGCCCGGAAGCCATAGTAGCGCATCAGCCAGTCCGCCTGGTACAGACGGTGTTCCCGCAGAAGCGGCGGTCCGTCCGGAAGATCCGGAAGCAGGCTATCCTCATTCACCTTGATAAACGCCGAATAAAAGACCCTCTTTAATCCAAAATTCCGATACAGCGCTTCCGCGACCGTAACCATCTGATAATCACTCTCCTGAGTCGCCCCGACAATGAGCTGTGTGCTCTGACCGCCGGGGACGAAATAATTCTTGCGGTTTGAGATATTTCCCAGTCCGAAACTGCCATAGATCGATCGTCCTGGGATGACACGGGGGATCTCCGGTGTATGTGTCCTTCCAACCCTTTCATCCATTCTCCCTGGTTCTTTCGACCTCATAAATCCTTTTGCATTGTCTCCACCCTGCCCCCACTCCCTCTTATTCAGGCTCAGAATTCCCTTGTCAGCCTCCAGACATTCCTTTTTCCCTTTTCCTATCGCTTTACCACCAATTTCAGGTCTCCCATCTCCCGGAATCTGAATTTCTCCGCACTCTTTCCGCGGAATCCATGCCCCTCTGCTCTCCAGGCGTCCTTCCTGCTCCAGCTGTCTCGCGATCCCAGTCTGGATCTGGCGCATCGGGCGCAGTATCTTGTCCCGCGTCTTTCCCGGTGCCAGGCGCGCCAGAACATCAGCCGTCGGAAGCTCCAGATTCACACTCATCCGGTCCGCCAGAAAGCCTACTCTCTCAATCAGCTCCGGATCTGCCCCCGGAATTGCTTTCACATGGATATAGCCGTTAAACCGATGGATGCGGCGAAGCCGGTACAAGGTCTGATACAGCAGTTCCATCGTGTAATCCGGCGTGTCCAGCACGCCGGAGCTTAAAAATAATCCTTCTATATAGTTGCGCCGGTAAAATTCCATCGTCAGGCGGCAAACCTCCTCCGGAGTAAAGGAGGTGCGAACCGTGTCATTGCTCCGCCGGTTGACACAGTAATGGCAGTCATAAATGCACTGGTTCGTAAACAAAATTTTCAGCAGGGAGATACAGCGCCCATCCGAAGCAAAACTGTGGCAGATGCCGTCCACCCGGCTGTTTCCAAGAAAGCCTTCCTTTCCCTTTCTACCCACGCCGCTGGATGTGCAGGCGGCGTCATACTTCGCCGCATCCGATAAAATTCTTAACTTTTCTTCGATTGAAAGATTTTCCTGTATCAGCATGAGGTTCTTCCTCCTCCCGTCCTACCGAACATTAGTTCTGGATTTATCATACCATACTCCCTTTTTATGCAAGCTTTTTCGAACATGCATTCTGTCATTATTCCCATATGTGTTACTGTTCACGCATGCCCAGTAACGGGATTTTGCCGATGCTTTGCATTCCAAATCAGCAAAATCTGCAGCCAGAACTGTATCCGAACCTTGCCAATCTCCGCCTTTAAATTTTCTCTTAAAATATAATTTCGATAACACATGACAGTATTTCTGATTGTTTTCCTCGCAAGCCGCGTTTATAATAAAGAAAGATTGAAGGTATAGAATGAATTATTTTTATAGGTAGGATGAAGGAGGAGTTTACAATGGCTATTTTAGTTACTGGAGGCGCCGGTTACATCGGCAGTCATACCTGCATCGAACTTTTAAACGCCGGATATGAGGTCGTTGTCATGGACAACCTTTACAATGCCAGTGAGGAAGCGCTGCGCCGCGTGGAGAAAATCACCGGCAAGCATGTAACCTTTTACAAGGCAGATATGCTGGATCGCGAGGCAGTCAATGAGATTTTTGAAAAAGAATCCATCGATTCGGTCATTCATTTTGCAGGCTTAAAGGCAGTCGGGGAATCCGTTGCGAAGCCACTGGAATATTACCACAACAATATCTCTGGAACCCTGATTCTCTGCGACGTAATGCGCAATCATGGCGTCAAGAAAATCATTTTCAGCTCCTCCGCTACCGTATACGGAGATCCGGCATTCGTCCCGATCACCGAAGAATGCCCGAAAGGCAAAATCACAAACCCTTACGGTCAGACAAAGGGAATGCTTGAGCAGATTTTAACTGACCTGCACGTGGCAGATCCGGAATGGAATGTCGTTCTGCTCCGCTACTTCAACCCAATCGGTGCACACAAGAGCGGTCTGATCGGCGAGGATCCGAAGGGAATCCCGAACAACCTGGTTCCTTATATCGCACAGGTTGCTGTCGGCAAGCTGAAATGCCTCGGTGTCTTCGGCAATGATTACCCGACTCCGGACGGAACCGGTGTGCGCGATTACATCCACGTAGTTGACCTTGCAGTCGGTCATGTAAAAGCACTCCAAAAATTTAACGATAAGCCAGACGTATATATCTACAACCTCGGCACCGGCAAAGGCTACAGCGTACTCGATGTTGTCAAGGCTTACGAAAAAGCCTGCGGCAAAACAATTCCTTATGAAATCAAGCCACGCCGCGCCGGCGATATCGCAACCTGCTACTCCGATGCTACCAAAGCGAAAAATGAACTCGGCTGGGAAGCTCAGTACGGCATTGAGGAGATGTGCGCTGACTCCTGGAAATGGCAGTCGATGAACCCGAACGGATATCGGGACGCTGAGGACTAAGAGATGAAAAAGAATGTGCTTGGCACATTCTCGCGCCGAGCGCGGTCGCTTGCGACATGTTTCTGCTTCGCGC
>ERZ773264.945-NODE-945-length-38517-cov-4.108081_pt1 | contig 38517 bp, 35 predicted proteins | sample MGYA00511910_ERZ773264 | MGnify/ENA primary metagenome ERZ773264 (study PRJEB29015, sample SAMEA2737739) | human gut metagenome | biome: human gut; feature: human-associated habitat; material: faeces | place: China | collected 2012 ...
TGGCTACCACGGATCAGTCTGCGTCGACTTCTGTTGTCTGATAGATAATAGTTATAGGCTCTCGTTCTTCTTCATCAGCAAAGGGGAGATGTTCTCCCTTTGAGAGCAAGGCAGCGAGTGAAAGCATAAACTTGCTTTTGCCATCGCCTGGATCGCCTTGCAACAAAGTTACCTTGCCGAATGGGATATACGGATACCACAGCCATTTCACTTCTTTTGGCTCAATATCGCTTGCCTTTACGATTTCAAGAGGTACAGCTACATTCATTTCATTTTCAATCATTTTCATAGTTCTGTGTTCTCCTTTTCTAAAAATAAAAACCACAAGTAAGATACATCAAGCCTTGTTTGTGTCATTTCTCGGGGCGAAAATTGAGGTAAATATCCCTTTCTAAGCCTTTCAAAAAATCACACAAGGTATTTGTACTAACCTGTGGTTATGTATTGATTTATAGGTTTTAGGTAACAAAAAAACACCGTATTGCTACGATGTTTTTGTTACCTAAAATATTTTGTTTTATTTTACTTGCCGACTAATAGTAACTTTGTCTACCCAAAACTAAATGGAATTACAAAATTAAGGATAAACGCTATACCACAACTTAATACAAACATAAGCATTGTATCTTTTATGGTATTTCGCTTCAAAACCACTATCGCACAAACGAATGTCATTAGCTCTAAGATTGAACGTATATCAAAATAGAGAATACCATAAACAAATGTCATATTAAACAGAATAACAAGTATCATTGCCGATAGGATAAGTGCCAGGTTACTTTTTCCTTTTGCATACCAACAGATAAATGCTAATATGGGAGAAATCATTGTAAACGCTATCCAAATCATTGCATAGCTTCTTGGAAAAAATCCAGCTACATATTTTGAGTATAAATAATAGCTTGTAACCATACCAGCAAAAAATACAAATACATTTATTGCGGCTCTAAGAGAAGAATTACTATAGATTGAAACACATAAAGCAATCGTTACCCATATAGCGAAACGTCCTAAAAAATTTGAAACATCTAAATACGAGAATATATATGGCAATTTGTTTGATGGTGTACAATCTAAGAATTTTGAAAAAACCCCTAAAGCTATACCTAAAAACAATATCAACACAGAGTTTATAATTTGTTTATTAAGTGGTACTCTATTTTCAGTATATCTTATATCATTCAAAAACTTCTTCATTCTTTATCTCCTCAGTTTTAGACACTCCTATCAAATTCTATGTATCTTGTTCCTTGAAATGTCAGCTTTCCAACATCTCCCTCTGTCAGCATTCCGTACTCTGTCCCAGATACAGATAACTCCATTCTATCTCCACTTTCTACTTGAAAAGTAATATAATATGAGGTGCTGGAAATTGTATGAAAACCGTTTGCTCCCGATATATCTCCTGCATTAGGTTGACTATTATGCGTAGTATTCTGACGTTTTCCCACTATTTTTGCTGACACAGTTAAACGAGGAGAATTATTGTTTTTATTCCAAGTAGCTATTCCTTTTACAAAAATAATAACAATCATCACAAAAATTATTAAAAACATTATGGGAAATAACATTTCTATTATATCAAACATTAACATTCTCCTTTCAGTTTATTTCTCAACAAAATACATATACTCATTTAATATTATAGCAGAAGTCATCCGTTTTTTCAACTACAGACAGCTTCGACTATACTCACAACTTTATGACTTCTTGAATACTTGCCGAAAAAGAAAAACTGCTATCAGTTAAGATAACAGCTCTCTTTCGGTGGGTAATTCAATTATGAATATACAATATCATTCAGTACAATCTCATCAACACAAGCTCGGATATTATTCATCATTTCTACCCATTTCATCATATCCGTTGCTTTTAATTGCTCGGTTACACCTTGTCTTTTTGCCATTTCCTTTATAAGATATTCAGCCATAGCACAAGCCGAAGTATCAATTTCAGCAAGGTGTTCATATAACTTTCCGCTTGTCAGCAGAGTGTAATATAAAACTCGCTTGTGTTCTCTCAAATAGCGTTTCCTTAACCGCCCGTATTTTGAAAGGGGAGAACTTTCCTCTACTGTCAGGCAGGGATAATAGTAATCTCCGATGAGTTCGTATCGGATACCTGTTCTTTCGTCTGTAATAAATCTTTGCATAGTTCTTTCTCCTTTTGCTTCTTGTAGTAAAACTCCAAGGTTTTCTTATTGTGGTTTGTAAAGGGTGACTCCCCGCAGTGCGGGGAGATGTCGCGTAGCGACAGAGGGGACGGGCACCAGTTAGGCGGAAGCGGCGTAGCCGCAGGGGGGGATTGCACCGGAGGTGTTACTAAAGGGGCTTTCGGTGTCTTGTTTTATCTCCGCCACAACACCGGGAACAAAATCATCCACTCAAATCACAACAACACAAAAAAGCACCGTTCGTTGGAACGGTGCTTTGTGCTTATTTTTCTATTGTGCTCACTTGACCCGCACGGCGCGGGCAGCGGTGTAGCTGCCGTAGTAGCGGGCGTTGCCTACGGTAGTGTAGGGGCGCAGGCGCACATAATAGGTGCGGCCGCCCTTGGCGGTTTTAATATTCCCGGTGGCCTTGCCACTGCTTACGTACAGGGTCTTTTTGTCGCCGGAAAAGTTCTTCTTGGTGGAGTATTGCACGGCGTAGCCGTTGCATTTCACTTTGTTCCAGTGCACGGTAATCTGCTGCTTTTTGGCGGATTTGGCGGCGGTGCATTTGGTGGCAGTGGGGCGGGTGGTGGTCGCCAGTTGGGCGCCCTTGGCGCCTTCCTTGGCCTTGGAGTCTACCGTGTAGGGCGCCACATAAAAGTAGTATTTGGTGCCCGGCTTGGCGCCGCTGCCCTTGAACACAAAGCTGCGGGCGGTGGTGGTGGCCAAGCGCTTTGTCTGCTTCTTGGCGGCAATATATTGGTACACCACATAGCCGTCGGCGCCGGGCTTTTTGTTCCACTCCAGGGTAATGGAGCCGGTGGCGGTCTTTTGCGTTTTCAGCCCGGTGACGGTGCCCGGCAGGGCGTGCTTGGCGTTCACCTTGGAATAGGGACCCCGGTAAGCGGTGTTGCCCCGATAAGCCGCCACCTGCACCTCGTACAGTTGGGTGTCTGTTAAATCGGTCAGATCCACTCGGGTGGTGCTTACCGCCTTGTCAAAGCCTTTGCCGGTGGTGCGGTTGATGACCTTCACCAAGTAGGCGTTGGCGCCGGGGGTGGCGTTCCAAATGTAGGTGAGCCGTGTTTTGCTGCGGCTCTCCAGGGTCAGACCGGTGACCTTGGCAGGCAGGATCTTAAAGCGATAGTACCACCGCCGTCCGGTGTAAGTACCCAGCCCCTGGGCGGTAATGGTGGCCATGCCCACCGCTTTGTTATTGATATAGGTCAGGGTGTAATCCTTGTCCGCTTTCAACGGTTGGCCGTCCTCGCCGGTGACGGTGGGGGCGGGCGTGATGGCTTTGCCGGTGTAGGTCTTGCTTTTCAGCAGGGTGGCAGAGCCGGGCAAACTGTTTTTATTGCCATACAGAAAGTTCATATCCGTGTTGCCGTTGACCCCGGCCACCTTGCCGTTGTCTGCGTACTGCCACATCAGGTAATCGCCGTCGTACTTGCAGGTCTTGGAGTCGTATTCTGCCACCCACAGGGCGTAGCGGCCCCGTGTTTCCTGCTCAATGTAGTCCAGCAGCGGGCTGCGGCTCATATACAGCCCCGGGGTGTGCCCGGCAGCGGCAATGATGCTGCAAAAGTGCTCTACCAACTGGGTACAAAAGGCCTTGCCCTTGTTCAGCTGGCTGCTCTCCTCTAAGTCATAAAATACCGGCAGATCCAGGGTGCGGCTGCCCAGTACTTGCAGGCACAGGCGCGCCTCTTTTTCCACATCCGCCACGCTCTTGGCATAAGAATACCAGTAAATACCCACCGGCAGCCCGGCGGCAGTGGCGTTCTTAAAGTTGGTGGCAAAGTAGGCGTCCTCCTGGCTGGCGTTCTTGCCGTACCCGGCGCGTAGAATGGCAAAGTCAATGCCGTCGTTCTTTATCTTTTTCCAGTTCACCTTTTCTTGCCAAGCGGAAATGTCTACACCGTTTAGCACCTCCAGCTTGTTAAATCGGGCGTTGTGGGTGTAGCTTTTGCCGGTGTATTTGGATCTCATGGTGGCGGCCTGGGCTGCGCCCGCCGTAGGCAGCAGCGCCGTTAAGGCCACCAGCACCGCCAGCAGTACGGCGGTGACAGAAAAGAATCTCTTTTTTGCTTTTTGCATTAGGAACCTCCCAGATACCAGCGGTTCAGGTCAATGTACTTGCTGCCGTTGCCTTTGATCTTACCGGTTTTGGAATATTGCCAAATATCAAAATCCCCGGTGTAGGTGACGGCGCTGTTGTAGTCCGCCACCCAGCGCAGAGTGCCCTTGGGCAGGGAGGCGGCGTCGAATTTAGAAATGTAAAAGTGTGCGTTGGCGTACACCCCGGCGGTGTAGCCGTCGGCGGTCACGGTGTCGCAAAAGGCGGTGAGCAGCCGGGTGGTGTCCTTTTTGCTCACATTGGCGTCATACAGCCGACCGGCGTGCTCTCCGGCGGTGTTGTAGCCGTATTCATAGTCTATGATCAGCGGCAGCTCCACTTTGGCAAAGCGCACGGCTTCCAGCACAAAGCGGGCTTCCTCTTGGGCTTCTTCCTCCGTGGTGGCTTGAGAGAAGAAATATACACCCACCGGCATCCCGGCCTTGCGGGCAGCTTTTAAGTTCTCTTTTGCCATTTTGTCTGCATGGAGCGCACCGTCGTTGTAGCCCCGGTAGCCTACCCGGATAAAGGCAAATTTGGCGCTTTTTGCCAGGGTAGTCCAGTCCACGGTGCCGTTGTGCTCGGAGATGTCTACCCCCTCCACAAAGGGGGCGTCGGTGCCAAAGTCATAGGTTACCCGCTGATGGCGGTTCCCCAGTGCCAGCACGGTGGCAGCCAGCGCACCCACGATCACCAGCGCCAGCGCCGCCTGCACCCACCGGTTGGCAAACAGAGATTGGCCGTTGGTTTTGCGCCGCCCCTTGCGCCGAGTGGTGCCGGCGGGCTTTTTGTGGGTGGTTTTTTTACGGGTGCTTGTCCGCCGTGGGTTTGACCGACTGCGGGTATTCTTTTTTGCAGGTTTTTTTCGTTCGTTTGCCATGCTTTGCTCCGCTTTACCTGTAAATGATCCTTTTAATAGTAATACAAAGCAGGGAGCGGGTCAAGGGCAGCGGGCCAAAATTTACAATTCCCCCGGTATTCTACTGTTGTGGTAATTTAAAGCGCTTTCTTGACAAGTGATTCCGGGCAGTATAATATAATAGGTATCACAGTATAGAAATCAGGTAAAGCCCATGCAGAATTTTGATAAAATGGATCATATGCACTTTATTCGCAAGCTGCCCATTCCTCAGGAGCTGAAAAAAGAGATGCCCCTGACTCCGGAGCTGGCTGCCTACAAGGACAAGCGGGATCAAGAGATCGCCGCCATTATCCGCAGCGAGAGCGACAAGTTGCTGTTGGTGATCGGCCCTTGCTCGGCGGACCGGGAGGATGCGGTGATTGACTATATCCACCGCCTGGCAGAGGTGCAAAAGCAGGTGGCGGACAAAATTTTGATCGTTCCTCGCATTTATACCGGCAAGCCCCGCACCACCGGCGCCGGGTATAAGGGTATGCTCCACCAGCCGAACCCGGGTAAAAAGCCGGATATGTACGAGGGTATTCGCGCCATTCGCCATATTCACCTGCGTGCCTTGCAGGAGACCGGGCTGTCTTGTGCAGACGAGATGCTGTACCCGGAGAATCACCGGTATTTAAGCGACCTGCTGGGCTATGTGGCCGTCGGTGCCCGCAGCGTAGAGAACCAGGAGCACCGGCTGATCTCCAGTGGACTGGATATTCCTGTGGGTATGAAGAATCCCATGAGCGGGGATCTGTCTGTGATGATCAATGCCATTAAGGCCGCCCACGGCGATCATTCCTTTATTTATCGCGGCTGGGAGGTAGAGAGCCAGGGCAATCCCTTGTCCCACGCCATTTTGCGGGGCAGTGTGGACCGCCACGGCATCAACCACGCCAATTATCATTACGAGAATTTGCGTATTCTCCACGATTTGTATGTGGAGAGCGGCATTGCCAACCCGGCGGTGCTTATTGACACCAACCACTCCAATTCCTCCAAGCAGTACCTGCAACAGGTGCGTATTGCCAATGAGGTGCTCCACTCCATGCGCCACTCGGCGGATATTCGCCGTTTGGTGAAGGGCTTTATGATTGAGTCTTACATTGAGGACGGCGCCCAAAAGTGGGAGGACGGCATTTACGGCAAGTCCATCACCGACCCCTGTCTGGGTTGGGACAAGACCCGGGACCTGATTTTCTCCTTGGCGGATCAGTTGTAAACGGAAAAAGCATATACTGCGCCCCGGCAGATCGTTTTCGGTTCCGCCGGGGCGTTTATTTTTCCAACCCCTGTCCGTTATTGCAATTTTGGGCATTTTTTTGTTCCGGCGGTGTTGACAAATGGCGCAAAAGTGCTATATTGGTAGTATAAATTCAACAGTCAAATGCAACGAACAGGACAGGACGAACCGCATCACCGCTTACAGAAAGCCGTCGGTTGTGGAAGACGGCAGCAAGGCACGGTCCTCGTTATCCCCTGCAAGCAGCACCTGTGAGCGGCCCTCGGGCTTCGTAATCGGTGCCGGTACTCCCCGTTATCGGAGCGTGCTATCCGCCTTGGCGGGCAGCGCATGAGCGGTCGGCAGTTTTGCCGGCAAGCAGAGTGGTAACGCGTGGGTTTCTGATTTTTACCTTCGTCTTTGCACAGCAGCATTGGCTGTGCCGGGGCGAAGGTTTTTTGTTTTTTGTATTTGACTGGGAAAAGAAGAATGAAAGGAGTCTTTCAAATGAACACATTGGTTATTGTACTGATTGCCATTGTTGTGTTAGGTGCGGGCTATGTGCTGTATGGTCGCCATATTGCCAAGTCCTGGGGCATTGATCCCAAGGCAGAGACCCCCGCAGTGAAGTACAACGACGGCAAAGACTTTGTACCGACCAACGGCTGGACGGTGTTCAGCCATCAATTTTCCTCTATCGCAGGTGCAGGCCCGGTTACCGGCGCCATTCAGGCGGCGGTCTTTGGCTGGGTGCCGGTGCTGCTGTGGATCCTGATCGGCGGCGTTTTCTTCGGCGCCGTTACGGACTTCGGCGCCCTGTACGCTTCTGTGAAGAACGAGGGCAAGAGCATGGGTATGCTCATTGAAAAGTACATCGGCAAGCTGGGCCGCAAATTGTTTACCATCTTTTGCTGGCTGTTCTCCGTGCTGATCATCGCCGTATTTGCGGATATGGTTACCGGCACATTCTCTGCCTTTGATGCGGAGACTCTGCAAAAGCTGCCGACTGCCGGGGTCAACGGCTCCGCCGGTATGGTGTCTATTATGTTTATGGTGTTTGCCGTGGTGTTCGGCCTGATCCAGAAGAAGTGGAACCTGACCGGGTGGAAAGAGTTTGTTGTAGGCGTTGTCTTTATCGTTGCGTCCTTTGCCGTGGGCATTAAAGTGCCCATCATCATGGGCAAGACCCAATGGGCTGCCGTGGTGTTCGCTTATATTTTCCTGGCGGCCATTATGCCCATTTGGCTGATGAAGCAGCCTCGGGACTATATGACCACCATTATGTTTGTGTGCATGATCGCCGGTGCCATCATCGGTTTGGTCATCGGCCACCCCACCATGGAGCTGCCTGCCTTCACCGGGTTTAATAACGAGAAGCTGGGCACCATGTTCCCCATTCTGTTTGTGACCGTGGCCTGCGGCGCTGTGTCCGGGTTCCATAGCCTGGTGTCCTCCGGCACTTCGTCTAAGACCATTGCTAACGAAAAGGATATGCTGAAAGTAGGCTACGGCGCCATGATTTTGGAGAGCGTGCTGGCTGTATTGGCGCTGTGCGTGGCCGGTGCCGCCGCCAAGAACGGCGTGGCTGCCGAAGGCACCCCGTTCCAGATCTTCTCCCGCGGCGTTGCCGGGTTCTTTGAGAAAATGGGCGTGCCGGTGCAGGTAGCCACCGTGTTTATGACCATGTGTGTGTCCGCTTTGGCGCTGACCACGCTGGATGCTGTGGCTCGGATCGGTAAAATGTCTTTCCAGGAGATCTTCAGCGTAGACGATATGCAGCACGCAGCTCTGTGGCGCAAGGTGGTGTGCAATCCGTATTTTGCTACCATCATCACCCTGCTTTGCGGCTATGTGCTTACCAAGGTGGGCTACCAGCAGATTTGGCCGCTGTTTGGCTCTGCCAACCAGTTGCTCAGCGCACTGGTACTGATTACGCTGTGCGTGTTCCTGAAGGTTACAGGCAGAAAGAACAAGATCCTGTTCCCGCCTATGATCATTATGCTGTGCGTTACCTTTACTGCATTGGTGCAGCGGCTGATCGCCATGATCAAGGCCGTTCAGCAGGCTGCCACAGTGGAGATCCCTGCCGGACAGACCAGCTGGGGCGCTGTGTTTATTGCCAACGGTTTGCAGCTGATCATCGCCGTGCTGCTGATTGTACTGGGCTTGACCATTGTGGTCAACAGTGCCAAGAGCTATGTGAAGAGCAAAAAAGGCAGCGAGACCGAAGAGGTCGCCAAGGCATAACGGCGTGCGTATAATATTGATATAAACCATGAACCGTCTGCGTATTTCTGCGCAGGCGGTTTTGTGTTTGTATTTGGTTGCCTGCAATAAGGGAGGCAAATCGCAACCGATTCTCCTCAAATATGGAACATATTCCGATCCACGACGGTACAGATTTTCAAATGTGCCAAATAAAGAACCGGACAGTTGTCAAATGCACGGCTGCGTGTTATAATACTGGACGCAAAACAAAACTAAATCTGGAAAAGGGGATTTTTCATGTCTGACAAAACGGAAAAAAAGTACATGAAGAAGTCAGAGATCGTTACCTTTGGTATTGGTCTGTTCGGCGTGGCTCTGATGACCGGCTGGATGCCGGACTACACCGCTACCTTCTTCGCTGACTTCGCGTTCAAAGGCAAGGGATTTGACTCCGCCACCATGGCAAACGCCATCTCTATGGTGTTCTTGGTGGCCGGTATCATCGGCGCCGTGTGCGAGCTGGTGATCGGCTATTTGGTGGATAACACCCGCACCAAGCTGGGTAAGGTAAAGCCCTGGGTGGGCTTCGGCGTGGTGCCGCTGGCCGTGGTGGCTATGCTGGTATTCATTGCACCCAACACCTCCAACCAAACCTTGGCGATCGTGTGGATGTTTGTGATCTACTCCTTGTATACCGCCTTCAGCTGTGCGGTAGAAAGCCCGTCTAACTGCTTCGGCTCCCTGTGCTCGCCCAATCCGGCAGAGCGCTCCACCGCCATCTCCATCGCTTCGTTCCTGCGCAGCGTGGGCCAGTCCGGCGGTATGGTAGTCGTGATGGTAGTGGGCCTGGTGATGAAGGCCTTGATGGGCAAGCAGCAATATAAGAACGCCGAGGGCCAGGGCCTTGACCTGGTGATCTCCACGGCGGTGTGCGCCCTGGGTCTGATCCTCTTTGTGATGATCTTCTTTACCAATAACAAAGAGCGTGTGCCTTTCACGCAGGAGAAGGTGAGCCTGAAAGACGCCGTCAAGGTGGTCTTTACATACAAGAACCTGCTGATGGTGTCCTTGACCAAGCTGTGCGGCTTTGGCCGCGGCGTGTACGGTACCGTGTCTTTGTACATCGCCATTTACCTGCTGGGCTCTAAGGACCTGAAGCTGGCGCTGCTGCTGCCCATGGGTATCGGTACCGCTGTGGGCACCCTGCTGGTGAACTTTGTGCTGAAGAAGTTCTCCACCAAAAAGACCTTTATTCTTTTCTGCGTGTACGGTGCGTCTTCCCTGGCAATCCTGTTCCTGGTGTCTAAGGGTATCGGCTTTAACAGCACCCTGATTGTGCCGTTCCTGATCCTGAACTTCTTCTGCGGTTTGCAGCACGGCAACACCAATGTAACCCCCAATATTATGATCGCCGACTGCGTAGACGAGATCGAGTGGAAAACCGGCCAGCGCAAGGACGGCTTGGCGTATGCCGGTTACGGCCTGTTCTCCAAGATCGCTTCCGCCTTCACCAAGGCGCTGGGTCCCTGGCTGCTGTACACCTGGTCCGGCTATGCCGTATCTCGTGACGCCAATGTGGCTTATGCCGCCCAGACGGATTCTACTTTGAACAAGATCTTAATGATCTACACCATCATTCCCGCCGTGTTCGTTGTGCTCCAGGCGGTGCCTATTTTCTTCTACGATATGGTCGGTGAGAAGAAGGCGCGCATTACCCGCGAGCTGATGGAGCGCCGTGAGGCCGCCGGCTTGGTTGCCGGTGAGGGCGAAGAGACTGCCGATGCGGCAGCAGCCGAGTAAGGGGGCGACGAGAATGGCAAAACAGGAAAAGACTTTTAATACCAAGTTGTATGCGCTGGTGGCATTTCTGTTGGTTGCAGCCATTTTGGCTGTGTCCACCGTGGCCACCTTTAGCAGCAAGTATATTGCATTTAAGCCGGAAAAGGTCGCTCAGGCGTATGCGGATACCATTGCGCAGGCCGGTGACGGCTACAATGCCAACAAGTATGCGCTGGTGAGCAAAAGCGAGAAATACGGCGATTTTATCCGCAAGTATTATATGTATCCGGTGATCTATAAGGACGCCGGTTACAAGCCCGGCGACGATACCAAGAACTTAAAGGGCTTGAACGACGACAGCTACAAGTCCGATAAGACCAAGAACGACGACGGTACGCTTACCGGCCAGGTGACCGATGCCATGTATCCCTACTATGTGGAGCTGCTGGGTCAGTACGGCTGGGACGATGCAGACGCTATGTTCACCAATTACTTTGCCAAGTACCAGCAGGTGCGGGGGCAGGTATTCGGTGATTCGTACCTGGATGACGAGGGTATGTTCACTGCGCTGGAGGCCAATGTAAAGACCTACGGCGAGAGTCTGACCGGTACGGAAGAGACCTATGACAAGAACACCAAGGTCAAGCTGACGGATAAGACCATCGGCGCTTACCAAAAGGCGCTGGGCGAGGATTACAAGCTGACCACCACCGTGACCGATGTGCAGTCGGTGAAGGATGTAAAGGCTTATACCGCCAAGATGAATACCCAGCTGCTGGCGAATTATGAAGTCAGCGCCGACGACATCAGTGCCGTTTCCACCTGCACCGTGCAGGTAACGGACGCTAAGGGTACCCAGTTGGCCACCTGCGACCTGACCGTGGTGCAGATCGGTCATACCTGGTATGTAGACAATACCACCGCAGATACTTCTGCGTTGTATCAAATCGGCAAATGATCTTTCGCTTGCCGTAAGAGAGGGAACCGCCCGGACCGAAAGGCCCGGGCGGTTTTTTGTGTGAGGGATAAGATCCGTTTGGCTTTTATTTCTTTGTAGGGGCGGCAATCTGCCGCCCGCGGTGCGATAATGTGGCTCCCCGCACTGCGAGCAGGTAGAGGGATTGCACGCCTTGCAACTCGCCGCCATTTCCTATCCTGAAAAAAAGCCATATTCTTTTGCAACCCACTATGCAGGCATGCAAAAATATGGTATAATTCTTGCGAGACAGTGTGCATTATCCGACAGCTGTCGGGTGGTGCCCATGGGTCTGACGGAAAAGAGAGCATCGGCCTGTTGATCGAGGAAGCGTAAGGTTTTCACAGCATCGGTTTGGATTTATCATTCTTTACAAAAAAATAAGGCCCCTGCCATTGCAGGGGCTTTGTGCGTATCGATCATCGTATGGATTACCGTATTTTGCGCAGCTGCGCGGTGAGTACGGCAGTCAGTTTTTCCCGATCAAAGGCGGGCAGCGGCTCCAGAATTACATCAATACAGCCGCCTACGGCGTAGATCACATTGGTTACCTGGTGATAATTTTTCTCCATAGTGAAGTTGTTGTGGGAGCAAATGGCCTCGGTCATCTGCTGCTTGAGCATGCGCAGGGCGGGGGCGCACATACGGCTGTTTTTGAATTTGGTCAGCCGCTCAATGTTGTTGTTGCGTTCAATCTCGTTGAGCATACTGTTAATTATATCCGTGGGATCCCGCTGGATTTGATCGTAGTTGATGCCCTTGGCGATCTCCACAATGCCGTTGGTGATGGTCTCAAAGCAGAATTGAATGCACGCGCCCATGCTCTTAAAGTGCAGATAAAAGGTGCTTTTGTTAATGTCTGCTTTTTTGCACAGCTCCAATACGGTGATCTTGTCCGTTTCTTTTTCAATCATCAGCGCGATCATAGCGTTAAAGACCGCCGCCTTGGTGCGCTTTACCCGTCTGTCCATTTCTTAGAAAAATCCCCCTCAAATTGCTTTGTAATGGACACCTGTCCAATAGCAAATACTATGATAACATAAATGAAAGAAAGGTTGCAAGCAACTTCACGGAATTTGTAGGAAGTGCTGGAAAACGCCATGAAAACTTGTGCAAAAACACGAAAAATTGTCCCGCTGGTACTGGCGCTTTTGCTGCTTTTTGGCGGTTGCAGTGCAGTCAACAGGGCTGCAGTCTTTGGTACAAACGGCAACGAGACTACACGGCGGCAGGATGTGTTGACGGTGGAATTTCTGGATGTAGGTCAGGCCAATGCGGCGCTGCTCACCTGCGGGGGTAAGAGTCTGCTCATCGACGGCGGCAATGTGGCAGACGGCGCCAAGGTCACTCGTGCGGTGCAGGCGGCAACGGATCGGCTGGACTATGTGGTGAATACCCATGGCCATGAGGACCATGTGGGTGGCCTGACCGCTGTGGTGGACGCGGTGCCGGTGGGTCAGGCCATTGTCAGCCCGGTGACGGCGGACAGCGAATATTACCGGGATTTTGTGGACGCGTTGGCGGATCGAGGTGTGACCCCGGTAGCCGGGCAGGCGGGTATGCAGTTTCCTTTGGGGGATGCGAAGTGTACCGTGCTGGGCCCCGCCGCTGCCGGCAGCGATCTAAACAACAGCAGTCTGGTGCTGCAAGTGCGCTTTGGCGGCGCGACTTTTCTCTTTATGGGCGACGCCGGGTCAGAGGAGGAGCGCAGCTTGATCCAAAGCGGTGCAGATGTAAGATGTGATGTGCTGGCGGTGGGTCACCACGGCAGCGGCTCTGCCACCGGCTATGTGTTTCTGCGCCAGGCGTTGCCCAAGTATGCGGTGATCTCCGTGGGCGCGGGCAATCGTTACGGCCACCCGGCAGAGAGCACACTTTCCCGCCTGCGGGACGCCGGTTGTACCGTCTATCGCACGGATCAAAGCGGCACAATCACCGTAGTGACGGATAAAAACGGAAAAATCCGCTGTCCTGCATAAAAAAATGTTGTATTCCGCCGCTTTTTCAGCTATAATAAATACAGAATTTTACATATTGGAGGAATTTTACCTATGTATTGTTGGTTAGACGGCAAAACTGTTGTTGTAACCGGCGCTTCCGGCGGTATGGGCGCAGGCATTGCGGCTACCCTGATCAAGAAGCACGGCTGCACTGTGATCGGCGTGGCTCGGTCGGAACCCAAGATGCTCAAATTCATTGAGGAGCTTGGCCCCACTTATGCGCAGCAGTTCTCTTACAAGCTGTTTGATGTGTCTGTTAAGGAGAATTGGGAGAACTTCTACAATGAGCTGGTAGAGGAAGGCGTGCAGGTGGATGTGCTGGTAAACAATGCCGGTATTCTGCCTAAGTTTAAGCGCTTTGACCGGTACAGCGATGAAGAAATTGAGCGTGCCATCAACATTAATTTCTACAGCTGCGTGTATTCCGTTAAGACATTTCTGCCCATGCTGCTGAAGAGCACGGATCCGGGCATTGTTAACATTGACTCTTCTGCTGCGCTGATGAGCCTGGCCGGTACTTCCATGTACAGCGCTTCCAAGGCTGCACTGAAGGGCTTTACCGAGGCTCTGCGTGAGGAGTTCCGTGGCAAGTGCTATGTGGGTCTGGTTTGCCCCGGCTTTACCAAGACAGATATTTTCCGCGGCCAGTCCAATGCAGGCGGCAAGGGCGAGAAGGTCATCAATATGATCTCTACCGATTGCGACCTGATGGTGAAGATGATCATGTTCGGTTTGGAGCACAAGCAGGCACTGCAGATCCACGGTGTGGATGCCCACGCCATGAGCGTGTTTGGCAAGCTGCTGCCGGTGAACGGCTCTCGCCTGTTCAGCGCTGTGATGAAAGCGGCGGACATTGACCTGTTTAAGGAAGTTTTTAAGGACGACGTCGAGCTGGCGGAGTAAATTTTAAGCATTTAAGGGACGCAGCCGTTTCAATGAGGGAATGGCTTAGCGCCCCTTTCTGCTTTTTTTGCAATAAAAAGGAGGGTGCTTTTATGGCAGATGCTGTAACGGCAACGAAAAAAAAGTATATGAATTTTAAGGAGATTGCGGCGTACTCCCTGGGACTGTTCGGGTTCCAGGCCATCGTAGGCTTGCTAAACTCCTACCAGGCCGAGTTTGACGGCTCCATTTTGGGCGCCAATGTGTCTGTGGTGGCCATTTTAATTTTGGTGGCCAAGATCGTGTCTGCTGTGGCGGACCCGGTGGTGGGCAACCTGATCGACCGGTCCAAAAGCAAGCGGGGCAAGTTCAAGTCTATGATCCTGTACTCTCTGGTGCCGCTGCTGGTGATGACCGCCGTGGTGTTTGTGAAAGTACCGTTCTCCGGCACCGGGCTGTATGTGTGGATCTTCCTCACCTACTTGGTTTGGTCCATTGCCATGACCATGGGCGATGTGCCCTCGCAGGGGATCGCTTCCGTGCTGACCCCGGATCCCACGGAGCGCACCAATGTGGTGTCCATTTCCAATACCTTTAAGCAGATCGGTTTTTCTGCCTGCGTGGTGATTGTGCCGATTGCCTGCCTGATTATTCCCGGCGGGTCCAAGGTGTTCGTTAAGTCCGGCGAGACAGATACGCCTATGATCGCTTCCGAGTTCTTCTGGACCGCAGTGCTCACCGCCATCTTTGGTTGTGTGCTCTTTGCCCTGATTCCGCTGCTCAATAAGGAGCGGGTGCCCTACCAGGCCGGCGAAAAGACCACTTTTAAGGATATGATGGGCGCGCTGAAGAACAATAAACCCTTAATGCTGGTGATTATTTCTTATTTCCTGGGCTTTGGCCGTCAGATGGCTATGGGTATCCAGGTACAGGCCGCAACGGTGATCCTGGGCAGCCAAAACTTGGTGGCTGTTTTGGGTATCGTTACCGCAGTGGGTTCCATGATCAGTATGGCGCTGTGCCCCCTGCTGATTAAGAAGCTGGATGAGCGCAAGGCGTACATTCTGCTGTCTGTTTACGGCTTTGCCGCTTCCATTTTCTCCTTTGTGATCGGCCATTTCTGGTTCCAGTCACCGGACAATATGGTGCTCACCGTGCTGTTTTATGCCTCTCTGTTCCTGATCGGCTTGCAGTTCGGCGCCGTCACCTTAATGCCCATGATCATGACTGCCGATTGCGTGGATTATTACGAGTATGAGACCGGCAAGCGGATGGAGGGCGCCGCCTATTCCATCCTGACCTTGACCATTAAGGTGTGTCTGGCACTGGGTACCGCCGTGGGTCTGATCTTTGTGCAGGTGTCCGGTTATTATGACGCTTTGGGCGCCGGTACTTTTACCACTAAGACGAAGGATATTATCTTTTTTGCTTATACCGCCTTGCCGGGCGTGCTGGCACTGCTGTCCATCTTCCCCATGTTTAAGTACGACATTGTGGGCGAGAAGAAGGCGCAGATCTCTGCCGCCCTGTCCCAGCGCCGCGCCGGTAAAGAATAAGCGCCTGAAAATAGATACAATATGTATATATAAGGAAAAGCGACTTCCCCCGGGAGGTCGCTTTTTTGTGTGGTGTTTAGCAGGTTTAAATATGTGTGCATATCCTTTTCCATTGAAAGTGGAGTCGATTCCACGGAGCATTCCTTGTAATTCACGTGCCACACCATTTATACTGATATTGTTAAAAAAAGAAAAATCTTGGCTATCCGGTCAAAAGGGGAGCAGTCGTTATGAAAAAACGGACGGTTTTTATACTCATTATACTTATTGTGTTGGTACTTGTTGTGGGTGCATTTTTGGCACCGCAAATGGTCAAACCGAAGCTGATGGCCACATACGATCTGGAGCCGCCTTTTTGTGATACCTATAAAGACGGTGGCTATTGCTACTTTTTCGTTCAAAGTGATGCGCATTATTGCTTTAACGGAAATGGGCAGCAGGAGTTGGAACGCCTGGCGCCTCAATTTGATATTTCGCAGTTGGATGTCAACCGATACGATTATGTTGTTGCAGTGAATTGCCGGATCCGGTCCATTCGTTATAGTTATGGCTCGGCGTATAAAACCATGTCCGTAGGCATAGATACCTATGTTGCAGACGCCGATTTGACAAAAACGCAGGACGACAGCGTAAGAGTCTATCGAATGAAAAAGGTGAATATCGACTACGATTACAAAAAGTATGGCTCCATCGGCACGGACTTTCGTGTCGCGGAAGAATAATACCGAAAGCGCAGCATATAAAAGAAATAGAATATGTATTTTTTACGCGGTGGGTGATCCTACCGCGCTTTTGTTTGATTTTTTTCAGCTGGAGCGACAAATGCACTGCGGGCGGCAATCTGCCGCCCACTTTGAATTGCAACGAGAATTTCTGCATTTTATTTTTTGCTGTTTTTGGCTTGGTTACGCGAAATCTTGGTGGTTCAGAAAAAATCTTTTATTTTTTTCCCACATTACCTATTGACATAGTAGGCATTATGGTGTATAGTTAAGTCAATCCAACGGGGAGACCCGAAGAAATCAGGAGACCGCTATGAACCGGTTATTTCCCACATTGTTAAGACAAAATTTCCGATTTGGACGAATGAGCCGATGTATGTGACCCAATCGTAACCTACACTGTATCATTTGAACTTGAAAGGAATTTGAATTATGAGCAAGAAATACGCATTTGAGACTTTGCAGCTGCATGTTGGCCAGGAGCAGGCGGATCCCGCTACCGACTCCAGAGCCGTACCGATCTATCAAACCACTTCTTATGTATTCCATAACAGCGACCACGCCCAGGCTCGTTTTGGCCTGGCAGACGCCGGCAACATTTACGGCCGTCTGACCAACTCCACCCAGGATGTGTTTGAAAAGCGCATTGCCGCTTTAGAAGGCGGCGTAGCCGCTTTGGCTACCGCCAGCGGTGCGGCTGCTTTGGCTTACACCTTCCAGGCACTGGCCAAGGCCGGCGACCATATTGTCAGCGCCAAGACCATTTACGGCGGCACTTACAACTACCTGGAGCACACCTTCCCGGAGCACGGGGTCAAGACGACTTTTGTTGACCCGGACGATCTGCAAAACTTTGAGGATGCCATTCAGGACAACACCAAGCTGATCTTCTTTGAGACCCTGGGCAACCCTAATTCTAACTTGGTGGACATTGAGGCGCTGGCCAAGATCGCCCACAAGCACGGCATTCCGCTGGTGGCGGACAGCACCTTTGCAACGCCCTATCTGCTGCGCCCCATTGAGTACGGCGTAGACATTGTGGTCCACAGCGCCACCAAGTTCATCGGCGGTCACGGCACCACCTTGGGCGGCGTGATTGTAGACAGCGGCAAGTTCGATTGGGAAAAGAGCGGCAAGTTCCCGCAGCTCACCGAACCCAACGCCAGCTACCACGGCATCAGCTTTGTGCAGGCTGCCGGCCCGGCTGCGTTCGCCACTTATATCCGCGCGATTCTGCTGCGCGATACCGGCGCTGCAATCTCTCCCTTTAACGCATTCCTGCTGCTCCAGGGCGTAGAGACCCTGTCCCTGCGGGTGGAGCGCCATGTGGAGAATACCAAGAAGGTGCTGGAGTACCTGCAAAATCACCCGCTGGTAGAGCATGTGAACCATCCGTCCTTGGATCCCAAATATCAGGATCTGTACAATAAATATTTCCCGAACGGCGCCGGTTCCATCTTCACCTTTGACATCAAGGGGGGCGAAAAAGAGGCAAAGGCCTTTATCGACGCGCTGGAGATCTTCTCTCTGCTGGCCAATGTGGCAGATGTAAAGTCCCTGGTGATCCACCCCAAGACCACCACCCACTCCCAGCTGTCTGAGCAGGAGTTCAACGAGCAGAAGATTTTTGACAACACCATCCGTCTTTCTATCGGTACAGAGAACATCAACGACATTATCGCCGATCTGGAGCAGGGATTTGACGCTGTAAAAGCGCTGAACGCCTGATTTGACCGACAATTTCATTTGAATTTGACAAGGAGTTATTATCATGGCAATTTATAAATCTATCCTGGACCTGGTTGGCGGCACCCCGCTGGTGGAGCTGACCCAGTTTGAAAAAGAGAACGACCTGAAAGCAACTGTTTTGGCTAAGCTGGAGTATTTTAACCCGGCCGGTTCCGTGAAGGACCGTATTGCTAAGGCCATAGTAGAGGACGCAGAAAAGTCCGGCAAGTTGCAGCCCGGCGGCACCATTATTGAGCCAACCTCCGGCAACACCGGCATCGGTCTGGCAGCCGTTGCTGCGGCCAAAAAATATCGCCTGATCATCACCATGCCGGAGACCATGAGCGTGGAGCGCCGCCAGCTGATGAAAGCCTATGGCGCAGAGCTGGTGCTCACCGAGGGCGCCAAGGGCATGAAGGGCGCCATCGCCAAGGCAGAGGAGCTGCACGAGCAGATCCCCGGCTCCATCATCGCCGGTCAGTTTGTAAACCCGGTGAACCCGGCCACCCATAAGGCCACCACCGGCCCGGAGATCTGGAAGGATACCGAGGGCAAGGTTGACATCTTTGTGGCAGGCGTAGGCACCGGCGGTACGGTGTCCGGCGTGGGCGCGTACCTAAAGAGCCAAAACCCCAATGTAAAAGTGGTTGCTGTAGAACCCGCTTCCTCCCCGGTGCTGTCCACCGGCCAGGGCGGTGCCCATAAGATCCAGGGTATCGGCGCCGGCTTTGTACCGGATACGCTGGATACCAAGATCTACGACGAGATCATTACCGTCACCAATGAAGATGCTTTTGCCACCGGCAAGCGCCTGGCTAAGTCCGACGCGGTGCTCACCGGTATCAGCTCCGGTGCAGCCGTTTGGGCAGCCGAGCAGCTGGCCAAGCGCCCGGAGAACGCAGGCAAGACCATCGTAGCCTTGCTGCCGGATACCGGTGACCGCTACCTGTCCACCCCGCTGTTCCAGGACTGATTTTAGCCCCCAAAGAATACCACCGCCCCGGCGTGAGCCAAAGCGGTGGTGTTTTTGTTTGCGTATGTATAAGTGCGGATGGAGCGCCACAGTTGCCCGCCCAATCACCCGCTTGACAAACCCTGCCGGATATATTAAAATAACACAAGTGCGCAGCAGCATATCCTAATAATAGATGCACCGAGGTGTAGCTCATCTGGTAGAGCGCTTGGTTTGGGACCAAGAGGCACGGAGTTCGAGTCTCCGCACTTCGACCAATAAGAAAAATCCGAACTTTATCATCACTGATAAATGTTCGGATTTTTTATTTAGGTTTCCCAGCTGATACAGTTGAGTAGGCCGCCGTCAGTGGCAATTTCGTTGATATTAACCGGAATGATCGTTTTATGGAAAATGTGTTTTGCCGTTTGGACAGCCTTGTTGTCTGTATCAACGCTGAATACCGGTAAAAATATAGCCTGTTCGGTCTCTAAAAAAGGAAAGTTGAATAAAAGTATGCTAAAATTCAAAAACCGCTTAACGAAAAGGGGAAGTAGGTAAAATGAATCCGACAGAAACACTTCTGAAGAAGATACAGTATATAGAGTGGAAAAAGCCGCCTTTATAGAAATTTCAATGCATGAGATTATCTAACGAAGTCGTGAGACACCCTTGCAGTTTTTGCTTTTATTTGTTATTATTATGATGAACCAAGTTTGTGTTTTAGAAGTTGAATAGATGGAGGACGCTATTGTGGCTGTTTCGTATAATAATCTATGGAAATTACTTATTGATCGTGGTATGAATAAAACCGATTTGAAAGAAGAGGCCGGAATTAGCTTCAATGTTATAGCTCGAATGGGTAAAAATGAGCCGATCTCTTTCGAAAGTATAGAAAAAATCTGTACAACTTTGCATTGCGGTATCAGTGATATAATGGAATTTACTAAAGAAGTGCCAACAGTAGAAGTAAAGAAAAATACTTCAATAGAGCTGTTTGCTGGGGCTGGAGGACTTGCTCTTGGTATTGAACAGGCAGGATTTCAGACTTTGGGGCTGGTAGAATTTGATAAAGATGCCGCCGACACCTTGAAATGCAATCGGCCAAATTGGCGCGTTATCAATGATGATATTGCTAATATTTCCTGTCTGAATTTACAAGAATATTTTGGGCTGCAAAAGGGCGAACTTGATTTGCTGTCCGGCGGGGCACCATGCCAGAGCTTTTCTTATGCTGGAAAGAGGTTGGGGCTTGAGGATGCTCGTGGCACATTGTTTTATCACTATGCAAAGTTTTTAGAGCAATTACAACCTAAGATGTTTTTGTTTGAAAATGTAAGAGGGCTTCTCACTCACGACAAAGGACGTACATACAAGACTATTACGAACATCTTTGAAAGTACTGGGTATACCATTCAAAAAAAAGTGCTGAATGCTTGGGACTATGGTGTAGCACAGAAGCGTGAGCGTTTAATTACAGTCGGGATTCGAAATGATTTAGCAGATCAAATTTCTTTTGAATTTCCTGCCCCTCATAAATATAAACCTGTTTTGCGTGATATTCTTCTTGATTGTCCCAAGAGTGAAGGTACACAATACTCCGTTTACAAAAGAAAGATTTTTGAACTTGTTCCTCCAGGTGGATATTGGAGAGACATTCCAGAAGATATTGCCAAACAGTATATGAAAAGTTGCTGGTATATGGAGGGGGGGAGAACCGGTATTTTAAGAAGATTGAGCCTTGATGAACCTTCCCTTACGGTATTGACTTCTCCAAGTCAAAAACAAACAGATCGCTGTCATCCTTTAGAAGCAAGACCTTTTACAATACGCGAAAATGCTCGTTGTCAGAGCTTTCCGGATGATTGGCAGTTCTGTGGTAGTGTAGGTTCTCAATATAAACAAGTAGGAAATGCCGTTCCAGTAAATTTGGCATTTGAAATTGGTGTGAAAATTAAAGAAGCATTGGAGGGCTTGCAATAATGTGGAATTTGAGCTTTATTTCAGAGCAGGACTTTACAGAACATGTTAAGGCTACCATTGAAAAATATGGAGAAAAATTGGAATCTTTTGATCTTAAGAGATTCAATAAAAACATCATTGACCCTATTAAATTAATCTTTGACAAAACAGTTTATCGTTCCTCATGGAACGAAATTGTAAGCAATGAGATTTTTAGACAAAGAGATAAGTCTAACAACAATGATATAGGGTATTTTCATCAACGCATTTTTCAGTATATAAAGAACTGCCATGTTCCACCTAATGGAGAAGAAGGTGGTTGGGACGTAATCTATGAAAATGCTGATGGCATTCCTATTCCGGATGCAGGAAATGTTCACACCGTTTATGTGGAAATGAAAAACAAGCATAACACAATGAATTCCGCTTCTGCTGGCAAAACTTTTATTAAAATGCAAAACCAACTTCTTAATGATGATGACTGTGCTTGTTTCTTGGTAGAAGCGATAGCTCAACGATCACAAAATATCAAGTGGGAAACTACCGTTGATAAAAAGAAAGTGGGACATAAGCTGATACGCAGAGTTAGCCTTGACCAGTTCTATGCACTTGTCACCGGACAAGATGATGCTTTCTATCAAATGTGTATGGTACTACCATCCGTTATTGAAAAAGCAGTGAAAGAACTTGATGGCACAATCGTTCCGCGTGATACTGTTATTGATGAACTGAGAGAACTGGCATCAAAACAAAACATCGAATCTGAGGATTTAGCCATTGCAATGGCAGCCTATATGCTCGGATTTGGTAGCTATAAGGGCTTTTGTAAGCAAGATTAGTTATGGAGTTTATTATTTAAATAAATGCTAGAATACATGCTTTACCGATAATTCAAATACAATAGATACTCTCTGTCAAACCTTATGGATAAAAGTGGTTAAGATGGATCATAGGGCGCGAGAGGGGGGCAATATCCTGCGGTTTTTGACTGCAGATAAAAGCATCAAAGATTTTAAGGCTTCCGCTTTTGCGGGAGCCTTTTTGTGTGGATTTATTGCCGGTGGTTGTTTTTTGTGAGCAGCGGTGACGCCTACGCACCGTTCCACCGTAGCGAATATTTTAATTTATCTTGCCATTGCCTTAGCCACAGCGGCCGTGATTGCATTGGTTGCAGGGATCATCAAATCCCGCAAAGCCAAGGGGGAAGAAACCCGAGAAAAACAGAGACAAGAGGAAGAACAGGAAATCGAGGATTACGACGAATAGCAAAGCAGAAAGCCACCGATGATCGGTGGCTTTCTTGTGTTATACGGGGGAGCAAATTGCTGTCTTCGTGGAATAAAACAGGGGAAATTGTGGGGAAAGGGGGCACTTTTTGCCGGGGACGGCGAGTGACAGGATTTGCTAATTTTATAGGTTATACTGGTCCAAAAAGACCGTTGAGGACAAGCTTATGAAACTACTGGAAAAGCCAAAATTCACCACCGCCCACAGCCGTGCCGGGACCAAGCGCGCGCTGCTGGGGTGCGCCGGGCACTTGCTGGTTGGGTTTGTACTATCCGCCGGGGCGGTAGCCGGCGGGTGCAGCCCCTTTGCGGTGGCACTGGTGGCGGTGTCCGGGCGGCGGGATTTTCTCTTTTCCGCCCTGGGTGCCGGGTTGGGATATATGATCTTTGGTACCGGCACGGCTCGTGTGCGGTACTTTGCGGCAGTGCTCATCGCCTTGGTAGGCGCGCTGGCAATGGCTGCCTTTCTCCCCCGGCGAGACGCCCGGCTGCCCATGGCGCTGTCTTGTCTGGCGGTGGGGCTGACCGGGGCGGTGCTGCAACTGCGATTGGGCGGTGGCGCGGCAGATTATGCGCTGGTGCTGGGCGAGAGCATTTTGGCCGGTGGCGGCGGATATTTCTTCTTCCGCGCAGAGCACTGCAATTATCGCCGTCTGCGGTGCAAGGCTGCACCTACCGGCGACTTGGTATGCGTGCTCATTAGTGGTTCGCTGCTGTTAATGAGCCTGTCTCGATTGACGATTTTCGGCATTGCACCGGCGCGGATTGCGGCCGTGCTGCTGATCTTGATTACCTTACGCTTTGGCTCGTCTCGGCTGGGGGTCACCCTGGCGCTGTGCCTGGGGTTCGCCCTGGGTCTGGCCGGGCAAGACACCATGTTTTTGCTAGGCGCCTACGGCTTTTCCGCCCTGCTGGCGGCGCTGTTTGACCGGTTTGCCTCCCTGGGCTGCGCCGGGGCGTTTGTGCTGTCTATGGGCTTTTTCTCTGTGGCGGCCAACCTGGGGCATTTGAGTGTGTGCACCTTTGTGGAGAGTGCGGTGGCCGGCGTGCTACTGCTTCTGCTGCCTGCTGCTTGGGGCGATCGGTGCACTGCCTTTTTTGAAAACGGTGCGGATATTGCCCCGGAGGGTTCTCTGCGCCAAAGCCTGGTACTGCGGCTGCGATTTGCCGCCTCCGCCATGGCCAGCGTCAGCGACAATGTGCGGGAGGTGCGGGAGAAGATCGACCGCATTAACGGCAAAAGGGGGTTGCCTCCGGATCCGGAAAAAAGCGATATGCGCATGGTGGCGGCGGACCAGTTTTATTCCATCTCCGACATGCTGTCCGATTTGGCCTTTGAGTTTGATCAGGCGGAGTGCTTTGACGCCAAAACAGCCGGAAAGCTGCGGCGGCTGCTGGGAGAGAGCGAAATTTATCCCAAAAATATTTCTGTGATTTTAGACAAATTTGACCGTATGCGCGTGGAGATCGCCTGTGACGATCCGGCACCGGGATTGTCCAGTCCGGTGCTCCAGGCCAGAATCAGCAAGACCTGCGGGCGCTCATTGGAGGCAGGCCAGGTGACCCGCTACGGCAGCGAAAGTCTGTTGACCTTTAACGAAAAGCCCCTGTATTGTCTGTCTGTGGGTTACGCCCAGTACGCAGCGGAGGGACGGCTGTGCGGAGACACGGTAAAGGTGGCTCGGGACGGCCGTGGTCACCAAATTCTCATTATCAGCGACGGTATGGGTCGCGGCTCTCGGGCAGCGCTGGACGGCGCTATGGGCGCCGGGCTGCTGAGCCGTCTGCTCAGTGCAGGCTTTGGCTTTGACGCGGCGCTGAAAGTCGTCAACTCTGCGCTGCTGGTCAAGAGCAATGAGGAGAGTCTGGCTACCCTGGACTGTGCTTGCGTAGATCTGTTTACCGGTCGATGCGCCTTTTACAAAGCCGGCGCACCCCGATCCTATGTGCTGCGCCACGGGCGGCTGACCCGGTGCGAGCTGGCCAGTATGCCGGCGGGCATTTTGCGGGGCATTACCTTTGCCAAGCGCACGGCGGTGCTGGGCGCCGGAGACACGGTGGTGCTGCTCAGCGACGGCATTACAGACGCGGACGCGGTAGGGCTGGAGGCGCTGCTTTGCCGCTTTCAATCCCAGGATCAGCAGGAGCTGGCAGATACGGTGCTGGCCTATGCCAAGGCCCACACCCCGGCGGATCGACGAGACGATATGAGCGTGATCGTGGCCCGGCTGCTGCCAAATTAAGGAGGAGCGAATATCATGTTTCTATACGGATTTGTCGGCAGCGCCCCCTGTGGCGGACTGCTGCTGGAGAAGTTGCAGGCCTGTACCCAGCCGGGGCTGGACGGTTACGGCGCCGCCCTAATGCAAGGTGGCCAGCTGCTGTGTGTCAAAAGCAAAGAAAGCGTGGCGGCATTGGCACAGCAGCTGCCGGAGAGCGCAGCGCCCTGCGGACTGGTACACGCCCGGTTTGCTACCTGTGGCGGGCGCTCCGCAGAGAATGTGCACCCCTTTGTGACCGATGATTATTGCCTGGCGATGAACGGCACGGTGGAGAACGCCGTTGCCTTGCGCAGCGCGCTGAACCTGCTGCCCTACCCGGACAGCGACGGCGCGGTGTTGGCGGCGCTTTTGCAGGCGTATGCAGACAGCGGCACTGTTGCCGCTTTGCGTCTGTGCTGCCGTGAGGCTCGGGGCAACTATGCTTTGGCCGTGCTGCGTCGGGGTGAGGAATGCCTGTTTGCCTGTGCTCACGGGGCGCCGCTGTACGCGGCGGTAGGCGGCGGCAGCGCTTGCGTTTCTTCGGATTTGGCGGCACTGGAACCGGATCAAATGAAAATCTATGCCCTGTCTGCCGGGGAGTGCGTGCAGCTACGCCCGGGCAAGCTGCAGTTTTGGAATGCCAAGGGCAAGAAAATCAAAAAATCCCCCTGCGCGGTGACTTTGCGACGGCCGCCGGCAGCGGGCTTTGCAGACCCGGGAGAGGCGTTACAGGCGCTGCCCGGAGATTTGGAACTGCTGCTTCATCGCTTTGTGCGTGGGGATCAACCTCGGTTGGGCAAAAGCCGCCTGCGGCCTCGGGGCATCAGTCGGGTGCTGCTGGTAGGCTGCGGCACTTCCTATCAGCTGGCGCAAGCGGCGGCTTGTAATTTTGAGTCGGTGTGCGATGTGCCTGCCTTTGCCTATTCTGCCGGTGAGTTCTGCGCCGGGGGCGTGGTGTGCGACCGAGGCGCGCTGGTGGTGGGCATTTCTGCCAGCGGCCAAACGGCAGAGGTGGCGGAGGCGCTGCAAAAGGCAGCGGCCTTCGGCGCCCGCACGGCGTCGCTGACCGGCGACCCGGACAGCCCCTTGGCTCGTGCCGGGGGCACGCTTCTGTCCCTGCCTTGCAGCCTGCCCGGCGGGTTGCCGCCGGTGACCCACTTTGTGCTGGGCTATGTGCTGCTGGCGCTGGTGGCGGTGGACTGGGGGCTGCGCCAAAAGACCATTACCCCCTTATTCGGCCGTATGGCGGTAAAGCTGTGCGCCACCCTGCCGGACAAGCTGCGGCTGATTTTAAAAAGCGGCAGCGAACTGGACGCTTTGGCGGCGTACCTAACCGGCTATGATCGGCTGCTGTTTGTGGGTCAAAACATCGACTTGGCGGCAGCGGGCGCCATGGCCGGCGTGTGGAGCCGTACTCTGGGCGTGTCGGTGGAGACGGTGCCTGCGGCGGAGCTGCGCCACACCTTGCTGCCTACGGTGGACAGTCACACGGCGCTGGTGGCGCTGATCAGCAGTCGGGAACTGACGGAAAAAACCTGCGCTGCCCTGCAACTGGCGGCCATTCGGGGCGCGGGTACGGTGGCTTGCACGGTAGAGAGCCTGGCAGGGCAGCTGTCCGGCGCACGGCAGGTATTTTTGTTTCCGGACAGCCTGCCTTTACTGGCGCCTGTGTGCCAGTGCGCTACCCTGTCTATGCTGCTTTTGCGGCTGTGTACCGCCCGGGAACAGGCCGGGCGCCCGGTGGAGCAGCCGCCGGTGCTGCCCCGGTATTTTGCCGGATAGGGCATGTTTAGACCCAAGGGGCGCTTTTTCGCTATTTTCCTTGCAAAGCGGCGGGCTTTTCGCTATAATAGACCCGTATGAACGCGCGTTGCGCTTTGGAGGAATAGTATGGAAAAAATTCTTGTTTTGGATTTCGGTGGTCAGTACAATCAGCTGATCGCCCGCCGTGTGCGTGATCACGGCGTGTTTGCCGAAATTCTGCCTTATACCACCTCGCTGGATACCATTCGGCAGGGAAATTATAAGGGCATTATCTTTACCGGCGGTCCCAATTCCGTGTACGACCCGGCCTCGCCCCATTACACCCCGGAGGTGCTGGAGCTGGGCGTGCCGGTGCTGGGCATTTGCTACGGCTGCCAGCTGATGGCATGGATGCTGGGCGGCAAGGTAGAGACGGCGCCGGTGTCCGAGTACGGCAAGATCAAGTTGACCGTGCTGGGCGGCAGTGTGCTGCGGGATGTGCCCCAGGACTCCACCGTTTGGATGAGCCATACGGACTATATCGCCCAGCCCCCGGCGGGCTTTACCGTCACCGGTAAGACGGCGGACTGCCCCTGTGCGGCCATGGAGAACCCGGAGCGTGGCCTGTATGCAGTGCAGTTCCACCCGGAGGTGACCCATACCACTTATGGCAAGGAAATGCTTCATCATTTCCTGTTTGATGTTTGCGGTTGCTCCGGCGACTGGCAGATGGATAATTTTATCGAAAAGACCGTAGCTGCGCTGCGCGCGCAGATTGGTGACAAAAAGGTGATTCTGGGCCTGTCCGGCGGTGTAGACTCCTCCGTGGCAGCGGGCCTGCTGTCTCGCGCGGTGGGCAAGCAGCTTACCTGCGTGTTTGTGGACCAGGGCTTAATGCGCAAGGACGAGGGCGATTTTGTAGAAAAGACCTTTACTTCCTTATTTGATATGAATTTTGTGCGGGTCAACTGCCAGGAGCGCTTTTTGCAGGCGCTGAAGGGCGTCACCGACCCGGAGCAAAAGCGCAAGATCATCGGCACCGAGTTCTTTAATGTGTTTTGGGACGAGATCCGCCACCAGGATGAGCTGGGCTACTTTGCCCAGGGTACCATTTATCCGGACTGCATTGAGTCCGGCAAGGGGGATGCGGATACCATCAAAACCCATCATAATAAGGTGAAGATGCCGGAGGATGTGCAGTTCCTGGGCTTGGTAGAGCCGCTGTGCGATCTGTTTAAGGACGAGGTGCGCAAGGTGGGTACCATGCTGGGTATTCCCAAGGAGCTGGTGTGGCGCCAGCCGTTCCCCGGCCCCGGTCTGGGCGTGCGAATCTTGGGCGAGATCACCGCAGATAAGATCCGGGTGCTGCAAGAGGCAGATTGGGTCCTGCGGGACGAGATGGCCAAGAATGGGTACGAGAAAGAGATGGCCCAGTTCTTCTGCGTGCTGCCCTGTGTCAAGACGGTGGGCGTGATGGGCGATCATCGCACCTACGATCACCTGGTGGCCATTCGTGCCGTTACCACGGATGACTTTATGACTGCCGATTGGGCGCGCATCCCCTATGATATTCTGGCTACTGTCAGCAACCGCATCACCAACGAGGTGGAGCATGTCAACCGCGTGGTCTACGACATCACTTCCAAACCGCCCGGTACGGTGGAGTGGGAATAACTCCGCTACCTCGATAAACGCCCTATTTATAAGACATTCGGGAGCTTTGCAACCCAAAATGGCAACATTTTGGCAACAATATAAGATTAAGAGCTATCAGACTTAAACGCCTGATAGCTCTTTTTTCTATACTATTAGTTCTTTGTCTAAATACTTCAAATCACAAATTCGTTTATAACAATTATACTTATCAAATTTATTTTGGAATTCTAATGCATCATAATAGTCCATACCAAAATTTAATACTAACATTCTTATTGCGTGCAAATAGTTTTCACAGAATTCGTATGTTGGATTTTCAGATAATTCTCTAATAGTTGTGAAACGATAGGGCTGACTTTTTGAATTTGAGGATCAGCAAAACATTTTACAATGTTAATATTTTTCTCCATAGTCCTTTCTTGTCCTTCAATGGAACCACCAACCTTATTCCAAGGAGGAAAATGACCATATGCTCGTCTGTAAGCTTCTATTAGAATTCCTTCGGAAAGTTTTATATTATTTATTCCTTGCTCTGATATATAGTCTTGTATTGAAGAGCCATCTTCATTTGCCATTTTCTCGTACATTGTCTTATTTCTTGATACTAAAGGTTGAGATAAAGGAGATTGTACGAATATTGTGTATCCTAATTTTTTGTGTTCATTAAAATACTGTTGTATTTGTTTGTATTTGCAGCCGCTATCTTGCATCGGAATTAAACCATTATGTTGACAAAATCGTACATATAGGTCTCTTGCTAAACCAATATAAAGAACTTCGCGTGTATAATAATCCCAAAAACAATATATTCCCGCAGAAGCCCATCCATAATTGTCATTTGGACAACATAAATCATTTATTGCATCAGCTAGTTCTTTTGTTTCATCCTTTGTATAAGCATCAAGTATCACTGTACCAAACAATTACATAACACTCCCTTTTGTATAACTATATTTCTTCATAAAGTACTACAATTATCCTTTTACTATTTCTACAACCTCAATATCACCGTCAACAAGCATTTCTATAATTGAGCTTTCATTAAAATCTTCGTTTTTCCAATATTTTTCTGCAAGGATAAGATTTTCTTTTTCACTTAATTTTCCGTCAAAGCAATTTTCGGCATCAACGTAAAACATATTGCCGTTGACTTGTAATTTTACAATTTGAAATGTCGGTCTGCCTAAGCTAACAAAATAATCAAGCCATTTTTCTGCCTCTTCTAATGTTTTAGACACATATAAACAAGCCATTCGTGACGGATAATTTGGATATTTTTCAACTCTTACTTGCTCCAATGCAAGCTCTCTCAAAGCTACTGAGGTGTGGTGTTCAAGTTCAATATCCTTGTATTTTTTCGGATTATTATAAATATCGCAGACAATATCAATTTTTTCATTTACTCGTTGCCAAACTCCGTTATGATGATTTTCGTCAAAAACTATATGTTGACCTACATACATAGGTTTTTCAGTAACAACATGATAAAAATATTTTTCCATAGTTTATAAAAATTTAAAATATTCTTTGCCAATTAAATTATTTATTCATTTTTATTTTCTGTATCGTAATGCTCTTTTTTGATTTGTTCAAATTTTGTCAAGAAATCTTCCTGCGGTTCTTCGTAAGGGTTATAATTCTTTCCTCGCTTTTTATTCTCTTTTTGAGCCTTGTCCCAGCAATGGTCAAGAGTGTTGATTATATTTTCCGGTAAATCTTCGGGATAATTATAACGCCAATCGTCATATTCTCCTTGCGTCATTTCGCCGCTTTTAACTTTATCTTTTATTTCGTTCCACTCGTTTAAACAGCTGTATAAACCGGTAAAGCACTCCGGTCTGCTTTCATCAGGAACAAGACAAAGTTTACCGTTTATTCTTTCGATAGTAAGTCCGTAAATATCCTCGATAGTAAATAATGTGTGCATCAACCTGATATGGTCATCAAGATTAGGACTGTCAAGTGCAAGTGTTGATACCTGCAATACTCCTGCAATTTCTTTTAGCATATCGCTTTTAGGTTCACGCCTGCCGTTTTCGTATTGTGCAACACGAGAGTCGGCATTCTTTTCACCGAATCCGAGCTGTAAACCTAAATATTTTTGAGTCATATTATGTTTTTTTCTTATGTATCTTATTCTTTCACCGATTGCCATTAAGCATCACCTCAAACATTACTGTACCATATATGTTACGATAAGTCAAATTAAATTATCAAAATAAGTACGATAATTTTGAAATTATTCTTGACAAGTGAATTGCAAGGTGTTAATATAAAACCGTAACCAAACAGTTACGAAAATATAAATACAAGTATCATAATTGCAACATATTATGCAATTATGACAACCGAAGGAGGTGTAAAGAGTGTCGTTAAAACAGGCTCTTGCAAATCAAGGTTTTGTCGGCAACGGCAGAGAAGAAACAGAATGGGCATTATGGGTGAATTCCGAAAAAGAATCATTGGCTGAATCTATGCTTAATTTTAATATTGAATGGGAAAATCAGCATACAAGCAGAGAGCATTTATCGGTTCTTGATTATAAAAAGAAAGAAAGGCAAAAAGAAGTTATACATCTTGAAGAAAAGGTTGATATGCTTAAAAATGAAATTGAATGTTATCAAGATTGCAATAATGAATTGCAAGAAATTGATGAAAGCGGTTTTGATGACAAATTCGTTTTGCCCGAACCCAAGCCGTTTATGTCGGCAAATGCGTATAAGAAATTGATTGAACCGATGTTCAATAAGCTAACGCAAATGGTAAAAGCGTTGATTGTAAGATGCTTTAAAGCAGAGGCACGAGCTTATAATGCAAACAGAATTGTCGGCAGGCTTCAAAATGATGTCGAAATTTATAAAAAAGATGCAAAATCATTCAGCAAGATGGCTCACAGAGCAGATAAAAAGCTTGCTCAATACAGTAAACTTCGCAGAATAATCGGGCCGAAAAATGTTGATGAAATTCTAAAAAAATCTCAACCGAGAAATAAAGAAAGATATAGGTGATTTTATGAAAAAATATATAACAGACAAAATTACAGGCATTAGCTATACTCTTGTAGGCGATGTGTATATTCCAAATCTTGTGTCAACCGATACAAATTATGAAATGGGCTATTGGGGCAGAAAACACAAGGAGTATATTAAGCAAAATAAACCTTCATTTTATACAACCCTGCTTACTCAATGTAAACTAAATTCATACTTGCATTATGTTGATGTCAGAGCAGCAGAAATGTATGATACCCTAGTTAAGCAATTAGTAAAACAAGAAAGTGTTACAGAAAAACTTAAAGCAACCGATATGATGCTCTGGGTGCAAAAGATGAATAATATCCGTAATCGTGCAACGGAAATCGTAAATGCAGATATAATTTACAAGGTATAAACACAACGACGGTAGGGAATAATCCCTGCCGCCGTTTTTTATTTGATTAGTTGAAAGTTTGCTTACAAGAAAACTTATTCATTTTTATAAGTTTATTGGGAAGATGAGTGTTCAACGCTAAGTTTTGTAACAGTATTGGATTCCAATACATCTTTTGTTTCATTATCTTGGAATATTTTAAAACATAAGTAGCGAATCAGAAGGGATGCTTCCTCTGCTGTTGTAATGGCAAAGTTACCATTGGTATCAAGAGGCAAATGCAGCATATCAGCAACTGATTTTCTGCTTCGTTTGTTTTTAATTCGGCTAATTCTTTCTGGCTTGAGAGTAATAAATGTACGAGATGATTTATATTTGGAGGCTAAAGACTTGAAAGTATCAATATCACTAAACACATTTGTCCCGACTATTTCATCTATTGCTCTCTTCTTGACTTTTGCCATCGTTTTTTCGAGATTGAAAACAGTTTCAAAGGTGTGATTAAAAGTGTACATTGCACCCTCGTAGGCAATAAAGTCAACCGTTAGATATAGCCTGCAGATATCGTCGGTTATTAAATCCAATTCATCGTTGGCATTTGCGGAAAAGACAACAGATTTCTTGTTTGTTAATTTTGTAATCGGATTTGCAACCTTAACAAAAGTTACAGGTTTATCCCCATCTTCAGAAGGCTGCCCACATAGTATGTAACCGTTAATTTTACCTTTGATTTTTTGGTCGGAAGATGTAGCAACCGCTTGTGTAAACAGCTTCCATTGTTCAGAAACAAGTTCATTTGTTAATAACAGTTTATCACAAGACACTTTACTGTTTTCACCGTCATAATCTTGTACTTCGCTGATTTGATCAACTTGATAAGTTTTAATGGCATTTAATAGGTTTCTCGTATACTGCAAAAGATAGATGTCGTTTTTAAATCTAACTTTATTTGTCTTGAATGGCTGCTTTGCTCTTTTGTCAATTTTGAAAAAATATAGAGCCCAGCTATAGCTATCTTTTTGTGCTGATGTGCAGATATTATTTAATACATTTTTGCTCATTGTTTTCCACCTCTATCTACTGTGATGTAAATATAGTTTTCAAAATCCCAGTATGGAACTTCATTACCTTCTTCTTGCGTCAGATCTATCTTACTGATAACAATGCTGTCGTGATAAATATGATTCTCATTGGCGCCCATACATTCAAAATCGCACGTGTATATGCGATATCCTTTGAATTCCAAAAGAATGTTTGTGTATATATTATTGTTTCTAATACAAAGGTATGCCAATACCAAAAAGTAAATCAAAAACAATACTAATTTCTGTGGGTCACCAAAATCAAACGCTATCATCGGGAGAATATATGCAAGCAAGAACTCTGAGGACAGTTTGTTTGCTTTTGTAGCTTTCTTCACAGTTCCCTTTGGATGAGTGCTTTTAACAGTCAATTTCTTCTTGAGGAAAGAATTTATACCAACTATGCTGCTTATCACCAAAAATGCTATTACAATAACGCTTATCACTTGAACGCTACTGCTACATAGTATATTTTTCAAGTTTTCAAGCATTTTGCTTTTATCATCCCATTTTTCTAAAGCCAGTGAAACAATATTCCAAGCATCAAGAACAACAATTGATAGCCATAGTGGAATAAAAGATGTAACAAACATATCCCATTTGAATTTTTTCCACATTAATACTCACCTCTTTTTGAAATTCAATTTCACAGAAACTACGATTATTAAGGGCTAATATACCACTTACTCATTCTCAATTTACGCATATTATTTTTGAAGTTTTACAACATCAGAAGAGTTTTGCTATTGCAATTAATTAACAACAATATTAGTAAGATTGTAGATTTGATCGCATATATTCTCTTTCATAGTTTCTATAGTGGCATATTTCATTGCAAGATCTTGTTGCTTTTTTAAATCATAATCTCCGTTTTCATCAACTGGAATTAGGATTGAATCGTTGTAGTTTATGATATGAGTAGGCTTTAGTGCGGTATATTCGTTTTTTCCATTTATGCCTATTCTTCCACGAGCTCTTCTGCGAAAGATCGGTTCAATCATATACTTAACATAAAGCAAATCTACGTTTTTACATTCTTTTGTAGGTATAAGTATACCCCTGTGACATGTAATAGAGAATTTTCCTGTTAGTTTCATTACGTAGCCTGCCAACCCGTCGATAACCCATGTTAAATATTCACCATCATATTTATAGGTATCTATACTACCGAAAATTTCTTTAGAGGTGCTTCCAGAATAAACTGAATACTCACCGGCATGATCTTTACAATATGGCTTAGATAATTTCATATCACCGCCTTTAGGAGTGAATAATTTTGTTATAGGTACTTTTATATAGTTAGATTGGCTATCAGAATCAATTAAAATCTTGCACTTTTTTAATTCTTCTGCCTTTTCAACTAAAAGTTTCTTTTGGTTATCAATATCTTGATATTTTTTAGCTAGCTCTGTTTGTGCTGCTAAATCATATCTCCCATCAGATAATACGGGAAGATCTACCTGAATATCTTTTATATTACTAAAATGTAAAGATGGAACATCGCCTCTTTTTACTTTTTTGAAGAAAATAGGTTGCAATAAATATTTAAAATATAGCAAATTCAGATCCGCTACAATTGGTTTGAGTACCGTTCTATGCCCTCCAATACAATATCCTGAATCTGTTATATATTCTATTGTTCCTGCTTTTTCTCCATCTGTTGTAAATGTAAGGTTCGGGGTAGTATAGTCAGCAAAATCGACTTTTGCAAAAATCCCGATTGTTGTACCAGTATATACGACAAATTCGCCTGAATGTTCTTTACAGAATGCTTTAGTATATTTTGCATTCCCGTTTTTGGGCTCAAAAAGTTCACAAATCTTTCTAGTTACTGTTTTAGGCATTCTATCGCCTCCTTGTAATTGGTCATATCATTTACAAGCGTATCAATAAAAACTTTAAATTCATCTAAAGTCATAATATCGTCTGCCTCCTTGAATCCAAGGTCAATCTTTTCTTGATCTGTCCAGAAATTATCAATGTTCCAATTTGAATCCGAAGGGAAATTATCCAAAGACAGAAGTTTCATTTTGCCATCATTTGCAAACCAAGATTTAAAAGGTTCTGAAATATCGTTCCTATCGGGCAAATTTTTATAAGAGTTATATTTGTTGACAGCTTCGTGAAGATCATTATCATCTGGTGTATCAAAGCGATATGTATCCAAGGTTTCACCGATGCTTTTACAAATATAACAGAAAATCTTATATTTCTGATTAACTTCATTATCTATTTCTTCTTCAGTTTTCTTTCTCAGTGTGAGAATATATGTCTTTTTAGGAGTGTTAAAGAAACTATTAATGGGTAGTGAAATAATACTTTCTATATAACAGTTTTTCAAGATTAATTCTTTTAAATTGGTATTGCCCAAGTTAGTGAAAATACCATCTGGCAAAACGATATTAGCAGTACCACCGTATTTTAAAGAACGAATTATCCACTCTAAGAAAAGAGCTTCAACACCATTGCCCTTAGCAGTATAAAAGCCAGTATCTTGTGCTAATTTGCTAATCGTGGCATCCTGATAGTATGGAGGGTTAGCAAGGATGAGGTCATATTTGTTTTCTTCTAATTTGTCAAGTGTTCCAAGGGCTTTTTTGCTAGAATAAAACACTTTGTTCAAAAGTTCCGTTGCAAGGTACTGAACTTCATCAATATTGTTATTATCCTTGAAAAGTTTTGAGAAATAAATAAGCATATTGGCCTTTGCAAGGATTGTAGTTATATCGTCTTTACCAGACATTTGTTTTTCAAATCCGTATAAATCCACACCTGAAACCAACTGTCCGTTTTTCACTTCAAAAGGAACATTGGATGCTGCTTCTAATAAGAATTTTCCTACACCTGAAGCCGGATCACATATAGACATCCCACTGTTGATTGTAACCATGTTTACCATTTCTCTCACAATTTTAAGCGGTGTAAAGAATTGTCCCATATCGGATTTGTCGTCACTGTTTTTCATGAAAGTTTCAAAAAGTTTTGATTTGAAATCTTTGCTGATATTGATAAACTTACCATTGCTTTTTTCATAATTATAGAACTCATCCATAATGTTTTTAAAGCAAATAGCGTGGGAATCTTCCTCGATATAATGTCCGTCTACGCCTTTTTTTACATGGAAAATCTGTCCATTAACAATAGTAGTGCCATCTCCACCATCAGGAAACAACATTTTCATTTGGGCTCTAGGACCTTCAAGATATGCACCAAGAATATCAGCATTAGTTAATCGTGAAGATTCATCAACTGAATACAAACTATAAATATAACTAAAAGAGTTATTATCTTTCAAAACATTTATATCGCTCAAATATTTAAAAAGAAATACTTCCACAAATGTATATAAAGACATTTTGGATGAAGCGAATGTCATCCTTTTCAATATACGAGCAATTTTCTTCGCTAAATCAGTAGGATCAATATCCTCTAATTTCAATATAATGTCATTTTCGGCAGAAACAGAAAGTGATACTAGATCTATAAACTCTGCTATTTTTTTAGGTTCAGTTTTAGGATCGAGCTTTCTTGTAATTTGATTACCGTTTTCATCAACAATAAGGTTGCCGGTAACAGGATTAAGCCAAATATATTTGTCTCCATCTGTTACAACATATATTTTAGCTCCAATTTCCTTAGCAACACCTATCTCTTGTTTTATTGCTTTATTAATTTTAGCCTGTGTATTCAATTCGTCTGGAGTTTTAAATTCCAAAAACACAATGACTTCCTTGTTTTTGTTGATAATAAGTACATCAGGCTTTTTACTTAAGTTTTTAGATATCTTTACCTGCTTTAATTTTCCGGATTTTATCAAATCACTTATAGTTGTAGCGCCAAGACTAAGACAGGTATATTTATCAAGAATACTTACATCATTAGAAAATAAGCTATTCTGTATAGTTTGTTCAGACATAATTTATCCTCCGTTCACGCCGATTGCGTATATATCAATAATTTATTTCCACTCACTATCTTTTGCAGACCACTTGGCAGTGAATTTTGTGTTTTCTGCTGCTGCTTTGAATGGTTCTGCAAGGAAAAGGTTTATTGTTTCGATTACTTTGCTGAAATCATCAGTTTTAGTATCAATCTTATGGGTAAAGGCTTTCCATTTCTTTTGCATTTCTTCATCATCAGCAAAAGCAGTTATCCGATCAAATTGTTCAATAGTAAAGCTATGACCACGATTTTCAAATGTTCTTTTTAATGCTTCTGTTAATGTTTTACCGTTAAAATCAAATTTATTTGCAAGATAATAGATGTCGTAGTAATCCTTCATTCTGCTTGAGAATTCCATAAGGTCTAATATTGCATCGATCTTTTCCGCAATGGTTGTTTCAAGCGAGTATGTGTTTATGATTGGTGAAGGAAAGTCTTTTAGCTGTGTAGGAATTGGCCTTTTTTCTTGATTTGGTACAATTACATCACCAACACCGAAATCAATACTAAAAGGAGTTCGTGTGTTTTTGATGTGTGCAACAATAGAGGCACTGATTCCGGCATACTTCTTTGCGACTGAAATAGGTGAAACACTTTTAATTTCAAATGTTATAAAGTTATTTCCGGTGTCTATAGCTATAATTTCTTCAAGGATTGCACGAAGCTGTTCAGGTGTGTTTGGTAATTTTTTCAGAAGAAAATCTACATCTACTGTAACTCTGCTGTCAAAGTCCGTTATTGAATAGATAAATAGTCCACCCTTAAGTACGAAATTATCTGCATATTTTGAATTTTGCAACCGGCGTAAAAATTCTTCTTGGCAAAACAGCTGCATACACAGCTGATAGCTTCGACCGGTTTCTTTCGCTTTATTTTTTAATCTTGTAAGTACAGATGCTGCAATATCAGCCATTCAGCAACACCTCCATAACACTCATCATTTTTGTATATACATGCATTTCTTTAGCATATTTTGAAAGATTTAAAAGATTCTTTTTGTCATCCGAAACATATGCATTAAGTGCTTTATTAAATGTTTCACTGTCAAGCTTTGTGCGATACTTAAAACAGTCGCAAATAGTCCTTTCACGGTCGTAAACAGGGAGTGTTACACTATTAAAATCACCTATTGTTTTTCCGAGTTCAATTATATTCTTTTGAACATAATATGCTTTGATAGGCACTTCTTGGATATTTGAAATTTGATTTCTGTAAGTTCGAGGAACTGCTATTGACCATTCTCTTGGAGCAAAGTCACTGTATCCATAATGAAACAAAGCCGATTCAACGCAAACTGTTCCATAAGGTAATAAATTTGATATTAGCTGTTCTTCACTTATGTTGTAATTATTAGGAAGTTGGTAAAAGCCATTCCGTATTCTCTCGATAACACCATCTTTGCACAATTTTGCAATATCATAATTTGTAAGTCCCACATTTTTAAAATCGGAAGTTTTTGCGATTGCACCAACATTTTGAAAAACATTTTTGGCAATTTTTTCTTTAGACAACGGCTCACCAACTTTCTGCGTACAGTTATCAAAATTTGTACGCAAATTTATTATAGCAATATTTTTAATAAAATACAACATTTTTTGAAAAATAGCCATGCAATTATAGATATAATTATTGAAACGGCAATTAAACAGATATAAAAGATAGCTTTATCACTTTAAAGTGTTGACTTCGGTATGCGCCTATGATACAATACAAACGATGTGGCAGATGGTGATACTGTTTTGATACTGTAAACTTTAAGTTACAAAAACTCAGTAAAAACGGTTAGATTATCTGTATAAAAACAAAATATTTACTAAACAAAAAAGTTTAGTAAATGATCGAATTGAGCGAGTGGGAATAACTCCGCAACCTCGATAAATGCCCTATTTATAAGGATTTCAAGAGTTTTGTAATCCTAAATGGCAACATTTTGGCAACAATAAAATATTCACAAAAGTTTAAGAGCTATCAGACATTATGAACAAGTCCGATAGCTCTCATTATATTTAATATATA
>ERZ773264.960-NODE-960-length-38043-cov-3.578999_pt1 | contig 38043 bp, 28 predicted proteins | sample MGYA00511910_ERZ773264 | MGnify/ENA primary metagenome ERZ773264 (study PRJEB29015, sample SAMEA2737739) | human gut metagenome | biome: human gut; feature: human-associated habitat; material: faeces | place: China | collected 2012 ...
TTAAAATCCCTCGGAGTAAAATCCGTACCGGTTCAAGTCCGGTCAGCGGCACCAATGAAAGAATGTCGATTTTACGGCATTCTTTTCTTATTTTCTGACTAATTTGGTAGAAAAGTTTCTTGTGAATGAGCGTTTTTCTACCGGATTTCTACCAAATTTTCTACCAAAATCGCTGCTTTTTTCAATTTCACTTTCATTTTTGGTCTTAGCACAAAAGATTTTTATCCCCTGTGTCAAGTTGACTTGATTAACTTTTTTACTTTTTTTATAATGCCGCCGTGGTAGAATGGGTAGACGATCGGCACACTATTATCGCAGGTTCTCAGGTTGAGGACTTGCGACTTTTTTTGCCCTCAGAACCTTTATCATGGATAGCCTGCTCCGTATCTGCACTGTCTCCACCCAACACTTTGGCGATAGTCTCCGCAGACTCCACTTTGGAATGAAAGTCGAGGTGACTATAAAAATTGGCTGTAACATTAAATGTTGAATGTCCGAGCCACTCCTGGATCGCCTTCATGGATACTCCGTTTGCAAGCAGCAGACTGGCACATGAATGACGAAGATCATGGAATCGAATGTGTTTGAGCTTATTTTTCTGAATGATGTACTTGAAGTGAGAAGTCACAAAGTTTGGCGTGATCAGCTTACCGAAGTTGTCACGGCACACAAAGCCGTCATATTCCCTGTCAAAGTCTTTACCGAGGAGCTTCGAATAGTATTCTTCAAGGGTTTTGCGTTCGATCAGCATCTGCTCAATATGAGGGATCAAGGGAAAAGTTCTTACACTGGACTCAGTTTTAAGCTGATTTTCGACAAAGATCATTTCTTTGCCGCTGCCATAAGTGCTGGAGACCTTACGGCGAACCGTGAGTTTCTTTTCTTTAAAGTTGACGGAATCCCACTTCAAACCGATAATCTCGCTCTTGCGAAGTCCGTAGTAGGCTGCAATATGTACCACAAGTTCAAGTCTGTCGCCCTTGAATACTTCAAAGAGCTGTTCCAACTCGTCCTTGTTGTAGAAATTGGCTTCAAACTTCTGGATCTTCGGCAGTTCAACCTTATCTGCAACGTTTATATCGAGCATATCCATTTTTACAGCATATTTTAGTGCTTTGTGGATATTGGCGTGATAATGCTTTACCGAATTGCCCGAAAGACCGCTGTTGTACTTATCGTTATAGAACTGCTGAAGCTGTAAAGCTGTCAGGTTGCCGAGTAGAAGATGCGGATAACGCTCGTCAAAATAGTTTTTGATCCTGGTGATATAGCGAGTGTAGCTCTGATGAGAGGTTCGGGCGAGTGTCGGTTTGATCGTTTCAAGCCAGTAATCAAGAAATGCCGTGAACTCAAAACCTGTCTTGCATTCAGCATCATCACTGAGGATCTCCTCGCTGAGTTCTGTCTTTTCCTTTTCCTTTGGAGCTTCCTTGACTTTTGTTAAGCTGCCTGTGAGAAACTCCTCATAGAACTTTGCTACAATGACGTTCACCTTTGCTGTCAGTACTTTATAAGAGCAGTCAGCAGGCAAATCGGTCGTGACCCATTTTCTCTTACGCTTGCCACTGTCGTCCTTGAAATCAAAGACAACATAGTTTTTGCCTTTCTTATTTCAGGATATTCGCTATACATATTCTTATATACAACTTCAAGCGGTATTGAATCCATAGGACATAACCTCCTTTCTGTCAGAAAAAGAAACTGAAAAAGCGTAGATGTTCCATATTCTATTGTCAAGATACAAAGTGCATCGTTGTCAGTTATTTTTATGCCTGATATTTGATGTACTGTTGGCAGCTTCCCACTCAGATCAAGAGGAAGCTCCCGACAGCATATCAGCTGCCAAACAAAGCTAAGGGGACTGTGCGGCAAATGGAAAAACCGTACCGTCCCTTATCACAGAGGATAGTTATGTCAGCAAGTGATCCGTACCCTTATCAAACATCAGTGGTATGAACCCCTCTATATATCAACCGAGGATTTTGCAAAATCGGGAAAGTTTTTCCCATATTTCTTTCTCCAAAAAGAAAAAATCAGCGTTCTGCACATATTTATTCATTCATTTTCGTGCAAGATAATATACTCTTTGAGCTTCTGCTTTGCGATCTTGATTCGATAACGCACCACGTCAATGGACAAGCCGTATTTCTCAACGAGATACCACATCGTCACCTTGTCCTCTCTCAGAAAGTAATCCCGTATCAGCTCATACCCTTCAGGAAAATCCGATTTCAAAAGTTCTAAGGCATCAGGCAGATAGTCATGCCTGTTCCGTTGCCTGATCTGCTCCTGCTCTTCTTCCTCGCTTATTGGGATACTTGCAGGATCGGGATTTGCAGCAAGAACAGCGTCAAAATCGGGATAGATCATTCCGTTTTCTGCATCCCGCTCCTCAAGGTATCGTTCTTTTCGCAAGAGCTTGTTGTACTCTTTCTCAATGTTACGGGGAACATCGTCGCCAAAGTGGATATACATAAATCTTCCCATTACACACTGTCCCCCTTATCAGAGGTCAGGTGTGTAAGAGATTTGGCATGGATTGCCTTCAACTGTTCATTGCAGGCTGTCAGCGTATAACGGTTATTGAACGCACAGCCGTCAAGATACGCCATGATGATGTTCTTATCGGCTTTTCTGAAATCCTGATCACATGGCAACGCATACATCAGGAGCGAAAACAAATAACGCTGCCTGCAAGGGTGAAGTCTGAGTGCGATACAGACCGCACAGAGGCAATCATACTGCATCTTTCTTTTCCCCGAAAGATACCGTGAGAGTGTAGAGGGAGCAATCCCTGTCAACCTTGCCAGCGTTTTCTGGCTTATATGGATCTCGTCTAAATACCGACATAATGCTAAGCAGAAGCTGTCCTTATGCTGCTCAACAAGATCATCAGTTCCGTAAACGTAAATTTCGTAGCTTTGCGGCTCCTCCTGTTCGCTAAATAATAGAATCTGAGGAGTATGTAAATCATTCATCATACTGGTTCCGTCCTTTCTGTCGGACGGAAATCAGCAAATGAACATAGTAAGCCTGTCATTCGGAATATACCCGTCCGACAATCAAACATTACTCGTCCATTCGATTGTTTGATGTTCAGTTTCCATACAGTGATCGAGTAGCCCCTGCGCAGTAAGGTTCACCGTTGGAGAAACGCACCAATGCGTTTTATATTATTATTATGAACTATTACAGCATAAAAAGCAACTTCTTGGCGTTCCCGTTCGGGAGCACCCGATTTTTATAAAAGCCCCATTTTCCTGCACTTTTTGATAATGCACTACCAATCCAACATTTTCACCTAACTCATTCAAACCTCTGTCCCACTATTGAAAACTAACCCTTCGTGCAAAGCCATAGTTTTCACCAAAATTTCATCTTCCTATCACATTAGGCATAAGAAAAAGGACGGCCTGATCTGCTCAGACCGCCCTTTATGCCGAGAGTTTAAAGCATAACACACTCAATTTCTATATCAGCACAAATAAATCCGCAAGGCAATCAGTGCAGACCGTGATCAATTATCATCGTCCAGTACACCGTTATCACCCCTGAGAAACCCTTGTCGATCAAAGCGTAGTATGCTGTGTTATGTTCACGGTTATGCTTTACGATATGATTCTCCATAGCAGTCAGCCTGTCAAGATCACGGCGAATCGTTACGTTCTTCACCCTAGTCAGATTGCAGGCATTGGCGAGGTGTTCTTGTATTTGGCTGAGATACATCGTGGTTCTCGTCTGTGTACCGTGACAGATAATCGTAGATGTATATAATTCTTTCATGATCCATTTTATTTTCCCTCCTGCAAAAGCTGAAAATCCCTGTTCTGGACTCCGTTTCAGAATAGGAATTTTTGTGTTTTACTTATCCCGTTCACGCATCGCCCTAAATGAAATTTTTTCTTCTGTCAGACAGCGATAAGGACACAACCTGCTCTTAACATTTTACCATAATTATGCACGAGAATCAATCGGGTTCGGAAAAAAGCGGCATAACGTTCGGAATGCTGTATCACCAGCAAATTCAATCGTAAACTTTTTGTGAACTCTTGCAGATTTCTTTCCCGATTTTTAAAATATGGCGGTAAATAAGTGAGGGGGTATTGCAGCCGAAGTCGCAAAGCTCCAATTCCTCCAACTGAGAGAGGAAACTTTACAGAGCCAAAGGCTCAAATTGAAGTCACGCACGAAGGGCGTGATTCAAACCTAGCAAGCTCGGTATCTCCGCATTACAATTTCTCAGAAATTGAATGTTTCGATACAATGCTTGCAAGAGGGACACCCCTTGAACCCCGAACGAAGGAGATGAGAAAAATAGCAGAGATCGAACCACATAATCGGTATATGCAGATACGCCTCACCGAAGCAGAATACGAAGCGATCGAGCGAAAGTTTCGCAACAGCGGTCTGAGGTCACGGAGCGAGTTTATCAGGACTATGATATTTGAGGGATATATCGTCAATTTTGATGAGGAGAAGTTTGATAAGATTTACAGGCTTGTCGGCAGTATTGCCAACAACATCAATCAGATAGCTGTTAGAGTGAACAGCACGAACAAAGTATATGCCGAGGACATTGTGAACATCAAGGAGGGACAGGATAAGATTTGGCAACTACTAAACTCTTTGCAATCAAAACTACTGAGGCTAAAGCGTTAGCCTATATCGCCAATCCTGAAAAGACAGACGACGGCAGACTGATCTTCACATACGGGTGCAGCTCTGATCCTGCACAGGCAAGCAGAGATTTTAGTGCAGTCCGTGCAGGCGGAACAGGCTTGAATACTGTCCTCTCTCAGCACTTTATTCAGAGCTTTAAGCCGGGTGAGATCACGCCTGAAAGAGCTTTGGAAGTTGGCAAGGAACTTTGTGAGAAATTCCTCAAAGGCGAATACCAATACTTCCTTGCAGTCCATACCGATACTGACCACACACATCTGCACGTTATCTTCAATAATGTGAGCCGTGCCAACGGCAGAACTTTCGAGACCAATATGAATCAGGGCAAGGTCAAGGAACGTGCGTGGAAGAAGCTTATTGATTTATCAGATGAGGTATGCAAACGGCATCATCTTTCAGTGATCGACCACCCCGAAAGAACGAAGGGCAAGAGCCATTGGGAGTGGGATATGAACCGTCAGGGACTATCGTGGAAAGCCAAGCTAAAATACACGATAGATCAGGTTGTGAAAGCAAGTGAGGACTTTGACGATTTTCTCAGAAAGTGTGCCGAGTACGGTGTGCTTGTCGAGTACGATCCCGACCACAAGATCGACCTGAAATTTATGCTTGCGGAGCAGAAAGAACGCAATCCGAGAGCCAAGATGACTCGTGCCAAAACACTCGGCTGGTACTATGAAACACGGCAGATCAAAGACCGCATCGCTCAGTATCACGGAGTTATGATCTACACACCGAGGACAAAGGTCAGAGTTATCACAAAGAAGCCACCGAACAAGTTCGTGCAGGACGCTATCGACCGTGGCAATATGAAGCTCGCCAGTATCGCAAAGAACGTGATTTCCGAGTATGGTGTAGAACCTGAGCAGATTCGTCCTGCGGCAATGTCGGCATATGCCAATAGCCGTAGTCTTCTCTCCGAGCTGAATTCCATAAATACCGAGATAGAAGATCTGAAAGTCAAGCTGAAAGTTCTGCGGAAATACCGCAAGTTGAAAGTGTACGGTGAAGAGCTGAAAACTCTCAGCGGAAGTGAGGCGAAGAAGTACCGCAAGGACAACAGTGCCAAGCTGACCGAATACGGACAGATACGCACTCAGGTGTTGGAGCTTTACCCGTCGGGACATATCCCGACCGTAGAGAATCTGGAGCAAAAAATAAACGCCCTTATACAAGAGCGTTCAGAGAATGATTTGCAGTTTCGTGAAGCGGATAAGCGGGCACGTGATCTTGCCGACGCACAGCGTACCATTGAGGAGTTTCTCCGTCAGGAACGCAACGAACAGCAGCAAGACCGCAAGCGTAAGAAGAATGGGAATTTGGAATAAATTATTTATTCTATTTTGATTCCTTGCTTTTTGGCTGATTCTTTTGCGGCAATACTTTTTTCAATATCTATTGGTTTATCTGAGTAAACTCTTGGATATAGAATGCTACATTCCATAAGCATAGAGTATTCCTTTTTAGCAAATTGAATCAGTTTTCTTGCTCGACTATAAAACTCACAGTTTGATAAGTACAAATTATTAAAATACTCATATATTACATAGTTATAATGCATTATTTCCACAGGATTCATAGGAAATTCCATTTTGCCTTCATCAACTCTTTTTAATTCTTCAATCAATAATGATTCTGGAATATGATTAAGCCAGTTTCTTTCTCGGTTAAATTGAGTTAAAAGCTGTGATATTTCTTCAGTTGCTTCTAATAATGGAATATCTGTGTTTCCTTTTTTTACTCGTTTTCTAATATGTTCTCGATACTTAAAGTACGATATAGATACTTTTTGTGAATCGCCAAGCAAATTTACAAGATACGATATTACATTATAGGTTTTATCAGTCATTTCGCTATATATCTTATATGGAACAGTATCTTGTCCTTTGTATTTATCAACATATTCTTTAAGTTCGGTATTGTAAGATTTCATTTTATCCATACACAACTCACAAGATGAAATGATCCTACAAAGATAAATGCAGCAGTTCTTTTTCGAGTCAAGTGGAAATTGTTTATCTTCTTGATTCATGTTTATTAAAGTTCCTTTCTATGATTTGATTTGTATTCTTCCAAAGCCGTGAGCAGCAGCTTATTCACGCTCATCCCCAGTGATTCCGCATAAGCCTTGATCGCATCACGCTCCTTGGCAGACACATACAGCTTCAGCGTTTTGTAATTTGCTTTGGCATACTGTGCGTTTGAGGAAATTTTCTTGGAACGAGCCTGCTTCTGCTGGCACTCCTTACAATACTTCTGAGAGCCTGCCGTCACCGTGTAAGGCTTTCCACAGACAGAGCATATCTGTTCGCTGCCGATTGCAACTGCTTCTCCGGCTTGCTTCTTCTCCTTGTATGCCTTGTTCCGCATGACCTGAGCCTTGTCACGGCAGTAGATACAGTATTTCGCTCTGCTTGACGGAGACTCAAACTCCATTCCGCAGATCTGGCAAGTGTGCTTATACATCAGATCACCCCTTGATCGGTTATTACAGCTATTCTATCACATTAGTGGGGATATGTCAAGTATAATCGAAAACTTAGTGAAGCTGCACTGGGAAAATCTTATATTTTGCTGCGCATTGCCGAAATTCAAAAACTCCTGAAAATTATACTTGACAATAGGTATATTGCATAGTATAATAAAAGCGCAACAGGAACACAGAAACCCGAAACCACGAAAGGAAGGTAAATACCTATGTTAAACAAATTCTTAGTCGCAGGCAGAATGACTGCCGATCCCGAAATCAAGACCATTGGAGAGAACCGCCTCTGCAAGTTCACCATTGCCTGCGACCGCCCGAAGCGTAAGGGCGAGGAGACTGCCGAGACAGACTTCTTTCCCTGCACCGCCTGGAACCGCAACGCCGATGTGATCGTCGATTGGTTTGGCAAGGGCGATATGGTGACACTTGTCGGCTCAGTCCACAACAACCGCTATGAAAAGGACGGTCAGAAGCGTTCGTCCACCGAGGTAAAAGTTGAGGAGATCCACTTCTCAGGCGGTAAGAAGCGTGAAAACACCGCACCGACCGCCAACCGCTACGATAACCCCTACATCGGCACAGAGAACGATCCGCTGTTCTGAGCAATAATCACAAGGAGGATACAAAAATGGAAACCACTATCATTGCGATCAGCAATCAGAAAGGCGGAGTTGGCAAATCCACTACCGCATACAATCTCGGAGCTTGTCTTGCTCTGAACCACGGAAAGAGGGTTCTGCTTGTGGACTTCGATCCGCAGGCAAACCTCTCCGAGTACCTGAAATACGAGCCGAACGGAAACCCGACTATGACACAGCTTATCATGTCATTCCACGCAGGAACGCCCTTGAACGCTGAAGCCACTCAGAATGCGATACGTCACAGCGATACCGCAGGAGTGGACTACATTCCTTCCGACATCAACCTCGCAAATGCGGAAACGCTTATGGTCACGATGATCTCTAAGGAGCATATTCTCCGCAGGATACTTACGGAAGATGTGGTCGGAGCGTATGACTTCGTGCTGATCGACTGTCTGCCGTCCCTCGGAACGCTCCTTATCAATGCCCTTACCGCTGCGGACAGAGTGCTGATACCCGTACAGACACAGAAGTTCAGTATGGACGGCTTGCAGTCCCTTCAACCTCTCACACAGCTCGTCAAGGCGAATACCAACCCGAAGCTGAACCTCATCGGAGTACTGCCGACAATGGTTGACCGTACGAAAGTCAGCAGGACGGCGATCGATACCCTCAACGAAAAGTGCGGCGAAATGCTGTTCAGGACAAGCATCAGCAAGTCCATTGAAGCGGCGAAAAGCTCCGAGAACGGAACACCGCTTTGTCTCACAGGTCACAAGTTAGGTCAGGAATACGACGAATTGGCTCAGGAGGTACTTTCCAGATGTTAAGTATGTCAGAACTCGCAATGAACCCGAACCGCAAGGTCACTACCCTCTGCAACGGCAAAAAACAGGAATGGAACGATCGTGAAGAAGCTCAGGCTTATTTCCTTGAAGCAATGATAAACAGCGACGGTTCAGAACATGACCGCTACTCCTGCATCTTCATTCAGCTTCAGAACGGACTGAGCTGCTGCACCGATGAAGATGACGAGGAGGACGAGTGATGAAGCCGTTTGATACCGACAGGACACCGTGGCTTTTCACTCCTCACGATGACGGAGAGCTGGACGAGTTTTTCAGCTCAGACCACAGCAAAGTCATAGCAGAAACTTCACAGGAAGTAATCGCAAATCTTTCTGAGAGCCGTGACAGACTCTCTGGAAAGCTCTGCTACACCTTCAATTACAATCAACGCAGATACAGATACACGCTTCTGCGGTTTGCGGATATGATCGTCCGTGCAGATGTGACGGCAAAAAAGCTGAAAAACCGTATCATAGAGCTTGACGCAGAGAACCGTGAGCTTCGCAAACAGCTTGCGGACATGGAAAGGAAGATGAAACAATGAATACACCACAGTTTGACTTGAGTGCTATGCTCTCCACACCACAGCAGACCGCTGTTCAGCAGATTCCTTGTGACAAACTTCACCCCTACCACAACCACAAATTTGAGCTGTACTCCGGTGAGAGACTTGAAGATATGATAGCCAGCATCAAGGAGAATGGTGTACTGTCTCCGATCATCGTTCAGCCCGACGGTGACGGATATGAGATACTCATCGGTCACAACCGCTGTAATGCTTCTAAACTCGCAGGACTGCCGAATGTTCCGGCGATTATCAAGGCAGGACTTACCGAGGACGAAGCAGAAATGTATGTCATTGAGTCGAATGTTATGCAGAGAGGCTTTGAAAACCTCAAAATTTCGGAGCAGGCTGCCGCTGTTGCACTCAGACACAGCGAAATGTTCTCTCAGGGCAAGCGAAATGACATTCTCAGGGAGCTTGCACGCCTTGAAAATCCCTCAGCCGAACCCGACAGCTCAACTTTGAATCCAGTGGGTTCAAAGTTAGACACGAGCGAGAGCATCGGAAATGAGTACGGTGTCAGTAAAGGCTCAGTAGTAAGGCTTATTCGTATCAATAAGCTCACTGATGAGCTGAAAGCCCTTGTGGACAGCGGAGAGCTTTCTATCCGTGCGGGTGTAGAGCTTTCTTTCCTTTCGGAAGATACGCAGGATGTTGTCGCTGAATGTGCTGAGGACTGCAAGATCGACATGAAATCAGCCAAAATGCTACGTGCTTCTGCCGACAGCGAGGGCAACATCGATCGTAATACCGTTCACGCTATTCTTTATGGCGAGGACACCGAGCCGAAAGTGAAGCCCAAAAGCGTAAAGATCAGCCATGACATTTATACCAAGTATTTCAGCAACGGCGAGAAGCCGAAAGAGATCACGGAAACAATTGAAAAGGCACTTGAACTATACTTTAAGAATATGGAGGACGAATAATATGAAGAAGATCATTACAGCGGTATTCTGCACCGCACTTACACTCTGCTCCGGCTTGACCGTCTATGCTGCCGAGAACCTTGACCGTGACGATATCGAAGCTGAGATTTGGGAGTATATGTGGAACGGCAAGGGCGATAATGGACTTGACTTTCCCGAAGCATCGTACAAGCATCATCTTCTTGACAGGTGGCTTGACGAGAACTATGGTTCGGAAGATTATGACTGAACCGAAATCGGAGAGCTTCAATATGAATACAAGGACTACTACCGTCGTCTGATCGAAGATTGGGATTTTGAGGACGATAATGAGGGTGGCTGGACGATCAGCACCGAGGACAACCATTACAGCTTTTCTCTGCTTAACGGTATGTGGCAAATGACAGACAAAAATGGTGATACCGTTGACAAATTCCCACCATTCAGCACCTTAGAGGAAGACGAATCCGAAATCGCAGGCGGTTACAAGATCAACGATAACGGTGCTGATAGTCCGAGAGTGATCGGAGAGGTCACAGGCGGAACGGAAACGGCTTCTGAGGGCGGTTCTTCCGCAGAGGACAACGATGCCACTGTTAGTCCGTCAGACGTTTCTGAGGGCGATTCTGACGGTTCTGGGGTAAATCCCCTTGCAATCATCGCAGGAGTGGCAGCTCTCGCAGGAGTTGGCGGTGCAGCTTACTACTTTACAAGAAAGCGGAAGTGATCTTATGATTTTTCAAAGCAAACAAAAAGTAAACGATGCTCCCGTATGGGAAGTCGATACCGATACACAGACGGTTCGTCATCGCAGCCCTAAGACGGGCAAAACAGAGCGTTATGTGTTCCACACCGATCAAATCAGGTATTATCTGCATCACATTGAAGATAAGCGGCCTGACCTCTTGCAGGAGATCGTGGACAAGGGCGAGATCTACAAGCACCTTGACGAGCTTGACACAAAGGTCACGGACGCAGTTAATCGTCAGACCGACTTGCTTATGCAGTCGAGCCGTGACTATCAAATTGCCGTTGAATCGGGCAATCTCAATGCGGTTGGCTCAATCGGCAATCTGCTACGTATGCAGGCACAGAGAGCCGTGTACGATACAATGATCTATCTTTGGAGGGACGAATGATGTTTTGTGCGAACTGTTACAAGGAAATTCCCGCAGGCAAGAGTTATTACAAGCATCAAGATACCAATCAGAGCTACTGCTCCCTGGACTGTCTGAATGATCACATGATCTATACCCACACGATCACCCTTGAAACAAGCGAGGGTGAAGAAAGCACTGAGGAGCAGGACAATGACGAGTGAGGGGCATTTTTGCGGAATAATAAGAAACGGACAGCCGTCTGTTTAGGACGGTCTATCCGTGTTTGAGTGTATTCGGGTACTGAGATAAATCAGAATTTGTCAAACAATAAACATTCTGACAACGGTATTTAAGAAGTCATATAATCCATGTGCAAAAACAACACCCATATAACCGCAATCTTTAATTTTGTATTTTGCAAAACCAAATACAAGTCCTATGCCAAATGTAAATATCACTTGAATGATACTTCCGTTGATGATATGCCAAAGTCCAAACAAGAAAGATGCAATTACAACAGCAAGCCATTTGTTCTTCTCAAAGAAATTCATGAAAGCATCTTGTAAATATTCTCGAAACACAAATTCTTCCACTGGCCCGATGATTAACATATAAAACAAAAAATCATAAGTGAGAACAGTCCACGAAAAATCCATATGATTTCCTATGAGCGAAAAGCCACAAAAGGCAGGAACAATGGCAATCACAACATTAAGAACGAGTGCTATCGCAGCACCAATCAAATATTGACGTTTATTTTTTGGTGCAATATTGATTTTCATATTTGTTAATTTCATTGCAATCAATGCAATCAGTCCATTAGACAAGTTGAGAAATATATGCACAATAACTTTAAGTGCAGTTATGTCTATGTATTTTACGAATTTCGCACAAAACGTAACTGTACATATCATTACAAGCGATAAAGAAAGAATAACAATATTTCTTTTTTTAACTTCCATACTCTCACTCCCAAATTCCGATTTAAGCGAGGAAGTAGTATTACATCCCACTTATACTTATTATACCAAACCGCCCCGAAAAGGTCAATACGCAAGCCCTTTTTTTCACGCCCCTTTTCGTTGCAATATACCACCGATTATGCTATAATAGTCGTACAGAGCAGATCAGAGGTGAGAGCAATGGATAACGAAAACAAAGAATTAGTAAACCGTTCATTATACAAGCGAATCAAATCAATGAACCGTGCTGAAATGGAGAATTTCGTGAGAAATGTCTTTAATCAGGGCTATGAGAAAGCCGAGAAAGAAACGCACAGCATTGATTATGACAGTCTGAGAGCCGACCTGAGCCGCATTAAGGGTATCGGTGAAAGTCGGCTTGAAGAAATAATGACTGTCATTGATAAACATATTGAAAATACAAGCGATAAAGGAGGTTAAACCTTGACCGTTGATACCAAAGAGGTAGTTACCACGATAGCCTATATGATCGGTGTCCGAATGTCGGCACTGACCGTGAGTTATGGAGAATGTTCTGAGCTGATCGAAAAGCTCCGAGCCGACCGTGATGCTACTACGATACGATATTTATGTAAGCTGCGAACCGTACTGATGCAGAAGTTCAAAAAGACCGATGATCTGATGCGGTATCAGCTCAAAAATCTGTATAACATCGAATGGTATGACCACGATAACATCAAGCAGCTTGAAAAATGGGGATTCACCATTATCCAAGCGAATTACCGTTCGGACAAGTATATGCAGGATCTCACAAAACTCATTAACGAAAACATTGATAAGTGTTCCCATTTGTTCTACGACTGGCTGAATTGGGAGTATATCCGGAACCTATTCTTCGTCCCGAAGTATAACAAGAACGGCGTAATGAAAGACGAGTTCAACAAGTACATGGCGAACATCGAGCATTACCCATTTCAGATGTATATTCACTGGCAGCCTGCCGACGTGGGTAGCATCGTCTATTCCGACCGCAAGTTTCTGAAGATCATCTACGGTCAGCATAATGACAGCTTCACAGACTTCACGAAATATAAGGACGCTGATGATGAGACCCGAAATAATATTTATGAATTTATCGAAAGTTCTGAGAAAACAGCAATTGCCGTCGATTGTGAGAACAGCAATCCCTTTAAGCTATATAGTGTTCTGAAAGGCTTAAATCAAGTTGAACTTGCCAAGATCGAAAAAATCACGCTCTATGACGATCCGAACACTACCGCTGGCTGGGACTGGCTCTCCAAATTCACGCAGATACCCGTTGAACATATTGAGATCGACCGTGTGACCGACAGAAAGTCCCTGGTCGATTTACGAATGACAGCGAGTGTTGTCACGAACTTCTACCGTGACGGGATAACATCGTTTATTATTGTGTCGAGTGATTCCGACTTTTGGGGACTCATTGAGAGCCTGCCGAAAGCTCACTTCCTTGTTATGTACGAATATGAGAAGTGTGGAACGTCGATAAAAAATGCCCTCACACAGCACGGTATCTATTATTGTGCCATTGACGATTTCTGCTCCGCTGCCACCGAGGACATGAAGCGAGCTGTTCTCTTTGCAGAGCTTGAAAAGCATTTGCCCTCACTCATTGGAGAGAACCCTCTGGAGCTTACTCACAAGATATATGAAGCCACAAAAGTGACCGCTACCAAGAAGGAAATGGAGAACTTCTGTAATCGGTACGTCAAGACATTGAGGCTCAAACTGAACTCCGAGGGTAAGTTTATTATTGAGATACAGAAATAAAGTAAAAAGGACGGTCATTGCGCCATCCTTTACTTTTGTATTCTATCATTCTACTCCTAAAGCTTTAAATACGGAATCTTCCGCACTCTGATAAAAGATAATACTGAAATTACCCATAAGCTCAGGAGGAACTGTACCAAGATCGACTGCGGAAGTAATAGGAAGAAGCACCTTTTTTGCTCCACTATCAAGACAAACTTGCAGAGAATTAGCTAAGTCCTCAGCCTTGATAAGCGATCCGCTGATGCTGATCTCACCAAGAACAGCCAAAGATGGGAGAACAGGCTTGCCCAAAGCAATTGAACAGAGTGCGATTAGCGTAGAAACTGCAAGAGTAGAAGTCATTCCTATGCCTTGCAAGTCCTGATAGTTGATAATATAGTCCTTTGTCGCTATATCAATAGAAGCACTGATGCGCTTTCCATTTGCTTTCAAAAAATTGTATGCTGTTGTAACCGCTTCTCTTGCTTCACGGTCACTTCCAAGACCTGTTTTATCAAACTTGCCGTTGCCTGGGAGTACCTGAGACTCAAGTCTAAAGACACCGAACATTCCTGTTTTGCCCCGTGAAACCGTATATACCTGTCCTGGATTACAGATACCTTCGGGGATTAGCTTGCCGCCGCCTTGCTCTGGCACAGACACATAATGCTCCTCAAAAGTCTCATTGTCAATGTATGAGAAATTAACATCGTAAAACTCCATACCTCCGAGCTTCTTAAGTTGTTCCTTAACTCTACGGCGCATCTCAAGAGCAAAGCGAAGGATCTCCTCAATTTCTTCCTTAGTGTATTCACCATTAGGATAAATCAGCTTTACAAGACCACCGACCATTTTTCTCACAGCAATAGTATCTCTTTGGTTGAGGTTCTTGCCGAGCTTGAAATACCTATCAAGGGAATCTCCGTACTGTTCTTTGCGTAGCTCTCTGATGAACTCTGCAAGATAGTCCGTAATAAAGCCATAATCATCCGTAAAATGCTCCGGACGGAACTTCGGTATCTCCCAACCTGGAATATAACAATGCATCCGGTCAAGAAATGCCGTATCTGTTCCCATTTCAGGGGGGAATGGATCAAACAGGCTTGATGTTCTCAGCAATACATCTACGCTTTGATTGATATTCCCAACAAAAACCATTGAAGCCGAAGCTCCTATTTCTTCTTTACCTCTGGCGAAAGAACCCGAAGCCATATAGTCTTTCATGATCTGTACGCCGTCTTTATCCTTGAATTTTATGCCTGCAACCTCATCAAAAGCAACACAGTCCCAAAGACCGACAAGTCCTACTGTACGCCTGCCCATATTATAGAACAAGTTTGCGACTGTTGTCTGTCCGCCAGAAACAAGGATACTGTTTGGAGAGATTTCCTTATAGATGTGCGATTTACCTGTAGAGCGCGGCCCAAGCTCACACATATTGAAGTTGTTCTCAACAAGCGGTATCATTCTTGCAAGCAAAAGCCATTTTTCTCTTTCAGATAGTGTGTCCGGCTCCATTCCAATAGAACGAAGCAGAATATCTATCCATTCCTCTTTGGTGAAGGCTTTTCTACCCTCTTTCAGCTCGTCCATATCCACAAAGGGCATCTGGATAGGTGTGAGCTTGTTAATTGAGATAAGCGGAGAGCTTTTCTTGCCCTTTCCCTGTGCCTTAATTGCATATGAAAGAGCATCACTGCTGTTGTATTCAAGCTGAATAATACACCAAATACCACCACAGAGAAGTCGGTCATACTCCTGCGGGTAGGTTTCAGAGATCGGTACACCATCAAGCCCGAGATTTGAAAACATAGCTTCATAGCTATCTGTTTTAAGATTCAGCGTAATCGTCACTCTGTCAATGATACTCATTGATCCTCTTTGTCTAAGTCGTGACAACACTTTTTCAGATTCGTCAGGACGGACATAGTTTTCTGAGAGGATTTTTTTAACTGTTTCAACGCCGTCCTTGACAACTTCCTCATCATCGCTACTGCAATACTGTCCTAAAAGAAATTCGAGAACATATATAGGAACATTTGCTCCCTCTTTAATACGCTTTGTGAGATCTTTTCTTACAATCTTGCCGTCAAAATTTGATCTGAGCTTACGATAAAGATCCTCTCTTGTATTGCCACCGTAAAATAAATTATCTTCCATTTATCTATCTCCATTAGAATCCAAAGTCATTAGCCATAGCAATATCAATGGTGAACGAGATTTTTGCAAGCTGAATATTATGCTCCTCGTCTATAATGATAAGATAATATTTATCCTTATTGCTGTAAATTCTGTTCTTGAACGAAAATCTTAGCTTTGCCTTTGTATTCAAAGGATTGCCTTCTGTACTGTCGGCGTGAAACTGGTTTTCATTTGATACTCTTTCGCCGTCCTCGGCTTCAAAGTAAATATGATAGATTGCTGGCTTGACAACATCAGACACCGGTTGCCTTTGGAAAAATTCAAGATTTACGCTAAGATTGGTAATCTTGCTGATATTTGTACTCATTGATATTTCAGCGAATGTTGTCTCAACCTTCGCCTTCTCGGTTTTTACGTCAATAAGGGGAATGATCATTTCCTGGGGAGAACAACCGCCGTGAACGAAATTCAGACCGCCGCCCTGAGCTTTAAAAATATCGGCGCTGATGGGGAATGATATGCTTCTCGTATCACCGTTACTATTTGCATCATCTAGGGAAACACCTCTGATACCGTCCATAGTGATAATATCATCGGTCACAGCATAACGTTTGCCCATAAAATCTGATTTATATGATACATCACCGATCTTGTTTCCGACTTGCAGCTCATCACGCTTATATACAAAGCCATGATCGGAAGTAACCAAGAACCGGGTAACATTCGTACCTGTCAAACGTCGTATCATGTAGGCTATTTCCTCTATTGCCTCATTACAAGCAATAAATACTTCATCTTCTGTAGGAGCTTTGTCTCCACGAGCATCTATCTGATTATGATATACATAGATCACTTCAAGCCCTGAAACGAGAGATTTGAGTTCATCAACCTTTTTGAGTTTTAAATCATCATACTGAATACAAAGGCTCTTTGGATTATATGTACTTACGATTTTAGCTCTCTCTGTAGTTGAAGCACAAGGTTTACCGTCAACCAACATTTTATAGTCAGTTGTCAGCACATAATCCGTATGTGGAAGAAGTGCTGCCATACCGCACATCGTAATTGATGGCAGCACTGCCTGCATTGCTGACAGCGTAGCTTTGCACTTTTCGTCTGCATTGAGCTTTTCATAAAGCGATACACCAACTTCATAACGCATAGCATCGGAAATAAACACCACTACACGCTCTTTGATAGGAGCGACCTTATCGTACCAAAAGTTGATTTGAAGCGGCAGACCTGAGTTTCCTGCCTCTTCTGTAAATGCTTTTGTCCAATTTGTGCAGATATTTTGTAGATAATCGTTTGTATAGATATTCTCAATCAGCTCACGAGTTTTCTCAAATGCTGAACTATCTTCCAATTTATCAAAGAAGAAGTAAAACAGGCGGTAATTCCTGTCATTCCCATAATACTTCTCACAGTAATTCTTGACAATATCCGAAAGAACGCTCACAGGCTCATACTTGCCTTCATAGATGATCTTATAAGCATACTCAATGACTGCATACTGAGTAGCGCAGAGCTTGCCAAAATGCGTTCTCTTTCTGTCAGTGCAGAGCTGAAGAATAGTGCTGCCGGAGAGCTTTGCTCCCGTGTCCTCAGCTTCAAGTCTCTCTATCATCCACTTGATGATAAATTCATCGACTGCTTTGAAAACATCACAATCAATGATAGCTTCTACGGGAAATGTGCTAAGGAATTGGTCTGCACCGACACCGTTATAGACAAACTCCGAGAGCCAAACAAAACGTTCCGCATACTCGCTGTTGTTCATCAGGTTATCGAGGAACGCAACAACTGAGCCTGTTTTGTAGGTCAGACCGTTTTTCAGATTTTTCGGCATTTCTGCCGTGATTTTCTTTGAAGCGTAGGTCAGGAACAGAGCAGCCGTGAATTTTCTGAGATTAGGAGATTGGTTTGTAAAACCGAAATAAGTTTCTGCCTTGTTCCAAAAGTCCGCTGTAAGACCGTACTTTTCAAACTCAGCCATATACACATTATCATCATCGAGTTTGTTGCTCAGCAGTACCTTGACAACTTCCTCAAAAGAAGCTGTCTTAGTACCGCAGATAGCCGACATAACCCCGACTTTGATCGAATCTTCGCTCCATTCTTCGATTTCAAGGTCATAGAATTTCTCCATTCTTCGCTTATTTGCAAAGTAACTGCTGTATTTCTGAATAACAGGTTTCAGCTCCTCACGAATGCCAAGCTCCGCACAGATGATTGAAGCACGGTCAGCGAAGAACTGCCTTGAATAGAGGATCATATCCTCCAAGTGATTATCATAAATATCAGGCTTAGGAAAAGGTGCATAGATAAGATAATTCGTTGTAGTGTCCTCATAAGTCAGAAAATACTTCGTATATATCTGATTATTCGGCTCTAACTTATACACCTTAGCGTTATCAAGGGCGAGAGTGTCAATATCCTCAGCAAACTCGCCGTTTTCATCATACCAAAAGATCAACTGTCTTGCATCACCTGAAAATGCTTCATTTAATTTATCAGTGATCTGTTTAAAATTTAGTTCTGCCATAGGTTTTCCTTATATCTTAGCCAAAATCTGATAGTGCTTGCCGTCCGAGCCTGTCTGGACCTTATCATAGTTGACTTTAACACCGTCATCGAGGTCAATTTCGGTACGGGCAGCAACAACAATACCAATTTTTGCATCGTATTCTTCTGTTTCTTGCAATTGATTTGTGATTTTTTCAAGGCGCTTCTGACTCTTTGCAATTTCCTCGCCTGCATCAATATTCTCTTTCAGGCGAATGATCTCGTTACGGTAGAGCCTTTGGAGCTTGTGCATATAGTCGATACGCACACTGCCAACGGTATTGACCGTCCAGCGATGAACATAGCACAGCGCCTTAAATCCGTTCTTCTTGCCCGTATCAAACAGCCAATAGATCGGGCGCTTCTGATAGACCTTGCAGTGGTCTTTGTAGAATTCCTTGAGGAAATACTGTCTGATCTTCTCTCTTGCTGTGCCGTTGCCCTTGATACCGAGGTTTTCAGCGACATAGCGGAGATTATCTTCAAGGGTATCCTCACCGAAGACCGCCTGAACGAAGTTTGCAAACTGCGTTACAATATCGTCCTCAAAGAAGTGTTCCTCCGTGATCGGCAGGCAGTTGTCGGCATCGGGAGCAAATCTCAAATACGGAGTATTCTCCCAGTCCTGAGTATCATTCCAAAAACGAGGATAATTATATGGTGCAATACTAACGCCTGCATATCCACCGCCAAAAGGAACTTCACCATTCTCATCAAGCGGTGCTTGTCCTTTATGTTTCCAATATACTCTGTCAAAGTCACCGCCTGCAAACACAAGCCCCTCTCTGTCAAGGGAGTATCTGCCGAACATACAGCCCACAGCATAGGAAACGAAGCTCCGCATATCTCTCTGCAAGTCAGCGGCACGAACGGTAATATCCTTATCTTCTACTTCGGGTGTCAGCTCGTCCTGCAAACCGTAAATATCTATGAAAATGCGGTTGAGTTCTTCTTCGTTGGCTTTCAGCTTATTGAAACGCTCGTTACATTCGCCTTGCCAGAGCAAAAAGCATAATTCCAGAGGGCAGCTTACTTCAATAGGTTTTCCGTAATAATGTGACATTGTGGTGGCAATAGTTGTGCAATCCCACAACTCCTTAGACCATTTCACAAACGGGTGTTCCTTGAAGTCCCAGCTTGTTTCAAAGCTGTCCCAATACCATTTGCACAATTCGATATTTTCTCTTACAAGAGCGTTTATATCATAGAGCGTATGAATATCACTTTCAAGAATGACAGGTATTTTTTCTATGTCTCCGCTAACTGTACTCAAACCTGGGGATAGTGCTTCTAAATAGGGTGTAATCACAGCAGAGTTTAATAATCCCAATGCATAGTATTTGTTATCTTCGGAGGGAAATGCTTTTAGACCGACTGAGCTAAATACAAACCCGTCACTATCATATCTAAACGCAGTATCCGAGCCTGAAATCTTTGCCCATGTAATTCCAGCCTTAAAATACAAATCACGAGACGGTAAGTGGTTTCCAAGTTGAAGGAGTTTGTTGTAAGAAGGCATATCCATTTTAATTACCTTTTCATTACTTCCGTACCAACGCATTGAACTGTTTACCTTACTTCCTTTGTCCAATGGGAAATATGTAAAACCAGATTTTAACGCTTCTTCAAGAGTGGATTGAGTACATGAAAAGCGGGTTATATCAATTTCGTGCCAAAATCTTACATATATTTCGTCAGCACCAGTAGATGTTCCTTGCTTTGGGTGAATTACATCTTTCATGGGAGTATTGCTGAAAGTATTGATAAAATTGTCGCTCAACCAATACGAATATGATGTAGACGGTATTTGAGCAAATTTGCTTTTTTTGATATAAAATCTATTACTTTCACTAAGGAAAAGTTGCTCTTTATTTGCCTCACCATTAACATCTATAAGACGAATATAAGTACCTATATAATCGGGCAAGGAATTATTTTGATTAACAAATGATGTTGTTTGTACGATTTCTCCGTTAATCTCATCAAAAGCTCTCGCACCTAATTGAATCATATTCAAAGTGCTTTCTGCAAGGTAGTTTTTCCGTAATTCCTCATACCTTGATTTGAACATCCATACTTGCTGAGTAATCATTGCATAGTAGCCATTATAATTGCTAAATATTTTGCATCTGTTTATAAAACAAGCAAACAAATCATATCTACCATCAGAGTATTTTTTGCTTACAAAATCCGTGAGGACAGCATTCATGTTATCGCTGCTCATATATGGTGGATTCGTGCAAACCACATCATACCGCTGAGAGAGTATCGTGTAAAGCTGCATGAAATGTTCCAAATGACTTCGGTCAAAACCGATTTTTCCCTCAAAGGAATCAATGGCTGAATCAATTTCATCATCTGCCTGAATAGTAATCAAAGAACCGTATGTATCTGCATTTTCAAATTGCTTGATAAATGATGCCATTGTATCATCGAGTAATTTATAATCGACCACCGGCAGATCCTGAAAGTGAGAGAGATTTGGAAGCTTTGCATCAAATTCTTTCTTTTCAATTCTATACCAAAGACGTTTGTCATACTGCCTTGTCTTCATCATCACAGCAAAATACGCAAGCTGATACGCTCTTTTATCGAGATCAAGTCCCCACAGGTTGTTGCGGACGATGTTCTGTGCCGCATCACGCTCCGTATATCCGCAGGAAAGATATATCTGCATCAGCACATCAAACGCATAAACGAGAATATGACCGCTGCCCATACACGGATCAATGAAGCGTATCTGTTCGGGCGTGAGGTCTTTGCGTCCTGCACGAATCTCTGCAAGCTGTGCCTGCACTTCGGGTGTCTGCTCCGCTTCATCGAGGTAGTATTTCCATTCGGAACGGGCAGAGGTGTCAGCGTGACCGTCCACCCAAAGCCTGCCGAGGGAGTTTTCGACCATATAACGCACGATCCAGTCAGGCGTAAAGAGCTGTGTCGCTGCGGCGATGTTCTCCTTGCTCACCTTGACCTTGTTATTCATAGCAGTGAAAACAGCATTTTTTTTCTCAGTGTTATAATACTGATACAGCCAGCCGATGATCTCCACCTGTCCCTGTTCGCTGATGTTGAAGTCTACTTCATCAATATCGTTGACAAGGTGACGGATAAACGCATCATCATCAATAAAAGAGATCGGCAGAAGAAGCTCTGTATAATCGTCAATAGAGTTATCAAACAGTTCAGGCAAAACCTCATGAAGCTTCTTGCACTGCTGAATGAACATGATACGGAAAAGCTCATCAAGTTTATTCGCTTCTTTAAGTTTCCATATTTCTTCTTTAGTGATAGAAAAGCCCTGATTTTCGGCAACTTCTACCGCTTTTGTCACAATATCCGGCTCACGCTTGCCACTCTCCGAGGAAAGCACACGCACACCGCTGGGGAGATAGTCATTGACCTCCATGAAGCGGATAGCGATAAGGCGGTTGAACCAGGTATAGGCGATCTCCTCGACCATGGTTTCATAAGCAGTCTTGTAGTCGCTTGTCCTTTCGTGGTCTTTTATACGGTTTGCAAGATTGACACGCTTTTCAATATCCTCGCCTGCAACCTCCGCAGGCTTGCTTGTACCCATATCGTAGAGCTTGAGCTTATCTGTTGAGCCTTCCATTTGAGGCTTGATACCGTTCTCGTCAATACCGAGAAAAAGCATACGGTATGCGACAACTTCGATCAGATTACGCCTTGCCCATATAGAAAAATTTTTGATCTTTGTCTTATTCATAAATGGCTCCTATTTAATTAGCATTCATCAAATACTAAAAAGTCTGTTTTACTTATTTTACACACATAAACGTCGCAGTGAAACACATCATGAGCAATCCGTTTTAGCCGTTCTTTATTCTCATCACTGCAATTCATTCCTATATAAATTTCAACGGGTTGTATTCCGATATCACTATTTGAAACATTTTGCCCTTTTAATTCACCTTCAATAATAGGATATAGGCAGCGGTATTCATTTTCATACTCCCAACTTTTGTGTTTGCAATTGTTAATGAGGAAAAACATATCTCTAAGATTATAAGTATTTTCTGTTAGTTTTTTCTGTTCTAACACTACATTTGCATCATGAATTATCTCGGCTATGAGGCGGTTAACTTTAATAATTTTAGGTTCATATAAAATCTTGAAGAATCGTTTTTTATCTGTAACTTTATATCTAATGCAGTACCCTTGATGCCCATTTGCATAATTCGCCCACATTGGTAGATTGTTAATTTCAGAATCGCAAAAGCTACATAACAGAAGCGAATTTCTCAACAAATTAATTACATACTCAAAAAGATAAGTATCTTCTAAGCCGTTTTTCTTTAATTCATCATAATCTATTTCATATAATGCCATATCAAACGGATCATTTTGATTGAATCGAGTATCAAACCAATTTTGATTTTTAGAAAGAGACGTAAAACGGAGATTATTATGTTCCTGATTAGAGGAATCCAACGAATACCACTTGCAAAGGTAGTCAGGAACGCATTTATGCATATAATCAAGTGCTCCAGTAAAATTCATATCTGTTAAAAAATCATAAAACAATTTATCTTCAAACATTATATCTCCTTAGTATGTATCAGAATTCAATGTTAATTACAGTATTATCTTCAAGTGCAGCAATCAAGTGCTTTTCAAGCTCTGATACATATTTTTTTACATCGTCCTCTGTTTCAATCTGCCATGTAGAAGAAGTGTTGACAGATTTAATGCTGATGGACTTGCGCTTCTTTACAGGCTTTACCACAGGAGAATCAGTAGGCGTATTCGGAGTAGCAGGAGCTTCTTTTGATGCCTGTTCAGCTCTGAGCTGTTCTTCCATATCACTGATTTCATTCAAGCATCGGAGTTTGAGGGCATCAGCTTCGGTAGGAATAGCGTTAAGTGCCGCTACATCATTACATCTTGCTGCTTTATCTTTTAGCTCCTGGAACAGCCGAACATATTTGTCAGAAAGCTTCGACTTACAGAGTTTGCCGTCAAGCTCCTCAAACACACGCTTTCTTGCATCATCGATAGCTGCTTTAACAGGTTCAGCCATCTGAGAAAGGAGCTTCACATTGGCATCAATAAACTTATCTCTCAGCGGCGGAAGCTTGTAAATATCGTTATAGGGTGCAGGATTGTTGATGATTTTTCTGATTTCGGCAGCGGTATCCTCAATCTCTTTATCAACGATATAGGTCTTGCTTCTCTCATAAATACTGAGGATACGCAAAACATCATCAAAAATCTTCTTCTGTTCACCTGAATTATCCCTTGTTCCAAAGAATTTCTTAACAGGCTCATAGGCCTCACCAAAGTCAAGAAGTGCGTCCTCTTTTGCCTTTACGGTATTAAAGAACTCTACAGGGAATTGGATAAGAAGAATCTCACCCAATAAGCTTTTACCCTTACTAATAATTACCTTGCCCGGATATTTCGACTGAGGAACGTAGTTATACTCAATACGTTCAAGGTCACGCTTCATATTGTCAGCATAACGCTTGAAGTCACGCATTACAACATCCTCATCATCGCTCAGGCAATTCACACCGAACAAATCCTTGATAATGCCCTTAGCCGCCTTGATTTGAGACAGTCCTGCTCTTGTTTTCTGCTCAATCATCAGTTTCTCAAAGAATTCTTTTCTTGTGAGATATCGAACGATCTCCTTAACATCCTTATTCAGCAGATTGATAATATCACCGTTGAGATACAGCGTTATATCACCCTGTTTCAGCAGCTTCGCTACCATCCACTGAACATCAAGCTCTACAAAGCCATAAGGAGCTAACTTGAATGTATCAAGCAGAGATTTCAGAGATGTCTTAGTATGTTTCTGAGCTGTATTTCTTGCAATATAGTCTTTTACATCATTGACGGCAAACTCATTTATCCTTGTTGTCTCTACATCAAGAGTAATCTGTTCACCCTTATCACTCAGGACGGAATAAAGGTCTGCATCTGTCACAGGAGATGTGATGTAAGAGAGCTTGTGATACAGCGTATTAACGAGTTTTTCAAGACCTTCATTTATCCTTGAACGAATATCCTTTGCACTGCTCTGTATTCTGTCACCGTTAACATAGATAACGGCTTCTTTTAGAGCATCTTCAAGGAAAATACGGGCATTCTTCTTCTTATCAGCACGCTCACGGCTCTTGACAGCCTTGATTTCATCGTACTTTGTGAGATTTCCGCTTGCACCTGTTGTAAGAAAACGCTCAATTTGTGCGGCCCCTACGATTTCGTCAATAAACGCTCTGTTCTGAGGGAGAACTACAAGAACAACATTATCTTGCCCTGAAAGGAAACGCATAGTGCTGTCATTAGTTGTATCTTCATCGCTGTCAGGTGTCAGGACACGGAGCGTCATCGCATAATCATTATTCGACTTGTAAATCTTCTCATCGACCATCTGCTTGAAACCAAAGCTATATCTGTTACCGAATTTGGCTAAACGATACTTGTTTTCGGTATAGATGCCCTCAAAAATCAATTGAGCGATAAGGTTTTTGCGCTCGTCAAGCTCAATGTGGATAGCGGATATAGATTTGTTGATTTCCTGCTCCTCGTTGGTCAGGAAAATATACTTATTTCCGTTGCAAGAAACAAGTGTCTGTTTAACAAGCAGTTCAAGAGCCTTTTCGACCTTGCTCTGAAGTTCCATTCTGTTATTGTCAACATGTGAAACCATAAGACTTGTGATGTTCTCGGGTGTCGGGACAATTTCCTTGATATACTTTATCAAAAACAGCGTTTTCAGAACATTTATTGTAAAATTATCTTCCTCACGGTCGGGATTGAGGTACGGATTATCAAATGCACGGGAAATAACCGAACTATGCGAATGATCGAGAAACTGCTCTAATGAATCATAGAACATATGCAGAGGAACGAGCTCTCCCGGTTCCTTGTCTTTCAGTTTTACGGCTGCTTCTTTGAAAAGAGCAAGCATAGAGCGTTCACCGTCAGCAAGATGTTTGCCTGAAGCACCATAGGTACGGATAGCCGTGAGAATAGAACCCAACATATTAAACTGATAGGGAATAAACGGATATACTCTTGCAAAGTTTTCTCTGTCGGAGTAAAGGGGCTTGTTGATTTCGTCATTCCAAAGAATAAGGTTTTTGAGCAAAGTCTCTTTAGCATCATACAGTAGACAAAGCGAATCAAAGCCTGTCTGATTTTTTGCTAATATTCTTTCACGGATAACTTCGTCAACATTTGTCGAGGAGAGCGAAAGACGAGTAGCAAATCTACCCTGAATTTTGGAGAAATTATCGGAACGAGTTTTCGTGATAGAATCAATATCCTGTTGGCTTGTAACCATAATCCAAGCTTGTCCTTGGCAGATTTTTCCTAAGTCCTCAGCTACGGTCTGCAAATTCAGCATAAGATCATCATCTTCGCCTATGTACTGTCCAATCTCATCAATGACAAATACTACATGATGATTCTTACCCTTGCTGTCAATATAGCTTTTTACAAGTTTTGCAAAGGCTTCGGTATCCATACTATAATTCAGGGCAATCTTCTCACAGGTGTTTCTTGCTGCTTCTTCACTCATTACACCAACAGCAACAAGAGCTTCAACCACCTTGTCTTGCACATAGTCAAACTCATCTCTTGAATCCACCCAAGCAGAGCCGTAGATTTCTTCAAATTTCGTCTTAAACGCTTCATAAAGACCTCTTTTGCTAAGACTGCGCTCAATATCAGCAACAAGAGGAATTGCGCCGCAGAAGCCCTGCATTTCATTGAAAACTTTAAGAAGAACATAGCCGATAGCTTCCTTATTGTGCTTTCCAGTCATTTCACTTCGAGAGTCAATATTGAACTGAATAACATCAGTAGGCACAGAAGCAGCTCTGCGAATATCAGCGATAAGCATCTGATCTTTTATCTTATCTTCATCTATAAAATAGTCGATAGCTTCTTTACCGTCGATAACGCTGTTATCGAGAAGTGCAGCGTTGATACGCTCAAAGTGAGATTTACCACTGCCGAAGAAACCGGATACCCATATGCCAATGTCGGTAGTTTTGCCATCGAGGCTCTTACCATAATTTGTATAGAGCGTTCTCATGTGCTTGAGTATCTCTCTTGTAACAACGTATTCTTCAAGCTCCTGCTTGATTTCAGTAGTGCTTTCTGTACCACCGACTGTAATCACGCCCTTGATTGGACGAGTAATGTCTTTTTTAAATACTTCACCAATTTTCATTGCGATACTCCTTATCAATCGACGAGCTTGAAGGCTCTGTAATGATTATCGTCCTTGATTTTTGAGAATAATGCGAGGTACTGTCCGTCATAGTTTCCTGGATAGAACATTACCACCGGTATATTATGAATCACATTATTGAGGTTGTTTAGTACGTTATGTGCTCTAAATAGAGGGAAACACTTGCCAATACCAGTAAGGAATATAACGTCAGCTCCATCTGAGCGTTCTTCAATGTACTTGACAACAAGGTTGTTTGGAGTAGTAACACGGAGCATATTACCGATAGCCTTTGTGACTCTTTCCAATCCCTTTTTATGCTCAAACTCAAAGTTCTTCTCCAAGAAGCCCTTTTTCTTTGAAATCTCGATGATTATATCATAGAGATCAAAAATAACGATATTCAGGTCAGTTACCTGACTTTTCTTTTTGAGAAACTCAATACGCTCATGAACGTAAAGCTCCTTTGAAGGTTCATAGTCAAAGATATAATATGGTTCTTCAAAACCTATGTTGTTGCGAAATGAGCGTTTCAGTATCATTTCCTCTGCTTTATCAAATCTTTCTTCAAGTGTACTCATTAGTTTTCTCCTGTAATCGCTTTATAAATACTTAAATTCGTGCTTTTCAAGTAATTCTCAAGTGGCATACTAACAAGAACTCTGTTAATAATCCTACTTTGTTTTTTATCATCAGCCCATTTTACTAAACCTGCTTCAGTCAAGAAGTTTAGAAATAACGATTTTAATCTTTTTCTTGTTGTTTCATTCCAAGAGGCAATCTCATCATTCTGCGATTCCTTCTGAGAAAAGAAGATGTTACAGTCTTTAAGGTCAATGGAGCTTTCACCAATCATCAACTTGTTTCTGTAAACCTCATAAACAAACTCGAAAAAGAGCCTGTTAGTATTCATTACGGTAACAAGATTTATGAGCTTCTGAGTTGCTATATCAGCATTTACAAATAGCTCAATCAATCTTTCGTCCATAACTTTAAGTCGTGTGAGAAGATAACCGCACATACGTTTACCTCTGTATGGGTTAATAGCTCCAAACAGGTTTTCCTCTAAACACAGCCTTTTTATTTCATTAGAATCATTGCCTTCATGGTAGAGCTGAATGATTTTTTTGAACTCAATAAACCAAAAAGATTGTGACATCAATCCGGCATTATATTTTTCTTCCATTGGATAGCCCTCATTTGCTAAAATAACATAAAAACTCACATTACATTATATCACAAACTGCTAAAAAAGTCAATGTGTTCGTATGATAATTTCAATAGCTTTGCCAACTGATTTTGCCTATTTCTCAGCAACAAATGAACAAGTGTTCTTGATTTAAGTTCTATTCAGAATTTACATTATATTTGATGCTTTCAGCTAAGAAACGTGCTATAATTCTATTATACGATTATTGATTTGGAGGAAATGAATAATGGAAAAGGACTAGAGTATTCTCAAACTGTTACCGATCAGAATGGTGTAACTGCTGATGAGGTCAAATGAGAAATACAGGCTATTATAGATGATCTGTATAACAGTGATAATCTGGCAATCAAAGCAAAGTAGCATTGTATGACTGAAAATGGGCAAAAGCCGTCTATCGAACAGCTGATTTTATATTGTGCCAACTGAGTTTACAGATAATCGAAGCCTGCAAAACATTCAAGTTCTCCATTACAGCTAATAAAAAAGGGGCTGTAAAAAAACAGCGCTCAAAGAGTCGAGATTTCCTGCTTTTGGGAAATCTCGACTCTTTTTTATGCCAGATCGCAAAAATAACTATTTTGGCTGAATTTTGGGTACAGCAAACACAGCGGCACAAAAACTGCGTTTTTGCCGTGTTGAAAATGTGGAAAATATTTTAAATTTATGCCGCTTTTTTTATTGCAGGCTTTTTCAAGTGGAATTTATGAAGATTAAAACCACAGCAAATCATCGCAATTTCTAAATTCAAGGCTTTTGATCCTCTTCTGCGAGCTCTGGTATATGACCTGTTCCACTTGATAATGCCGTTTGCACCTTCCGACTGGATACTTCGGTTCATACGCAGCAGTGCTCCGTGAATGCTGTTCAGGTTGCATAGCACTTCCTTGTGAAACTTTGTCAGTTCTTCATTCAAGCGAATTTTACGGTTCCCTTTGCACTTACAGCATTTTTCTTTTTGCAGACAATTACTGCAATCTTCACATTGATAAAATTCTTCTGTTCTGCCATATTTGTTTCCTCTTACAGGTCTGCTGTAAAGATAATGAAACTTTTTTCCGTTAGGACATATTGGATCGCCATCTGTATCTATCGGAAAATTTACTGCTCTGTACGGATCATCTCGATATTTTTTGTCCTTGCTTTCCTTTTCATACATAGTAAATTTCATGTATTTTTTCATGCCGTGTTCTTCACAATACAGATAATTATTAAAGCTGCCGTATCCTGCGTCTGCTACCGGATATTCAGGATATTTTTCGTATATCTGATTGAACTTTTCTATCAAAGGCTTGAAACATTCCATATCAGACGCATATTGTTTTACGTCGAATACTGCGATATATTCATCACAGACACCTAATTGGATATTGTAGCCCGGAAGAAGCTGATCGTTACCCATATAGTCCTTTTTCATACGCATAAATGTTGCGTCATGATCGGTCTTGGAGTAACTATTGCGTTCATCTCCGCATATCTTTATGTGTTATGCATACTTTTTTAGCCTTGAAATGTATTCCGAAAGCTTGTCATAATGCCTCTGTTCAATTGTTTTATGATGTCCCCGTCCCCGAATTGCAGTTTCCGGGTCAAAGCCGCAAAGCTTTACATATTGCTGCTGTATTTGCTCTAAATACTCAATAGCATATTCTTCACGAATGCCGAATTTTACGCAGAATGAAGAGATCTTTTCATTCATTTCACCAAGCAATTCTGTTATCCTTGCAAATACCTTCAGACGGTTTTTTTCACAGCTTTTTTTCCATACCCGGCTGTATTTGTTTGCGTTGGCTTCTATCTTTGTTCCGTCTATGTAAACGTGGTTGAGGTCAACATTTTCCACCGTAAAAATGTAACTGTTGATATCCGCAAAGATCTCATCTATTTTTCTATTTAGGACATTGTTCATAAAATTGCCTATTGTCGAGTGGCTTGGCGGAGGATTATCCTGCAGCAGCCACATAAAGCGAATATCGGTTTTGCAGAGTTTTTCTATTTTTCGCAATGATTCGTATCCGTTTTCCATAAATGCAAACAGTATTACTTTCAGCAAAGTTTCTTCTTCATATCTTGGACGGCCTGTCCTGCGGTCCTCAGTCGTCAGGTATTTACTCAGGTCAATATGATTCATCACTTCACAAAATGCATATACCGGGTCAGTTGTTTCAATTATTTTTTCAATTTCTATTGGAAATTTTAATTGATATGGTGTATAATATTCTTGTGGTTGGTTATTCATGATACTTTAATTATACCACAAAAAAAGACTGCTGTCTTGCTTTTTGGCAAGATCGCAGCCTTTTTTCTTGGGGACTTTTTTTTACAGCCCCCTTTAACTTTGAATCCACTGGGTTCAAAGTTGATTATTCAATTCCTTGCTTCTTATCCTTTCTCTTAGCCTTATCCTTCGCAGTTCTCGGCTTTTTAGTAAGTCGAGCCGCATCACGCTTCATCTTAGCCCTCTCAAAGTAACAGGTCTTTTCACGCTTCGGAGCGTTCTTCTTGGCTTCAATAGCCGCCTGATTCAGTTCATCGGTCAGGACTTTCAACCTTTCCTCTTTGCTGTCAAGCTCCTCTTGCTGAGAAAATGGCTCTGCTACGATCTTTTGGGCTTCTTCATGGTCAAGCCTGAGTTTTGCAAGGTCAGTTTGAGTACGCTCAATTCTGCCGTCAATGTTGTATAGTGCAGCTTCAAGGCGGTTCAGATTATGGGCAAAGCTCTCGATCAGCTTTGTAGTATGCGAAGCTGATCCTTTCAGGCAAGCCAACATACCGCCGCCCATCATGTTACTGTTGACCGTAACAGTCAGGTCAAAACCCTGGAACGAACCTACCTTAACAGGCGTATCGGCATACTTTATAGCCAGTACAGCATCTTCAAGAGCCTTAGCCGCTTCTTTTCTGTCGCTGTATTCTGTCTCACCAACAGTGATCTTGAATACGGGGAGTTTGCGTTCAGGATCGATTGGGAGCTTGCGGAGTGCTTCACGGTCAGTGTGCAGATCATTGAGAATAGTGGTCAGTCTCTGTTCCTGTTCAGGAAAACGAGCAACCCTGTCCTCCATCTCGAACACCGTGTTCCTATGTTCCGCAGCGAGAACCCTCAGCTCCTTCACATCGTTTTCAAGCATCAGCTTTTTCTTAATACGCTCATCTCCCGTACAGAGAGCTTTAATCTCCGAATATGTAAGAGCCTGCTGGTCTACATCTTCACACTTTCTTGCCGGAGTTTTGCTTGTCATGATCTGAGAGATAAACTTCTGCTTATTCTCCAAAGTCTGATAACTGTATGCATCGAACGTTCTTTTCGTTACATAGCGGAAAATCTGAACATTCTTATTCTCGTTCCCCTGTCTGATGATACGTCCGGCACGCTGCTCCAGATCTGCTGGTCGCCACGGTATATCAAGATCATGGACAGCAATCAGCCGTTTCTGTACGTTTGTACCCGTACCCATTTTCGCCGTAGAACCGAGCAGAACACGAATCTCACCGCTACGGACTTTATCAAAGAGGTCAGATTTCTGCTGTTCGGTTTTCGCATCATGGATATATGCGATTTCTTCCGCAGGGATACCCTTAGCGATCAGTTTGTCACGAATATCATCATATACGCAGAAGTCACATTCTTCTTCAAGCGATTCTACATCAGCAATAGATTTCTTATCTTTAGCATCGTCGGCATTTTCGCTCTCGACCTCTGCTTCCCCTGCTGCCTTATGCGGAACGCCCAAATCACAGAAGATGATCTGCGTAAGCTTGTCCTTAGCCGTTTCAGCGTGGATACGGGCTACATTCTCAACACAGCGGTTGAGCTTTGTTTCGGGGTTATCTTCAAATGACGGATCAATCAGACGAGGATCAAGACCAAGCTTCCTACCGTCCGACGTGATCTTGAGCATATTGTCGATCGTGGGATCAACATTGCCTGCATTGATAGCATCAGCTCTGTCGGCAAGCTCTTGAACAAGCTTCTGCTGGAACGGAGTGGCTTCGACTTGAACCACCTGATATTCACAGTCAGGCACATCAAGTTGCAGCGTATCCGCAGTACGAATGTCAGCGACCTGCTTAAACATACTCATCAGTTCGGGCAGACCTGTATAATTGGCGATACGGGTACGCTCCTTGAAACCATTGCCCGCAGGCTTTAACTCCCAATCGGTTTTCTGGTCTCCAAAGACTGCTACCCAGTTGTCAAAGTGCTGTAATCCGTGATTGTTCAGGAAGTCATACTCCAAATACCGCATCATGGTGTGAAGCTCTGTAATGCTGTTACTGAGAGGCGTTCCAGTGGCAAAAACCACGCCTTTGCCGCCAGTCTTTTCATCGAGATAACGGCATTTGAGGAACAAATCAAGTGCTTTTTGCGAAGCAGAATTGGAAATTCCGGCTACATTCTGCAACTTTGTGGCAACAAATAGGTTCTTAAACTCATGGGCTTCATCGACGAACAAGCGATCTATACCAAGTTGTTCAAAGGTCAGCGTATCGTCCTGATTCGCCTTTTCTAGCTTATCAAGCTGCTTTTGCAGGCTCTTACGAGTACGCTCCATAGCCTTGATCTGAAACTTAGAGCCTTCGCTCTTTTTCAGTTCCTCGATACCACGGAGAATATCGTCAATCTGACTCTGGATCGTCATGACCTGTCTCTCCTTTGAAATAGGGATTTTACCGAGCTGAGAGTGACCTATGATAACCGCATCATAGTTTCCAGTTGCGATTTTTGCAAAGAGCTGCTGACGATTTGCTTTCTGAAAGTCCTTTTTGGTAGCAACAAGAATATTTGCTCCCGGATAGAGCTTCTGAAAATCGTCACCGATCTGCTCCGTCAGATGATTCGGCACGGCAAACAGGCTCTTAGTACACAAACCTAATCGCTTGCTTGCCATCGCCGTTGCGATCATTTCAAAGGTTTTGCCCGCACCCACGCAGTGTGCAAACAGCGTATTACCGCCAAACATCGCATGAGCGATTGCGTTCTTTTGAAGGTCGTGGAGCTTAATATCCGAAGTCATCATCGGGAAGGAAAGAGCCGAGCCATCGAACTCACGGGGACGGATACTATTGAATAGTTCATTGTATTTTTCTACAATAGCTTCACGACGCTGCGGATCTCTGAATATCCACGCCTTGAAAGCCTTGCGAATATCATCGGCTTTACGCTGTACGACACGGGTAGCATCTATATCCACTACACGCTTTTCCTTTGTATCGCCCAAGCCGTCCGGAACCTCGATAGTCTTATATACCTTCGGCTCTTGCAGATTCAGCAAATGTTCAAAGATGTCATAAGCGTTCATCTTGTGAGAGCCGTATTTCTGCGTAGCAAGCACCGACCAGTCGGAAGATTTGTTGCTGACATGGAAAGAGTTAGCGTGAACCGAATACTCCACGCCGACAATAGCAGACTTGTTCCACCGAGCAGACGGACTGTCACTCCGCTGATACGCTGGTGTCTGCAACAGCTCGTACATGAACTGTTCGTAATACTTCGGATCAAGCCAAGCTGCACCGAGCTTTATGTCAATATCTCCGGCTTTCAGCGGTTCGGGCATAGCCTGTTTCAGTGCCGATAAGTTGATATTGAAATCAGGATCGTACTCAGCAATCTCTTCAGCTTCACAGAGTTTCTTGCGAATATCGCCAGAAAGGTACTCCGAAGCCGTCTGATAACCGTTCTCCGTATGGGGTATCTTGAAAATCGCCCCTGTCAGGTCACGCTTCAGTTCGTCCTCCGTCATACTCGTCAATCCACTCATGTACGAAAAGTCAACCCTTGCCTTTTCCGCAACGGAGAGCGTGAGTGCTTCAAGTGCCGTGTCTACATGATCGACCGCTTTTGGCGGAACGATCGTTCTCTTTGTGAAAATATCGGACTTTGCAAGGAGTTTTGTCTTATCATAGCTCTTTTCAAGCCCTGCCACAAGGTTATATGACACATCTTCGCTGAAATACCGCTTATTCGTCTGAGAATGAATAATACCGTACTTCTTGTAGAAATCATCATACGCCACATTAAGTTTCGTCTGCAAATCCTTGATAACGCTGTCCGGCTTGTCAAGTTCCATTGCTTCAATCAGCTCACGGGTGAGGTCACGAAGTTCAATAAATGCCTTGAAACGCTTGTGCTGTGCTGTTCCCCTATCGAAACGGAACTCGCAGGCAGCGTTATTTTTCTTGAAGAAAACTTGATCGTCAGACATGAAAAAGCTGTAATTACGCAGATTAGACGGAATCTGCACCTGAACGCCGTCAGCGGTCTTTGCATACACATCTCTGCCATGCTCATGACTGATCTCCGCCGAGAGTTTGCCGACTGCTTCATGGAGTGCCGATTTCAGGTCAAAGCCGTCCTCGGCAACAACCATTGTACCACTGCCATAGAGCTTATTGCCCTCGACAACCGTACCAAGCACCATATCAGGGTGCTGTTCAAAATATTTGTTGATCGGCAGACCGTCAGCCGTTTCACCAATATGTACCCAATCGGGAATATCGGACATTTCGGCAAGTGACTTGCCTTCGTGCTTTTTCAGGAAGATAATGTCCGTAGTGACTTCCGTGCCTGCATTGTCCTTGAAAGCACCATTCTTACCGCCCGGAAGTCTGATCGCACCGATGAAGTCAGCCTTGTCAGCCAACATTTGCCTTGTAGTCTCGTCACGCTTGTCAAGTGTGCCTGCCGAGGTCACAAATGCCATGATACCGCCGTCTTTGAGCTTTGAGAGAGCTTCTGCAAAGAAATAGTCATGCAGTTTCGTGGTATCATGGACGGTATCACGGAAACCAAGCTCACCGAACGGAACATTACCGACAGCCACATCAAAGCTGCCATTTTGAAAATGGTTCTTTTCAAAGCCCTGAATCGAAATATCTGCATCGGGATAGAGTGCATGAGCGATTCTGCCCGACAACGAGTCGATCTCTACGCCGTAGAGCTGAGAATTAGCTTGCATAGCTTCAGGCATACGTCCGAAAAAGTTTCCAATACCCATTGCTGGCTCTAATATGTTGCCGCCGTCAAAGCCAAAATTGCCGAGAGCTTCAAAAATTCCGTCGATAACTGTCGGGCTAGTGTAAAACGCATCATTTACCGTTGAACGTGCCTGAGCATATTCCTGCGGAGTCAGCAACTCGGAAAGCTCCTTATACTCTGTGACCCACTTCTCATCGTTCTTATCAAAAGCCTTAGCCAAAGCACCCCATCCTACATATTTCGACAAGATTTCTTTTTCCTCAGCCGTTGCAGGACGCTTTTCCGCTTCAAGCGTTTTCAGCGTTCTGATCGCATCGACATTGGCTCTGAACTTCATCTTAGCACCGCCGTCACCGAGGTTATCATCGGTGATCGTGAAGTTATCGCCCTTATCGGGAGTTGGTGCAGGCGTGGTGCTTTCTTCTGCAACAGGTTCATCAGAACTGACAGCCTCTGCTGTAATAGTCTCACGCTCCGGCTCTTTGGTACGCTCCAAGCCGTCAATGAAATGAAAGCTCATCAGCATATCGCCGTTGTCGAGCCGAGAAGTCAGCTCGCCGCCGTCAAAAGTCCAGTTCTTTGCACGGTCAAACTCCACGTGAATATCTTTGCCCGTAGGCTCTCCGTTTTCATCGAGCTTACGGGAAGTAAAATCAACGGTGCTGATACCTGTCACGATACGGCAATCTCCGATACTTTCGGGACGGAGGTGGTCTGTAATCTCAAACATCATTCCCGGCTTGATAGCCTTTTTGAGCTGAGAAAGGTTCTTTACATCGGGAATATCGGGCTTTTCTGTTTCGGATGTAACCTCAGCAACAGGTGCAGGCTGCTCTCTTTCGGGTTCAGTCCTGCCGATATACTCATACATTCCGCTGTTCAGTAGCTTATCATAGGAGATATTCTCCGTAATAACAAAGCCGCCGCTTTCTCTTGAGACAGTGCAATCGTCCGTATAGAACGGCAACGCACCTGTCAGCGATACAACCTCAGAAACCTCGCCAGTAATCTTGTGACGAAATTGGTCACCGACTTCCACAGTATCGTGTGAGGTACGTTCTTCAGCAGATTGCTCCGCTTTGAGTGTCGCCCTCTCTGCTTTCTGTTCAGCCGAAAGATAGGTATCGTCCTTGAGCCGTGCTTCGGTCATTGTCGCAACATTGTACCACGAATGACGGAACTTTTCGCCGTTCTCAAAGCTGAAAGTAATACCCTGTGAATTGTAGTCCACAAGCGATATTTTCCCCTCACCGCTATGACCGCCCGTGCCATACTCCTTTTTCAAAAAATCAGCCAACTGCTGTACAGTCGGGTGCTGTTCCTCATAGAAGTCCTGCACACGGAGCTTACCGTGAACGAATCCCGTTCCACGGTCAATTTCTGCTGCGAGAGCTTCATAGACCTGAACACTGTCAACTACCGGATCTTTTGCAAATTCCGACTTCGGCTTTTGTGATACAGACTTTGAAGCAGTCAGCGGTTCGGCATCGCCAAATAAAGAAAGCTGTTCGCCCTCAATATCGTTCTTCTCCCAAAACGGCACATCATCTTGCTCATTTCGTTGAATTTCGTTAATGACTGTTTCATCGGTAAAAAGAGGCTTATCAATGTCCGCAGTATCCTGGGCAGGAGTCTCTACCGCAGAAGCATCGCTCATAAGCTCTACCGCCTGCTCGGCCTTGCTTGTATGCCTGTCTATAACCTCATCGGGAACAGAAACAAGGTCAGAAAAATCAAGTTCTGTCAGACCGTTTTCAATCATATCCTCAATGCTGTCAAACTGCTCCGTATCGAACACTTCACCGTCAAATTCGTGAGTGATCTTGAAGTCCACAAGGTCAGCCGTCACCTGAATGGGCAGCTCATCATCGGTCAGCGTGGTAAACGCAAGCCCGATGTTATGCAGATCGGAGAAATCAGCACCGTTATGATATTCCGCTTCACAGAAATCGTTGATAAGCCACTTTGCCTTGTCGAGCGGAGTTTCAAAGATACGCTGGAAGTCCATGATCTCCACAGGCTTATCAGGATTATGTTCGAGCATTGCCGTTTGCAGGAGTTTCGGAAAAGTAGACAACTCACGATACGGCTCGATCTCCATTTTATCGCCACGGTTATAGATACCGCAAACAGGTTCTCCGCCATAAAAAAGCTCTCCAGCCTTATCGCCGTCAGCGATAGCCAGTTTCCAAGTGCCGTTCTCTGTCTCCGCCGATTCGCAGTCCGTGCCGAAAAATTTATCGACTACCTGTTGCAGAGTTTGGAGCTTTTCCTCAGCGACAGTAATATCATCATAACTGCGGATAGGGTGCTGTGCCTTGAAATCATCGAAAATACGCTGTTCCTCAGCCGTCAGCTCAGAATGGGCTTCAAGGAAAGGGACAAACACATCAAGTGTGTGCTTCGCTCTTTCCTGATACTCCGGCTGATTGAATGGGTGCTGCGTATAACCGAGAATACCCTCATTGTGGGCACGGATATGGTCGATCAGCGAACCACCGCCCGTACCTTTTCCGTCACCAATATCAAAGCGGCCCTCATAGCTGAACTCCTCACCGCCTATGACGGCAGTGATCGTGAAGTCTGTTTTTTTATACCAGCCAGCTTTCAGATCGGGGATATTACGTTCCGAATGCTGTTTTTCATCGAGGTATTCGAGGACAGCATTTCCAAGGGCAAAACTGCAATCAGGGTGTGCAAGGGCAAAATCGTGAACGATGTCACTTTCGCTTACCCATTCATCGCCCTTATCTTTGCCGAAATGGAAAGAAAGGCTATCCGGCTGTTTTTCGGGTGTTTCTGCTTCAAAGCTCACATGATACTTTTCCTTTGCGATGATAGCAAAAGCCTTTTCGGTCTGCACTTCATCACCGAGAATATCATAGAGTGCCTTCTTGATACGGTTGAGCTTCGGGATATTATCGCCGTTCTCCCAACCGTGCAGAGCTGCACCGTCAAACGATGTCAGAAGGTCAGCGATCTTTTCATCGGAAATATCAGGGATAGCATCGAGCATATCGTCACGAACCCACCAGAAAGCAAGGTCATTGAACTCCTCATGGG
>ERZ773264.979-NODE-979-length-37457-cov-4.965670_pt1 | contig 37457 bp, 33 predicted proteins | sample MGYA00511910_ERZ773264 | MGnify/ENA primary metagenome ERZ773264 (study PRJEB29015, sample SAMEA2737739) | human gut metagenome | biome: human gut; feature: human-associated habitat; material: faeces | place: China | collected 2012 ...
ATATTTTTATTTTAATTAATTTTATATCTGTAATAAAAAAGGTATTTTTTAGACACAAAAATAATGCACAGAGAAAATTCTGTGCATTATAAAAAATTTTTTAAATATAATCATTTTATTCGTAATTCATTTTGTGGTGTTTTAAATTCTGATTTGTCAAAAGCAATTATAGTAGTAAATAAAAATCTAAAAATAAAAATACCCCACGCAAATTTTTTACCTCTGCCAAAAGAAGTAGCAAGTCTACTACAAGAAGTAAAGTCTATATAAACAATAGCTAGTACCATTAAAAGCAATATTAAAGTTGTAAAAACAGTAACAAAAATATTTTTTATATTTACAAACATAATAGACACAGGTACTATACAAAATTGTAATATTAACACTACCCTGTACAAATCTTTCATTTTTAAAAATTTATACTGAACATATTCATTATAAAAAGGAATAAGTGATTTCCAGCCCTTTTCCCCTGCTTTTAAAAACACTCTCCAATTTACTACATATACTAACAATATCAAAAAGATATTCATCAACATTTGTATCTCATATGGTAAAACACTTAAAAACAATTGAATTAGTATACTTTCTATAAACAACATAGAACTCCCTTATCTTTTGCACAATTAATGATAGGAAATAAGCTCTATCATATAATTATCATCGCAGAAAACTGCATTAATTTGTCCCCCTAGTAAAAGAACATATGAAAATATATTTATCCATAAAGCAAATACAAACAATGTTCCAATACTTCCATAGACTATATTATATCTTGAAAAATGTGATATATAAATATTAAAAAGTTTAGATATTATCATCCAAGAACCCATTGTAAATAAAGTTCCAGGTATAAGTCTTCTAAATGGTAATTTTCTTTTAACACAGAACATATTTAGTATAATCAAAAAAACAAACATAACGAAGACATTTAGAAAATACATAAAAAAACCAGTTAAAAAAGACGGTATACTTTTTACTAAGCCAATTTGTACAATAAAATCATTTATTACGCTACCAAATGTAAATACATAAAGTGTCAACACAATACAGGCTACAAAAATTATAACAAGCAATATACTTTGCAATCGCATTTTAATAAATTTATTTATTAAATCTTCATCATAGGCCTTTTTTATACCTCTAACCAAGCCATAAAAACCAGATGATGCACTTATTAAAGCAACTATTAAACTTGTAGATAATAAGCCGTAACTTGTATTTTCTCCCACTTCCTTAATAAAATTTTGCAATATCAACTGCATTTCATCAGGTAAAGAAACTAAAATATTAGTAAGTTCTCTATCGTAGGATAAATTTAACATACCCAAAAGAGAAATCATAAATAAAATAAGTGGAAAAATAGATAATATAAGCCTAAAGGCAAGAGCATCTGCTACTATATTAAGCTCATTTCTCTTAAATCTTTCAGCTACTTCTATAGCCAATTCTTTTAATCTATACAAACATAATCCCCCTAAAAAATAAAGGGTATGACAAGCGTCATACCCTAAATAAATTAAAGTTTGATATGTCTTGGAAGACCATCAACCATATATGGATAAATTTCACCCTGAATAAGTGGACGCATATAATCAAGAGCTTCCTGAGAAACACCTGTACCATCATTAATTATCCATTCCTGTGGAACAGTCTTTTCAACATTAGCAATAGCATTTACATCATAAATGCTTGTACCCATTAAGTAAGGCTTGTTTGATAATCTCTGGAAGATACCAACCTTACCAGTTTCGCCATCAAATGCAGCCTTAACAGCAATACCACCAACGATAAATGCTTCATTTACATCTGTAAGAGATGCAATATGACTAGCACATCTCTGAATTGTACTGAATTCAATAGCTCTAGTCTTACAACCGATTTCATTAGAAATAACATTAGCAAGAGCTGTTGCTGTACCACTTAACTGCTTATGACCAAAACTATCAACAAGCATATTTGATGATGCAGATTCGCAAACATACTTACCGTCAGCTGTCTTAACACCTTCAGATACTGCCACAACAATCTGCTTCTTAGTCTTCTGAATTTCCTGAACCTTAGCTACAAACTTGTTAATATCAAAAACTGTTTCTGGTAAGTAAATAAGGTCAGCACCTTCACAATCATCGCCCTTTGCAAGAGCAGCTGCAGCTGTAAGCCAACCAGCATTTCTACCCATAATTTCAATAATATTTACAATCTTAATAGGCTGAACTAAAGCATCTCTTATAATTTCTTTCATTGTAGATGCAATGTACTTAGCAGCACTACCATAACCAGGTGTATGGTCTGTAACAGCAAGGTCATTATCAATAGTCTTTGGAACACCCATAAAAGTAATGTCTGTAATGTTCTTTGCCTTTGCATATTCACTAAGCTGTTTAATTGTATCCATTGAGTCATTTCCGCCAATATAGAAGAAATGCTGAATATCAAGTTTTCTTAATACTGCAATAATCTTTTCGTAAGTTTCAGGACTTTTTTCAACTGTAGGAAGTTTGAAACGACAAGAACCTAAGAATGATGATGGAGTTCTCTTTAAAATTTCAACATCCATACTATTCTTTATGTACTCAGTCATATCAATGTATCTTTCCTCTAAAAGACCTTCGATACCATTACGCATACCATAAATTTTACCTGCTCCTAACTCTTTTGCTGTTGCAAATACACCAGCAAGGCTAGAGTTAATTACTGAAGTTGGACCACCTGACTGTCCTACTATAATATTATGTGCCATTTTAATTTCCCCTTTCGGTACATTTTCTTTACTTAATTATACCAAATTTAACAAATCATTTCAATAGTGCTTTATAGAATTTTAACATTTATTGTTACAATACGGTATATTTTTTTAGTAATTACAACAAGTAAACCTAAAATGTACCTTTATTTTACAGTAGCTTTTACATAGCCAGGAACATTTTCATAGCCACCTTTAACCTTTGCCATTTCATCAATAGTTACAAGCTGATAACCCATTTCGTGAAGTTTTGGAATAGCCTTTACCATAGCCTGTGCTGTTGTTGGGTGTAAATCGTGCATAAGAATTACCTGACCGTCTTTTACATTATTAATAACATAATTATAGACATAGTTGGCATCTCTATTCTTCCAATCCAATGTATCAACATTCCAATTAAACCAAGGAATATTTACGGCATTTCTAACTGTTTGATTTACTGAACCATAAGGAGGTCTACCTATCATTGGATAAACGCCGGCTGCTGCATAAACAGCATTTGAGCATTTATTTACTTCTGTTCTTACTCCATAAGCACCTAACTTATTTAAGTTGGCGTGGTCATATGTATGATTACCAATTTGGCAACCTGCCTCAACAGCCTTTTTAACAAGGTCAGGACTCTGTTCTACCATTTGACCTACAACAAAGAAAGTAGCTCTGCCATTTACCTTTTTAAGTGCATCTACAATAAGTTCTGTACTGCCTTTTCTTGGTCCATCATCAAATGTAAGTGCTATCATAGGCTTATTAGGGTCAACATAATAAGTTGTAGATTCTGTAGTAGTTTCCCTTGTTGTATTTACATTTTTATTAATCTGTTCTTTTGTTGTATCAAATGTAGCTGTTTCTTCATTCATTTCTTCTGTTGGAGCCATAAGAAGTGATAAATGTACAGTTTCATTAGTAGAAATGTAATCACTTAAATCACTATACTTTATAGCAACTGAAATATTTTCATAATTTTTAATCTTTAAGTTGCTTAAATCAATATTAAAAGTAATATTATCATCGTTTAACTTAAAATTCTTATAATTATCTGAAGTAGGTTCAACATATTTTGAATAATTATAACCCATTAAATGTGCTGCTATATCTAAATCATTATGTATATAATTCTTTGTGTAATCAGAAATATAGTTTAAGTAATCCCCTGTCATAAAATCACTTAATGAAGTAAGTTCTTCTGGATTTTTTGTAAAGTCAGATAACTGTGAAACTGGTTTATTAAATGTTAAAGTAGATATATACATTCTCCAACATAACTTAAATCCAACAACCTCTGATAAATCTCTAACTTTTATAAAGTTATATCCATTTATATTTACACCTTTAAATTTATAATCTTTTTCGCCGTCAGTTATGTTAATATCAACATATTTAGGCTTAGCATATTTCTCTCCAGTATGTGTAAGAACTGCTATACTATCCTTGTTGGTATATGCTTTTCCAACGGTAATTTTCATATCTTTTTTATTCTGTGATGTAAAATCAACATCAAACTTGAGTGGTGTTTCCTTTAGTAAATATGCTAAATCGTATACTTTCATATATTTACTTCCGTTTATATCATAAGAAGTAAATTCTATTTTTTGACCATCAAAATTTACAACAGTATCCAATCTCTCTGCAACATCATCTTTACCAAAGACTATTGCTGAAAGTGAAAATATACTGACAATGCACAATAATACAAATAAAAATCTTTTAAACATATTTATTTCCCCTTACTATTTAGTTTAAAGACTACAAATATCTCTTATTATTTCCCCTGCTATTAATAAACCGGCTGTACTAGGAACAAAGCTAATACTTCCCGGCGTTGAGCGTTTATTAGTTACTTCTTCTGAAACTAAAGGTTTCAAAGGTATTTCTTTACTATAACATACCTTTAATTTCTTTACACCTCTGTCCTTCAATTCCTTTCTCATTACTTTAGCCAATGGACAGACAGAAGTCTTAAATACATCTGTAATTTCTAACAATTCTGGATGAAGTTTATTTCCTGTACCCATTGACGAAATAACAGGAATATTTAATTCCTTGGCTTTCATAATTATTGCAAGTTTAGCCGTAACAGTATCTACTGCATCAGCTACATAACTATATTCATCAGTCAATATATCGTCAATATTATCATATAAAACAAATTCATTTATTGTTTTAACATTACAGCTTGGATTAATCTCCTTTATTCTATCTGCCATAACCTGTGTTTTCATACTTCCTATTGTGGATTTAAGAGCTACAATCTGTCTATTCAAATTTGTTTCAGCAACTGTATCATTATCAACCAGCGTTATATTTCCCACACCGGCTCTTGCTACAGCCTCTGAAATATATGAACCAACTCCTCCTACGCCAAAAATTATTACATTAGCCTGTGCCAATTTTTCTACTGCTTCATTACCTATAAGCATTCTCGTTCTTTCGTACCAATCCATATTTATGTCACCTCTCTTAAAGTATACCACATTTATTTGTACTATACCATTGTGAACTTTAGGCAAAAAAATTCCCAGTATTATTGAAAAAATGAGCATTTTATGGTATAATTCCCTCATCGCATATATGGGAGGTATAAATTTATGAAAATTGAAACAAAATGTATACAATCTGGTTATACTCCAAAGAATGGAGAACCTAGAGTATTGCCTATAGTCCAAAGTACAACTTACAAGTATTCAACAGCTGAGCAAATGGGCGATTTATTCGACTTAAAGGATAATGGTTTCTTTTATACTAGACTTGCAAACCCAACAGCTGACGCTGTAGAAAAGAAAATTGCGGACCTTGAGGGTGGTGTAGGTGCTATGCTTACTTCTGCCGGACAGGCTGCGTCACTTATTGCCATTATGAATATTTGTCAAGCTGGCGACCATGTTGTTAGTGCCACTACTATATACGGTGGAACTTTCAATTTATTTGCTGTAACTCTTAAAAAATTTGGCATTGATGTAACTTTTGTAGACCAAACTGCCGATATTGAAGAATTACAGAAAGCATTTAAGCCTAATACAAAGGCTGTTTTTGGCGAAACTCTTGCAAATCCATCTCTTGAGGTTCTTGACCTTGAAAAATTTGCAACTTTAGCTCATAACAACAATGTTCCATTTATTGTTGACAACACATTCCCTACTCCTGTACTCTGTAGACCTATTGAATGGGGTGCTGATATTGTAACTCATTCTACATCTAAGTATATGGACGGTCATGCTGTTGCTTTAGGTGGTGTAATTGTAGATAGTGGTAACTTTAACTGGGCAAATGGTAAATTCCCAGAATTTACTGAACCTGATGAGTCGTACCATGGTGTAGTTTATACTGAAGCATTCGGTAAAGCAGCTTTCATCACAAAAGCCAGAGTTCAAATGATGAGAGATTTAGGCTGTGCCCCTGCTCCAATGAACTGTTTTCTTCTTAACTTAGGTCTTGAAACACTTTGTTTAAGAGTTGAAAGACACAGTGAAAATGCTCAAAAAGTAGCTGAATATTTGGAATCAAACCCAAAAATTGAATGGGTAAACTATCCTGGTCTTAAAGACAACAAATACCACGAACTTGCTAAAAAGTACCTTCCAAAAGGCTGTAGTGGTGTAATTTCATTTGGTCCTAAAGGTGGCAGAGAGGGTGCTGCTAAATTTATGAATTCACTTAAACTTGCTAATATTGTATGCCATGTTGCTGATGCTAGAACAGGTGTTCTTCATCCTGCTACATCAACTCACAGACAGCTTTCTGACCAACAGCTTATTGACTGTGGTGTAACTCCTGACCTTATCAGAATGTCTGTAGGTATCGAAAATGCTGACGATATTATTGCCGACATTCAGCAGGCTCTTGACCAAATTTAATCTTTTACATAAAAGTGAGTGACCCTAAAGCCACTCACTTTTTTATTATTCCTGAACACTTATTTTATAATAATTTTTCAATTTGTTATAAACCTTGCTATGAACACTATCCTTTGAAAATCCTCCACTTGCAAGGGCTTTACCAGCCTTTTGTCCCATAAGAAGTTCTATACCATCATCAACATTATCTATAGCGTAAATATGGAATTGCTTATTCTTTACACTTTCCACTACTTCATCGCTAAGGACCATATCCTTTATATTACTTCTAGGAATAATAACACCCTGTGTGCCTGTTAATCCCTTATTTTTACATATATTGTAGAAGCCCTCTATTTTATATGTTACACCACCTATAGGCTGTATTTCCCCTCTTTGGTTCATACTACCTGTTACAGCTAAGTCCTGTCTTATAGGTAAACCACTTAAACTAGAGAGTATGCAATAAGTTTCTGTTGATGTAGCACTATCTCCGTCAACGCCATTATAACTCTGTTCAAAACAAACTCGACAGCTAAGTGTAAGTGGGAATTTTTGAGCATACTTACCGCCAAGATAACCAATACAAACCTGAACACCTTTATCGTGAATACTTCCACTCATTTCAGCTTCTTTTTCAATATTTACAATACCGGCTTTTCCTGTATATGTACTGGCAGTAATTCTTGTAGGCATACCGAAAGTATAATCGTCCATTTCCATTACACAAAGACCATTAATCTGACCAACTTTTTCTCCAGTTGTATCAATAAGAATTTCATTTTCTTTTATCATATCAATATATTTTTCAGCATATATATTTACTCTTTCAATTCTCTTATTAATAGCCTTTAAAACGCATTTTTCGTTAATAGTATCTAAGCCGTCCATATTTGCCCAAGTATTTGCCTCAATAAGAACATCTCCTAAAGTACCAAAACGAGTTGTCATTTTATCCTGTCTTTCAGCCACTCTTGTTGAATATTCTACAAGCTGTCTTATTGCATTTTTATCTATAGGCTTTAAATTTTCCTTGCTTACAAAGTTATTTACAAAAGAAACAACAGAATCTATATTCTTTTTATTGTAATCCATTTCATAGTCAAAAAGAACACACATTTTGAAAAGCTTACTAAAATCATCATCGTATTCTTTAAGCATTTCATAATAATACAAGCTACCAACAAGTATAACCTTTACATTTACTTCTGTAGTTTCTGGGCGAATTGCAGATACTGTTATACCACCAAGCTGATATTCCTTCAACGGTTCAATAGTAACTGTACCAGTTTTAAGAATTTTTCTGAGGGTATCCCATGCAAAAGCATTTCCTACCATATCTGAGGCGTGGAAAATAATATAACCACCATTTGCCTTGTGCATTAAACCAGACTTGATTTTCATAAAATCTGTTATAAGATTACCATTTTCGTTTTCATATTCAATCTCGCCTACTAAATTAACATAGCTAGGATTGAAATTAGTTATAACTGGTGCTCCATGTAAATTGCTATTATCTACAACTACATTAATATCATACTTACCTAAAAAGTCATCATTAATAGCCTTTTTAGAAAGCCATGGCACCATATTTGTAATTGGGTCATCACTTTCTGTATCTTCACTATTATTAAACTCGTCGATATTTTCTAATATATCTTCCTTAACACTAGCAAGGTACTTCATAACATTTTCACAATTTACATACTTGCTCTGAAGTTTATTCATAAAACGACCAACTACCATTAAGGCAATATTGTAATCGGCATTTTCTACTTCATTTTTTGCATCGCTGTCAAAAGTTTTAAGGCTACGCATTGTACTGGCAGCAAGTTCTTGAACTTCCTCAGAACCAGAAGAAATCTTTTCTCTTGTTTCATCGTCTAAGTCCTCAAAATCATCTTCATTTATCATTTTGCCATCGACTAAAGGAAGAAAATATATACCACCAGTTGGATTTTGCTTTACTCCAAAGCCATACTCTTTTGCCTTATCAGAAAGACCATTTATAACTTCATCTTTCTTCTTTTGGTAGCTCTTCATTATTCTATCTTTTTCTTCTTGATATTCAAGAGAATTGTAGCTTTTTGTTATTTCGTATGTAAGTCTATTTATTAATTCTGCCATATCGGCTTTAAGTTCTTTGCCCTTACCAGCAGGAAGAAAAAGAGCCTTTGGCACAATAGGATTATCAAAGTTATATACATAACACATATCATCAGGAGTTTTTTCTTTAGCTGCCATTTCTCTAGCAAATTTTTCAGCAAATGAAGTTTTGCCACTTCCATTTGCACCGGCAACATAAATATTATAGCCTTTACTTTTTACATTAAGACCGAATTTAAGTGCTTCCTCTCCTGTTGATTGACCAATAAGACTGTTATCGTCTAAAGCCTTAACTTCATCGCCTAAATCTTCAATATTTGTATGGCGTTTTAAAACACTATAATCTAATTCTGTAATCAAAAAATTTCCCCCTCTATTTCCTCTGGAGGCACAAGATAACACCACATAATATAGGCATCTTCCTTGTTATCATCATAGTATTCCTTGCGTACTCCACTTAATTTAAAGCCATATTTCTTGTAAATATGTAAAGCAGTTTCGTTACTTGGTCTTACTTCAAGGGTAACACCTATCATTTCCTTTTCCTTAGCTATATCAATAAGCCCTTTTACAAGTGCCTGACCTACACCCTTACCTCTATAGTCCTTGTGTACAGCAATATTGGTAATATGACCCTCTGTTACAACATGCCACATACCTGCATATCCAACGACCTTATCATCTTCCATAGCCACAATATATATTGCTAATTTATTTTCAAGTTCTTTTTCCATAGAACCACGACTCCAAGGAATAGAAAAACTATCATTTTCTATTTCCATAATACCGTCAATATGTTCTCTACTTAATGGTTGAAGCTCCATTTTTCTCCTCCAGCTCACGCTCTGCCTGTGATTTTCTTAAATACATAATTTTAAACTTATTACATTCAACAGCCTTATCTGTCATTTCTAAAGCAATAGCACCTACACAAGCACTTCTCTGCATATTTGCTGATACTGGTGCTAAAGTAAATGTATCATACTGCTTTAATTTATCCATAAATACAGGCACACCATCGCCTAAAAATACAGCGTTTTCATCTATTTCAAGAACCTGTGAAATAACTTCATCAATATCCTGTGCCATATAGTCAGATACTCTTTCAAGTTTTTCTCCACAATAGTAGAGGGCAGAATAAACCTGATTTCTTCTTGCGTCCATAATAGGTACAACAAGTTTATTGGTTCCAAACATATTATATGCTAAGGCATCAAGTGTAGGTACTGGAATAACAGGTATATCTAAGCCATGAGCAAGACCCTTGGCTGTAGCTGCACCAATTCTAAGTCCAGTAAATGAACCTGGACCACAAGCACAAGCTATATAATCTATTGTACTTAAATCCAAATCCACCATATTTTTAAGATTTTCAACCATAGGCATAATAGTCTGTGAATGAGTTTTTTTATAATTAGTAGTAAATTCAGCTATTGTTTTATTTTCGTCTACAAGTGCTACACTTGCAACTAATCCTGTTGTATCAAGTGCTAAAATTTTCATTCTTCCACCTCAATTTTTCTATAGTCAAGTCCCTTTGACAAATCTTTAGTGATTTTAATTGATACTGCATTTTCAGGTATAATACCCTTTATAAGTTCTGCCCATTCAATAAGACAAACTCCGTCGCCGTCAACATATTCATCAAAGCCTATATCAAACATTTCATCTTCGTCACCTATTCTATAAACATCAAAGTGATAAAATGGTATTCTACCAGAATGATATTCATTTACAATAGTAAAAGTGGGACTTGTAATATCGTCATCAATACCAAGACCCTCTGCAAAACCTTTTGTAAATACTGTCTTTCCAACACCTAAATCGCCGTCAAGACAATATACCTGACCTACCTCTGCTTTTTGTGCCATTTCATAGGCAAAATCTCTAGTTTCTTTTTCGGAATAAACTTCTTTTATCATAGTTTTACCTCGCAATCATTAACATTAATATAATACCATATGTCAACAGCCTTTTCAATAATTAATGTATATACATAACTAAAAAATACCCTGCGGATTCCACAGGGTAAAATTTAAAACAATGTAAGCTGGTCAGTTTCTCTTAAACCATCTAAAACACCATTTAGTTTTAATAATTCAATATTCTTTTTACCTAAACCAGATAATTTTTGAAGTTCTTCTATAGTTTCAAATTTTCCATTTTCATTTGTCTTTGCAACTTCTTCTCTGGCTCTTATTAAATCTCTGGCAGCTGTTTCACCAAATCCCTGTAGAGTACAGAAAGGTGGTAAAAGTCTTTGTTCACCATCAACTTCAATTACTTTAAAATGAGTTGCTCTGGATTCATAAAGGTTTATTGGTGCAAACTTTAAACCTCTCAAGTAAAGTTCATAAACCATTTCCATATTAGGTGTCATATCCTGGTCTTTCTTTTCGGCTTCTTTACCTAATTTTTCAACTTCGAGAAGTTTTGTCTTTAATTTATCCATACCATGGCACATTAAATCATAGTCAAACTGGTCATATTTTACAGAAAATTGTGCAGCATAGAAAGCATAAGGATAGTGTATTTTATAATAACCTATTCTAACGGTATTTGTAACATAAGCTACTGCGTGACCTTTTGGGAAAAGGTATTTAATTTTTTTACAGCTATCAATATACCAATCGGGAACACCAGCTTCTCTCATTATCTGTTCATGGTCAGCTGAAAGTCCTTTACCTTTTCTTACTTTTTCCATTATAGTAAAGGCTGTAAAGTTTTCTACACCTTTTTGAATTAAGTAAGTCATAATGTCATCACGAGTTGCAATAACATCTTTAAGAGTACATATACCTTGAGCAATTAATTCACTGGCATTACCATTCCAAACGTCTGTACCATGAGAAAGACCTGAAATTCTGACAAGTTCCCCAAATGTACTAGGCTTTGTTTCCATAAGCATACCACGAACAAACTTTGTACCCATTTCAGGTAAGCCTAAAGTACCAGTTTCACAACCTATTTCATCAAGGTTAATACCTAATGCTTCTGGAGAAGTAAACAAGCTGTAAGTAGCTTTATCATCAAGAGGTACATCTAGTGGGTCAACACCTGTAATATCTTTATACATTCTCAATATTGTAGGCACATCATGACCAAGCATATCAAGTTTTAAAAGTCGACCACTAATTCTATGGTAGTCAAAGTGAGTTGTAATAGTATCTGAATCAAATTTATCTGCCGGATGCTGAACTGGTGTAAAGTTCAATATATCGTTATCACTAGGTACAACCATAAGACCACCCGGATGCTGACCCGTTGAACGCTTAACACCTAAACAGCCCATAGCCAATCTTTTCTTTTCAGAACTTTTTATATAGCAGCCATTATGACCCTCACAATATTTTGCAATATAGCCATAAACTGTTTTTTCCTGTAATGTAGAAATTGTACCAGCTTTAAACACGAAGCCCTTACCGAAAAGAGTTTCACAATACTTATGAGCTCTTGACTGGTCCTCACCGGAGAAGTTAAGGTCAATATCAGGTTCTTTATCGCCATTAAAACCTAAGAAAGTTTCAAATGGTATAGCCTGACCCTCTTTATTTAACGGCGTTCCACAAACAGGACAATTTTTATCTGGCAAGTCAAAACCAGAAGTACCTGCAACTGCTCTTGTTTCCTCTGAATCAAATTCAGAATATTTACATTTTGGGCAAATATAATGAGGCTCTAAAGGATTAACCTCTGTAATACCTGCCATTGTAGCTGCAAATGAAGAACCTACAGAACCTCTTGAACCAACTATATATCCATGGTCATTAGAGTCCTTAACAAGTTTCTGAGCAATCATATAAAGTACGGCGTAGCCATTACCAATAATTGAATCAAGCTCTCGTCTTAATCTCTTTTCTACAACCTCTGGAAGTGGAGAACCATATATAGACTCTGCTGTTTCCATTGAAATTCTTTCAAAATCTTCATTGGCATTTTCCATATGTGGAGGATATGTTTCCTTTGGAACAGGTTCAATATGTTCCATCATATCAGCTATTTTGTTTGTATTAGTAACAACAACTTCATATGCCTTTTCTTTACCTAAGTATTCAAACTCTTTAAGCATTTCATCAGTTGTTCTATAAAACAAAGGTGCTTGATTATCTACATCTTTAAAACCTTCCCCTGTTTGAACTATTCTTCTGAACACTTCATCTTCTGGGTCAATGAAATGTGTATCACAAGTAGCTACAACTGGCTTACCATAGGTATCGCCTAATTCTACAATCTTTTTATTTATTTCAATTAACTTGTCTACACTTTCTACACTCTTACCACTTTTAGACTGATTATTAATCATATAGAAATTATTACCCAAAGGCTGAATTTCCAAATAGTCATAAAAATCAACTATTTTCTTTAAATCGTCTTCTGGCCATTGTTCATATACTGCTGTATACAAATCTCCGGCTTCACAAGCCGAACCAAAAATAAGACCTTCTCTATACTTTATAAGTTCTGACTTAGGTATCTTAGGTCTACGCAAATAATATTTAAGGTTTGACTCTGAAACCAATTTATATAGATTATATAAGCCCTTTTGGTTTACTGCGTAAATAATGATGTGGTAATATTTTTTAATTTTTCTTTTATCAATATTTTTTGATGCTAATTCGTTAATGTCGTCTAATGATGTTATATTTTGCTCCTTTAACATAAAAAGCATTTTTAAAAACAACTCTGCTGTAGCCTCAGCATCTTCCACAGCTCTATGATGATTTTCTAGTGATACACCCAGCCTAGAACAAAGTGTATCCAACTTATAGTTATTCAAATCCGGAATAAGAGTTTTGCCTAATTCTACAGTATCAATAATGGTATTCTCTATCTGTTGACCATGATTTACCGCCCATTGACGAACAAAACCAACATCAAAACCTGCGTTATGAGCAACAAGAACACTATCTCCACACCATTCAATAAACTCTGGAAGTTTTTCATCTTCCAATGGTGCATCTTTTACCATATCGTCTGTTATTTTAGTAAGTTTTACTATTTTTTCATCAAGTTCTCTGCAAGGGTTAATAAAAGTAGAAAATCTATCTATTATTTTTCCATCTTTTACTTTTACAGCACCAATTTCTATTATTTTATCTACAGCTTTTCTTAGACCAGTAGTTTCTAAGTCAAAGACTACATAGGTATCATCAAGACTTTGGCTTTTGGCATTGGTAACAACATCGCCCATATCGTTAACCATATAGCCCTCACAGCCATAAAGCACCTTAACTCCTGTTTTATCAGCAATACCCTGTGCATCTGGGAACGCCTGTACAACACCATGGTCAGTAATACCTATTGCCTTATGACCCCAGTATTTAGCTCTTTTAACATAAGTTTCTACTGGAGTAATAGCATCCATCATACTCATATTTGTATGAAGATGAAGTTCAACTCTTTTTTCTTCGGCAGTATCTTCTCTTACCTTTGGAGGATTTGCAGCATTAAGAGTTTTAGGTCTTAAAACCATTTCACTATTTTCATAAGAATCCTCTTCAAGCTTTCCAAACATCTTAATATAGCCTGTTCCCTTTTTAAGAGATATTATATTTTTAAATATTTCATCGTAGTCTTCTGGGGTTGTAAAGAATTTTACAGTAAAGGAATCTTTTTTATCTGTAACATAGAATTTTACAATTACCTTGCCACTTTTAGTAACAACATTGTCTTCTTGGGCAAAAATATAACCCTCAACATAAACCTCTCCACCTTTTTCCAAGGCTTCAGATACTGTAAGAGTTTCTTCTGTAATTTTATCTGTATTAACAGACCATTTACCAGTATTTTTTCGTTTCTGAAATTTATTATCCTCAACTACAGGCTTTGGTCTTGGTGCTACTGTACCAATAGAATTTTCCGGAATTTCTGCTTTCTTTTCTTCCTCTGTCTTTTCAGCATTAGCTCCAACATATTTCATAGCCATATTAGTATAAAACTCTGCTGCTTTTTCACACTTTTCAGCAAATTCTATGTCTGGAACTTCCCTAAACCTAACAGGCATCTGTATATCAAGTCGGCTGTTAATCAAGTTTTCTATTAATTTATCTATCTTTTTATATTTCATAAGAAAGACAGCACCTTGAACTACATCAACAACAATGCTATCATCTTCTAACTTCCATTTTGAATTATTCAAATATGCCCCACAGCAACTACTGGCAACATCAACTGCATCTACAATCTTTGGCCAGTAGTATTCCAATTTTTCGTAGGGTGTCTTATCAGGCATTGGATATTTTAAATTAATATCTATTGTGTTTAAATCCGGAAAAGCATCTGCCAAATCTTCTCTAAAATCCACAATACAATTTTCATCAATAAAAATATCAGAAGATAAATCTACAATCATTTTTCTCCCTTTAGTTGATATAGATAAATTATCAACCAATGTATTTTTAAGCACAGTTTTTACATTGGCTGACAACTTCAGACCGTCAAACACTTTTTCAAACAAACATTCTGCCACCGTTTTTACCTCCTTTCCCCAATAATAAGTATATTCCTTTTAAAATTAAAGTTTATTAATTTCTTCAATTAAAGCATCTAAGAGTTCACTTTCAGGCAATTTTCTTAAAATTTCGCCTTTCTTAAATATAAGTCCATAGCCCTTGCCACCTGCTACACCTATATCTGCCTCTCTAGCCTCTCCAGGGCCATTAACAGCACAACCCATTACAGCAACTTTAATATCCTTATTTATATTTTCACAGGCTTTTTCTACCTTTTCTGCAAGACCTATTAAGTCAATCTGTGTTCTACCACAAGTTGGACAAGACACAAACTCTACACCAAATTTTCTGAGTTCAAGAGATTTTAAAATCTGCTTTGCAACCTTTACTTCATCAGTTGTATCTCCAGTAAGTGAAACTCTAATAGTATCGCCTATACCCATAGCCAAAATAGCACCTATACCTACAGATGACTTAATAGTACCAGACCATTTTGTACCACTTTCTGTAATACCTAAATGTAAAGGATAATCTACTTTCTGTGAAAGCTGTCTATAACATTCTAAAGTAAATGGTACATTTGATGCTTTAATAGATATTACAATATCGTGGAAATCATATTTTTCAAGTATAGCAACATGACCCATAGCACTTTCAACAAGACCTTCAGGAGTTACTGAACCATATTTTTCTAATATATGTTTTTCCAATGAACCTGAGTTTACACCAATTCTAATTGGTATATGCTTTTCCTTTGCAGCCATTACAACAGCCTTTACTCTATCCTCGCCACCAATATTACCAGGATTAATTCTAAGCTTATCTACACCAGATTCTATAGCCTGTAAAGCCAACTTATAATCAAAGTGAATATCAGCAACAAGAGGAATATGTATCTGCTTTTTTATTTCCTTAATAGCAAGAGCTGCCTCCATATCAGGAACAGCAACTCTTATAATTTCACAACCAGCCTTTTCAAGAGCTAAAATCTGTGCAACTGTAGCTTTTACATCTGATGTCTTTGTATTGCACATAGACTGAATAGCAATAGGATTGTCACCACCTATAGTAACATTGCCAATTTTAACTTCTCTTGTTTTTCTTCTTTCAATATAGCCCATAGTATTTTCTCCTTATACTAACTTTAAAATGTCATTAAATGCTATTATTACACCTAGTCCCATTATAAGTACAAAGCCTATTGCGTGTATCATAGCCTCAACAGATTTTGGAAGTTCTCTACCTACAAAAAGTTCTACAATATAAATTATAATTCTGCCTCCGTCTAATGCTGGAAGTGGGAATAAATTTATTATACCAAGGTTTACACTTAAAAGTGCTACCATATTAAGCATTGATAAAACTACCGCCCATATACTAACTCTTGCAGCCTCTTGATAAACTGAACCAACAGCAGTTGTTACACCTATTGGACCAGACAATTCACTAACAGCCACAGAGCCTGTAAATAAATCAGCAAAGCTAAGAACCATAATTTTTACCATTGATACAAGTCCCCAATAGCCTTGTGAAAAATAGGATAAAACACTACCTTTTGTAATATTTTCTCCATTATAATCCATTACATTTATTAATGGTGCTTTATAGTCTAATTGAAGACCTAAAGAATAACCTTTTTCAGTTTTCTGAGCAGCTAATTCTGTATTTATCTTTTCTCCATTACGCTTAACAACTACAGAAACATAATCATCAGCATATTTTGCCTTGTAATATTCCATTTCATCACGAGTATGAATATTATGTCCAGCATAATTTACAATTTTGTCGCCAGGCTTAATACCTGCATTATAGGCTGGTGTGTTTTCAATAACAGATGTGACATTTACTGTAGAATATCCTGTACACATTGTAATAAAAACAAACACCAAAAAGGCTAAAACAAAATTCATAAAAGGTCCTGCAAAAGAAATAGCTATTCTTTTAGGAAGTGAAACTTGATTAAAGCCTAGCTTTTGGCTACCTTCTTCCACTTCATCAGCCATTTTGCAATAGCCACCAATAGGAATAAGTCTAAGGGAATACATTGTTTCTCCCCTTTTCACAGAAAAAAGCTTTGGTCCCATACCAACAGCAAACTCTTCAACAAGTACACCACTTTTTTTTGCAACTATAAAGTGACCCCATTCGTGAAGTATTACAATAATACAAAGTATCAAAAGTGTTAATATAATCGACAAAATATCACCTCAAAATTCGCAACAACTGTTAATTAGCACATTTTTGATGTATATTCTCTTGCCCACTTATCAGCCTCAAGAACATCATCAAGAGTATAATCACTTATAGAAGTATATGCGTTCATAGCAGTTTCTATAAGTCTTGGTATATCCAAAAATCCTATTTCTCTATTAATAAATTTAGCAACAGCTATTTCATTAGCTCCATTCATTACTGTCGGCATAGTTCCACCAATTTTAATAGCATCATAAGCCAACTGTAAACAAGGGAATTTTTCAATCCTTGGTCTTTCAAAAGTAAGGTTACTACCCTCTTCAAAAATATTAAGTTTTGGGAAACCATTAGGCACTCTCTTTGGATATGTAAGGGCATACTGAATAGGCACTTTCATATCTGGTACACCCAACTGTGCAATAACTGCACCGTCTTCATATTCCACCATTGAGTGAACAATACTTTGAGGATGAACCACAACTTGAATTTGGTCAAGGTCTACACCAAAAAGCCACTTTGCCTCTATTACTTCAAGTCCCTTGTTCATAAGTGTAGCAGAGTCGATGGTAATTTTTTTACCCATAGACCAATTTGGGTGCTTCAATGCGTCATCAACTGTTACCTTAGAAACATCATCAAAAGTTCTAAAAGGACCACCTGAAGCTGTAAGCAATATTTTCTTTATTTTATTATCTTTATTTCCCTGTAGGCATTGGAAAATAGCAGAATGTTCGCTATCTACTGGATACATAGAAACATTGTTTTCCTTTAACAAATTCATTACCAATTTACCAGATGTAACTAATGTTTCTTTATTTGCTAAAGCAATATTTTTTCCAGAACAAATAGCTTTTACAGTAGGTACAAGTCCAATATTACCTACAACAGAATTAACTACTGTATCAGCTTTATCATATGTTGCTACAGCAATAAGTCCTTCCATACCTGAAAGGACCTCTACTCTTAAATCACTTATATTTTTCTTAAACTCTAATGCCTTATTTTTGTCCATAACACAGACAACTTCAGGCTTAAATTCTCTAACCTGTTTTTCAAAAAGTTCTATTCTAGTATTGGTACTCATAGCCCACACTTTAATGCCACCAATCTCTCTTACGACATCAAGAGTCTGTGTACCAATAGAACCAGTTGAACCTAAAATGGAAATATTTTCAGTCATTTTTATCTCCTATCTAGCTAAAATCTTTACGAAAATGTATATTATTGGGAGTGTAAACAAAACACTATCAAATCTATCAAGCACTCCACCATGACCAGGCATAATATTACCATAGTCCTTTATTCCTGTATATCTCTTTATGCTTGATGCAGCTAAATCTCCAAGCTGTCCGAAAATCGAACCTATAGCACCAATTAAGCAAAATGCAGGAATAAGTTTAAGGTCAAATTTTCCTGAAAGCCAGCAATATAAACCGCATAATATAGCTGCTGAAAGCATACCGCCAATACTACCCTCAATAGATTTATGAGGGCTTAAAGCTGGTGCTAATTTATGTTTACCTATTTTTCTACCTACAAGGTAAGCACCAGTATCACTACCCCATGCACACATAAATGGTAACCAAACAAGAGCAAAATGTTCAACTCTTATTTGATATGCACATGACATAAGCATACCTACATAAGCAAAACCAAAAATTGTTACAGCACCATCAATAACATTATTTGTCCTGTGCAAGAAAATAAGACACATTAAAATTAAAAGGGTTATAGCCATAAAAACCATTTCAAAATATGTAACACTAAGTCCCTTATCTATGAAAGCTATATACAATATTTCCATAACAAAGCCCAATAAGTGAACAGGCTTTAATTTTTTAGAAACAGCTTTGTAAAGTTCGTACATACCTATACATGCCACAAGACCTATTGCTATTTTAAACCATAAACCACCAGCAATTACAACAGCTAACAAAATAGGTATGGCAACTACTGACGAAATAACTCTTTTAGTCATAATTATCCCTCTTTTCTGCCACCAAATCTACGGTCTCTTGTTTGATATGCCTTTATTGCATCTTTTAAATCTTCGACATTGAAATCTGGCCAAAGTTTATCTGTAATATAGTATTCAGAATAAGCTGACTGCCACATAAGGAAGTTACTTGTTCTAAATTCACCACTTGTTCTGATAATAAGTTCTGGGTCTGGAATACCTGCTGTATCAAGGTTATCAGAAATCATTTGGTCATTTATATCTTCCGGCTGTATTTTTCCAGCCTTTACATCTTCTGCAATTTTAGTTACAGCTCTACGAATTTCATCGCGTCCACCATAATTTATAGCTATAGTCAAAGTCATACCTGGTCTGTCTTTTGACTGTTCCTTTAATTTTTCAATATCAGCTTGTAAATCCGGAGATAAAGCTGTTAAATCGCCAGCTGAACGAATTTTGAGAATACTTTTCTTATCATTAAAAAATCTATTAATATATTCTCTTAAAAGACCCATAATACTGTCAACTTCATCTTTGCTTCTTTTCCAATTCTCTGTAGAAAAGGCATAAACAGTAATATATTCCACACCAAGACCTTCAGCCTCTTTTGTTAATTTATCGAGAGCCTGTGCTCCCTGTCTGTGACCCATTGCACGAGGCAAAAATCTTTTCTTTGCCCATCGTCCATTTCCGTCCATTATTATTCCTATATGCTTTGGTACTTCTCTACCCATGGGGTTCTCCTCATTTCTGATAATTAGTTTTAAATAAGCCTGACCTCCGAAGATGCCAGACTTATTAATAAAAAACCTAAATTAAATTGACATTATTTCCTTACTCTTAGCTTCAACAAGCTTATCAATTTCAGCAATATTGCTATCTGTAAGCTTCTGAATTTCTTCTTCTAAGTTCTTGAGAGTATCTTCTGTAATTTCGTTAGCCTTTTCAGCCTTCTTAACAGCATCCATAGCATCTCTTCTGATATTTCTAACAGCTACCTTAGAATCTTCACCCTTCTTCTTTACATCCTTTGTAAGTTCCTTTCGTCTTTCTTCTGTAAGTTCAGGGAAAATAAGACGAATAACCTTACCGTCATTATTAGGGTTTATACCAATATCAGACATATTAATAGCCTTTTCAATTTCCTTTAAGATTGTAGAATCAAAAGGAGAAATTGCAATAATTCTAGCTTCTGGAGTAGAAACACTAGCAACCTGATTGATAGGTACTTCAGCACCATAATATTCAACTGTTACCTTATCTAAAACATGTGGGTTAGCTCTACCAGCTCTAATTGTAAGTAATTCACTATTTAAGTTACTTACACTCTTTTTCATCTTTTCTTCAAATACTTTAGTCTGTTCTGACATAAAAACCTCCAAATAAATAATAATTATACTGTTACTGTTGTACCAATTTTTTCGCCATTAGCAGCTCTGATAACACTCTTTTCTTCAGCAAGGCCAAAAATAACAACAGGTATTTTTTGTTCATAGCAAAGATTTGCTGCCGCAATATCAATTACCTTTAAGTTTTTCTCTACAATATCCTTACATGGAATTTCATCAAACTTAACTGCATTAGGGTTTACAGCTGGGTCGCTGTCGTAAACACCGTCAATAGCCTTTGCAAAAAGGATTGCATCAGCCTCAAGTTCAGATGCTCTTAAAGCTGTAACTGTATCTGTAGAGAAGAATGGATGACCAATACCACCTGCAAAAATAAGAACCTTACCTTCGCTCAAAAGTTTATTAGCCAAATCCTTTGAGAACTGTTGTGTCATTGTTCCTACTGGGAAAGGAGTCATTACAACAGCCTCAACGCCCTTCTGTCTGCAAGAATCTGCAAGATACATAGCATTCATAACAGTTGCAAGCATGCCAATCTGGTCAGCTTTAACTCTGTCCATAGCAGGATTAGCACTTCTACCTCTCCAGAAGTTACCTCCACCTACTACAAGAGTAACCTGTGTCCCCTGTGAAATTACTTCCTTAATCTGGTCAATAATACCATAAATTGTTTCATTATCAAAGTTTTTATCTGTATTGCCTGCAAGGGCTTCGCCACTTAATTTAAGTACTACTCGTTTGTACATAACACACTCTCCTTCCGTTTATTTTAGTTTATCATATTTTTTGTCATTTGACTACTATTTTTTATAAAATCTTTCTTAAATCAAATTTTGTGTAATATGCAAAGTTATGAAGTTAAGTTAAATTTTGTTGTATATAAATTTTTAAGCTGTCAATAATATTTTCAGGAGGTGTTATAATGAACAAAAATGAAAAAAAAGAAAGCAGAGGATTTTTTACAGCTATTTATACTGTAGCAGCCATTTTCTTAATTATGGCTTTTGCATTTTCCGTCTTAAAGGTTAGTAATCATCCACAGGAAAACGCTAATAATGATGTTGTTGAGGATAGTGCTCCTGTTGATAAATCAAATGTTGCCCCACTTACAACTACAGAAGCTACAACCCTAGAAGAAACTACAACAGAAGCAACCACAAAGCATATGGATGTTGTTCAGCCCAAAACAGCAGCTATTTTTGACGATACTCAAGAAATGGAATACCCTATTGCTGATGCTAAAATTTTAATGGACTACAGTACAGAAACCGCTGTATATGATAATACTTTAGACCAGTACAGAACTAATGATTCTATTGCATTTGCTGCAACTTTAGGCGAAAATGTTGTAGCAGCTTTTGATGGAGTTGTAACATCTGTAGATAAAGACGATATTAACGGAACAACAGTAACTATTGACAATGGTAATGGCTGGAGCACTACATACAGCCAGCTTAAAGACAACCTTCAGGTTGCTCAGGGGCAGACTGTATACAAAGGCGACATTATAGGCATTGTAGCTGAACCTACAAAATACAGCACAAATCTCGGACCACATTTAGATTTTGCTGTTTTTAAAGACGATGAAAGTGTAGACCCAAAAACTGTATTAGCATCAGCAGAAGATTAGCATATAATTCCTATAGGATATAACAAAATATTACAGATATATTAGGTTTTCAAGAACAGAGTGACATAAAATCACTCTGTTTTCTTGTTTTTTACACTAAAAAAACTGTATTTTACATAAATTTTTAAATATAATAAAATTTATACTTGATAATTTTTTCATTTTATATTACAATGTAATCAAAGTAAGGAAACTTACAAATAATTTAAGGAGGTGCTTTCAATGGCTTATAAGATTTCTGATGATTGCATTAGCTGTGGTGCTTGTGCAAACGAGTGTCCTGTTACTGCTATTTCTGAAGGTGATGGTAAGTATGTTATCGACGCTGATACTTGTATCGAATGTGGTGCTTGCGCTGGTGTATGTCCAGTAGGCGCTCCTGCAGCTGAATAATATATTTTTTAATATGATTTTTTAATCATATACCATTTCATTTACAATAAAAGAGACCTGATTTTCAGGTCTTTTTTATTTTCTCTATATAACTACTAAATATTGTATATAAAAAAGCTATAGCATTGTAACTATAGCCCCTTTATCTTTTAGTTTATCTTACATTCATCTGTTCTGTTTTCAGCTTTTCTCTTAGCTTCTTTTTCAACATTCATATTTTCTTTTAAACGCCTTGCATCAATTTCATTTGCAACATCGTCCCAAGTAAGTCCTCTTTCTGTCATAAGAACTTCAACATGGAAAAGTAAATCGCAAATTTCAGCAACTGTTTCAGTATTGTTATTATCCTTTGCAGCAATAATAACTTCTGTAGCTTCCTCGCCAACCTTCTTTAAAATCTTATCTACACCCTTAGAAAAAAGGTAGCTAGTATATGAACCCTCCTGAGGATTAGCCTTTCTATTTTTAATTACATCTAATTCTGTTACTAATGACTTACCTATATCAGACATTATTCTTCTCCTCCTTTAAAATCTTCAACTTTTCTATAAAAACAAGAACGGTTTCCTGTATGACAAGCAGCACCAACCTGATCAATAAGTAAAAGTATTGTATCGCAATCGCAATCATATCTTATTTCTTTTACATACTGAAAATGACCAGAAGTTTCGCCCTTTACCCAAAGACTTTGACGAGAACGGCTAAAATATGTACCCTTACCTGTTTTAACTGTAAGGTCAAAAGCCTCTTGATTCATATATGCAAGCATTAAAACTTCGCCTGTTTTATAATCCTGAGCAATAGCCGGAATAAGACCGTCACTATTAAATTTAAGTTTTAAATCCATAACCTATACTCCTATCTCAATCTTACAGGAATACCCTTTTTATCCAGATATTTCTTTAATTCAATTATTTCCATTTCTCTGAAGTGGAAAAGACTGGCAGCTAAAGCAGCCTCTGCACCACCATCTGTAAGTGCCTCTGCAAAATGGTCCATTGTACCTGCACCACCAGATGCAATAACTGGTATCTGAACAGCACTACTTACAGCCTTTGTAAGTTCAATATCATAACCAGCCTTTGTACCGTCACAATCCATACTTGTAAGCAATATTTCACCAGCACCTCTGCGTTCAGCCTCTATCGCCCATTCAACTGCATCTTTGCCAGTATTTACACGCCCACCATTTAAGTAAACATCAAATCCACCATTTTCGCGTCTTTTGGCATCAATAGCAACTACGACACATTGATTACCAAATCTTTCGGCAGCCTCATTTATAAGCTCTGGTCTTTTTAATGCTGCTGAATTAACAGCAATCTTATCAGCACCTGCACTAAGTATTTTTCTAAAATCCTCTATTGTACGGATACCACCACCAACTGTCAATGGTATAAACACCTGTTCTGCTGTTTTTGATACTACATCAAGCATAATACTTCTGTCATCAGATGATGCTGTAATATCAAGAAATACTATTTCGTCAGCGAGAGATTGGTTGTAAAAAGATGCTATTTCTACAGGGTCTCCTGCGTCTTTTAAATTAACAAAATTTACACCCTTTACCACTCTGCCGTTATTAACATCCAAGCAAGGAATAATTCTTTTTGTATGCATAACTATTCACCTTTTTTAAACTTACTTAAAACCTGTTTTAAATCTAAAGCACCATTGTAAAGTGCCTTACCAATAATAACACCAGCTGAACCAATGCTTTCAACATTTTCCAAGTCTTCCATTTTTGAAACACCACCAGATGCAATAACATCAAGTCCAGTTTTATCAATTAAATCCTTTGTAGCCTCAATATTAGGTCCACTCATCATACCGTCTTTTGAAATATCAGTATATATAACAGTCTTTACACCATAGTCTTTCATTTTGAGGCATAAATCTACTGCTGAAATGTCGCTTACTTCTTCCCAACCAGAAATAGCAACCATACCATTTTTAGCATCAACACCAACAGCAATTTTATCGCCAAATTTTTCAACAGCCTCTTTTACAAGCTCTGGATTTTTAACTGCTGCTGTACCAATAATAACTCTTGAAGCACCGGCATTTATTCTATCTTCAACATCTTGTATAGTTCTAACGCCACCACCTGTCTGAACAGGAATATTATACTTTTCAGTTATATCCTTTATTATTCCAGTTATAAAGCTTTTGCCATATCTTGCTCCGTCTAAGTCAACGATATGGATATATTCTGCTCCTGCGTCAACCCAATCCTTTGCAGCATCTGCTGGAATATCATTAAAAACTGTAACATCGTCAAACTTACCTTGACTAAGTCTAACAGCCTTTCCGTCTATAATATCTATTGCTGGATAAATTATCATATTATATTCCTCCAAAGTTCTTCAAAATCTGTAAGCCCACATCTCCACTTTTTTCTGGGTGGAACTGTAAAGCGAAAATATTATCATTTTGAACAGCAACCTGAATTTCTTTGCCATAAAAAGTTGTAGCAGAAACAACAGGTGCATCTGTTTCAAGATAATAAGAGTGAACAAAATAAACATAAGGACTTTCTCCGGTATTTTCAAAAAGAGGAGCTCTCATTTTAACATTCAAATTGTTCCAACCAATATGTGGCTTTTTTACATTATCAGGCAAAATCTGAATTGTGCCAGGAATTAATCCTAATCCCTTATGTTCGCCATACTCATAACTTTTATCAAAAACCATTTGCATACCTAAACAAATACCCAAAAACGGTTTACCCTCATCACAAGCCTTATAAATAGCCTTGTCAAAGCCTTTTTTTCTAATTGTTTCCATCGCATCGCCAATAGCACCTACTCCTGGCAATACAATTTTATCTGCTTTATTTATTTCATCTAAATCAGAGGTAATAACTGCATCTTGTCCTACAAACTGTAAAGCTTTCTGAACGCTGCGAAGATTACCCATTCCATAATCAATTATTGCTATCATTCTAACATTCCTTTTGTAGACAATACTCCGTCTATTCTTTCATCTATACTTGTAGCCATATCCATAGCTCTGCCAAAGGCTTTAAAAATGCCCTCTGCAATATGGTGGTTATTTTTACCGTCTAACACCTTAATATGTAATGTCATACCTGCATTGTCTGCAACAGCTCTGAAAAATTCTTCAACCATTTCAAGGTCAAACAAACCTAAAGCAGGTACTGTAAAGTGTGCATCAAAATTAAGATAAGCTCTACCTGAAAAATCTATTGCACAAAGTACAAGTGCCTCATCCATTGGCACAATAGCCTGTCCAAATCTTTTTATACCAGCTTTATCGCCTAAAGCCTTTGAAATACATTTTCCAAGAACAATGCCTACATCTTCAACTGTATGATGACAATCCACATCTAAATCTCCGTCGGCTGTAACATCTAAATCCATAAACCCATGCTTTGAAATGTGAGTAAGCATATGGTCAAAAAAACCAACGCCAGTATTAATATGGTTTTCGCCTGAACCGTCAATATTGAGATTCATATTTATTTTTGTTTCTTTTGTATCTCTATTTATAGTGGCAATTCTTTCCATAGACTTAGCCTCCTAATATTACATTCTAACCTTAATAGAATTTGCGTGAGCAGTAAGACCTTCAGCCTCAGCAAACTTAATTACATCTTTACCTAAAGCCTTTAAAGCATCTTCACTAAATGAAATAATGCTTGACTTCTTGATATAATCATCTATTGAAAGAGGGGAGAAAAATCTAGCTGTACCACCAGTAGGAAGAACATGGTTAGGACCAGCCATATAATCTCCGAGAGGCTCTGGAGTAAAATGACCTAAGAAAATTGCACCGGCATTTTGAATTTTTGGTAAAAGACCAAAAGGTTCTTTTATACAAACTTCCATATGTTCTGGAGCAATAGCATTACTTAATGTAGTAGCCTCATCAAAGTCCTTTACAAGAATTATAGCACCATAGTTATCAAGGGATTTTTCAATAATGCCCTTTCTTTCAAGAACAGCAGTCTGCTTTTCAACTTCTTTCTGTACCTCATTGGCAAGGCTTTCACTTGTAGTAATAAGTACAGCAGATGCAAGTTCATCATGTTCTGCCTGTGAAAGTAAATCAGCTGCAACATAAACAGGGTTTGCACTTTCATCAGCTAAAATAAGGATTTCACTAGGACCAGCAACTGAATCAATGTTTACATAGCCATATACACTTCTCTTTGCAAGGGCAACAAAAATATTACCAGGGCCTACAATCTTATCTACCTTTGGAATACTTTCTGTACCAAAAGCAAGAGCAGCAACAGCCTGTGCACCACCTGCTTTATAGATCTTATGTACACCGGCAATATCAGCAGCTACAATAGTTGTTGGGTTAATCTTACCCTCTGCTGATGGAGGTGTAGTCATTATAATTTCTTCAACACCTGCTACATTAGCTGGCATAATATTCATAAGTACACTAGATGGGTATGCTGCCTTACCACCTGGAACATACACGCCTACTCTTGCAAGTGGGCGAATAAGCTGACCTAACATTTCGCCATTTTTACTTGGTTCAAGCCAACTGTTCATTTTCTGTTTTTCGTGGAAAGCTCTGATTCTTTCAGCAGACTTCTTAATAACCTCTATAAGTTCAGGGTCAACCTTTGTGTAGGCTTCCTTAACTTCTTCTTCTGTTACAAGAATGTTATCTGCATTTACATCAAACTTATCAAACTTCTTAGTATATTCAAACAACGCCTTATCGCCATTTGCCTTAATATCAGCAATTATTGCATTAACCTTTTCCTGAACATCGCCATATTCAAGCTGTGAACGAGATAAAAGTCCTTCTATAAGTTTTTTTCCTTCTTCATCATTATACTTTAAAATGTTAATCATTTATTTTCACCCACCATTTTTCTAAGTCCATTTATTATATTAGCAATTCTTTCGTGTTCAAGTTTCATACTAACTCTATTTACAACCATTCTAGCTGAAATAGGACAAACATCAGCAAGAACCTCAAGACCATTTGCTTTTAATGTAGAGCCTGTTTCAACAATATCTACAATTACATCAGCCAAGCCTACAATAGGAGCAAGTTCAACAGAACCATGAAGTTTTACAATTTCAATAGTCTGGTGCTTTTTCTGATAAAAATATTCCTTTGCAATATTAGGATATTTTGTTGCAACTCTTAAATCGTTTGAGCTTTCAAGTTTCTCCTTAACATCACTATATCCTGCTACTGCAAACTTACATTTACCCATATTAAGGTCAAGAACTTCATAAAGATTTCTACCTTCTTCAAGTAAAGTATCTTTACCAACAATACCTATATCTGCTGCACCATATTCAACATATGTAGGAACATCAGATGCCTTAGCCAAGAAAAACTTTAACTTCAATTCTTCATTTGTAAATATAAGTTTTCTTGAATTTTCTTTCATTTCATCACAAGTAATGCCCATTTTTTCAAGCAAATCCATTGTAATATCTGCAAGTCTGCCTTTTGCAAGGGCAAAAGTTAAGTATTCCATTATTCTGCCTCCTTGTTCAAAAGACTTTCTATATCTATTGTCTTTTCTTCGTTATTATCTAAGTCAATTTCTGTTATTTTGCCATTTACAGCAACAATTTTATTTATATTCTTTGATGCTGCATAAGCTTTATTTTCTTCAAGGTTTTTACCTGAAAGTCCGATTTCTACAGTTCTGCCAGCATTTCTTAAAGCCTCAGCATACTTAAAGCCACTTACAATACTTTCATCATCAAAAACTACAAGTATATCCGCACTTTCAGTATTTTCTGTTTTAAGAACCTGCATAAGGTCGTTAATCTTAACGGCAAAACCTACAGCTGGGTAATCAGCACCAAAGTTCTTTACTAACTTATCATATCTACCACCGTCAACAATAGAGAAACCTACGCCCTCAGCATAACCTCTGAAGATAATGCCTGTGTAGTAATCCATTGAACCAAGAACACCTAAGTCGAAAGAAACATACTGTTCAAATCCAAGCTCCTTGAGTATATTATAAATATTCTCGAGATAATCAACTGCATCTAAAGACTTTTTATTTAAGTTCTTTTCTCTAACGCTGTTAAGAACAGATAAATCACCAATAAGGAAAGGTAATTCATTGAAAATATATTTAAGGTCGCCACTTATATCTGACTGGCTAACCAAATCATTTACAGCAACATAATTCTTGTCAGCAATAAATTCCTGTAACATCATTATATTTTCGTCATCAAGACTTGTTTCTTCAAGAACACCCTTTAAAAAATCACTATGACCTAAGTCAATCTTAAAATTCTTTACACCAGATGATAAAATAGCCTTTATTGCCATTACTAAAACTTCTACATCAGCACTTATTGAATGTGCTCCTATAAGTTCAACACCTGCCTGTGTAAATTCATTTAACTTACCCTGATAGTTTACAGTATGTCTAAATAAATTTTCAATATAGCTAAGTCTTATAGGCATTTTTTTATCTGAATATGTAGTTGCAACAATTCTTGCAATAGCTGGTGTCATATCAGAACGAAGTGTTAAAATAGAACCATCTCTATCTACAAATCTGTAAAGATTTTTGTCTGACACACTACCTTTATTATCAAAAACATCTGAATATTCAAATGTTGGACTTTTTACCGGAACATATCCAAAGCTCTTAAAAACTTTGCTAACATTATTTTCTATTTTTGTTTTTAATATGCACTCAGAAGGTAAATAGTCTTTTACGCCCTCTGGTGTATGCAATTTCTTAATTATCATATGAACTCCCTCTCATTTCACTTTAGTCTAGTAAAGTGATAAATTACTAAAATTATATCATAAATATGAAAATTGTCAATACTTCTTTATATAATATCATAAATTGTAAAAAAATTCTACTTATTTAATTAATATATATTTTTAAATTACCAGTTGAATCCCCTTTATATACTTAATAAAAAAAAGTAAAGTCAAAGCATTTCACTTAACTTTACTTTTATAATTATGCAATATTTTTTAATTTTTATACTAAATACTGGCTATTGCGTTAAAAATATTTAATCTTCCATAGCCAGAAATTATATTAGGATAAATGTCTTCTAAATTTTTTGTAGCAGACCTTGTTATATATTCCAAAATAGCCAAAGAATTTATATTTAAGTTATTTATTCTATTTAAGCCCCATTCCAACATTAAGGCTGTTGCTCCACCATTTACTGCTGTTGCAACACTTGTACTAACATCAGATGGAGCAACAAAGCTAGGCAACACTATTCCTTGCCTTGTAGGTCCTCTGCCGGAAGTTGAATAAACAGTTTTTGTAGATGGGTCAAAAGCCCCTACACACATTATATAGTTTGCTGTTGATGGTACAGTTACAGTAGTGTAAGGGTCTGGATTTAAAAATCTTGTATCCCTTTTTATAAAACCATTTGTAGGCAACCAACTATTCACCACACCAGTAACTCCAGTATTGTATACTCTTATTTTCCATACCCCTGCAATAGGATTATTAAACACTAAAGTTGTTCTTTGGTCACGACCCCAAGAGGCCGGCAATTCATAAGAAACTCTTACGGAAGTTAAACTAATATTAAAATTATAAGTATTCATAAAATTATTTCGAGTAGGTATTCTCCCCGTTTCCTCTCCTAAAGGAGAAATAATGCTGACCTCTATTTCGCTAAACAAACTGTTCCAAACCCACACAGGAAAACTTTTTTCATTATTTGCCACATTTATTTCAATATCGTAATAAGGGGAAGCTCCCTCAAGTGTAAACGATGTGTGGTGTCCTGACAAAGCCTCATTTCCAGCAGCTACGCTTATTCCAACACCTATTCTTAATGCCATTTGTGACAGTATTCTCTCTATTATGGTTAATCCATCGTGTCCACCCTGATTAGTTCCTAAGCCAAGTATAATGGATATAGGTTTTCTATATTCTATGGATTTTGTAACTAAATAGTCTATGCCTAATACTACATCTGAAGATTCATAGCTTTCAATATCACTACTTAAACCGTACAAATCTAATATAGTTTTTTTCGCCCTTTTTAATTTTACAACAATAAATTCACAATTAGGTGCTACACCACTTCTACCTCCGGCTACTTCTGCCATCTTAGTGCCATGTCCCACTTCGTCTGAAGTTTCAGCACTTTGGTTTGTTAATTCTTCATTTGAAAATTCAGTACCAAAACAAACTCTGTCGTCATCACTATCTATTGTCATATCCCATATATTTAATATTCTGCTTGTACCGTCTTCTCTTATAAATTCTTCGTTTTTATAGTTTATTCCTGTATCAACTATGCCTATTATGGTGTTTTGTCCCCTTAAATCTATAGGGCTATCCCTAAGCCTATATACATCTATAGCACTATTAAATTCCGTATCTGTCAATCCCATAATAATAGGTGCTCCAGCAATTAATGCCCCTTCAAATGACCCTCTTTGACTAATAACTTGCCTATACACATCAGCCGGAATATAAGCAACTACAAGAGAACTATTTTTTAAATGACATACTTTTACATCTGTAATTCCAAATTCATTTTGTAGTGTACTTTCATTTTCAAGCATTACTTCATAAAATTCATCAGAATAAGGTGGTTTTTCCAAAGCACTCACTCCAAATGCAATATAGAAAATATATTCATAATTAAACTTAATTATTACAAAAAAATAAGATGCTGAAATTCATCAGCACCTTATAATTACATTAATGGAGCAATAAGTCTTAAAATCTTACCAGCAACCTTATCAAACAAAGGAAACTTTTTACAGTCTTCCAGACTTATTTTTTGACATTTTGAAAGTGTTTCCACAAAATCTTTTTCAACACTATGAACAACTGAATTACCATAAAAATATACGGCATCTTCCCAATGGAGATAAAGGCTTCTAAAGTCCAGATTTATTGTACCAACTACTGCTTTCATATCATCACTAACAAACATTTTTGCATGTACAAAACCTGGAGTATACTCATATATTTCTATACCATTTGAAATAAGGTCTTTATAGTGGGAGTGTGCCAAATAATACACATATTTTTTGTCCGGAATATGTGGAGTAATAATTTTGACAGATACTCCTCTTTTGGCAACATATTTTAATGTACATACTGTATCTGAATCAAGTATTAGATAAGGTGTCATTATATGGATATACTTCTTTGAATTATTCATTATATCAATATAAACCTGTTTGCCTATATTTTCCTTATCCAATGGACTATCCCCATAAGGCAATACATAGCCTTTTCTATCATATCCGAACTCATAGGCGTGGTTATCAGGAAGTATGTAATCCTGATATTTTTCTTTTTCATTTCCAGTTACATTCCACATTTGTAAAAACATTATTGTCATATTCTTTACAGCTGGACCATTAATTTTTACGCCTGTATCTTTCCATACGCCAAATCTCTGTTTTACATTGATGTATTCATCAGCTAAATTAAATCCACCAGTATATCCAGTATGTCCATCAATGACAACAATTTTTCTATGGTCTCTATTATTTTGGCTTGTAGATAAGAAAGGTCTAACTTGGGAAAATACCTTACACTTTATGCCCATTTTTTCTATTTGACTAGGAAAATTATAGGGAACAAGCATTATAGAACAAGTTCCGTCATACATTAGGCGAACTTCTACGCCCTCTCTTACTTTTTCTCTCAAAATACTTAATATAGAATCAAACATTACTCCTCTTTCGATAATGAAAAATTCGAGAAAAATAAATTTTTTAGCTTTTTTCAAGTCTTTTTTTAAGTCCTCAAATACATCTTGTCCAAAGGGATAGTATTTTGCCCCTGTTCCGTTATATATTGGGTAGCCACCATAATTTTTGACATAATGAGCTAAACCTGCCACTCTAGGATTTTCAATTTCCAACTCTTTTTTTACAAGTTCATCTTGTTCCAAAAAGGCAGATGTATCAAAATAATTTTTCTGAAGTCTTCTGGCAATTACTTTTGTACCTACCTGTAAATGTATAAACAAATAGAAAAACGCACCGAAAGCTGGTGCTAACAATATAGGAATAAGCCATGCCATTTTAAAACTTGGGTCACTATCAGAATTGTGTATATATACAACAAGCAAAACACTAACAGTAATCATTATTCCATAAAAAGCACCTTTATAGGCAGTTAAATAATAATATCCAAAAAGCAACAAGGCTAACTGTAACAAAATAAGAACAAATACAAGACCTGTACGGCTGAATATTACTCTAAAAAAGCCACTTTTTACTTTCTTTCTCTTTTCTCCTTTCGCCAACTTTTTCTCCTCCTTTGCTTTTAATATATACCCCTGTATATGTTAAAAATACTTACATATTTTAACACAAAACAGCAAAAAAAGAAAGGACTACCTATTTCAGATAGTCCCAGCGGAATTATTCTTTGTCTAATTCATCTAATAATTCGTCTTCAAGTTCTTCAATATCTTCTTCGTCAACATCTAATAATGCCATAAAAGCACTTTCAACCTTATCATAGTCATCATCAGATTCAATATTTGCAAGGATAGGTTCTTCATTTTCGTCTTCGCTATATTCATAAATAAGAACCTCATCATTATCTTCACGAAGTAAAGCTATATACTCTTTACCTTCGATTTCTTCTACATCAAAAATTCCAAGTACAGTACATTTAAGTTCGCTACCGTCATCAAGCTGTAACATCATTGTTGCGTGTTCGCCACAACCACAATCTTCGCCATGTTCATGTTCGTGGTCATGTCCACAACCACAAGTATTTGTTTTTAATTCGTCCATTTTATAGCCTCCTTTGCTTTTTAAGTGTATTATGATTATACCACATACTTCCAATTTAATACAATATATTTTTATTACTTAAAGAAATTTTAATAATGTATCACACTTTGCTTTCTCCATAGTAATCCAGTATACCCATATATATTGCCCAAGCCAATTTAGATTGATACTTGTCACTTTGCAATAAATCGTGTTCAACGGAATTACTTAAAAAACCACACTCCACAATAACACTGGGAACTGTAATTTCCCTTAAAATATAATAATCCTTGTTTGGCTTTGCAACTCTATCATTTTCAGTATCTACAACTTCCTTTAGTCTTGATTGAATACAGGTAGCCAATCTTTTTCCATTCTCAGATTTTTTATAATAGAATACCTGTGCTCCCTTTGCTGAATTTTTAGGAAAAGAATTTTGATGAACACTTACAAATAAATCTACATTTTCTCCATTTCCTATTACAGTTCTGTTTTTTAAATCCTCTCTTTTTTTATCTGAAAGTGATGTATCGTCTAGCCTTGTCATATATACAACTGCTCCACCTTGTTCTAAATAAGCCTTTAGCTTTTCAGATATTTTTAGGTTTATGCCTTTTTCCTGTATACCATCAGATGCAACTTTTCCAGGGTCAAAGCCTCCATGTGCAGTGTATTAATATGGTATAAAAATTTATTAAAGGTTCTTATTTAATTTAATAACTCTAACTCATTTGAAAAGGTATAAGTTATTTCTATTGTTTTCTCTTTAGTTTCTTTGTTTTCATAGACAACTATAGATTTTATAAGTTCTGTCACCATTTCTCTGGTTAAATCTTCTTCTGTAAATTTTTCTTTGTTATATAATTTTCTAATAACTTCATTAGAGAGTAAGGTATGTAACCTATCTTTAGGTTCAATATTTAAATACTTAATTGCCTTATTTAATCCTTGCTCTTTAGTTATTATATCGTTTTTGAAGCATATATATTCATCTTTGGTTAATAAATTCTCAGTATAATCGCTATAAGCTTTCATTTTTTTTATTTTTAATCTTTTTAAATCTTCTTCCATAATAGAAATACGCTTTTTATGCTCATCAATTTTTTTATCATTTTTAGCAATTTTCTCAATAATTTTATCTATATTGTTAAGTTTATATATAAGCTCATTAATATCATTTAAAATAACATCTACAAGTGCATTATGCCCTATTCGGTGTGATGAACATAAATCTTTGCCATATTGTTTATAAGTTCTACACCTATAACTAATATAATTATATTTTTTGCCGTTATATTGTCTATATTCTTTGCTTTTTATTAAAGCTCTACCACAATCACCACATCTGATAAGTCCTGCAAAGATACCAATATTTTCATTAAAATTACTTTTTCTTGTTTTTAACTTTAATAATTCTTGAACCTTATTAAAAGTTTCTGTATCAATAATAGGTTTATGTGAATTTGGTACTCTTATCCAATCATCTTCGTTTATTTTTTTATTAAAGGTATACCTAGATGTATTTTTTTTACATTGAACTAAAGTTCCTGTATAATTTTCTTGTCTTAATATTGCGTTAATACTGGTGTTAGTCCAATAAGATGTTGTTTTAAGTTTATTAGGGTTTTTGTAATTAATATTATTTATCCTTTTATATTCTGTTGGACAAAGTATATTATCATTATTTAATATTTTTGCTATAGTTGTTTTAGGGTATCCTTGTAAATAAAGATTAAATATTCTCTTTACCACAATCGCTGCTTCCTCATCAATGACAAGTTTATTTTTATTCTCCTTAGATTTTTTATACCCATAGCAAGCATGGCTACCAATAAATAAACCTTGTTCAGCTCTTGCTCTCATTCCTGATTGCACTTTTTTTGATATATCTCTGCTATATTGTTCATTAAATAAATTTTTTATTACCACCATTAAATCATATCCTGCTTTGCAACTATCATAATTATCATTAACTGCAATATATCTGATACCATATTGGGGAAAATACTTTTGAATATAATTACCTGCGTCTAAATAATCTCTACCTAAACGTGATAAATCTTTAGTGATTACACAATTAATTTTTTTGTTTTCAATATCTTCTAATAATTTATTAAATCCAGGTCTATTAAAATTAGTGCCTGTAAAACCATCATCTATATATTCGTTAACTATTGTAAAGTTTTTATACTGCTCGCAATATTTTTCTATTATATTTCTTTGTGAGGCAATACTATTGCTTTCCCCAATTTTTCCATCATCTCTGGATAATCTAAGATACATACCTACGTTATATTCCATAATAAAGTTCCTTTCTACAAATTATATTAATTATAATATTATCAATTAGTTGTGACAATGTAAATAGTTTATGCTTATCATAAAATATTTAATTCGTCTTTTTTTATTTCAATTATATTAATAAGACAACTTTTTAAACTTTTATCATTTGTATATAATCTCTTTACTACAATTTTTTCTTTAGTATTATTTTTTGTTTTTGTCATAAATAACACCTCATTAAATTTAGTTACATTTCATTCTACTTTCTATATTTATTGTCTTTATTTAGTTAATTCATTAAATTCACTCCCTTTATTTTTATTTAGTTATTGATAAAAGTAAATTTAAAATCCATTAACTCTTTTTAACAAAAAAATTTAATTTTGTGAATTTGCACAAAAACTCATAATTAAAATTATAAATATTGTACAAAAAAAGAAGATATGTTAATATTCCATATCTTCTGTAAATTTACACTTTTATTTTATAAATATATAGTTTTACACTTTAATATGTAACTATATTAATTACATAAATTTTTCTTTTAACAACTAAAACTTCTAATAATATAAATAATATTTGATACTTCATAGTTTATAAAACTTATTCACTAAATGATTTAAGTTTATTTATAATCTCATTTATTTTTTCTGTAACCCCTAACAAATCTCTCTCAGATTCATTAGCTTTTCTTAATACCATTTTCTTACGTCTTGAATAATTTCCCTTTGAATAACTTTTTAATATAGGAAATATATCCTCTATATCTATTATCATTGGCAAAATATTTTTTTGTTCATATTCTCTAACTATTCTTATAAAATCCCTATACCACTGTCTTTCTGAATGTTCTAGCATAGGTTTTAGCACACTTTCAAAAATGTCTTTAATTTTATATTTATAATTCTCATAAGGTTTAAATATATCATTCTCAATACAATTAATGTAAAATTGTTTTATTTTTTTATCTGTAAGATTTCCTACAGTACTTCCTAAAACTTTAATGTAAGAATCCTTTCGTTTTAATTTGTATTCAATTCTTATATAATCATTTTCTAATACAATATTTTTTATATCTTTTAATTGCTTTGTCTTATTATATATTATTAATTCTATCGAACTGTTTTTTACCCATAATGTTTCTAGCTTTGCTGTATTTAAATTTTGATTAACCTCATAGAATGACTTATACTTTATAGTATGATTGTTTTTATACGAATATTTATTAATAGGCAAATTAATCATTAATATAAGTAATGCTCTTTTATAATTATAAAAATCTTCATTCAATTTGAATGTTGCATTTATTTCCATATATGATATAGAGAGAGTTTGAAAATCATATATTATATCAATTTTATATTTATCTTTGATGTATTTAAATACCTGATTTATTCTTTGCTTATATTCACAAACACTTAAATTTTGTAAATTATCATAATTTGAAACTGATAATGTAAGCTTTGTATATGCCATATATATTTTCTTAGGATTAGCATTAGTCATACCACATTCAAGTTTCCCGAAATAACTATCGGTTAATTTTAATATTCTTATTCCTATATTATCATTAGTTTTAAGCAATGAATTATCATCTGTAATTATATCTACCTTTATTGATTTTAAGTATTTTATATCTAACGTATTTATTGTAAAATTTGTAATTACTGTTTTATCAATACCGATTTTTTCAATTAAATCATTAGCATTTCTCATATAAAGATATTCCTTTCTTAAAAATAATCTTTATATATAATGTAAATACTAAAAAAAATTAAGATGATTTTTGATTTTTTTATAAA